>ERZ1643251.163-NODE-163-length-116090-cov-9.153350_pt1 | contig 116090 bp, 94 predicted proteins | sample MGYA00579261_ERZ1643251 | MGnify/ENA primary metagenome ERZ1643251 (study PRJEB29033, sample SAMEA4952267) | chicken gut metagenome | biome: Broiler Chicken; feature: Gastrointestinal Tract; material: Caecum | place: Ireland | collected 2018 | study: Broiler... | reverse complement strand
TCAATTGGCAGAGCAGCTGATTTGTAATCAGCAGGTTGCGGGTTCAAGTCCCATCACCAGCTCCAAGTCGACATTGATTGAAAACCGATTTTTTCGGTTTATTTTTATGGACGGGTTCCCGAGTGGCCAAAGGGAGCAGACTGTAAATCTGCCAGCACCGCTTTCGGTGGTTCGAATCCACCCCCGTCCACCAAGAAAAGTCCAAGGCGAAACGCAATATTCGTTTTGGGCTTTTTTGTGTATAAAGCGCGATTATTTATTTTGTGCTTTTTTGCGTATAAAGCGCAATATTTGTTTTGGAATATTTTGCGTATAAAATTTATAAATTTATGCCGGATAACGCAAAAATATACGGAAGAGCCGGGCACGCCAAAGACAATTGACGAGCTTTTTGCCGAGGGCAACGAGGAGTATGTGGATATTGTCTCGGACACGCTCAACGACAACCTTTATGAGAAGATAGTTAGTAAAATAATTGTAAAAAATGTAGAGGATGTTAGAGATGCCAGATGGGAGATAGTAAGTCAAGACGGAGTAAATATTGATAAAATTAGAATTTTTGCTTTCTATGATTATTCAGAAAATGCTACTATTTATCATATAGCCAGTGTAGTACCTAAGACTATAACAATAGCAGATTTGATTACACCGGACGCTATAAAACTTGAAAAAGCCTTTGATACAACAGTCAGAGGCGGAGCAAAGTATACTCAGGAATATGTATTTTCATTTAACTCGTCAATACAAGAAGCAAGAAAGGAGCTTAAAGACGCAGTAAACAAAAGGTAATAATAACGACACAACATTGATAGAAAACTTAAATCAAAATAAGTACTATAATGTTGAGTATGATCATGAAGTTTTAAATTATTCTCAAAATATTTTTGAAAATAAAGATATAACAGACTTAGCCACTGTAATTATTAGTCCAGTTGTTTATGTCGACCCGAAAGACGAAACTACCGGCGAGACAGCGTTTTAAAAGAGCGATTATTTCGCTCTTTTTTATGTTCGGGCATAAGATTTGCAATGAAACTTTTATAAATATTTAATTACATTTTTTCTTAATTGATTATTGGCGTATTCACGTAACATTTTTTTACATTAAGCTCCAAACTCTACTAAAAGTAGAGTTTTTGACATATACGCTAATATTTGTAGCTTGACACAAGAACATTGATAGAATATACTTGTGTTGGAGGAAAAAATGGACAATTACGAAAAAATATTTGCCGATAAACTAAAGAGCCTGCGCAAACAGCGCGGACTGCGCCAAAACGACGTGGCAAACGCGGTGGGATATTCGGAAAAATCTGTTTCAAAGTGGGAAAGCGGAAAGGTTCTGCCGCCGGTAAACGCGCTGCTGGCATTATGCGACGTTTTCGGCGTCGAGCTGGCTGACTTATTGGACATAAAGCATGAAACAAGTTATTTTCTCGGAATAGACGGCGGCGCCACCAAAACAGACTTTGTTCTTGCCAATGCAAACGGCGACATAATACGAAAAAAGCGCCTGGGTTCGACTAACGCTTTTGATATAGGTTTGAATGCGGCAAAAGCGCTGCTTACGGAAGGAATCAACGATATATGCCGCGGAATATCCATACGTAAAATATCAATGTACGCGGGGTTGTCCGGCGGAACTTCGGGCAATATGCGGCAGATTTTCGGCGAATTTTTTAATTCATTCGGCTTTAATAAAGCGTTAAGCGGCAGCGACGCCAATAATATTCTGTCCGCAGGACTGGGAAATCGCGACGGAGTTGCGCTTATCATGGGCACAGGGTCATCGGCTTTTATTCAAAAAGACGGCAAAGTTTACCGCGCGGGCGGTTTGGGGTATTTGTTCGACGGCGGCGGCAGCGGATACGATATCGGTCGCAGCGCAATAAAATACGCCTGCATGCAGGAAGATCTGACGGGCGGGCAAACGATTATAAATAATTTGTTAAGGCAGAAAATACACAGCGACACGGTGAGCGGCAGTCTGGACTATTTTTATTCCTGCGGGAAAGCGGCAATAGCGTCTTTTGCGCCGATAGTATTCGAGGCGTACGATAAAGGCGACGCGGTAGCAAGACAAATACTTTGTGATGTTACCGAACAGATAGCGCTTTTGTTGTCCGCAGCGTATAAACGCATAAAATCCGATTTTATCGAAGTGGTAGCGGTGGGCGGACTTACAAATCGCATGGACGCGTTGTATCCGTTTATAAAAAAGCATCTTGAAGAATTATCGCTCCCGTGTGAATTTGATATAAAGGTGTACAATGGCTCGGCCGTTTACGGCGCTTTATTGCTTGCGGGAATGCCGCCCAAAAGTGATTTTTTGCAAATATTCAATTCTTAGGGTTTTATTATGAACGATACGGAAAAAAGAAATCAAAATACGCTGCATATAGACAAGATGTCGGTAAGTCAAATGCTCGAGACTTTGCAGGCCGAAAACTACAATGCGCTTAAAGCGGTAGACCGCGCATTAAAAAGCGTCGAAAAAGCAATCGTCGCGATAGAGCCGAAAATGAAGCAAGGGGGCAGATTGTTTTATGTCGGATGCGGTACGTCGGGGCGGCTGGGAGTGATGGACGCCGCCGAGTGTCCGCCCACATTCGGGATAGCGCCCGACCGCGTGACAGGTATAATTGCCGGCGGCGATGAGGCGTTAAAGCGCGCCGTTGAAAATTATGAGGACGATGCGGAAAAGGGAAAGGAGGCTTTGCTCGGGCACGAGCTTTCGGCTTTGGACTGCGTAATGGGTATTTCCGCGGCGGGCGGGGCAAAATTCGTGATAGGCGCGCTGCAGTACGCGCGGGAAAAAGGTTGTACGACCATCGCGCTTACAAACAATATTGATACGCCGATAGAAAAAAACGCCCAATATTCCATTGTCGTAACAACCGGACCCGAACCGATTACGGGTTCGACGCGCATGAAAGCCGGAACATCGCAAAAGCTGATACTAAATATGATTTCGACAATATTGATGATCCGCATGGGATATGTGTACGAAAATCTGATGATAAATTTGCGCCCCGACAACATAAAGCTCAAAAAAAGAGCCGTGAGCATTGTCAAAGAATTAACCGGGTGCAGCGATGAAGTGGCGTCAAGTTGTCTCAAGGCGTCCCATTGGGATCTTCGCCGTGCGATAAACGCGGTAAAAGGACAGCAATAAGAGGTGTTTATGGACTGTAAATTGATATTTGAAAACGAAAAGCCGATGCTTGTGGCGGGAGACGAAAAGCTGCCGTTTTTTGCCTATATGACATATTTTACGGAAAACGCGCATTACAAAGACTTTACCCAATGCGGTTATCACCTATATTCCGTATGCGCCGGATTTACAGAAATGCCGATAAATTCGGAATCGGGTTTTTCTCCTTTCCGAAGGGGAATATTTTCGGTAAAAGGCGCGGCGGATTATAGCGAGTTCGACGCGGATATAAAATATTTGCTGGACGCGGACGAAAACGCGCTTATTTTTCCGCGAGTATACTTATCTATGCCGGAATGGTGGGTGCGTGAAAACCCGTCGGAAGTTTTGCCCACTTTTGCCGACCCGATAGGACGTGAAATGCTGTTTTCGGATAAATATAAAACGGACTGCGGGCAACTGCTTGGGCAATTTATAAGTCATGTACGTCAAGCGGAATACTCCGAACGCATTATAGGTTATCAGTTATCGGGCGGCAATACTCAGGAGTGGTTTCATTTCGACCATAACGGTAGTTTCTGCGCAAATGCGTTTCCTTATTTTTGCCGATATGTTAACGCGAAAAATCCCGGCGCCGCCGACGGTTATTCCGTCGAAAAGTTTCTTAACGGCGATTACATGCGCGAATTTTCCCGCTTTGCAAACGATACGGTGGCCGATACAATAGAATACTTTGCGTCGTTATGTAAATTGCAATGCGGCGGCAAACAAATTGTCGGCACCTTTTACGGGTATTCGCTGGAAAATCACACGCAATTCAGGGACGGTGGGTTTTCGATGTATAAACTGCTCGAAAGTAAAAACATAGATTTCTTTTCCTCGCCCTTTTCTTATACCGACGATCGGTCGCTTGAGAAAGATCTGTCGTATATGCTGGCAGAAAAATCGGTACGGCTACATGGCAAAGCATATATAGTCGAAGCGGACCTTCGCACGCATCTTAGCGATTATCCCGAAAAAAACCGCAAGGACATAAAAATAAAACGCTTGTACCGCGGATCGGTATGGTTCGGCGAAAATAACGAAGAGCTGACCATTTTTCAACTCAAACGCGCCTTCGCAAAAGTGATTACCGGAAACGGAGGAATGTGGTGGTTTGATATGTGGGGCGGATGGTATGCAACAAAGCGTATTATGGACGAGATGCGTTATCTTAGACAGCTGGCGGATTTGCCTTTTTCCAAGGCGCTGCCTGTCGGTACGCACGCGGCAGTAATGATCGACGAGACGTTGTGGGAAAGGCACGAATTATACGAAGAAAACATTCAAAGGGAGTTTTGCAAAAGTCTGTGCGCAAGCGGCATCGTAGGCGACATATATCTTATGACCGATTTCGACGCAATAAAAGATAAATACAGCCTGTTTTTATTTCCGCAGCCGGATCCTCCGCAAAACATAATTGAGTACTGCCGTAAAAATAAAATTGCCTTTTTATACGGAGAAAAGATAAAAACGAAAGATATTAGAGCGGTTTACGCTAAGGCGGTGGGGGTTCCGCTTGCAGACGAAGGAGACATCGTTTACGAAGGCAACGGATTTATTGCCGTTCACGCGGTTTCGGCGGGCGTAAAAACCATAACACTGCCGCTCGGTTACACCGTAAAGCCGATAATGTGTGACAATTTGAGTGTCGAACATAACGCTTTTACCGTAAACATAGACAAATATGATACTGTCATTTTGCGCATAGTGTCGAACTAAATTAGTTTTATCGTTTTAAACAGCGGTCGCATTAAGCCATGCGGCTGTTTTTTTTGCTGCGGAGTTTTGTTTGTAATCAAAAAGCCGAATAATAAGCGGCTGCTTTTCACATAATTTCTATTATGAAAACCATTTACAAGGGCAGCGACAGCAATTTTGTCGTGGGGAAAAATATTGTCAAATCAAAAGTTTGCAATGAGCGCAAAACGCAGACCATTATATTCGACGATCCGCCGTCCGTCATAAGCCGTATGGCGGTAGTGGGCGAAAAAGAGGGAAAGGGGCCGCTTAGCAGATATTTTCAGGTGGTAAAAGGCGATGACAAAAACGGTGAAAAAACCTTCGAGCAGGCGGAGATTGATATGCTTGAAGAGGCGTTGAAGTGCGCGGCCGACCGCTTGCCGGGTAAACTTGACGATTTGGATTTGATATTATCGGGCGATCTTCTCAATCAAATAACCACTTCATCGTACGTTTGCAGAAATATAAACACTCCGTATCTGGGAATTTACAGCGCTTGTTCCACCTTAAGCGAAAGCATCGGAGTGGCGGCGTGTTTACTTAACGCGGGATATTTTTCCAATATTGCGTGTTGTACGGCCAGTCATTTTGCAACCGCCGAACGGCAGTATCGTTATCCTTTGGAATACGGGTGTCAGCGTCCGCCCTATGCACAGTGGACGGCAACGGCCGCGGGATGCACCATACTGTCTAATTCGTACGACAGCATTATTAAAGTTGCATCCGCCACATTTGGAAAAGTAATAGATTACGGACTGCGCGATCTAAATAATATGGGTGCGGCTATGGCGCCGGCGGCAATGGATTCGATGATAGCTTTTTTTCTCGACACCAATACGCGTCCGGAAGATTACGATTTGATAGTTACCGGCGATCTCGGCAAGTTGGGATCGGATATTCTGCGTACGATTATGAAGGAAAAAGGCTATTTTTTGGGTAGAAATTACATTGATTGCGGCACAATGCTGTATTATTCCCATCAACACTGCTATCAGGGTGCAAGCGGCGCGGGATGCAGCGCATCTGTAATAAATTCGTTTGTCTTTGATAAGATGGAAAGCGGCGAGTACAATAAAGTGGCATATTTTGCCACAGGCGCGCTGATGAGTACGCAAAGCTGTTATCAGGGCGAAACCATACCGTGTATAAGTCACGGAGTATCTTTTGTAAGGAGGTAAATACTTTTGGGTATTGCGGAAATCATCAAAACATACGGAGCAGTATTCCTTGTGGGCGGCTTTGTGTGTATGTTGGCACAGATTTTGATTATCAAAACGAAACTTACGCCGGCAAGAATTCTTGTAATCTTTTTGGTAGGAGGGATAGTGCTGGAAGGAATAGGCGTATATGACTATATATTCGACTTTGCTAAAGCCGGTATAAGCGTTCCGATAATAGGTTTCGGGGCGGCTTTGGCGAAAGGTGCAATAGCGGCGGCAAGGAGCGTAGGATTTGTCGGGGCGTTTGCCGGTGGTCTTATCCAGACGGCTTACGGAGTGGGCGCGGCTATTGTGGCAAGCTATATCGCGACGCTTATATTTTATCCTAAGACCAAATAATTGTGTTGCTGTAAAAATCTAACGCATATTTATAATATGTGAAAAGGCGTCGGCGCAAAATAAAAATTTATATATTCTTAGCTTTAGTAATTCTGTCTGTAGGCTGCTTTTATTGCAATTGCGTTTTGCCCAATATCATGACATACTGTCAAACGTACGCAAGGCAAACGGTTAATAGTGCGGTAGAATCATGCGCTTTACGCGTATTGAACGATTTTTCGGAGGAAAAATTTGTTATTTTCGATGAATCCGAAGATGTTCCGTTGCTGCACGCCAATTCGTCCGCAATAAATAAAGCTGCATTAAGCATAGCTGTCGAATGTAATAATATCCTAAATAATACAAAAAAACAAAGCTTTTCAGTCAATTTAGGTAGTATGTCAGGCATAGTATTTCTAAACAATATAGGTCCATGTATCAATATATCTTTTTTACCGCTGACGACAACTTGTTATAGCTATGAAATAAGCACCGCCGCCGTAGGAATAAATCAAGTGCACTACAAAATAATACTTAATCTTATCACAGATGTCAATTTGATTTTACCGGGGAAAATATTACGCGAACAAATTATCGCCAGAACCGTTATTGCCGACTGCATAATAGTCGGTAAGGTGCCGCAATACGTTCTCGGCAGCAAAGTTTATGACTTAATTCCTTAAAAAGTTTTTATAAAACGGTTGATTTAATTTTTTATATGTGCTATAATCTACTCAAAGCTATGATGCGGCATAAGATGCAGCCAAAGACAGAGAGCGTTTTTTAGCTGAGAGAACGCGCGGCGTGCAAAGATTTTCACCGCGGAGCTGCCGAGCTGAACTTACAGTAGGTCCGGTCGTTTGATTCGCGTAAAGAATTTAATGAGGTCCGGTTTTTTATCGGATAAAGTTAGGTGGTACCACGATTTTTTCGTCCTAAGCAAGTTTTACTTGGGGCGATTTTATTTTTTGGAGGATTTATGGAAGAACAGGTCAGGCAGTTGGTCTTAAGTACGAAAGAGCGTATTGACGCCTCGGACGACAAATCCGAACTTAACGATTTGCGTGTTTCGGTGCTGGGAAAAAGCGGTCAGTTTGCTTTTCTCATGCGCGAATTGAAAAATATTCCGCCCGAACAAAAGCCGGTTTTCGGAAAATTGGTCAACGACGCCAAAACGGAAGTAGAAAATTATTTGAACAACAAGCTGGAAAACATTCGCCAAAAGGAGTTGCGTCAAAAGCTTGCAGCCGAAAAAATAGATATATCCATCGATCGCGACGACAACGTTATGGGCAATCTGCAACCGTTGTCGCAGGTTCGCCGGAAAGTGGAGGACTTTTTTATCTCTATGGGCTTTATTGAGACCGACGGGCCGGAAATCGAAACCGATTATTACAACTTCGAAGCGCTCAACACCCCCGCCGACCATCCGGCAAGAGATATGCAGGATACGTTTTATATTTCGGACGGGATATTGCTGCGCAGTCAGACTTCGGCAGGCCAGATAAGGACAATGGAGAGCACCGCTCCGCCGATAAAGATGATATCCGTGGGAAGAGTATATCGTTCGGACGACATTGACGCCACACATTCGCCTGTTTTTCACCAGATAGAAGGACTGGTCGTGGATAAAAACATTACCATGTGCGATCTAAAAGGCATTTTGGAGGCGTTTACAAAATATTTCTTCGGAAACAGCACAAAAACGCGGTTCCGTCCGTCTTATTTTCCTTTTACCGAGCCCAGTGTTGAAGTGGACGCATCATGCCCTTACTGCCACGGAAAAGGATGCAGGGTTTGCAAAGGCACGGGGTGGATCGAAATTCTCGGCGCCGGTATGGTAAACCGCAATGTTCTTAAAAATTGTAATCTCGATCCCGACGTTTATACCGGTTTCGCTTTCGGCATAGGACTTGATCGAATTACTACTATATATTTCGGCATAAACGATATGCGTCTTGAATTTGAAAACGATATAAGATTTTTAAAGCAATTCAACTAAACGATACGGAGGTTTGATCATGAAGTTACCGATGAGTTGGCTGAAAGAATACGTTGATATAGGGGATATATCCGCATCGGAATTGGCCGACAAATTGTTGAATATAGGATTTGAAGTGGAAGACATCTGCTATTTGGGCAAGGATATCGAAAATGTTCTGACGGCCAAAATTACATCGATAGAAAAACACCCTGACGCCGATAAATTACAGATATGCGGCGTAGATTTCGGCTTTGAGCAGTCGACGATAATCACCGCTGCGACAAATGTTTTTGTCGGCGCTATTGTGCCCGTTGCGCGCGATAATTCGTATTTGCCGACGGGAAAGCACATAAAAACCAGCAAGCTGCGCGGAATGGTCAGCTACGGTATGTTTTGCTCGGGCAGCGAGCTGTGTATAGACGATAGCGTTATTGAAGGGGCGGAAGCAGACGGCATACTTATTTTGCCGCCGGATACGCCCGTCGGAGAGGACATTAAGAAAACGCTCGGTCTGGACGAGTATATTCTCGATATTTCGATAACGGCCAACAGACCCGATTGCCAGTCCGTTTTGGGAATTTCACGTGAAATTGCCGCGCTTTTGAACACGCCGCTTAAATATCCGTCCATCGAATATCACGCCCATGAAACGACGCTCGAATGTTTCGGTGCGGAAATTCAAAACAAAAACTGCCAGGCATATACCGGAACCGTCATCGACGACGTCAAGATTATGCCTTCCCCGAAGTGGATGCATGACAGATTGCGTTATGTCGGGGTAAGGGCTATCAATAATATTGTAGATATTACAAATTATGTTCTTATGGAAATAGGTCAGCCGTTGCATGCGTTTGATCTTAATTGCGTGGACGATAAGGTTATAATTCGCAGCGCGCGGGAAAATGAAGAAATAACGGCGCTAAACGGAATAAAGTACAAGCTGACGCCGGATATTATGGTGATTGCCGATGTCAAAAAACCGCTTGCCATTGCGGGTATCATGGGCGGGGAATACAGCGGCATAAATCCCGACACAAAGGCGGTCTTTCTTGAAGCGGCAAAGTTTGCCCGCGGCAACGTGAGGGCGTCTTCGCGTAAACTGGGATTGCGTTCCGATTCTTCCGCGCGTTATGAAAAAGGCGTAGATTGGTTTAATCTTGAATTCGGACGGGCGAGAGCGCTGCATCTTTTTGAAGAGCTTGGCTGCGGTCAGATAACGGATAAACACATAAGCGTTGGCGATGAGCCGCCTAAAAACAAGCATATAAAAACCGATGTAAAGGCCATCAACGATCTTTTGGGAATAGAAATATCGCCCGAAAACATTTTGGATATACTGCGCCGCCTGGAAATACAATGTGCTTACGACGAAGGTAAAATAAATTGCGTCGTTCCGTCTTTCCGTGAAGATATTGACAACTACACCGACCTTGCGGAAGAAATTATACGCTATTACGGCTATGATAAACTTAAATCTACATTTATTGTCAATGCGCATCCCACAGTGGGGGGTAAAACCGCCGATCAAAAATATATCGACATCATAAAAGATTATATGGTGGCATGCGGAGCGATGGAGGCGATGACTTTCTCCTTTGTAAGCGAAAGACAGTATAATCTTTTGGATATTCCGATGGGGGATTGCAGGCGCAACTTTATCAAAATTAAAAACCCGCTGGGGGAAGAATATTCGATAATGCGCACGCAGCTGGTCGGCAGCATGCTGGAATGTATTGCAAGAAATGCCGGCTTTAAGAATACGGATTACAGGCTTTTTGAAATAGCGCGCGTATATATTCCCGGGCAGCTGCCTTTGACGCAGCTTCCGGAGGAGAACTATACTCTGTGCATTGCTTTTGTCGGAGCAAAGGAAGATTTCTATTGCTTGAAATCGGCCGTAAAGCAAGTGCTGCGCAAGTTGGGGGCGGACGACGCCGTATATGAGCGCAGCAGCGAGAATTTCTTACATCCCGGCATAAGCGCTGACGTAATATTCAGGGGCGATAAACTGGGATATCTCGGAAAAATACACCCCGAAACTGCCGCAAAATTCTCCGTACCCGAAAATGTTTATTTGTCCGAAATTAATTTACAGGCGCTGTTTAATGTAAAAAAGCCGGTCGTTTCCTTCCGTCCGCTGCCAAAATTCCCCGTTGTCGACAGAGACATTGCGGTTATTGTAAACGAAGACGTAGCCGTAGGCGATATGATTGCCGAAATTTATAAAGCCATAGGGCATATATGCGATGACGTTAAACTGTTTGACGTTTATCGCGGCGCTCAAATAGCCGCAGACAAAAAGAGCGTAGCGTTTTCGCTCAAACTGAGATCGGATGATCATACGCTTGTGGACGAAGAAATCCAAAAAGTAATGGCAAAGGTATTAAAATGCCTGCAAACGAAATTTGATGCGCAGCTCAGATGACATAAAACTACCCGAAATACTCGCGCCCGCCGGTAGTCCGGAAGCTTTGCGCTGCGCTGTTTTTAACGGTGCAGACGCAGTATATTTGGGAATGCGGCGATTTAGCGCAAGAGCCAAGGCGGGCAACTTTTCGCGTGACGAGTTGAAACAAGCCGTAGAATTTTCGCACTTTTTCGGCGTCAAAGTATACGTAACCTTTAATACCGTTTACAAAGAAACGGAGTATCCATATGTTTTAGAGGATATGCAATTTTGTGCGTCAATAGGTGTAGATGCGTTGATTTTGCAGGATTTTACCATGATTTCACGCATAAGAAGTATTATGCCAGACATAGTACTTCATTTAAGCACGCAAGCGGGCGTGCACAACGCGGACGGAGCCGCAACAGCTAAAAGGCTGGGCTTTGACCGTGTTATTTTATCCCGCGAGGCAATGCTTGAAGACATTTACAAAATACGCGATACGGTGGATATCGAGTTGGAAATGTTTGTGCAAGGCGCATTGTGCGTATCTTTTTCCGGCAACTGTTATTTTTCGTCATTAGTTTCCGGTTACAGCGGAAATCGCGGAAAATGTATGCAGCTGTGCCGAAAACCGTATACTTATCATTCAAAAACCGCCTATTGGTTGTCACCGAAGGATATTTGTCTTGCCGACCATGTCAAACAGCTTATTGACGCCGGCGTGTGTTCCTTTAAGATCGAGGGCAGAATGCGGCGCCCCGAATATGCTGGCGAGGCCGTTAAGTGTTATAAATCTGCCGTTCTGGGCGAGCGGTATGATTTATCGCGCATGAAACGAATTTACAATCGCGGCGATTATACAGACCTATACCTGTTAAATGCGAAAAGTAATGTCATTTACAGCGCGTTTCCCGGTCATATAGGCGACAAAATAGGAAAAGTCCGGGCTGTTGCAGGCGATAAGGCTGTTTTACCGACTGCTTTGCACAAAGGGGACGGCGTTAAATTCGTGCGCGATAACATAGAAACGGGCAGTGCTTTGTTGTCGCAAAGTTCCGACAAAACCACCTTTTCTGGAAAGGTGCGACCGGGCGATCAAGTGCGGCTGACTACCGACTGTGAATTAAATCGCGAAATTATCTCGGTAAAACGATACGTAAACTTTCGTCTTATTGCTGTCATTGACAATTGCAGCGCACACTTTAAGGCGGTTTCCGGCGGAACTTCGGCTGAGTTAAATGTTAACAATCTGCTGCCGGCGAAAACGCAGCCGTTAAACGAAAATGAAATAATAAGCTGTTTTAACAAAACTGAAGATTTTTTGATGAAAATGTCGGACTGTCAGGTGCGCATCGATTGCGACGTGTTTATGCCAAAATCGCAATTAAACGCGATAAGACGCGCATTGTGCGAAAAATTGCGCGAAAGTATTCTTAAAGACTATCGTATAAGCAAAAACAAAAGCACCGCGCATAATGTTCTGAGTGAAATTTCTTATTTTATGTCGCCGGAAAACTGCGTTGTTTTTCGAACGGATAACGTCGATATTGCAAATAGGTGCAGTAATTTATACGACTATGTCGCATTTTTTCCGCGGACATGGAATGACGCTACGATAGATCAATTAAAACTGCTTAAAAAGCCTTTCTTGCTGGAAATTCCCACTATTATACGCGGCGATGACAGGAAATTGGTGGAAAAAACCGTAAACGAGGCGTTTGTCGAAAACGTCATAGTAAACAATCTCGGGGCAATACGGCTTTGTAAAGATAAAAATATTCTTTTAGGACCCATGCTCAATATTATCAATACAATAAAAGACGCATCCGTGATATTGTCTGTGGAGGGAAGAAATACGGACAAACAAAATTTTGTTTACTATTACGGGAATTTTCCCATTATGACCTTCTGTCATTGCCCGAAAAGAACGTTTTACGCTCAATGCGGCAACTGCGAAGGCTGTTATAACGATTATATTCACGACCAGCATAACAACCGGTTTAAGCTGTACTCATATAAAATCGCCCATTGTTATTGCAGACTGCTTAATTGTATTCCCGTAAATTTGACGGGTATTGACGTTAAAACAGACAAAAAGTTTGTAGATTTAGTTGGATACGATGCCGAAATGTGTTATAATATTCTCGAAAAAATCAACAAAGGAGAAAAACTGCCGGGAGGAACGCTGGCTTTTTATAATAAAAATCTCGAATAATGTCGGAAAATATAAAAAGAACAATTAAATTACTTGATTTTGACAAAGTGCTTGCCATTGTTGCACAATATGCACAATCTGCACTTACGCGTCAGCAAATCGAATCTTTTGTTCCGCAGCTCGATATAAAACAAGCTGCCGAGCTTCAGGACGAAACGGCGGAGGCGATGCTGGTACGCGGAAAATATTTGTTGTCGCCGGTTTTGCCCATTGACGACGTGGCTCCGTTTTTGGCTAAAGCGCGTATCGGAATTACGCTCGGGATGGGCGAACTTATTAAAATCGCGCGGGTGTTAAAAGCGGCGGCGTACCTTAAAGAAAAACTTTTATCCACGGGCGACGATATCGTTAAATTGAAAGCCAAGGTGGCAAATCTTTACGTTGATACGGCGTTGCAAAAGGACATAGAAGACAGTATTATCGGCGAAAACGAAATGAGCGATAATGCAAGTTTTAAGTTAAAATCGATAAGGCGGTCAATTGCGAACATAAATTCACGCTTAAAAGATAAATTGACAAGCTATACCAAAAATAACGCTGCGTCCGAGTATTTGCAGGACAATCTTTATACCGTGCGCAATAACCGTTTCGTTCTGCCTGTAAAATCCGAAAGAAGGAGTAATGTTCCGGGGCTCATACACGATCAATCGGCAAGCGGGGCCACAGTGTTTATCGAGCCGTTCGATTTGGTGGAATTAAACAACGATTTACAGACGGCTTTATCCGAAGAACAAGCGGAAATTCAGCGCATTTTGGCTGAATTTACAAAACGCGTTTATGACAGGATGGATGATATCATGTCGGGGCAAGATACAATTATTATGTCAGACATAGTATTCTCAAAAGCTATTTTTGGGGAAAAATACCGCGGAATTAAGCCTTTTTTGCATGGCTATGGCAAGACTCAGCTTAAAAACGCAAGACATCCTTTGATAGACAAAAATAAAGTCGTTCCCGTTTCCGTTGAGATAGGGCAAGATTTTTTTATACTGCTTATTACCGGGCCTAATACCGGAGGTAAAACCGTTTGCATGAAAACCGTGGGACTGTTTTGTCTCATGGCGTATTCGGGTATCCCGTTGCCGTGCGAAGAAGCCGAAGTATCTGTCTATGACGACATATTTTGCGATATTGGCGACGAACAGAGCATATCCAACGAATTGAGTACTTTTTCATCGCACGTGGTTAATATAAATTACATCATTGACAATATAACGTCGTCGTCTCTTGTTCTGCTTGATGAGTTGGGCGGCGGCACCGATCCTACGGAAGGGGCGGCTCTCGCAATAGGGGTAATAAAATATCTTAGGACCGTGGGGTGCAGCGCTATAATTTCCACACACTACGACAAACTCAAAGAATATGCGCTTGTCACAGACAAGGTCACTAACGCCTGTATGCTTTTTGACGAAAATACGCTTTTGCCCACTTATAAGTTGGTGATAGGCATGCCGGGGTCAAGTAACGCCTTAAAAATCGCCAAAGGTTTGGGCATGAACCAATTTATTTTAAATGAAGCCGAAAAGAATCTTGATTCCGACAAAGTGGCATACGAAAATATTATTCGTTCGGCGGAAAACATTAAGACGGAAGCCGAGAAGGAAAAACAAGCCGCCGAGAAAGAGCGTCAAACGCTGTCAAAACAAAGGCAGGCGCTTGAAAGCGAAAAAAGCAAGGTGGAAGCGTTGTATGACAGGATAAAAAACAATGCCGCTGCGGAAGTAAAACGCATTGTATCGGCGCGTGTTGCAAAAGCCGAATCCATTATTGCCGAAATGAAAGAACTTATGGAACAAGCGGACGAAAAAGCATTGTTTGAGGTCCGCAATAAACGCAATAAACTCATTGACCTTGAGTATAAGCTCGATAACGACAGAGAGGCGGCTTATGAAGATTTGCCTGATGAATTGGTGCGCGTCGGTCAGAAAGTGTTTATTAAAAGTCTCGAAACGGAGGGCGTCATAGTTCAGCCGCCCAACAAAAAAGGAGAAGTCCGCGTCCGAAGCGGCAATATTTCCACAAACGTCAAGCGTTCCGACCTTGGCTTGCCCATAGAAAAACCTAAAAGCATTGCCCAACAAAAAGTCGCGCCCAAACCGCAGCAACCGGCTAAAACCGGTTTGACAAAGGAGATTATGGTAATAGGGCAGACGGTTCCGGAAGCAATAGAGACTATCGAGCCGTATATTATAGCGGCGCACGAATCTCCGGACAAGCTTTTGCGTATAGTGCATGGAAAAGGCACTATGGCGCTGGCAAAAGGCGTGCAGGCTTACTTAAAAAAAATGCCGCTTGTGCAATCTTTTCGTTTCGGCCGATACGGAGAAGGCGACAACGGTGTGACCATAGTGACGGTAAAATGAAGGTGACTTATGGAATATTACGAGTTTAACGCTGTCAATCCGAAAAACAAAAATTCCGGCGGCAATAAATTTATATTGCTAAAAAATATTGCGTTGGGTGCAATGTTGGTTTCGCTGATGTTTATAGGCACGCTCATGTCATGGAAAAACGAAGGGGTTCCCACCGGGATAACTGTGTTTTATAACATTCTTATCATACTGCTTGTCGAAGTCCCGCTTTTCGGATTGTTTCTTTTGTTTAAGAAGTTGGCTAAAAAATACTTCGAATACGATTACTTTATTTTGGGCAATACGCTAAAAATAGTAAAAATATTTAATAAAAGCAGCCGCAAAAGCGTTTTGGAACTGCCGCTCAGCGACGTTGAAAGACTGGGAATTTATTTGAGTGACAACTATTCCAAAATGGTTGTTAGCAGCACTCCCGTAAAAAGTTTCGCCTGCAATATAGAAAGTCCGTTTTATCTGTATATTTCGGCAAGCGATGAACGCGACGGCAGAGTGATTTACGTTTTAGAATACGACTTAATGTTTGTTTCGGCGTTGAGAAAGGCGTTGAAACGGGAAACGGCTTTTGATAAAGATCTGTTGCTTGTTATGCGCAAAGAGCAAAAATCGGCAAACGCCGTCGATGCAGCGGATAAAAACGGGCATGAAAGCGCACTGCCTTCAGACAAGGAGGAAAAACAATGATTTATTTGGACAATGCCGGCACCACCGCGGTTTATCCCCGGGTCGCCGATATGATAAAAACCTATCTGACAACAGACTTCTTTAATGCCTCTGCGACTTATAAATCGGCACTTGCGATTCGCAGCGCAATAGATTTATCGCGCGCAAAAATAGCGCGTTTTTTAGGCGCAGACGCTGGCGAAATATTCTTCACGTCCTGTGCGACGGAATCAAACAACTGGGCGATAAAAAACGGATGCCGCAGTAAAAACGGCAATATAATCATTTCCGCGGGTGAGCATGCCAGCGTTTACGAAAGTGCAAAATGGATGGAAAGCAAAGGCTTTGACGTCCGCATCGCAGCGCTTAAAGAAGACGGTTCGGTGGATATAGACGATTTAATGCGGAAAACGGACGAAAAAACCTGTTTGATATCGGTATTGCATGTCTCCAACGAAACGGGCGTAATAAACGACCTTAAACTTATCGCCGACAGCGTCAAACGCGTCAATCCGCGCGCCGTAATACACGCGGACGGCGTTCAGGCATTCCTAAAAACATATTGCAACGTGCGCGAGCTGGGAGTGGACATGTACAGTATTTCCGGGCATAAATTCCACGCTCCCAAAGGTGTCGGCGCATTGTTTATCGACAAAAAACTGCACTTACAGCCGTTTTTAGCGGGCGGCGGTCAGGAGGGCGGAATGCGTTCGGGAACAGAAAACGTAGCAGGCATAAACGCTCTTGCAATGGCGGCTGAAATCTTTTCCGACCACTACGATCAAAATACAATAAACGAAAATTACAATACTTTGGTCAACTGTCTTAAGGATATACCCGACTGCGTCATCATCGGCAATCAGCAAAATAATACGCATCTTATTACGGCGGTATCGTTTTTGGGCTGCAAGGCGGAGATTTTGCAGTCCATGATGGCGGACGAAGGAGTCATTGTGGGCAGAGGTTCGGCATGCTCCAGCAGACATGCCGGCAACAGGGTGTTGGAGTCAATGGGACTGCCTAAAAAAATAGTGGAGGGCACTTTGCGTTTTAGTATGTGCCCCGAGACGCAAAAGCAGGAGATAATCGACGCTTGCGAAATTTTATCGAAAAAAGTTCAAAAACTCAGAGGTAACAAAATTGGATAATCTTATTTTAATTCGCTACGGTGAAATACACCTTAAAGGCAAAAACAGGCGTTTTTTTGAAAATGCGCTCATAAAAAACATTCAGACCAACCTAAAAGACTATCAGCACACGTTTGAACGTTCACAGGCAAGGTATGTCGTCAGCGATTATCGCCCCGAAGATCAACCGGCCATTATCGCCGCTTTAAAAAAGACTTTCGGCATACATTCGATAAGCGTGGCCCATGTATGCGAAAGCGATATCGACAAGATGGCCGCCGTAGCGGTTTCGCTGTGCAGAAACAGCGGCACATTCCGCGTAAATACCAATCGCGCCGACAAAACGTTTCCGCTCAATTCCGTCGCCATCAGCCGTGAAATAGGCGGCAGAATTTTAGATGAAAAACCCGATCTTAAAGTAGATTTGTTTGATCCCGATTTTGTCGTAAATATCGACGTGCGCGAAAACGGCAAAACTTATATATATTCGGACGTAATTCCGTGCCCGGACGGCATGCCGGTGGGGTGTTCCGGCAGAGGACTTGCTATGCTATCCGGCGGAATAGACAGCCCGGTCGCCTGCTACAGTATGGCAAAACGCGGACTTAGGCTCGACTTACTGCATTTTCATTCATACCCGTACACCAGCGAGCTGGCTAAACAGAAAGTACATTCGCTGGCAAAAATTCTGCGTCCTTATATCGGGCCCGTTACGCTTATGTGTGCGCCCTTGACAAAAATTCAGGAACTTATTCACTCCAGATGCAACACGCAGTACATGATAACGTTGGTGCGTGTGTTTATGATGCGCATCGCGGAAAAAATTGCCTTAAAAAGGCAGTGCGGCTGCATAATCAACGGTGAAAGTCTGGGGCAGGTTGCAAGTCAGACGCTGGAAAGTATTTTTGTTACAAATGCACAGGTAAAAGTTTTGCCGGTATTTCGTCCGCTTATCGGCAGCAACAAAGAAGAAATAATAAGTATTGCCCAAAAAATAGGCACATACGAAACGTCAATAGAGCCTTACGAAGATTGTTGCACCGTCTTTTTGCCCGACGCGCCCATTACGCGCCCCAAGTTAAAGAATGTCGAACACGAATTAAGCAAACTCGGGGATGTCGAGGCGCTAATCGATGAATGCGTCGAAAACGTCGAATTTATCGAAATTGTCTAACATACCGCTAAACCACAAGTCGTAAGCGTACGGCATATTGCTTCTGCTGAAAAAGACGGATATCTTATCTCTTTCGGGGCATTCCGATCCCGCCGGAATTATCTTTTGGTGCCGTCTTAATTCTTTGGCGTTTATATCTATGCTTACAACCGACGCGGGCACTTCAAAATGAGCGGAAGGTGAAAGAACGCGCATTATTTCCGCGGCGATGGACGTCGGTTCGGTGCCGCCGCTTATCTCATTGGGCATTAAATTGTCGCCGAGAGCCGAGATTCTGACGGCGACGGTATATTCGGGAGAATAAGCGACGCAATAGGCGTCCGTATTTCCGTTTTTATTGCCGACGGTACCCGTCTTTGCCGCTATTTGCCCCGGAGTGCAACCGTGCATTCTTTTTGCCGTACCCTCTTTGGCGCATTTTGTAAGCATGTCAGTTATTAAAAACGCCGTGTCGTCGCCCACCGCGCGGTCGTTTGAGCCGTTGTGAGAATAAACGCACTGCCCTTTGTTGTCGAATATCGCGGAATTAAAATATAGTTTTGCGTGTATGCCGCCGCGTGCTAGCGTCATATAACTTTCGGCAATTGCGGACAGCGTAACGCCGTTTTTCATGGCGCCCAAAGCAAGCGCTAAAGATTTATCGGACGAATCAAATTCCAATCCGAATTTTTTGGCGACGTTTATCGAATAATTTACGCCGTTGTCATGCAGCAGTTTTACGGCGGGAATATTGTAGGAATGTATCAACGATTCGCTTACGCTTACCCACCCGTGGTATTTTTTGTCGTAATTTTCGGGAGAATATCCCGAAAAATCGATTTTTTCATCCAAAACGGGCGTCGCAGTATATACAAGTTTTTTCTCAATCGCGGGGGCGTAACACACAAAGGGTTTTATTATCGAACCCGGCATACGTCTCAGATTGCTTGCGTCTATCGGCGAGTTGGAGACATTCGCGATACATGCGCCGCTCGTGTTGTCCGCCACGATTACTTCGGTAAAAGTGCCGTCTATACGCCGCGAATTGATGATTTGTAAACACATGTCGCTTAATTTTTTATCGCGCTGCGAACAAATGGTATAGTGACCCGCAAAAAGAGTATTTTTGCCTATATTAAGCTCTTGTTTCGCCTCGCGTATGGCTTTTGATACAAATACATCGGGACAGTTTCCGTCTGTAGCAATCGCCGGCGTTTCGGCTAACGCGGCATTATATGCGCTAGTGTCTATCATCTTCTGCTGTAACATGCATTTAAGGGTAAGGTTTCGCCGGTAAACGGCTCTTTCCATGTGACAAAGCGGATCATAGTTGGCGGGGCTGTTGATAATGCCCGCCAAAAGAGCGCTTTCGGATAGCGTCAACATAGAGGCGTCCTTTGCGAAATAACGCTTTGCGGCCGCTCCTATTCCGTATATGTTGTTGCCGAAATATATTACGTTGAGATAGTTTTCCAAAATTTCACGTTTGGAATATTTTTTTTCTACTTCACGCGCGATGCGTATTTCGTTTATTTTGCGGAACAAAGTTTTTTCGTTGGAAAGATGGGTGTTTTTGACAAGCTGCTGAGTAATGGTGCTGGCGCCTTCTTTGGCTCTGCCGCTTAATATATTGTTTTTTATCGCTGCAAGAATACGCGCATAATCTACGCCGTGGTGCCGGTAAAAACGTTTGTCTTCTATTGCGATAAAAGCGTTTAACGTATTGTCGGATAACGATTCAATGGGGCAAAATATTTTATCGTCGCCGTAAAAAATCCCTGAATCGTCTTTTTCGGGGCCGGAAACAGTTATTGTCCGCGATATGTCCACCAGTTTGGCTTCGTCCAAAGGACAAAAGCCGAATAGATTTATGCCCGGCTCAAACAGACTAAAGAAAACAATGCCGGCGACAATTATCGCTATAAGAGTTATGACAATAAAAATTCTCGGTTTTTTGGCTTTTGAGGACATGCATATAGTATGTAAAAAGCCATTATTTTTATTACACTTCACAACTTTTACTGTACATTTTTGACAAAATATATTATAATATTTACACTGACAGTTATTTTAGGAGAACTATGAATTATCACATAAATACATACGGTTGCCAGATGAACGTCCATGAGTCGGAAAAGCTTGCGGGAATTCTCGAAAGCAAAGGCTTTACGGCAGCTACGGATATAAGCCGGGCCGATATAATTGTTTTTAATACCTGTTGCGTACGCGAAACAGCCGAAACCAAGATTCTCGGTAATTTGGGTATAGTAAAAAAACTTAAAGAAAAAAATCCGTCTCTTATTGTTTGCGTTTGCGGGTGTATGGCTCAAAAAAAAGGAGAGGCTGAACGTCTTAAAAAACGCTGTCCGTTTATCAATCTCATTTTCGGCACACATAATCTGTCGAAATTCGGCGAATATCTTGACGAAATAAGCATTAACAATCAAAAAACCGTTATAGAAATAGAGCAGGACAACAACCTTTTGCCGCAGCGCACGCCCATTAAACGTTCGAGCGGCGTAAACGCATGGGTTAATATCATGTACGGCTGCAATAATTTTTGCTCTTACTGCATTGTGCCGTATGTAAGAGGGCGCGAAAAAAGCCGTTCGGAACAGGAGGTTATCGACGACGTAAGAGCGCTTGTAGAAGAAGGGTATAAAGAAATTACTCTGCTGGGGCAGAATGTCAATTCTTACGGCAACGACCGCGGCGGAAGGGAAAATTTTGCCGCTTTATTGCAAAAGTGCGCCGATCTTCCAGGGGAGTTTAAAGTAAGGTTTATGACCTCGCACCCCAAAGATTTGTCGGAAGAAGTGGTAAAGGTAATAGCTTCAAACGATAAGCTCGCAAAATTTATACATTTGCCCATTCAGGCCGGCAGCGACAGAATTCTGTCGCTCATGAACAGGAAATACACGCAAAAAGAGTATTTGGAAAAAATTGATATGATTAAAAGTTATATCCCGAACGTCGGATTGTCATCGGATATCATGGTGGGCTTTCCTACCGAGACGGAAGAAGATTTTTCGGATACTCTAAATGTGGTAAATAAAGTGCGCTATAACAATTTGTACACATTTATTTATTCGAGACGCAGCGGCACTCCCGCCGATAAAATGCCGCAAGTGGAGCTGTCTGTAAAGAAAGAGCGGATAAAGCGTCTTATCGCGAGGCAGTTTGAAATAGGCTGCGAACTTGCAAGAGAGTGTATAGGAAAGTCTTACCGCGTTTTGTGCGACAACTGGAACGGCGGCAAGGCAAGCGGAAAATCAGATTGCGAAAAAGCCGTGTATTTTGACAGCGATGAAAACGTTATCGGAAAATTTGTAAACGTCGAAGTTACATCTACCAAAAACAATCAACTTTTTGGTAAAATATTATAGGTTTTACGGAGAAAAGTTATGGCTTTATCTCAAATGATGCAACAATATCTCGAAGTCAAAGACAAGTATAAAGACGCGTTGATTTTTTATCGTCTGGGAGATTTTTACGAAATGTTCTTCGACGATGCGGTTACCGCGTCCAAGGAACTTGATTTGACGCTTACGGGAAGAGACTGCGGTCTTAGCGAAAGGGCTCCCATGTGCGGAGTGCCGTATCATGCAGTAGACACATATATTGCAAAATTACTTGCAAAGGGCTATAAGGTGGTCATATGCGAACAAATGACAAAACCCGGCGATCAGAAAGGACTGGTCGTCCGCAAAGTCGTGCGCGAAGTCACTCCGGGCACTCGTATCGACAGCGTAATGCTGGACGGCGATAAAAACAATTATTTAATGTCCGCATATTTGTCCGATGACGGAAAAGCGGGCGTTTCGTGGACGGATATTTCTACGGGCGAATTTCAAAATCTGCTGATAGATTCGCAGTTGAATTTGAAATTAAACGAAATTCTGTCGCGTGTATCGCCTGCCGAAATAATATGCAACAGCAAAATGAAGGTGCGTTCGAATCAGCTGTCGCTTGTCCGCTACGGCGGAATATACAAATTTTCGCAATACTCGGACGACGCCTTTTCGTATGACAATGCGTTTGAAAAGGTAAAAGCCGTCTTGAAAAACTTTAGTATGTTTGACGGCAAACCCGAGTGCGTTTGTTCGGCGGGCGCTTTGTTGGATTATATCGAAAAAACGCAAAAGAGGACGCTTAAACATATAAAGAGCGGCGAATTTGATGACGCCGAGCAATATATGACGATAGACGCGAACGCGCGGCGTACGCTTGAATTGATGAGCTCGTCGGGCGGCAAAACTTCTGGGTCGCTAATAAAAATTATAGACAACACATCTACTTCAATGGGCGCGCGCATGCTAAAAAAGTGGCTTGAGAAACCGTCTTTGGATATTGGCGAGATCAACAGGCGTTTGGACGCTGTGCAGCAGATAAACAAAAATATAATTTTACGCGACGATATCATGTCGTCCATGCGCGGCATTTATGACCTTGAACGTATTGCGGGAAGGGCGTCTTACGGCAATATTTCGCCAAGAGACTGCGTTCAGCTTTGCGGATCGCTGTCGGCCTTGCGTTTAACGAAGCAAAAACTTGCCGATGTTGACAATGAAACGATAAGAAAAAAGAAAAGCGCCATTCCCGACTTTGACTATCTCGAAAAATTACTTTCAAGTGCCGTAAACGACAATCCTTCGGCGGTGGTTCGCGAGGGCGGAGTAATACGCGACGGGTTTGATAAGGAGCTGGACGAATACAGGCTGATAAAACAAAACGCGCATGCCATTCTCGATAAAATAGAAAGTAAAGAAAAGGCCGCGACAGGCATCAAAAATCTCAAAATCGCATATAACAGAAATTTCGGCTATTATATCGAAGTGCCCAAATCACAGATAAATCTTGTCCCGTACTCGTATGTTCGCCGTCAGACAACGGTAAACGCCGAGCGTTACACCTCGGAAGAGCTAAAAGACGTTGAGTCAAAAATTCTCAATGCCGAAGATAACGCAAAAGCAAGAGAGGTGGCGCTTTACGAAAAAATAGTGGCGGAAATAGTGCGTTTTTTGGACGATTTGCTGTCGGCTTCAAAATTAATGGCATATATCGACTGCCTGTTTTCGGCAGCCTTTACTGCCACTAAGTGCAATTTTACGCGCCCGGCGGTCAGGGATGATTTTGATTGTATCAAGATTGCCGACGGACGGCACCCGATGGTGGAAGAAACTCTAAAAGGCGAACAGTTTGTTCCCAACGACACCTTTCTCGATAATGACGAAAACCGCATGATGCTTATCACCGGTCCCAACATGGCGGGAAAAAGCGTATATATGCGGCAAGTGGCAATTATCGTCATATTGGCGCATATGGGATATTTTGTTCCCGCAAGTAAGGCGGAAATTTGCCTTGTAGACAAAATTTTTACGCGCGTGGGCGCCAGCGACGACTTGTCTACGGGAAGAAGTACTTTTATGGTGGAAATGACGGAAGTGGCGGATATACTGCAAAACGCGACGGACAAGTCCCTGCTTTTGATGGATGAAATAGGACGCGGAACCTCTACTTATGACGGCCTTAGCATCGCGTGGGCAATTATCGATTATCTGTCCAATACGTTAAAAGCAAAGACGCTGTTTTCGACGCATTATCATGAGCTCACAGAGCTGGAAGGAAAATACAGCGGCATTAAAAACTATAAGATGACAGTGCGGGAGCTTGCCGGAAGTATAGTATTTGTTCGGAAACTTCTGCGCGGCAGCGCAAATCGCAGTTTTGGAATTGAGGTGGCAAGTCTTGCAGGGCTTCCCGACAACATTATCGTAAAGGCCAAAGAAATTCTCAAAAAGTTGGAAAAAAGCGATATTGTCGGCAAGGAAAAGCAGCGTGCGGACGCCAATTACCAGATGTCTATTTTTTCCAGCAATGTCGGAACGGAAATTGTCAAAATCTTAAAAGATATCGACGTCGATTCCGTTTCACCGCGGGCTGCGCTGGATATATTGAGTGATTTAAAGGAGAAAGCGTCGGATGAGTGAAATAAAGCTTCTTGACAAATCTGTTTATAACAGAATCGCTGCGGGTGAAGTCGTCGAACGGCCGCTGTCTATTGTAAAAGAGCTTGTCGAAAACAGTATAGACGCAGGCGCTACGTCTGTTTCGATAGATATCGAGAACGGCGGGACGACAAAAATAAGCGTTTCCGATAACGGAAAGGGCATAAGTCCCGATGATGTTCCGACGGCGTTTTTGCCGCATGCGACAAGCAAAATTTCCGGTTGCGAAGATCTTGACAACATTCGCACATTGGGATTCCGCGGAGAGGCGCTGCCCAGCATAGCCGCAGTTTCGCGCGTAAAAATGACCACTCGAACGGCCGGCAGCAATATGGGCTTTGTATATACAGTCGACAACGGAGAGGTTATCGACAGCGGTATGTGCGGCTGTCCGTACGGGACAAGCGTAGTCGTTACAAATTTGTTTGACAAAATACCTGCGCGCAAGAAATTTTTGAAAAAAATCTCGGTGGAAGAGAGCGCTATCACCGCGACCGTATCGAAACTTATACTTGCCAATTACAAAGTTTCGTTCAGATATTCCGTAAACGGAAAACTCGTATATCAATCGGCGGGCGAGTCGATGGAAAATGCCGTTTACGCCGTATACGGCAAGGAGTTTTTCGACAGTCTTTTGCCCGTCGAAAATCAAATGTTCGATATCAGATTGAGCGGATTTGCCTGTAAACCCTCGGCGGCAAAACACACAAAGGCTTTTCAGACGCTGATAGTCAACGGCAGATATGTGCAAAACGAAGAAGTTTCTTATTGGATATACGGCTGTTATATGAATTATTTGATGAAACGTCAATATCCTGCGTATGTGCTTTACCTTACCATGCCGTACGATCTTGTCGACGTCAACGTTCATCCCAATAAGCTCGAAATTAAATTCGCAAACGAAAGCGTCGTCAAAAAAATAATAACCGACACAATAAAAACACAGATCGTGGACAGTCTGATGAGACCGCAGGACTATTTTTCATCGGACTCAGTTGACGAAAAAGTTGCTTTGAAGAATATTCCCGAAAAAAATTATTCCGCCAACATATCCGGTGCAACGCCTCAGCAAAAAGCCGATAGCGGCAATCATTTTGACAGTACTGTTTTAGGCAATATCGAGTCGAGGACAGTAATATCGCATCAAAATAGGCTCGGCGATTTGCGAGAGCCGGTTTCGGAATATACTTTCGAACTTTTAAAAAGCACTGTTGCCGACATGACTGCCGATACCGTATACGGCGAATCGAAGGAAAAAATAATTCCGCCTAAGCACAATTCTTCGGGCGAAACAAAGAGTTTTTTTGAGAAAATCACCGAAGAGCTCGGCGATATGACCGTAACGCCTATCGGCGATAATAAAAACGTTCAGCAACAAATGTTTGCCGACATGCAGGCAAGATACTGCGGCAAACTGTTTAATACTTATTTGATATATGAATGCGGCACGGATGCGTTTCTCATTGACCAGCATGCCGCCCACGAGCGCATCTTGTTTGATAAATTGACGCAGGAATATGACGACGGAAAGGTTGTGTCGCAGCCTTTGCTTGTGCCGTACACATTTTCTTTAGGCGCTGACGACGGCGCGCTGTTGTCGGACTGCCTTGCCGAAACAGACGCCTCAGGATTCCATTTCGAGCAATACGATAATAATACGTTCAGTCTAAAAAGCGTTCCAGCCGAATGTGCGGGAATGGACGTCACGGAGTTTGTCTCGGCAATGATCGACGGACTGCACGCCCGAGGAAAAGTATCTCGTTCGGAAATTATGCGTAATAATCTGGCGCAGTGGGCGTGTAAAGCTGCGGTAAAGGGCGGCATGGATATCGATCGCAGTGAAATCGACGCACTTGTCAACCAGACGCTTAATCATGACCGCGTGTTGGTTTGCCCGCATGGAAGACCTATCGTTCTGCGCCTTAAAAAATCTGATATCGAAAAAATGTTTAAGAGAATTGTATGAAAAAATTGTTTGTAATAACCGGACCTACGGCGGTGGGTAAAAGCGAAACGGGAATACGTTTGGCAAAGATGTTCGGCGGAGAAATTGTAAGCGCGGATTCCATGCAGATATATAAAGGGCTGGATATAGGAACAGGCAAGCTGACGCCCGAAGAAATGTGCGGCGTAACGCATCATATGATAGATGTCGCCATGCCGGACGAAAACTATTCGGTGGGACAATATGTGCGTCAAGCGCGTGACTGTATTGACGGTATTAATTCTATACCGTTGATAGTGGGCGGAACAGGATTGTATATCACGGCACTGGTTGCCGGAAGCGATTTCGGCGGTGCAGGCAAATCGGAAGATATTCGCGATAAATGGAAAGAAATTGCCCGGCAAAATGGCAATGAGTTCGTGTATGACTATCTTAAGAAAATTGACGCTCCTTCTGCGGATAAAATTAACGTAAACGATATAAAACGCATTATACGCGCCATAGAAATATACGAACTCACCGGCAAGCCGAAAAGCAGTATTGTCGGAGAATCTAATGCGTATTATTCGGCACGCGTAATCATTTTGACCAGAGACCGCCAAGACCTTTACAATGCGATAGAGACAAGGGTGGACAAAATGTTTGAAAGAGGACTGGTAAAGGAAGTGGAGGGCCTAATCGAATACAAAAGCTGTCAATCGATGCAGGCGATAGGCTACAAAGAAACGGTCCGATTTTTAACCGGCGAAATTACGCTTGACGAAGCCGTGGAAAAAATAAAACAAAATTCGCGCAACTACGCAAAGAGACAGATGACGTATTTCAAAGGTATGAAACTGGCAGATAAACATTTTGTAAATTTTAATGATTTTAAAGAAATAAAACGACTTTTTGACGAATTTCAAGTACTATGACAGACATAATGGAGCATAAAATGGATATACAGGAATTGATAGACGTTAGCGAAAAAAGCTTATCGGAAGAATTTAGAAAGATTGATGATATCGCGTTATATAATCAGGAAAAAGTATTGGCTGCGTTCCAGAAAAACCGCGTTGCGCTAAGACATTTTGCGCCGACCACAGGGTATGGATATGATGATATAGGCAGAGATACGCTGGCAAAGGTTTTTGCCGATGCATTTTCGGCGGAGAGCGCAATAGTGTCTCCGTTGCTTGCAAACGGTTCGCACGCCATATCTACAGTTCTTTTTGGTTTGCTGCGCCCGGGTGATATGTTATACTCGGCATCCGGCAGTCCCTATGATACGTTGATAGACGTCATAACGGGCGAAAATATCGGTTCTTTGCGCGAGTACGGCATTAAGTTTGCCAAAGAAGATTTAATAGACGGACAATTTGATTTGCGCTCGATTGAAAATTTTGCAGCTAAAAACAAACCGAAAGTTGTGTTTTTGCAACGTTCACGCGGATATTCTTCCCGCAATGCCTTTACCGTAAAAACGCTTAAAACCGTCATTGATATTGTAAAAAGCGCGTCTAAAGATTCGATTGTAGTGGTAGACAATTGTTATGGCGAATTTGTCGAAAAGCAGGAGCCGATTGAAGCGGGAGCAGATATCATCGTGGGGTCGTTGATAAAAAATCCCGGCGGCGGTCTTGCGCCTACGGGCGGCTATATTGCCGGTAAAGAAACGCTTATTCAGCTTATTTCCTACCGCCTTACATCCCCCGGAATAGGGTGCGAAGTGGGGTCGTATGCCAATACTTATCAGTATTTCTATCAGGGCTTTTTCATGGCTCCGCATGTAGTTGCACAGGCGTTAAAAGCCGCGCAATTGTTTTGCAGGACCTTTGACAAGCTCAATTACAATGTTCTGCCCAAACCCGGCGACGATTACGGAGATATTATAGCGTCGATAAATTTTAATACCGCAAAAGAGTTGATAGACTTTGTTCAGACCATTCAATCGGTTTCACCTGTTGATAGCTATGTTTTGCCCGAGCCGTGGGACATGCCGGGATATAATCATAAAGTCATTATGGCAGCGGGCACGTTTGTTCAAGGCGCGTCTATAGAACTAAGCGCGGATTCGCCTATAAAAGCTCCGTATATCGCATATTTTCAAGGCGCATTGACGTACGAGCATGCCAAAATTGCGTTAAAAAATTGCCTCAAAAAATTATTCGGATGACTTTACAATTCCATTAAATAACCCTCCGCAATTTATTATAGGTAGCATCCGCTCTATAAAATTATAAACGATGTAATTTTAGTTTTATATAGTTTCAAAAAAGGAGAGGAGTGCTGCGGAAACTTTTTTTTGCGCCGAATTGCATAAAAAACAATAAAAAGACCGCCTGTAGTTTATATACAGACGGCCTTTTTTGGCAGGGGAGACGCGATTCGAACACGCAACCTACGGTTTTGGAGACCGCTACTCTACCGTTGAGCCACTCCCCTAAGCCTAAACATTATACATCTTTATAATATAAAAGTCAATCGTTTTTAATAAATTTTCAGTCCTGAGCCAAGAAATATTTTGATGTGTACAACAATTTAAGCAACAAAAAGCTAAGAGGAAGGTTTGTACTTAAAATAATCGGGATAAAAAGCGTAACGGCGTAATTCGTAATATTGCCGCTCAAAGGCATTCCGATAAACAGATTAAGCCCGAAGGCTAGCAGGCAAATAAGCACCATGACAACCAGCTTAAACCAAAATTGATCCATAATGTTTGCCTCTATACGCTTTTTGCTGTCGGGGTTTGAATAATATTTTATTCCGGCGTAAACGGGAAGAGCCAAAGCGGCAATAATACCCGCTACAAACATGAAGACGTCGTAGTATCCTTGCGAGCCGACAACATTTTTACATATCAAATATGTAACCAACGTCTCCAGCAGCATTACGATAAATAATATACCGTTGGTAACCAGTCTTAAAAGATTGTCTTTATAGTAATACTTGACGGCATACTGGTGTTTTGATTTATTGTCGTTTACGCGAACGACAACCTCTTCGCCAAGTTCGCGAGCCGATTCCACAATATTGCCGAACGCCCTTATTTTGACTTTGTCGTTTAATTCAAGCGCGTTGTTTTCTATTTCGGCTTTAGTGATTTCGCTGTTATTGTTGTCAAACTTATCGATTATACCGGACAACAAATCTTGATAACCGTTGGACCCGGCAGATTTTCCGGATAGCTCATCTTCGGCGGCGGCAACAGCATCGCCGTATGTCTGCTTGTCGTGATAGTCGTAAAAATCCGGTTTTTCTGGCTGTTTAAGCGGCGACAATTCCGCTTCGATAAGAGCAGAGGCGTTGTCGCTTGTATCGGAATAGGGATAATCCGACGATGAAAAATCCGGTTCGTATTGATATTTTGTGGCGGCAGTATCGCCCATCAGATCGGAATAATTATCCATCATTGCGGAGACATTGCCGTTGGCGGCGGAATTATCCGTTTTGATGTCGTCGATATAGCTGTTGTCTTCGAAATTGCGACGGAATATATCGTTTATATCCTCGGATTCTTCGTCATGCAGCTTTTTGGCATTGTCTGATTGTCCCGCAATGCCGGCGTCAAACCAGGAAATCGTGGTGTGATCTTCGCCGCCCGAAGGAGTGGAGGACGCGTCTTCGGTGTGATGATAAGGAATAAATTCGTTATCCTTACTTTCATTTTCGTGGGGCGTCACATTGTAATAACGCTCATCGTCAGTAAGAAAGTGCGCGTCGTTTGCCTCTTGTTCTAAATTGTCGTCAGATTGCAATTCGGCGCTGTCAATATTATTTTCCGCGGGAATTGTGTTATGGTTTTGAGCGTTCAAAGGCAGCGAATCGGACGACGTTTGGTTTATGTATTGATGGTCGGTCGCGTCGTTTTCGTTTAATGGCTGAGATAAAGAGGTGTCGACATCCGAGAGAGTAAGCTGCTGTTCGCTAATAGAATCGTTCTGCGAGTCGTCTGCCGAGGCATTTATCGCCGGCTGCTCATCGGCCGACATTATTTTTACTTCGTTTATTTCGCTGTCCGGAACGTCTTGTGCAATACCGCCGTCGTTTCCCAAATCATATTTGTTTTCGGAAATAAGTTTATCGATGACGGTACGCGAATATTCATAGTCGTCCTGGCATTGCTTAAAGACTTCTTTTCCCAGTTCGGTCAAAGAAAAATATTTACGCCTTCCGCCGTTAGATTGTCCGCCCCAATAAGACGTGACATATCCTTGCGTTTCAAGGCGCTTAAGGCATGAGTAGAGAGTGGGCTGTTTTATTGTAAATTGCCCGCGGCTTTTTTTCTCTATTTCATTTACTATTTCGTAGCCGTATCTGTCGCCGGAATATAATGCGCTCAGTATAATCGTATTTATGTTTCCGCGCAGCAGATCACTGTTGATTTCTTTTGGCATAATGCTCCCTACTGGTTTAATGTTTTTTAAAATTATATAACAATTTCACAACAATGTCAACAAAAAACTTAATAATACTTGAAGAAAATTAGTACTGTGTCTGACAGAATACTCAATCATCGTCATTTTCATCAAATTTAATCAGATTTGCACTGCTTTTTCGAATATCTTCACTGATAGCCGCATAATGCTTTTTTGTGGTGTTTACATCTCGGTGTCCTAAAATATCGGCCACTACATAAATATCTTTTGTCTTTCTGTAGAGTGTTGTGCCGAATGTAGAACGAAGTTTGTGCGGAGATATTTTTTTTAACGGGGCGGCGTACGAGGCATATTTTTTGACAAGATTTTCCGCCGTTCTTACATTGATGCGCCGGCCTTGCAGAGATAAAAAAAGTGCGTCGGTATCTTTAATGTTTTTTGCAAAATCTGTTTGTTGCGTAATTTGATCTTCTTTCCAGTTTAGATAGTCAATAAGAGCGGACGCAACATCTTCAGAAAAATACAATATGGTTTTGTTGCCGCCTTTGCGCGTTATGGAGACAGCGTTATTTTTAAGATCCAGGTCTTTTTCGTTTATTCCGACGCATTCGCTTATTCTCATTCCGGTGCCCAATAAAAGAGACAGCAGGGCGACATCACGGCATTTTGTGTAATTATGGTAGGTCTTTTCGCGCGAGGAAAGCGAATCGCCGTCTTTGGCTTCTTCTATTAGTTTCGATATTTCGTGTTTGTCGAGAAATACTATGGGTTTGTCGTGTATTTTCGGGGTATCGACTTTTTGAGTAACGTTGGTAGACAGCAAATCATGTTTATAAAAAAACTTGTAAAAGGATCGAATTGCCGACAATTTTCTCTCTTTGGCGCGCTCACCGCACTTAATTTTGCGTCCGTTGATCTTATATAGGGATAAATATTCCAAAAACAATTCTATATCAAAAGCGGTAAGCTGTTCGATATCTTCCAGCGTAATTTCTTTAAGCGTTTGATATTTGCCTTTAAACCTGTTGTTAAAAAGAAATTCCAAAAAAATCTTCAGATCCCCGGCATAGGCATAACGAGTTAAAGGAGTGGTTCGCATCTGTATCCCTACTAAAAACTCCATAATATAAGGCGGTAAATCTTCACAGATTTGACGTGTCTTTTCGGTATATAAAATCTCTCTGTCATCAAAATAATTACTCATAGATATATTATAACATAAATACCGCAAAAGACAAACTTTATTGCGTCTTATGGGTATAATTTTTCTCAGTTAGTTTTGCCCGAAAATGTGTAAAAAAAGCGCAAAAGCAGCATTAAGCGCAATTTGCTAAAAATATGAGCTTACATAAATGAAATAAATATTACCCGTCGGAAATAACACGGTGCGCTTATTGCTGTCGTTATAGACAAAAATACTCCATAAAGCCATAGTACATAGCGGAAAATAAGTACTACGGGTGCGCTAAGTATAGATTTTTGAAAAAGTTTTATACTAATTTTAATTTTAAATGAGTGGAGGTAAAAATTTTTGACTTTATCGGAAGCAGTTGCGCTGAGAATTGAAGAATTGATGGCAGAGCGCAAATTAACGCAATACAGATTATATAAGCTTACAGGCGTAGCACAAACTACAATAGGCGACATACGATTAAAACGCAATAGATCCGTAAGTCTTATAGTGATTTACGAACTGGCGCAAGGATTTGGCATAAGTCTATACGATTTTTTTGACAGTCCGCTATTTAAAGGCGATAATATTACAGATTAAACGCTGACAAACGAGTGTAGCAAGGCGCTGGTTTTCGCTGCAATTATCGAAAATTTCTGTTTAACAAATGTAAGAGTAGGTCTTACATATATTTTCTTTTACAAAAATATAATATGCAGTAAAAAAACTATCGGTGAAAATTGTAGTTTAGTCTACTATTACCCACAACAAAAGAGAAGATGCTTGTTTGCACGCAGTTTTTATTGTATGTGTAAAACTAATAATAAATAAAATACTGCCAACAATTTTTTTGATAGTATAATTATTCCTTTATATGTTATTAAAACAGACAACAGCGCCAAAATACATACGCCGGGCAAAGGGGGCAAACAAAACTTCTTGGGGCCGCCGGCAGATCTTGCGGAGAAGGCCGTGAGCAGAAAGGTTTGCACACACGCAGTGTTCTTTCGAAAAGATGGCGTTACTTATTAAAGTTGCTTAAAGTATATTGGCTCCACAATGGCCGCTAAAGGCCTTTTAATTTATGCCTAAAAAATATCTTAAACAGCAAAAAGGAGCCGGGAAAAAGAAAATTGAGCGCAGAGCAATACCTTTATACTATTCGTAAAACTACACTTTTACGAATACTTAGGCTTTTTAGGGCTTTAATTTTGCTCTGTTGCAGCCGCAATAAAATTTTGATAAATAATTCCCTAATTTTCTAATAAAATCAGTTTCTTGATTTGTAGTAATGTAAAATGACAATTTTGTATAGAATTTGCAACTCATCCGAATAATTCATTTGAGCAAAACAATTCTGTGAGCACTTTTAACGCAATTTTTGCATGTTTGTATGTAATATTGGCATGGAAAATATGGTTATTGTTTAGCATGAGACATACTAATATCATTTTTTTAATTGGATATAATAAGTAGCCATATATTTAATCGCAAAAATGTGATAAAATGCGATGATAAACGGACATATCTTTTGCAGCGTCAATATAAAGCTGTAAAAAATCGGTATTATGTCACGCATAGTACCGATTTATTGCATATTTCTATTAAAATTACCGATTATTCAGCTATTTTTGACCATACTGTAATTTTACAGTTTTGTTCATCATAGAATTGACCCGCTGATGCGTAATCTATAAATATAATTTTGTGATTGTTTTTCGTAATGCCTTCATAACATAATTCTGCCGGTATTTGCAAAATTTTCTTTGATTTTACGAGTTTCATATCGACGTCCAAAGGTTCGGAAAAATATTCGTCTATATTTTCATCGCGTGCAAGCACGTATTGTCCTTTTGTGAATGCGATTTTATTGTTTAGCACAACTTTTTTGACGGGAATTGTTGCAGATACTATGATTTGATCATCAGGCGACCAAGCTTTTGCGATATCTAAATAACCGTTAATAATAACATTATTAACGGGTTGACCGTTGAGTCTGACCGAAAAATTGTCCGCCCAATCGGGTTGCATGATTAATATATGCTGCAAAATGTTTTCCTTCGCCGATATAACGCTTATTCGGCATTTTCCGTTTTTTGCTAAGGAGCCGCTGATTGCGATTTCAAGGCTGTCGGTTTTGATTCTTTGCCTAATAAAGTTGTTGATGACAATGCCGTCCTTTGTATTCATCGCGGCAAAATCATTCAAAATGGCAAGTCCGGCAGAGCCTATACAATTGCAGCAGCCATAGTAATAGCCGTCTTTATAATCTTTGTGTCCGCCGATTTTTTTGCCTCTGCGGTCATAATATAACGGGCTATAACTATCAAATATGTATTTAACGCCTTTATTAAAGTCCGGCGTCTGGTTCTGGCAAAAAACCAAATCATTTAAATTTCTATTTACTGAGCCCAGCAAGGCATTATAAGCCGATTGCTCAATAAGTTTTGCATATTTGGCTTTGCCGGTCAATTTTAACAAATTGTAACACAGTTTCATCCATGTTACCGTAACGCATGTCTCCTGCATTATAAATTCAGGCGCCGGCTCAGTCTGTTTAACGGCAGAATTATCAAACAGTTCGTGTGTACAACCGCTGCAACCTATAATTGACAAATCGGTTTCTTTCACCATATCGACGAAATTTTCCACTGCGAGTAAAAATTTATCGACTTTTTTGATGCGGTAATATTCCAGCAATCCCTCAAAGCACGACATCATTTCGTATGCTTTGGTATAAGGAAACTGATAGGGATAGTATGTCTTGGCCAAACATGCGTCTATTAGATTAAGCTGCCGGCAAAAGCCCTTATTGATGATATATTCCGCAAAATCAAGATATTTTTTCTTCTGCGTTAAATTGAAAAGACGAACAAATACTTCGAGTATCGAACAGGAATTCATGGCGCCCCACCAATCGCTGGTATCAAAAATATCCGTTTTATTGTCGCCGTCTCCTATTTTGGATATAATATAGTCCGCCTGGTTTTGTAAACTGTCCGTTATGATTTTAATAAATTTTTTATCTTTACATATATCAATGTAATATTCCATGCCCAGCATTACATACTTGCGGCACCAAATATCCCACCCGCGGAACTCGTTTGAAATACTGTATGACGAAATCCTGCCCAATGAATCCTGTGTGCCGATAATGTCGTAAACGCTGTTTGTGAGTATTCGGTAAAGTTCATAGGAATGGGTGTTCAAATACGTAAGACATGCGCCGCGCATCATCTTGCCCCAATATTCCCCGCGCCAACCGTCGTCTTTATCGTCATAGTGGCGACGAAAAACGTCTACAAAGTCGGGCCATAAAGTTACGTCTTCCAATTGTTGTTTTTGCACAAATTCCATAGCACGGCGTTCGCTGCCGTATGATCTATGCGCGTTTATCTCGTTAAAAACATTACTGACGGTCTTTGATGAAAGAATCATTTTCCACTCCTTAAAAAGCTCCGTATATTTGATTATACGAAGCTTTAAGATTTTATTTAGCGTATTCGGTGCTACGCAGTTCTCTTACAACATTGACTTTTATTTGGCCCGGATACTCCATTTCGCTTTCGATTTGTTTTGCAACTTCTTTGGCGAGGAATACCGTGCCGGCGTCGTCGACAACTTCAGGCTTAACAATAATGCGGATTTCGCGACCGGCTTGAATGGCATACGATTTTTCGACGCCTTTGTAGCTGTTTGCGATGCTTTCGAGTTTTTCGAGACGTTTTACATAGTTTTCGATCGATTCACGGCGTGCTCCGGGACGGCTGCCGCTTATTGCATCGGCGCACTGAACGATAATGGCCTCTACCGAATTGGGTTCGACATCGTTGTGATGCGCTGCTATACAATGAATAACTTCTTTGCTCTCTTTGTATTTTTTCGCAAGATCCGCGCCGATGGTGACGTGAGTGCCTTCCACTTCGTGATCGACGGCTTTACCTATATCATGCAACAGACCCGCGCGTTTTGCCGAAGCGACATCGGCATTTAGCTCGGCTGCCATAACGCCCGCAAGATAAGACACTTCCAAGGAGTGTTTCAAAACGTTTTGCCCGTAACTCGTACGGAATTTCAGACGCCCCAACAGCTTAATGAGATCGGGATGCAATCCGTAGACGCCCGCTTCGAAGGTTGCGTTTTCGCCCGCTTCTTTTATTTGATTGTCAATTTCGCGGCGCGCTTTTTCGACGGTTTCTTCTATGCGGCCGGGATGAATACGTCCGTCCGACAAAAGTTTTTCCAAAGCTACACGCGCTATTTCACGTCTTACGGGATCAAAGCCGGACAAAACCACGGCTTCGGGGGTATCGTCGATAATCAGATCTACACCCGTGGCATTTTCCAAAGCACGTATATTGCGGCCTTCCCTGCCTATTATACGACCTTTCATTTCGTCGTTGGGCAAATTGACGACCGAAACCGTAATTTCTGACGAATGATCGACGGCGCAACGTTGAACGGCAAGAGAAACAATCTCTTTTGCCTTTTTATCGGCATCCTCTTTTGCCTGAGCTTCGATATTGCGCACCATCTTTACGGCGTCGCGCTTTGCTTCGTCTTCAAGAGCCTCGATAATCTGCGCCTTAGCCTCTTCTTTGGTCATTTGCGCGACTTTTTCGAGCGCGCTGAGCATGTTTTCATGCGCTTTATCGACCTCGGATTGTTTTGCGTCTATTTCGCGTTCACGCGCGGCAAGGTTCTGCTTTGCCTGTTCGACGCTTTCGACCTTTTTATCTAACTGGTTTTCCTTTTTTTCTAATGCCTCTTCCTTTTGCTGAATACGAATTTCGGAACGCTGCAATTCCGCGCGGCGATCTTTGACTTCTTTATCAAAATCTAAGCGTTCCTTATGAATTTCTTCCTTTGCCTCCAAAATAGCTTCTTTTCTAAGCGATTTTGCCTGGTCAATGGCTTCCTGCATTTTGGCGTCTTTTTCGTCGCTGATGTTTTTGAGCGTTCTTTTGGTTATAAGAGCGTAAATTAAAGCTCCCAAAGCGCCGCCCACAAGCAATACAATGACAGAAATCACTACCCACCAGCCGGTGGATACGCCCAACAAAACGGAGGATGGCATAGACAATGCGTTTAACAACATTTTTACTCCTCCAAAATTTATTTATTTGTCATACTAAATAAAAAGCTTTTTACGGCTTATAAATTTATTAAAACAAAAGATAGACGATTTATTATCATCTATCTTTATTATATACCTTTTGAACGATAATGTCAATCAGATGACGGCATAACGAAAAATATATTCAGAATTTCTGCTGTTTACTGCTGGTCATCGACAACAGCTTGCTGTTCTTCGGTTTCGGAAGAATCGGCAGCAGTGTCTTCGAATCCGGCTTCGGGATTGGCCAAGAGCTTTGCTTTAATTTTCGCCACAAGTTCGTCGGCAAAGGTTTTGTCCGTTTCAATCATGTTTTGAATAGTGGCCTTGCCCTGTCCTATGCGTTCGCCGTTGTACGAAAACCATGAGCCGCTCTTTTCCAACAAGCCATGCTGTAAAGCCAGTTCGAATATCGCATTTGAGTTGGATATGCCTTTTCCGTAAATAATTTCCACCTCCGCTACCTTAAACGGCGGAGCCAGTTTGTTTTTAACGATTTTTATTTTAACTTTGTTGCCTATTATTTCCGTACCGTTTTTGACGGAATCTACCCGTCTGACATCTATACGTATGCTGGCATAAAATTTTAGCGCTTTTCCGCCCGGAGTAACTTCGGGATTGCCAAACATTACGCCCACTTTTTCACGCAGCTGATTGATGAAAATAATACAGGTTTTTGTTTTGTTGCAAACGCCCGCTAATTTTCTCAAAGCCTGCGACATAAGGCGAGCCTGCAAACCGATATGACTTTCGCCCATTTCGCCGTCGATTTCAACTTTGGGAGTGAGCGCCGCGACTGAGTCAACTACGATTACGTCCATCGCGCCGCTGCGTACGAGAGATTCGCATATATCCAGCGCCTGCTCTCCGTTATCGGGCTGAGAAATATATAGTTCGGAAATATTTATTCCCAAGTGCGATGCATAAACGGGATCAAGCGCATGTTCAGCATCGATAAAGGCGACATTACCGCCGGCTTTTTGCGCTTCGGCAATGACGTGCAACGACAATGTAGTCTTACCGCTGGATTCCGGCCCGAAAATTTCGACGATACGGCCGCGGGGCAAGCCGCCAATACCCAGAGCTAAATCTATGGCGATGCACCCGGTGGAGATGACGTCCACATGATCTATATTTGTATCCGAAAGTTTCATAATCGAGCCTTTGCCATAGGTTTTTTCTATTTGTTCGATGGCAGTTTCCAGTGCTTTTTGTTTTGTGCTTTTGGATACATCCTCGTCGATAACAGACGTTTTTTTAGTCTTTTTTTCCATGTTTTCCTCCGTTTAATCTTTATTTTTTTCCAATTGTATTGCGTCATAAAGCATTAACAATGCCTGTTTTGTTCCCGATTCGATAATTTGAGCCCTGTTGCCCTTAAATACAAATTTTTGTACGTCAAACACCTTCTTCCCGGCTATACCGATATAACATTCACCTACATCTCCGCCTTTTTCGGCGGTGGGACCGGCGTTTCCGGTCGTAATGACGCAATAGTCTGCGCCGGTTGACTGTTTTAGTCCGTTTAACATGCCGGTCGCCGTCTCGGTTGACACCGGGCCGTATTTTGCTATTATATCGGAAGAAACGTTAAGTTCTTTAATTTTCGCGTCGTCCGAATAGCATACCTTTCCGTCAATAAAATGTTTGCTCGCGCCGGGAACGGCAACAAGATCGGCGCATATATTCCCGCCGGTAAACGATTCGGCAACGGCTATTGTGCCGCAAGAGGACGATATGATTTTTTTACATAAGGACTCGGAATTTTCGAAACTGTCGGATAATACAAAAGCGTTTTTTATTATATAGTTAAAAGCTGAAATAATGGCAAAAACAGTGGCAAGGGCAAGACATATAAACCCTGCGTACATTGCAATATCGCCCAAAATCGGCAAAACGGCGCCGAAATCAGGGTACAGCATATAAATTATAAGCCCTGTCATTTGCAGAGAAGTTTTAATTTTTCCCCATATGTCCGCCGCCAAAATCACCTTTTTCGTAGCGGCGACAGTACGGAAAGCCGTAATCATGAGTTCGCGTACTATGATTATTACCGTAAAAATAACAATGGCGAACGTAAAAATATTAGAAAACGACGTTATGAGAACAAGCGCCGTGCAAACTAACGCTTTATCGGCAAAAGGATCCAAAAACTTACCGAGATTTGTCACAAGATTGCGGCGGCGCGCTATGTTGCCGTCGATAAAATCTGTTATGCCGGCAACTATAAAAACGATGCAAGCTGCTAAATAGTGAAAAGGAAATTGCACCAAAAACAGCACTGCAAACAACGGTATCAAAAGAATTCTGACAAGCGTAATTTTATTTGGTAAATTCATTCCACCATCTCTCCTATAAAATCATAATCTTCATATCCGGTAATTTTTACCTTATACATGTTGCCAACATCGGCAAAACTACCGGTAAAAAATACAAGTGAATCTATTTCGGGGGCGTCGAGCAGTGTGCGTCCGATAAATCTTTCTTTATCGCAATCAATATCCTCGTATATTACGTCGACGACTTTACCTACAAGCGCCGCATTTTTTTCCTTTGCGCAGCTAAATGCTATTTCACCAATAATGTCTACACGCCGCAGTTTTTCTTTTTTTGGGATATGGCCTTTGAGTTTGTATGAAGGCGTCCCTTCCTCTTTTGAATAGGCAAAAACTCCTATATGATCGGGCTTATATTGCAAAATAAAATCGCATAACCTATCGAATTGCTGCTGCGTCTCTCCCGGAAAGCCCACCATAAACGTCGTGCGTATTGAAATATCCGGAATGTCGGCGCGCAATTTTTCAAACAATTGACAAATAGAAGAATAATTACTGCGGCGCCCCATGCGTTTTAATACTTCGTTGTCGACGTGCTGCAAAGGAATGTCTATATAATGAAGTACTTTCCTGCTGGAGGCAATAAATGCAATAAGCTCGTCGTCGACAAGTTCGGGATAGCAATACATAAGCCGGATATATTTTATGTCGGTTTGTTCCAATGCCGTCAACAGTTTGACGAGCGATGGCCTTCCGTAAATATCCGCGCCGTAGCGTGTAACGTCCTGTGCGACAAGAATAAGCTCGCGCACGCCTTCATTTACAAGCGACGTCGTCTCTTCGACAAGGCTTTCTATTGTACGAGAGCGGAATTTCCCTCTTATAGACGGAATTTTGCAAAACGTACAGTGGTTGTCGCACCCGTCGGCGATTTTAAGATATGCATAATGCAAAGGTGTTGACAAAACGCGCTTATATTCTACCGGCGGACAGATAAAATCTTCATCGCCGATGACGAGACCATATATTTTTTCGTACTCGTCAATACCCAAAAAGGCGTCTACTTCCGGCAGCAATTCTTTTAACTTGTCGCGATAAAGCTGCGGCAAACAACCTGTCACTATCAGCTTTTTGCAGTTTTGTTTTTTGTACTGCGCCATCTCGAGTATGGTCTCCACCGCTTCCTTACGGGCGCTTTCTATAAACGCGCAAGTGTTAATAATAATGACGTCCGCGTTTGAATAGTCATCTGTAACGATTAAATCTTTGTCCGAAAGGAAATACATCATGTTCTCGGTGTCGACACGATTTTTGTCGCAGCCGAGCGATATTATAGCGATTGACTTAATCTTCGTCGAAATCTTCACCGAAAAACTCCTTAAACTTTTCTTTCGTTATATATACTTCACGCGGCTTTGAGCCGTTGTGCGGACCGATAAAATTAAATTTTTCCATCTGATCGACAATTTTAGCGGCGCGCATATAGCCTATAGAGAAACGCCTTTGTATCATAGCGCCCGACGCCTGTCCCGTCTTTATTACCATTCGGACAATATCCGGAAGATCTTTGTCATATCCGGCATCGGACAGATTATCGTTGTCGGGGTCGTCCGTATCGTTATTTTCCTCTTTTTGCTCCACCAAAGCTTTTTCAAATTCCTCATTGAAGTCGCTTTGATTGTTGGCTTTAATTTGCTCGACGATATTTATTACTTCCTCAGTGTTGATAAAGGCGCCCTGTATACGTACGCCGTCAGGATTTTCCTGCGGTGCATACAACATATCGCCTTTGCCGAGCAGAGATTCCGCGCCCACTTTGTCCAAAATTATACGCGAATTGGTTTGGTTGGACACGGCAAACGAAATACGGCAGGGAAGATTTGATTTAATAGTACCGGTAATAACTTCTGCCGAAGGACGCTGCGTAGCTAAAATAAGATGTATTCCGGCCGCTCTCGCTTTACCGGCAATGCTGGAAATAAGATTTTCCAGTTCACGCTTTTTCTCGTTTCCGGAACCTATCATAAGATCGGCAAACTCATCGACAATGACGACGATATAGGGCATTTTTTCGAGAGAACGGTTTTTTACCTCTTCAAGATTATTATATTCGCTGATATTTCTCACGCGGTTTGCCTGTAAAAGCTTATAGCGACGCTCCATTTCTTCTCTCGCCCACTTAAAAGCGTTTATTGCCTGGGGAGCTTCGGTTATTGCGTCAGGTATCATCATGTGCGGCAAACCGCTGTACGCGGTAAATTCGACGCGCTTAGGATCTACGAGAATAAGTTTTACGTCTTCCGGCGACGACTTGTACAACAAACTGATGATAAGCGAATTGAGGCAGGCGCTCTTACCGCTGCCCGTGGTGCCGGCAATAAGTAAATGCGGCATTTTATCGATGCGGCTTATCATAACGCGGCCTTGAATGTCTTTTCCGAGAGCAATTGTAAGCGGCGACGTCGACGATTTAAATTCCTTTGAATCGACAATATCTTTCAGCGCCACAAGAGCGTTTTCGTCATTGGGAACTTCTATACCGACGGCTTTTTTACCGGGAATGGGAGATTCTATTCTTATCTTTCCTTTGCACGCCAGCCCGTAACGAATATCCTGTTCGCAGTTTTCTATCTTTTTGACAGACATACCCGTCGGCATGTTCAGCTCGTACCTTGTGACTGTCGGTCCGACGGTTATGCCCAAAACTTTTGCGGGAATGCCCAGATTTTCCAAGGTTTCTTCCAGCAAAGACTTTTTTTCTTCGTATGTTTCGGGGTTTATTTTGGGAATAGTGGACTCGGTAGTAAGTAAATCAAGGCTCGGCGGAGTATATTTATATGGTTTTTTGGGCTTTTTTTCCTCTTCTTTGGGTTTTTCGGCTGCTTTTTCTACCACAGCGGCCTGCGGTTTCGAACTGTTTTCCGCAAGCTTTACGTTTTCGGACGCGTCGATGACTTCGTCGAAAATGCTGAACGACTTAGTGGTTTTGTCAAATTTATCCGAAAGTTTTTCGGCTTCTTCCTGCGTGACGTCGACAAATTTCGGATGCCCGTGAATTTCGGCATAATCATCCTCGTATTCGTCGCCGGCAGCGTTGTCGTCATGGTCGAACGTATCCAATTCCGCCGCCAAAGGCTTAGACTCACCGGCGGCAACATGCTCTTGTTCCGATTTATTGACCGAATTTTCAAAAGCGGTGTCCTCCGCCGCGTTGTTTACGATATTTTGCGCAGGGGGCAAATAATCGGCGCTTTCACTCTCATCGGGTAAGACAGAAGCCTCTTGTTTTTTGAAATCCGGTGTCGCCGCGGCGCTTTCTTTCTGATTGGCAGCGGCGTCAACACGGCTTTCCGCGATATTTTCCGCCGTATGCTCGCTTTCTTCTTTTGCGGGCAGATCTTTCTTGGTTTGAGCGGCTGTTTCCGCGGGCTTAGCGGCAGTTTTTGCGGTAGACGGCTGTTGAGCCGAGGAGACTTTTGGATTTTCCGCAGCAATATCCCTTTGTTTTTCCGCTTGCATCTGTTTTTTTCCGGCGGCCAAATCTTCTTCGAAATGACTTGCCCGTATTATGGGGGCGGGGTTGACATTGGGCTTTGCGGGCTGCTCAGTCTCATTATTAACGTAAGGTTCATCGGCCATTACCGAAGAACCTATGATAATAGGCGGACGCTTTTTCTCTTCTTTTTGTTCTTTATTGTTGTCGTACGGAATAAAATCCGGCGTCTCGGGTTCCTCTTCGATGGAGTCGCCGTTTATAATGGGAGGACGGTTTTCGTTTGCCGGCGGAGCCATGGGCTGAACGGGATCCGGCAACGTATACAAATCTTCGTTGTCTTCCGGAGGCACGATCTTTATATCGGGGCGGCTGTTTTTCGCATTGTCGCTGTACTGTTTGCGCTCGTCCGCATATGTACCGTAAACCTCTTCATATACGCTCTTTTTGAGCTGATTGAAGTCAAAATGGCGGTCATCGGACTGACGGTCATCGTTTACGGGCGCGGGGTTATCCTGTCTTTTTACAGGACCTATGGCGTCTCCGTTTATTATAGAGCCGCTGACAAAGCGGGAGCTGATGTTTTTGGGCGGCGGTATGACGATAAGATCGTCCCATCCCTTTGACGAATCCTGACTGTTATGATACGATCCGCTGTTGTAGCTGCCGTATTGGGAACCGCCCGACTGTGAACCGCCGGACGAATATCCGTAACCGTTTTGTTCGTTTTGCGCAGCATTGTCATTGCCGAACAAAATATTGTGCGCTCTGCTGCGCTTATAAATTTCGTCAAAGCGTTCGTCCTGCTGCTTGCGCATTTTTTGTATTTCCGGACTGTAATACTCTTCGCCGGGAGAATAGGTACGACGCTCAACGTACTTATCCGTTTCGTCGGGCAGCTCGTCAAATGACCCGGGCGACGCCATGGCGGTATCGTTGGGCACAATGGATTCGATAAACAGATCGCCGCCGTTGCCTACAAAAGACGTCCCCGCCTTTATTTTGGGCATGGACGAACTGTCGTTATGTTTTTTTGCAGATTTTCTGGCCGGCAAACCTTTGTCGAAAAATCCCGCTACAAGCAACAGCAATACTACAATGACGCATCCAAGCAAAATGTATGCGCCTACGCCGGTAAGGCACACGTTCAAAACGTATGCAAAAAGGCCCATAAAAACTCCGCCCACAGTAGACGAGTGAAAGACTCTGTTCATATATGAGCCGAATTCGCCGATGTAACTTGACGTCGTCGCAAGATGCACAATTATCCCTGCGCATAAAAATATCGCTATAATCGAAATAAGGTTGCGCAGCCGCACCGACAGCTCTTTATTTTGCAATAAGAATATTCCGCGGATAATGCAATACAAAAATATAGGGTAAGCAAAATACCCCAGCAATCCTATGGAAATATTTTTGACTACAAGCCCGATATCGCCCAAAATGAGCGATCCTGTTATTGAACATAAAAGTAAAAATGAAAATACTATTATAAGCACGATACCCAAAGTATCGTGTCCTGATTTATTTTTACCGTTATGGGAATGATTTTTCGGCAGCAAAACATTTACCTCTTTAAAAGCAATTTGTATTGTGACAATATCCTTAAGCATAGTGCAACATTATCGCATTATACCTCGTCCAGTATATTATAACATAAATCCCGTCATCTTTCAATCATTTTCCGATAATTATTTTATTTATTTGTGTTTGCCGCGAATACATTTCGTTATCAAAAAAATACAGCCGGCAATTTTGCACCGGCTGAGTAAATATGTTTATTTCATGATTTCGAGAATATCGTCGTCATACGACTTTCCGACATACGCCGCCGTAAGTAAGTCGCTGCTTATATATTCTCTTACAAACTGTTCGACCTCCTCTTTTCGGATAGACTCGGTAAGCTCTATTTTGCGATTGATGTCAAACATGTTGTTTGTGCATATAAGCGCTTTTCCGAAAGACATCATCTGTGACTGAACGCTTTCTTCCGAAAAAGCCAAAGAAGAGACAAGCTGTATTTTCGAACGCTTAAGTTCGTCTTCGGTAATTCCGTCATTGCAAAGCTTTTCAATTTCGTCTTTTACGGATAACAGCGCCCGGCGAGTATTATCGGGACTGTTGTTCATGCAAACCGTAAACGCGCCTGCGTCGGAATAAGCGGCGGGCATGGTATAAATACTGTACGCCAGACCCTTCCGCTCTCTTATGCTTTGGAACAGTCTCGAGCTCATTCCGCCGCCGAACAGGCACGAAAGCACCGACTGGACCACTATCCGGCGTTCGTCGCAAAGACTTACCGACGGAAACGCCAGGACTATATTAGTCTGTTCCGTATCCTTAATGCGCTTAAGCTGCCTTCCCGTAATAAAAGCCGCCGGCTTTTTTTCATCGTTACAGCGTCCGTTTTTAAACCTATCTAAAACAAAGCCGCGTATTAGCCTATCGGCGTCCTCTTCGGAAATATTTCCGGCAAAAACTATGACGACGTTGTCGGCGGTATAACGCTTTTCAATGTATTTTTTTACGTCGTCGCCCGTAAAGCGCATAACGTTTTGCTTGGGCCCCAAAATTGTCTGTCCCAGCACACTGTCGCCAAATGCGGCACTGAACATAAGATCGCTGCATATTTCGTCGGGTGCGTCTTCCACCATGTTGATTTCTTCGACAATTACTTTTCGTTCTTTATCCAGTTCCTCTTCGGGAAATACGGAATTGAAAAATATGTCGCTTAAAAGAGCAAAACACTGGTCGTTGTATTTGTCAATGCATTTATAGTAATAACAGGTAGATTCCTTGCTCGTAAAAGCGTTTACCGACGCCCCATAACCTTCAAAAGCATTCGCTATATCATAGGCGCTCATTTTCTGCGTGCCTTTAAACATAACATGTTCGGTAAAATGCGATATACCGTTATCCGAAGCAGATTCATAACGACTGCCCGTTCCCACCCATATGCCGGTCATGACCGACCTTATAGGCAAGGGTACCACACAAACTCTAAGTCCGTTTTCATATTCAAGTAATTTAGCCATACGTCCTCCGTAGAAATAATTATGTCTGCTGCCGGCCCAATACATCGCCGACCGTAGTAATGACGAGATCGCGGCTTAAAATTTCCTTAATAATGGATTCGAGCGCCGCAACCGTTGCTGCCGTGGGATGCATAAGCACAAGTTCGCCTCCGGTGATGTTTTTGGTGGCGCGCTTAAATATCAGATTCGCATCTTTGTCTCGCCAATCGATAGTATCCCGCGAATACATAATAGTAGTATACCCCATTTTTTCGGCAACTGCAAGCGTTGTAGAGGAAAAAGAAGCCGACGGCGGCGAAAAAAATTTCATATCTATGCCGAGAATCTGTTTTACAAGATTGTGGCATGCCGAAATTTCTTCTCGGTTTAGCTGCTCGTTCAGTTTTTTGTGATCTTTATGAAAGTATCCGTGATTTGCTATTTCATGACCGCGCGCATAAATGTCTTTTAGCTTGCTTTCGTTTTTGTTGACCCATGTCCCTCCCACAAAAAAAGTAGTTTTTATATTGTATTTGTCAAAAATATCCAGCATATCGTCAAGATATTCGTCCCCCCAGTATACATTGACCATGAGACACACCTTGTTGCCGCTGTCCGCTCTGTATATCGGCGCCGAGGACGCCGGCAACGCCGCATATACCGATGAAAACGCCGCAATGCTGGTCGCGACTATTATTAAAACTATGCAAATATTTGCGATAACACACTTAAAGGTCTTTAATTTCATAACAACTCCGCCATAAATTTATCTGCTTTATATATATTCATCCGCAACACGCGTTAGATATAAAAAAATAAAACAAGCGAAGAAGTTTTTTGTCTTTGCATAAAAAAACAACCGTCACGGAAATGACGATTGTTTATGCTGCGTTGTTTTATATCTTCTTAAAGTTTTTTAAGAAGGCGCAAATTTATTCTGCCTTTGTCATCGATTTTAATAACTTCCACCAAAACCTTATCGCCTTCTTTTACTACGTCGGTGACTTTTTCGACGCGCGTTTTGGCCAGTTTCGAGATGTGAATCATGCCGTCTTTATTGGGGGCAAGTTCGACAAATGCGCCGATTTCTATTATTCTTACGACTTTTCCTTCATAGATTTTGCCGGGTTCGACATCCTCGACAATAGACATGACCATGGAGCGTGCTTTATCGACCATATCCAGGTCATGCGACGCGATGGATACTCTGCCGTCGTCATTGATATCGATTTTGACGCCTGTTTCGTCGATAATCTTGTTGATTACCTTACCGCTCTTGCCGATAACATCTCCGATCTTATCGGGATCAATCATAAAGGACGTAATCTTGGGCGCCCACTTGGAGAGCTCGGGACGGGGTTTGTCCAGCACCTGGAGCATCTTGTCGAGAATATAAAGTCTGCCCTCTCTGGCCTGAGCCAATGCCGTCTGCAAAATTTCGCGGTCGATGCCCTTGATTTTAATATCCATCTGAATGGCGGTAATACCTTTTGTCGTGCCAGCTACTTTGAAGTCCATATCGCCCAAAAAGTCTTCCATGCCTTGGATATCCGACAATACGGCGATGCGATGTGTGGCTTCGTCTTTTATAAGTCCCATTGCGATGCCGGCGACGGGAGCCTTTATCGGTACGCCTGCGTCCATAAGGGCCAAGGTCGAACCGCATACGCTGGCCTGCGAAGTTGAACCGTTGGAACTCAAAATTTCGCTGACTGTTCTTATTGCGTAGGGGAACTCGTCTTCGGAAGGAATTACCGGGTCAAGCGCTCTTTCCGCCAACGCGCCATGACCTATTTCACGTCTGCCGGGCGAACGCAAAGGTTTGGCCTCGCCGCTGCTGTATCCCGGGAAGTTGTACTGATGCATATAGCGCTTATACGATTCTTCGTCGAGATTTTCCAGTTTTTGAACTTCGCTTAAAGTACCCAGCGTACACGTGGTCAAAGCCTGCGACTGACCTCTTGTAAACACTGCGCTGCCGTGAACGCGCGGAAGTATGCCTACTTCGCACCAGATATCGCGTATTTCGGTCAACTTTCTTCCGTCGGGGCGGAAACCGTCGTTGAGAATTTTCGCGCGGACTTTTTCTTTTGTTATATAGTAAATCGAATCTTTGATTTCTCTTTCCATTTCGGGATAAATATCGGCAAAATGTTCGAGAATCTGTTTTTCGACCTCTTCCTGTTTTTCCTGACGGGCTTGACGGTTGGTTTCTTCAAGCGCTTTGTCTATTAGCGACGATCCGTATTCGCGGACTGCCGCATCGAGATCTTCCGGAACATGATAGAGTTCCATCTGGAGCTTGGGTTTGCCCACCTGTGCCACTATTTCGTTGATAAATGCGACTTGTTTTTTAATTTCTTCGTGCGCATAAAGAATACCGCCCAACATTATGTCTTCGCTTACTTCGTTGGCTCCGGCTTCCACCATCATAATGGCGTCGGCGGTGCCGCTTACGTAAACGTGCATTGCGCTTTTTGCCTTTTGTTCCAAATCGGGGTTGATGACATATTCTCCGTCGACATAGCCCACAACAACCGATCCCGTCGGTCCGGCAAAAGGTATATCCGAAACGGACAAAGCGATACTCGACCCCAACATTGCGTAAACTTCCGGCGGAATATTGGTGTCTACCGACAGCGCCGTGGCTATTACGCAAACGTCGTTAAAAATTCCTTTGGGGAAAAGCGGGCGCAGCGGGCGGTCGATGAGACGCGACGTCAAGATGGCTTTGTCGCTCGCTCTGCCTTCGCGCTTTTTAAATCCTCCGGGTATTTTGCCCATAGCGTACATTTTTTCTTCATAGTCGACGCTGAGAGGGAAAAAATCCATTCCGGGACGCGGCGTTTCCGACATGGTTACGTTAACCATGACGACAGTATCTCCGCAACGTATAAAACATGAGCCGTTGGCTTGTTCGGCATACTTGCCGATTTCTACCGTAACTTCTCGGCCTCCGATTGTAGTTTTAAAAATTTTTGCATCCTTCATAAAAAACCTCCGTAAGCAACCGGTCTTCTCTGGCCGGCGCCCATATTAAACAAGGGCATAATAGTGAGATATTACGCCCTTGAAAAATTTACTTTCTTATTTCGAGCTTAGCGACAAGATTTCTGTATCTTTCGATATCGATTTCTTTAAGATAGTTGAGAAGACTTCTTCTTGCGCCTACCATTTGCAAAAGTCCGCGACGGGAATGAAAATCCTTTGCGTGCGATTTCAAATGTTCCGTAAGGTGGTTTATACGGTAAGTAAGCAAAGCCACCTGTACTTCGGGGCTGCCCGTATCGCCTTCGTGAATAGCATACTTAGCGATTATTTCGCTCTTCCAATTGTTGTCCATTATCTGAACCTCCGTAAAAAATTTATTCGCCTTAAATCTGAGTAACGGACGGAATTATCCCGAAACCCCGAGAAACAAGGTACTGTATAAGTATAGCAAATATTTTTGCGAAAGTAAACCGTTTTGTACGTTATTTTTCAAAGAATTTTAATTTCTTTTCCAGTCGCTCGTCGAATTGATCGATATATAGTTTTGCGTCGCGCAAATTGGCCAGGCGCTCTATTCTGCCTTGGGGAAAAATCCTTTTCGATATAGCGCCGGCTCCGCACGCGATGACCGACAGCGTCTCTTCCATGGTCGTGACGTTGTTTACGCATATTTTGCCCGGCAGGGAATAGCCGATATTTTCGAGATTGTCCAGCATATGTTTTTGCCGGTAAAGATAATACGGCGCATATCCGGACGAAAGCAAAAACTCGTATGCTTTTTCCACCATTTCGGAAGTATAGGAATTGTAGACATCATCGCCGCTGTTTTTAAGAAATGAACCGTTTTTAACGCTTAAAGTGTGTACGGTGATGTTTTGCGGCTGTAACGCCTCAACTTTTTTAAGAGAATACATAAAGTCGGCAGAATTTTCGCCTTCAAGGCCTGCAATCAGATCAACGTTTATATCAAAGCCGGCATCGCGCATAAGTTTGTAACTGTCGATAAAATCCTGCGCGGAATGGCGCCGTCCGATGGCCGTCAACGTACTTTCGTTTAACGTCTGCGGGTTTACGCACACACGGCTTACTCCGCATCTTTTCATTATAGCGGCTTTATCGGGCGTTATGCTGTCGGGACGTCCCGCCTCACAGGTAAATTCAACATTATGGCCAGAAAGCGCCGACAAAACCTCCTCGAATTGTTCGTCCGGCAATGCCGAAGGCGTTCCGCCGCCCACATAAATCGAATATATTTTCTGCCCGTTTCGATGTATCAGCCGGATAGACTGCTCAATTTCTTTTACCAGCAGCCGGGTATACAACGGAATAATATCTTTGCATTTGTCGACAAGATGAGTGACAAAAGCGCAATATGTGCACTTTGTCGGGCAAAACGGTATATGAACATATAAATTGACAAAATCAGGAGAAATGCAATAGTATTGTGCCTGGCATAGTACTATATTTTGAATTATTTTGGCTTTTTTTGGCAAAACATCGAAGTTTTTTGATAAATACTCGGCTATATGTTCTTTATTTCCTCCAAAGGCCAGATATTCGTAGGCGAGTTTCGTCGGCCTTATGCCGGTGAGACTGCCCCACGGCATTTTGCGGCCGGTATAGTCGGATAGAGCCGAATAAACGGCGTGTCTACACATCCGCTTATACTCCCTTTTTACGGCAATATCTTCCTTTGACGTAATAATATTTGTGAACGAATACTCTTTATCCGGAAGTTTAACTGTGTTCAACACATTTTTGCCGTCCTTATTTATGGCAGTATGGACAATTTCAATGTCGCCGTTCAAAAAAGGTTCAAAAGGACGCACTTCTTCTTCTATTTCGTTTTCCGGGGTAAAATTGGTAGTAAGTTTATACATAAGGATTGTTTTTGCGTTCAAAATCGAGATTGGTTGCCGCATTATGTCCGGGAAAAACGACATAATTGCCTTGCAAATTCATAAGTCTGCTTAATGACTGTTTCATCGCTTTCTTATTTCCCGACGGAAAATCGGTGCGTCCGCACGTAAGGTACATAAGCGTATCGCCGGAAAACATAAAATTATCTATTAAATAACAACAGCTGCCCGCGGTATGTCCGGGAGTGTGCAGCACTAAAATATCGCTGTCAGCTATATTCAAATGCTGGTTATCCTTCACAAAACCGTCGGGAGTGAACTTGTTAAAAAGAACTCCGAATTTTGATGCCAGGTTATCGTCGGATTTGACAAGCGGATAATCTTTTTTGTGCATATAAATCTTTGCGCCGTTCATCTGTAAAGCGCGCGCGGCGTTGCAATGATCGAAATGCGCATGCGTCAAAAGGACATACAGCGGACGCAAATTATTATCCGTCAAATAATTCATTATTCCCGGAATATCATCCCCGGGGTCGATAACAATACAATCATTATTATCGTTTGACAAAAAATACGTGTTGGTTTCAACAATACCGGTTTTGATCTTTGCGACATTCATTATTGCCCGTTGCTCCTGAACACTTTATCCACAGACGGTATCTGCGACAGCTTTTTTTGCAATTGTTCGAATTCTTCAATCTTATTCACTCGAATCGAAAAATTGACTATTACATTGTTGTTTTTATCCATGCGCGCGACAAGACTTGTCATGGTCAAATTCATATTGCTTATCGTAGTGGTAATGCGCGCAAGCAAACCGCTTGTATCCTTGCCCTCCACTTGTACCGCAACCAAAAACGATGATGCCTTTTCTCCCTCCCAATGCGCCTCGATAAGTCTGAACGGCTCGACGTTTTTTAGATTTGAGCATCCTACGCGATGAATGGCAATTCCTCTTCCTCTTGAAATAAAGCCGACAATATCGTCTCCCGGCACAGGATTGCAGCATCGCGATATACGCACCAAAAGGTCGTCATGTCCCTTGACGATAATGCCGGACGTATTACTGCTTTTTACGCTGTAATTGGGTTTTACGGGAGCGTGGGCTTTTTCTTCTTTCTTATAAAAATCTATCAGCTTCGATAATATCTGATTGACGGTAAAGCCGCCGTAGCCCACGGAAGCATATAAGTCGTCCAAAGAGGAAATCGAATAGCGTTGCATTATCACATCCAGCCATTTAGGCTGCATCAGCGACGCCAAACTGTATCCGCGCACTTTTGCTTCGCGTTCCAGCATATCCTTGCCTTTGCGGATATTTTCTTCTTTTAATTCCTTTTTGAAAAACGCTTTTATTTTGCTTTTTGCCTGCGAAGTTTTGACAATGCGCAGCCAATCTCTGCTGGGGCCTTTGGCATTGGCGGAAGTGATAATTTCAACATAATCGCCCGTTTGCAATTTTGTTTCAAGCGGGACCATCTTGTTGTTTATCTTTGCCCCGATGCATTTATTGCCGATTTCCGAATGCAAGTTGTAGGCAAAATCAATGGAATTGGAGCCTTCGGGAAGATTGATAACATCGCCGCGGGGCGTAAAAACGAACACCTGCCCCGAATACAAATCGAATTTTAGCGATTCATAAAATTCCTGCGGCGAAGAATTTTCACTGCTTTGCACGTCCATAACGCCGCGCAACCACTCGAGCTTTTCGTCAAATTCGTTATTTTCGGCGCCGCGATTTTCTTTGTATTTCCAATGTGCGGCAATACCGTATTCGGCGATTTTATGCATCTCGTAAGTTCGTATCTGAATTTCAAACGGCATACCGTATGTCGTCATAACTGTTGTGTGAAGAGACTGGTAATTATTTGATTTCGGAACGGCGATATAGTCCTTAAACCGACCGGGAATGGGTTTCCATACAGTATGAATCATTCCGAGAACTTCATAACAATCTTTGATATTTTCGACAATTACTCTGACGGCGGTAAGATCATAAATCTGATCGAAGGTCTTGTTTTGCGTCGTCATTTTTTTGTAAATACTATAGAAATGTTTGGGGCGTCCGCTTACTTCGCCTTTGATGCCCAGTTCTTTAAGCATCTCGGTAAGTCTTTCGCAAATTTTGTTGACAAGTTCCTGGCGTTCGGAGCGCTTTAATGTTATTTCGTTTACCAGCTGTTCATAAGCCGTGGGATGCAGCACTTTGAGGCACAGATCCTCCAGCTCGCACTTAAAATAACTTAAGCCCAGGCGGGACGCAAGCGGCGCAAAAATTTCCAGAGTCTCGGTGGCCATAGCAATTTGTCTCTCTTTCGATAGGCTGGAGATTGTCCGCATATTGTGTAAGCGATCGGCAATTTTAATTATCAAAACGCGGATATCTTTTGCAATGGCAAAAAACATTCGCCTGAAATTTTCCGCCTGTTCCTCCTCCTTCGATTTGAAAGAAAGTTTTTTTAATTTAGTGACGCCGAGAACGAGTTCGGCAATTTCATCGCCGAAATTGCGCTTAATGTCCTCGTCCGTCGCCGTTGTATCTTCCACGCAATCATGTAGTAGCGCTGCGGAAACCGCACTGTAATCGAGACCTAAATCAATCAATATATTGGCAACGGCAATGGGATGCGTAATATACGGTTCACCTGATTCGCGCTTTTGCCCCTCATGCATTTTTGTGGCGTAATCCAGCGCACGATTCAAAACTTCTACTTGCTGCGAGGAATAATTCGTACTGAATTTTTTTCGTATATCAATATCAGGCATTTTGTTCCTCCTTTAAGATATGACAATACAGCGGAGACTGCTTTAAATCCGCTTTATTGTGAGTAATGGTAACAACAAACGGGTCACGGTCAATACGTAAAATACCAAGCTGTTCAAAGACAGCCAAACATGCCACCAGCTGAGCAAAGTCGCACTTATCTGTTTCTTTGTTAAGCTTTTTGTAAAATGCTGTTACATTGACAAATTTTTCGTTTGCGTGCCGTTTGATTTTATCGTAGTATTGCATAAAAACTTCACGACCGGCCGTAACTTTTGGCAGAGTGTCGCTCTTTTCGGGAATAAATATTTCCGCATGCGTCTTTTTATTTAGATATGATATGATGCCTTCATCATACGGTCTGAATAAAAAGATGATGCTGTCATAATTTGCAAAAGATATGTTTTCGTCGTCAAGATCGGGAGCTACGATAATGCGGGAAAAATTATTAACGGTAGTCGTGTACATATATTCGTTGATCAGCATATTGTGACTTTCGACAAACCGGTTGTACCCGTCGGCATCTCCGGCAATAACCAGCGTTCCGTAAAGACGATCTTTATAAATTGCGTCGATATTTTCGTATTCGGTAAAATGCGCACCTTCATCGCTCTTTATGGATGTTATGCTTAAATTATATGCCTTTGCAAATTTTTCGTTTATATACAGCTTTGACGGACAACAAGCCCTTAAAATACCCTTGACGTCCTTGCCGCCGAAATTATTCTTCTGCAGTTCGAGCACCAATTGTTTGGGATAATGCCCCATCAACTGATACGATACTTTTGAGTAATTAAAAGCAAAAACCTGAATATTGTTGCCAATGTTTATGGATACGTGGGCAGCGTTGTTTTTGCACGGCACTACAGATAAATCACCGGCCTCTACACAAAACGCGGGCTTTGGATTACTGTTTCCCGTCGGCTCCAACAGTTCGAGCGCGTCGACAAATTCGTAGGTAATGTCGTAGTCGTCCAGCTGCATATCGTATTTCACTTTCGGGACAAACAAATTATCGTCGTACTCCGACAAAACGTCATATACTCTTTGCTTAAAATTATTTATATTTTCGGGCATAATGGAAAAACCGGCCGCCTGGCTGTGACCGCCGAATTCCACCAATAAATCCGCGCATTTTGATAAAACGTCATAAATATTTATGCCGTCGATACTGCGACAAGTTCCCTTAAAACAATCGCCGGACTTTGCCATAATAAACGTGGGGCGCATAAAGTCGCCGCTTAGTTTTGCAGCCAGAATACCCGTGACTCCCTTTTCCCACTCGGCATTGCATAGTACTAATGCGCGGTTGTGCACGATATCTTCGTATTTGATGTCCACGAGCGCATCCGCATACATTTCGCCGGACAGCTCTTTTCTTCTCGTGTTGTCTACTTCTATATTCTTAATAATCTCAAGTATGCGCGTTTTGTTTGATGACGTCAGCAATTCATATGCGCGGTATGCGTCTCCCATACGTCCGGCGGCATTGATGCGCGGAGAAATCTTAAAGGCAATATCTCCGGCAGTCGGCTTAACAAGATTTTGTGACGCAAGCAAACTTTTAAGACCAATATTTTTCGTATTTTCTATGCGTTTTAAGCCCATCTGGACAATTAGACGGTTTTCGTCCAACAGAGGAACAAGATCGGCTATTGTTGCAACGCTGCATAAATCAATATATTGGTACATCGTCTCCACGCCGGAAAGCGCCTGAATAAGCTTTAGCACCACCCCCGCGCCGCACAGTCCCTTAAAAGGATACCGGCAGTCAGATTGCTTGGGGTTTATGACAATGCATTGCGGAACGCGGCTGCCCACCTCGTGATGGTCGGTGACAATTATGTCTACGCCTAAATCTTTGACAAATTCCACTTCGTCATAGCCCGATATACCGCAATCGCACGTAATAATAAGGTCGGGCATTACGTTTTCAATAATTTTTGAAAGCGATTCGATATTCAAGCCGTATCCTTCATTGATGCGATTGGGAGTGTGTGAATATATATCCACTCCGCGCGACGTAAAATACAGCGATAAAATGGCGTTTGAACATATTCCGTCGGCGTCATAATCGCCATAAATTACTATTTTCTCTTTATTTTCAATTGCCTGCTCTATTCGTTGCGTTGCCGCCTCCATTCCTTTCATCAAAAACGGGTCGTGAAAATTTGCGGCATTCGGAAACAAAAAGTCTTTTATGTCCTTTTCCGACTCAATGCCACGCGAAAAAAGCAACTCAACGAGCTTTGCGTTTATACCGAGATTGCCGGCAATCTTCATTGCTTTTTCGGCGTCCGGTGAAGTATTATTTCTTTTTTCGAGTATGACATTCATAAATACGCACCTACTACAATAATTGCAAAAATAAGCCTCCGGAAGAAGGCTTATTTTTTACACGACAATCCATAAAGATTTACACCTTTTTGGACATTTTCCTTTTGATGACAAAGTTATCGCTAAACCATGACCATACCGAAGGAACAATAAAGTTCGAGGTATAAAAGACTGACAGCATACCAATGATTATCGGCAGCATAATATTGCTTAATGCGGGAACACCTATCACCGCAACAGCAGCAAACAAAAGCAACACAACTACAAAAGTAATTATTGACCTGGGCATAATGCTTTTTACCGAAACATTGGCAATATCCGCATTAGTAGCGCCCGGCATATTCTTGCTGTTTTCTTTAATACTGCTGAACAAAATTACTATACTGTATATCGAATAACATAATACTGCGGCAAAAGAGATAATAAAGTTTGTTGCAAATTCGATATAGAAGATAATCATACCGCAAAGCGTAATGACCAAGTCCAGCGCAACGCCCAATATTGCCGACAGCGCGCTTGCCGTGCCGTATTTTATCCACATGAACACCAGTATAAGCACAAGTATCAAAGCAAACGACAAAAGCAAACGTTGCAGCCAAACCATATCCAGCGAGGAGCCTATAAGCCCGCTTGCCACTACGCGTCCGGAATATTCATCGCGCAAGATCAACGAGTCCTCAACATCGCTCTTAAGGCTGTCCGAAATGCTTGCGCCCAAATGCACCGTTATCGTATCCGAAGTAACTTCATAATTCAATACGTTTACTCCGAGACGACGCAATTGATCTACTTTTATGTCTCCGATATTACCCGTCAGCAATGCATCGTTGTATTTCGCCACAATCGTATCGTTGGAAAAAGTGACTTCGGGGGCAAGATACACGACCTGGTTTTCGATGGCCTTTTGAAGAGCGGGATTTACCGTCTCCTCCATTTCCTGCTCGGAAGCTACGCCTTGATAGGATATCGCGATAGAATCGTTGTCGGCGCCATAGCGCTCGCATTCTGTAACTTTAATGCCATAATTATTGCCTTCTTCGTCTGTGAGATTTTCGGCAATAGAGACAATTTTATTACTGTAATCATCATACGTTTCATCGGTAAGTTTTGAACCGACCTTAATGCGCATTTTATATCCGCCCGCGACGTCCGGATCCAAATTTAACACACTGCCCATGGCCAATCCGTAAACAAGCAGCATGATGGCCGCAATAACCACCACTACAAGCGGAACTATCCATAGTTTTTTTCTGTTTGCGGCAACATTCGTCTTGCCGTTCTTATTGAGACCCATTAGTTTGCACCTCCTTCTTCCAATACTCCTGATGCATCGGCATTATCCGCAACAGACGGCGTATCCGAAGGACGTTTCAAACCCAGTATACCAGACTTGCCGTCGTCAACGCCAAACAGGTTGACAAACTGCTGAGATATGAATCTGAACACAAAAAATACGCAGAGCATCGATATAACTGTGCTTATTATAAGCGCTATACCAAAATCCAAAAGCGATGCCGGTCCAAGCAAAGCGAGAATAAACGCAACGCACAACAACATAATATTGCTGAACAAAATGTAGCTTATCGATTTTTTATTGCCGGCATGATAGCTGGCCGAAACCGATTTACCCGACAAAAATTCTTTGCGTATGCGTTCGGAAATAATTACGCAGCCGTCTATAGCCACTCCTATTCCCACTAAAATGCCCGCTATCGAGGAAATAGACAATTGAATCAAGGGGAATTCGGCAAAGACGAATATAGTGACTACGCCATATATAAGCATTGTAATAATGGACGAAACGCCGATAAGTCGATACTTTACCGCAAGGAAAACAAAGACGATAACAAGCGCTATAAGAACTGTAATAACGCTGATTGTCAAAGCCGTTCCGCTCAAAACGGCAGCTTCTGCGCCGGAATCTATCATGGACAAATTAAGCTGGAATGTACCGCTGTTTATCTGATCGGCAAGGTTTTTCGCGTCGGTTTCGGTTGCGCCGGTACCCATGGTGATGACAGGGTCTGTATCTATCTGCGCGTTTATCGTTGCGGTCGTGATGGGAGAATCTTCTCTCACACCGTCATAGACAAGATATATAGACATTGTGCTGCCTATATTATTGGCGGTGGCCTGCGAAAATTTGCTCCTTCCCGCATCAGTCAAAATAAGCTGCACATACGGACTTGCGCCGTTGCCGGTATCGCCGTATGCTCCGACAGCCGAAACCACGTCGTCACCCGTCAAAATAACGTCGTCTGTAGAATCCATGACAAACTCGATGCCGGCGGGAGTACCGATTATCTGGAACAAATTTTGTGCGTCATCCTCATCGGGAATGGAAACTCTTATTCTGTTATTGCCTTCGGTGACAACTACCGAGTCGTTATATCCTCTGTTTCTCAACATTTCCGAAAGACGAGTCTTTGTAGCGTCGAGCTTCGAGCTGAAATTAGCGGTATCTTCCGAGGATGCTTCATAAAGCGCATATACTCCGCCTTTTAAATCAAGTCCAAGGTCTATAACACTTGCAAACGAGTTGTAGTTGTAATCGGTTCCCGGAATACGAAAACTGCACGTCGCCAAAACTAAACATATTGCAAGAGCTACGCCAACCACTATCAATTTAATTATTGACGATGTCTTCTTCATTATGTCCTCCAAATTTAACACGATATATTATAACGAATTACGGAAAATTAGTCAAATAAATAAAACGTAATCGCCAAAAAAATTATCAATGTTTATCGTTATTTTGAATTTTCAACACAATTGACGGCAATAGCGCACTCAATGCGTTTGCGCATGAGCTCGCAGCTTAACTCATAGGGCTTGTTTATACCACCGCCGTATTTAATAGCGTTTGCCGCACATCCGCCGCTGCAATAATACTTTGCCCAGCAATTGCGGCATTTGTCTTTTTTGAGCAGGTTGTTTTCGGCAAAAAATTTGGGAATTTCCGTATTAAAGGAGCCGTCCAGCACGTTGCCTATGACATAATCTTTTTCGCCGTCGAATTGATGGCAAGGATATATATTGCCGTTGGGAGCGACGGCCACATAGTCGTTACCTGCACCGCAACCGACCAGTCTTTTAGACTCGCACGGGCCGTTGTAAATATCCAGCATGAAATGAAAGAAATTAAACCATTTTTCGCCTTTTCTGCGTTCGACATAGGCTTCCGCCAACTTATCATATTCGGCTTTAAGCTGTTCGATATCCTCTTTTTTGATGGCCAATCTGTGATTTTCAGGCAAAACTACCGGTTCTATCGACAACTGATCAAAGCCCAAATCGTTCAAAAACAACACGTCTTTGGAAAAATCTTTATTTAATGCCGTGTATGTGCCGCGTATATAGTATTGCCCTTTTCTCAACTGTTTGAAACGGAGCGCGTTTTTTATTGCGGTATCGAAAGATCCTTTGCCCGATGCCGTTTTGCGTACGCAATCGTGTACTGACCTGCGTCCGTCTATGCTGACGACGACATTATACATTTCTTTATTGAAAAAATCTATAATTTCATCGTTTAACAGCATTGCGTTGGTAGTAATGGTAAAACGGAAATTTTTGTTGTGCGCCTTTTCGATGCTGCGGGCATATTCGACAGTCTTTTTGACCACATCGAAATTCAATAATGGCTCTCCGCCGAAAAAGTCCACCTCGAGATTGTGCCTGTTCGCGCTTTTTGAAACAATCATATCGATGGCTTTGAGAGCGACGTCAAGGCTCATGTTTTCCGCTGCGCCGTTATACGTACCGCCGTCGGCAAAACAATATTCGCATCTCAGGTTGCATAGGTGCGAAACATTGAGACACATGGACTTTATTATGCCGCTATATACGGCCGGCTTATGCTCGCCTTCGGGCGAAAACAAAAGGCCTTGCCGCGTCAGTTCGTCTATTTCGCGCTGTGCATCGGCAATATCCTGTTCAGAATAGCATAAAAATTCTCCCTCCGGATAACTGTCGGGAGAAATTTTACGATTTATGAGTTTTTCAGTAAGCTCGTCTATTCCGTAAATAGAGCCGCTTTCCACATCTACGAGAAATACTTTCCCGAGACAATGAAACGTATGTACCATTTATTTCTCTTCTTTAATGATTCTGTTGATTTTCTTTTGTTCGCAAGCCTGATTTCCCACCGTGCAGCTGGTTTTGCAAGCCGATTGACAACTGGACTGGCATTCGCCGCAGCCGGTTCCTTTATCTCTGCAAATTGTAGACTGCGCAATAACTTTGATATGTTTCATGATACCTGCCTCCGTATAAATTAAACTTTCATGTCTATTATACTAAAAAATGTATATCTTGGCAAGTAATTTAATCATATAAATCAACATTTACTTTTCTTTTTTTACGTTTACCACGATAATGCCGGATATCAACCCGCTAACGCCGCCCAAAACGCAATCGTTTAGCAGCTGCAAGTCGAAGGTAAACTGCGACGAAAATGTGGAAAATATGACGAATGACACCACTATATACGCTATCCCGAATATAAAGCCTCTAAGCCAACCGTTGGGTCTTCGCGTAAAACAAATGAGCATTGACAGCAATATTGACAAGCATTTTATTACCTGATTGACAATGGCGATATATTTGGTGTCAATACTTAAAAACCGTATAACCGCGGCAAAAATCAATACCATCAGCAGCGTCAAAATTACGGATACGATAAGTGCCTTTACAAATTCCCACACGCTCCCCGCGTTTTTTATTGTTTTTTCCATAACACAAGCCTCCACACAACAAATATATGCGGAGGCTTGTACGGATAGACTAAATAATCGATTATTTTTTGTTCGACGCTTTTTCGGTATCTTGCGACGACGCGGTCTCGTCCACAGCAGATTCCGTATTGTTTTCGGCGGTGTTTTCAGACGTTACTTCGCTGTTTTCGGCCGGTGTTTCGCTGGCGGCGGTATTTTCCGCAGCGCCGCCATTTTCTTCCTCGGTTTCTCCGTTGTTTGAAACAGACGTACGGTAAATGGCGCGTATATCGAACGTAAGAACGCTGGACTCCTCCTCGGTGCCAGTGCGGATGTTCACCAGTTTATCCACGGGCGAAATCTCCTTGATGTCGACGATGGTGCCGTAAATGCCGCTGGAGGTCATTACTTTATCTCCCACCTTAAAGCTGCTCATACGCTCTTCTTCCAGTTGTTTATTCTTCTTTCTGGCTGCTCTGTTAAAGAAAAACAAAGCCACAGCCAACAAAACTATTACGCACAGCATAATAATTGTTCCGATATCAACAGCTGCCAATAAATTTAACACGTTATTTTCTCCTTGTTGTTTTTTTTAATAATAGCATATTATCGCTCAAAATGCAAACATTTTTCGGCATATCGATATTTTTTCTACAATTTTTCACAATGTTCTTCGCCAATGCAGAAAATACCGCTCAGCTTTCGCTTTAACCGCGTATCGGTAATATTGTCGTTTAAAATGACTTTTTCGGGGGCTATGCTTATAAGCTTCATCAAAAGCTGGTCGGGACTGAAAATATCGGCTTTGCTTTCCTGTCCGCAAGGCGTCAACGTATATCCCCGTTCGCATTTATCTACGGCTATAATTTTATTTTTTGCCTCTATGCCGCTGAGCAGAAACTTCAATATTATATTAAAAGTATCTTCCTGTGATACCAAATCCGCATTGTCTTTTATCATTTTTGCCGAGGCACGCCACTCGCTGCGCAAATCGCGCAAAGCGAAATGATAAAATCCGTCAATATTAAAATCGCCGGAAAAACGCAGTTTGGACAAAATGTAACTGCGCTCTTCATCGCTGTTAAAGTTAGAAAGAGTATTTATGAGCATATCACGGGACAAGTTGTCGCAAAAACGTATGTTTAACACATTCAAAAAATACGCTCTCTTCTCGATAAAAACAAATAAATCCGCCAAAGCCTCGGCAAGAATATATTTAAGTTTATTCTTTTTAACGGTTTCTGCGGCGAAACATACGCAAAAACGCTGACCGGATATTTGCTGGGCATATATGCCTCCCATGCGCTGCATCTCATTTTTTATTGCGTCCACTAAATACTGAATCCAATATGCGTATTTTTTGACAGTGCTTAACTTTATTTGATACATAGTCTTTTCCCTAATCTATTGTATGCATTGAAGAGGAAATTACGCATGTCCCTGTGAAACATTAAAAATTATTTTAGAAAAATTATTATTATTTGATTAAAAACAGTTGCTTTTTTTCGGGGAATATAGTATTATATATAAGTCGTGAGCACGTGCAGCACGGTGCGTGGGAGCTTAGCTCAGTTGGGAGAGCATCTGCCTTACAAGCAGAGGGTCATAGGTTCGAGCCCTATAGCTCCCACCATTTTTATCCCTTAGTAAGGCACCATAGCCAAGTGGTAAGGCAGAGGCCTGCAAAGCCTTTACCCCCAGTTCGAGTCTGGGTGGTGCCTCCAAAAAAAAAGCAAGTCTTACGGCTTGCTTTTTATTATTATTCATTTGCTGATAATTGCCGCTGTGGCGGAATTGGCAGACGCAAGGGACTTAAAATCCCTCGGTAGAAATACCGTACCGGTTCGAGCCCGGTCAGCGGCACCAAAAGATCGGAATTTTTCCGGTCTTTTATTTTGCCTTCTACACTAAATATTGCATTAAACGGGAGATTCTCTGTCGTTTTATTAAATGCTAAACTGCCTAATAATAGTTTATTTGCAATTTTTATCGTTTGTCTTGTCATCAAAGACTACGCCGCTTGCGCTCTTTCTTGTGGCGCGGAAAGTCAACTCCACCATTATTATCATAAGAGCGAAAAACAATATCAGATAGTACGGCATCCATTCAAAACCCAAAGCATTGCCTATTACTCCGAACAGCGGCGGCATAAAAGTCGAACCGACATACGCGCTAGCCATTTGTATGCCTATTATCGAGCCGGAATTTTCCGCTCCGAAATTGTCCGGTGTGGAATGAATTATGCACGGATAAATCGGCGCGCACCCCAGCCCAGTGACGACAAAACCTATTAAGGAGACGACATAGTATTCGGTGGGTATGAGAATCAAAACTATTCCCGCCGCCAATATGCATGTGCCCGTGATTATCATTTTGCGGTCGCCCATTTTTTCGGTTATAAATCCGCCGAAAAACCTGCCTACGGTTATGCCTATATAAAACAGCGAGGCAAACTGCGCCGCCTGTTGTGTTGAAAGGGCTTTAACTTCGACAAAATATGTGCTTGCCCAGCTCATTGCGGTGGCTTCTGCCGCACAATATGCAAAAAAGCCTATCAACAGATACGGCACGCCCTTTATTTTCAGCGCGGCCGCCAAGCCGATGCTATTTTGCGGCGCGACGACGTCCTGAGAGGTTGTTTTCCAAACCGGCAAAGTCACCAGCAGCAATAAACCAATAACTACTTGCACCAGCCCGATTATCAAAAATCCCCTGTTCCAATTGGCAACGGACAAGGTATAACTCATGACAAACGGACTTATTATCGTCCCGACTCCCCAGAAACAATGCAACCAACTCATGTGACGCGATGTGTAATGCAACGCAACATAATTGTTGAGCGCGGCATCTATTGTTCCCGCCCCCAAACCGTAAGGGACGGCAAACACAATCAGCAGCCAGAAACTATGCGAAAACGCAAAGCCCAAAAGCGCCCCCGCTGTCATAAATACGCTTACCACCGTGACAATACGCGTGCTGAATTTTTGGATAAATTTATCCGACAAAAGACTGGACACTATTGTACCGCCGGATATAACCATGGAAACTATGCCGAGATAGGATACCGGAACATTAAGATCGACATGCATCACCGGCCAACCGGAACCAAGCAGTGAATCGGGCAGTCCCAGACTGATAAAAGCTATATATATGAGAACAAGTAAAAACGAGTACATTTTTCACCATGGATTTTATTGCTTGTCCGTATTTACGATCAAATACAAACAGCCATAATATTATATCACACCAAAAATTCAATGTCAAATTTAATAAACGTTCTCATCGTGCACTTTAAAAAAGCTGTGCGCATTTTCATACAAAATTTTTCGCGCAGTCTTTTCTCCGTAACGAGCGGCTGTATTGCAATATAATTCACCGGTAAGAGACTCGTAGTCATCAAGGTTATTTATGGGCGCGCATCCGTAAAAATCGCTGCCGACCGCCAAATGGTCGCCGCCGAATTTATCCAGGAAGTAATTGATTGTATAAAAATATCCTTTGGAGTTGCCGCCGGGCACAAATGCCGGCACCGGCGATAAGCCCACTATGCCGTTTTTTTCGATTATAAATCTTACCTGACTGTCGGAAATATTGCGGGGGTAAGACAGGCATGACGCAAGGCCTGTATGCGACACGAAAGGCCTATATGAAATGTCCGCCGCCGCATAAAAAGATTGAGAGTTGAGATGAGCTAAATCTACAGGCGTGTTCCATTTGTTTAGTTTGTCGATAAAGGCCTTGCCGACCGGCGTAAGATTACCGTTGCCGAAAGCTCCCCCGGCATAGACATTGTCCTCGTTCCACGTCAGCGAACAATACATAAAGTTGGGCGGCGGGTTATCCAACAAACACATTCCGACGGCGCCGGCGTCCTCTATCGCAAACATAAAGGAATTGTCGCATAGAAACTTTGCATATTCCCTGAATTTTTCGCAGTCAAGCTTTGTCGCCCAGATAGCGTAAATTATGTCATTTTCTTCGCGGGCGAAAGACTGCATATGGCGTTTTTTTTCGTCTAACGCCAATAAAGAAGTCATTATATCGTTGTGCAGATCAAACAATCTCATATATTTTATATATGCGCTACGCCCGCATTTTGCAATAAAAAAACTCCGCAGCTGTGGCGGAGCTTTTTAACTTATTAAACTTTCAATTGTCAGCCTTTGATGTCAAGATCTTTAAGCAGATCGGCAAAAGGATTGTTGGCGGTCTCTTCATTCCATTCGATTTCTTCGTCCGGTTCGACTTTTTTGGTCTTAACTTTTTTGACCTTCTTCTCGGTCTCTTCGTTTTCGGCTTTGGCAGGCTTGGGTTCTTCGGGTATGCAGGCCTTCATAGAAAGATTGATTTTCTTGTTGGCCTCGTCATAGTTGAGTACCATCACTTCAACTTCGTCGCCCACTTTGACCACGTCGTTTATGTCCTTTACATAAGAGTGTGCGATTTCCGAAACATGGACCAAACCTTCTATATGCGGTTCCACTTCAACAAACACTCCGAAGGGCACTACGCTTACTACCTTGCCTTTAAGCGTCGATCCGACAGGATGTTTTTCCATGCAGGCGACAAAGGGATGCGGCTGCAACTGCTTGTAACCCAAAGACACTCTCTTTTTCTCTCTGTCGGCGGCAAGCACCAAAAATTCATACGTTTGTCCTACGGTAAGCACTTCGTCTACCGATTTAATATGGTACCAGGACAAATCTACAATATGCGCCAGGCAGTCAAAGCCGTCTACGCTTACGAACGCGCCGAAAGGCGTAATTCTTTTTACGACGCCGCTTACGACAACGTTGGGAACAACGTGCGTCCAGAAAATTTCTTCCTTGGCGGCTTTTTCCGTTTCGATGACCTTTCTGTGGCTGGCGACGATTTTATGTTTTGCGTCGTCTATCTCCAAAGCCGTAACGCTGAGTTTTTTACCCGTGTAAGCTTTGAGATCGCTGACAAATCTTTCTCTTATCTGAGATGCGGGGATAAAAACAGAATATGTCCCAAGTTTTGCCAAAAGGCCGCCTTTTACAGGTTTATCCACTGTAATTTCAAAGGATTCGCCGTTTCTTATGGTTTCGACAATCTTATCGGCTTCTTTTATTTCGTCCACTTCTTTCTTTGAAAGCAATACGCACCCGGTATCAGGGTCATTGGTGGCAATGATTTTGGTATCCAACACCATTCCCTGAGTAAACTGCTCGGGATCATAACTGCCGTCGATATTGACGTCTTCTTTACGAATAAAACCGTCGTTCTTTCCGCCGATGCTGACTTTAATTCCCTTTTCGTCAGCGGAAATGACCGTTCCTTTAATGCGCTTGCCCACTCTGTAAGAAACAAAAGAATCTTCTACTGCCTTTGCAAAATCGTCGCTTACCTTTACCGCATCTAACTCTTGACTCATGTACTGTTTAACCTCCGTAATCAACTCCTCCGGAGCTGACGCGCCCGATATTATTCCAACAATATCTTCGGCGCTAAATTTAATTTTGTTTAAGTCGTCCAAACTCTCGACTAAAAAAGATTCACTAATTTTTCCAACGATTTCCGTAAGTCTGCGCGTATTAGAACTTTCGCCGCTTCCAATCACTAAAACCTTTGTACATTTGCGTGCAATATTTTCAGCTTCATTTTGCCGACTGATAGTAGTATAACAAATTGTGTTAAATATTTCAACTGTTTTATAATGCTCTTTTCGAATTTTTTTTAAAATATTTAAATATTTCTCCAATAAAAACGTAGTTTGCGTTACAAAACACAGTTTTTCGTAGTCATGAAGCTGTTCCGGAAGGTCCTCGGAATCTATAATCGTCGCGGAATTATCGCACCAACCGTTGACGCCTTCCACCTCGGGGTGACCTTTTTTGCCTATGATGACTATGTGAAATCCGTCCTTGTAATGGCTTTGGGCGATCTGTTGTATTTTGCGTACGTAAGGACAAGTCGCGTCGATAATTTCGATGCCTCTGCGCTCCGCTTCGATATAAAAATTTTTGCCTGCTCCGTGCGACCTTACAATGACCTTTTTGCCGTCGCATTGGTCAAGAGATGTCACGACGCGCACGCCCTTTTCGGCTAATTGATTTACCACCAGCGCATTGTGTATAAGCTGCCCGTAAGTCACCGTATTATCCGACGCATTGTCGAATGCCGCCCGGACAGCCCGTTTTACTCCGCTGCAAAAACCGCAGTGCTTTGACACTATATAACGCACTTTGTCAAATCCTCACAAGACAGGAAGAAAGCGATTTGAGCGCCCGCGCCGACTGTTTTTTAAGCAGTTTTCCTTCCTTGGTTTTGTTGTAAAATACGTAATCGTTCAACTGATTCTGCGTCATGTGCATATGCTGCTCTATTTTTTCCGACGCCGCCTTCAAAACCGCCGCATCGACGCGCTTTCCGTAATATTCGGACAAATCGAAAGTGTCTCCGACAAGCAGGTAATTTTTGTGGAAAAGTTTGGTACGCGTATACACAATAATGGGGACGATGGGCGCCTGTCCTTTAATGGCAAACATTGCCGCCCCTTCTTTTATCTGACGGATAGCCAGACTTTCGCGGTTACGCGTGCCTTCCGGAAAAATGGATAATCCGTAGCCTTTTTTCATTACGCTTATTATCTTTTTCATTGCGGGCAGGTCTGCTTTTCCTCTATCGTAAAATATTGCGCCTACTCCCGCCAGAAAGCCGCCGACAAACTTATTTTTGCTAAGCTCTTTCTTTGCAATCGTATATCGGAATCCCGGCAGATTTGACAGTTGCATAATAATATCCGCCGCGCTCAAGTGGTTGCCTACTGCTATAATTTTCCCTTTCGGCATCTTCTTTTTGTCTATTATCGTCACGGGATACATGATACGAAACGGTATATAGCTAAGAATCTTCATCAGATAAAAAAACCACTTCATATCGATTTCTCCGTCGTTTTGCCCTTAATAATTGCGGCAATTTTATCACAGACCTCTTCTATCGTAAGGCCCGTCGAATCTATTTCCACAGCGTCTTCGGCTTTTTTTAAAGGGGCGAGTTTCCGGTGCGAATCGTTGTAATCGCGCTGAATGATATCGTTTTTAACTTGTTCTAAAGTAACGTTTTCTCCCCGCTCGGAAAGCTCCTTGCAGCGGCGGCGCGCACGTTCGTCCACACTGGCGGTAAGAAAGATCTTACAGTCGGCGTTTGGCAGAACAAAAGTGCCAATATCTCTTCCGTCCAGCACAGTATCCGTTCCGGCGGCCAGTTTGCGCTGCATGTCTACCATTGCATAACGCACTTGGGGAACGGCGGAAATGTCGCTTGCCATTTTGGATATTTCCGGCTGGCGTATTGCGCGGGAGACGTCTTCACCGTCAAGATAAACGCTTAAAATACCGTTGTCGTTGGCAAGATTTATATCTGTAGACGCCAACATTTCCGATATTTTGTCATCATCGGTGCATTTTATCCCGTTACGCAACGCTTTGAGACCTATCGCGCGGTACATTGCTCCCGTATCTATATACACAATGTCAAACCTTTTTGCAATAAGTTTGGCAATTGTGCTTTTGCCTGCTCCCGCAGGTCCGTCAATCGCTATAATCATAAGTTGTCCTCTCCCGCATGTTTTCCTGCGACATAGCCCGTCGCAAAGGCGATTTGTAAATTGTATCCACCCGTCAAAGCGTCAACATCCATTACTTCTCCGGCAAAATATAAGCCGGGCGTCAGTTTGCTTTCCATGGTTTTCGGGTTGATGGCGTCAAGAGCAACGCCGCCGGCAGTAATGATGCCCGCCTCTATCCTGTCGCATGCACGAATATCAAACTCCAGGTTTTTGAGCATGCCGACTATTTTTGCCCTTTCCGCTTTTGTGACGGCGTTTACTTTTTTGTCCGGATCGATGCCACATTTTGCCACGAAAAAGTCTATGAGCTTTTTGGGAAGCAAATCATTTAAGCTGTTTTTGAAACATTTGTTTTGATATTTTTGGAAGTCGTGCACAAGCCTTTTATCCAAAACTTCCGGGTCAAGCGCAGGTTTTAAGTCGACGGACAGTTTGGCACCGTCAAGATCATATTTGTTTATAAAGCTGGACAGTGTAAGAATTATCGGCCCGGAAACGCCGCTGCCGGTAAAAAGCATTTCGCCGAACTGCGTATATTTTTTTCCCGTCTTTCCCGTCGTTACCGACGCCGAGACGTTTTTTAACGACAGGCCCTGCAGACATGCAACGTCGTCTTTTAATATCAGCGGCACAAGCGCCGGTCGCGGCCTGACTATTTCGTGCCCGAATTTCTGCGCGAATTTATATCCGTCACCCGTACTTCCGGTAGCCGGATAACTCATTCCGCCGCAAGCCAGAATTATTTTATCATATTCGCAACGCTCATCGCAGGTCTTTACCTCAAACCCGCCGGCAGTTTTATCGATGCCGTAAACTTCGCTGAAAACAAACTTTACGCCGCTTCTTGCGGCAGCTCGCGTAAGAGCCGCAACAATATCGCTTGATTTATCGGATACGGGAAAAACACGTCTGCCGCGCTCTACTTTTAGCTTTACACCGAGATTTTCAAAAAAATCCACGGTCTTTTGGGGCGGAAAAGAATATATTGCGCTGTACAAAAACTTTTTCCCGTTGACAATATTGTCAATACACTCGGACGGCGAACATAAGTTTGTCAAATTACATCTGCCTTTACCGGTTATAAACAGTTTTTTGCCGGTTTTTTGATTTTTTTCATAAACTGTGACGTCGGCAGACTGCGCTGCGCTAACGGCAGCCATAAGACCCGACGCGCCGGCGCCTATTATCGCTACTTTCATATTATTCTGAATATCGTAAATACTTACGACTAAAAATCAGCCGTAAGTATCTGCGATTTTATCCGTTACACCGGATGAACTTGTGTTTCTTTGTTGTAAATCGTCGTATCTATACCCATCATTTTTGCCTGGCGGCGCTTGAAGAAGGGTATCGCAAGCTGCGGGAACAGCGCGTAAGTGAGCACGTCCTCGTCTTCATTGACAATATATTCTTTGATTTCGCTCTTAAGTTTAGCCAATTCGGGCTGCAGTCTGTCGGCAGGGCGGCAGGTAATGCGCGGCTGGCCCTGCAGAATTTTATCTATAATTTCCTGCGAAGGTTCGACGGGCAGTTTGCCGTATTCGCCAGCGACAATACCGCGGGTTTCCTTCGTAACCATCTTATAGCGTTCGCCGCTCAGCACGTTCAAAACGGCTTGAGTGCCGACAATCTGGCTGGAAGGCGTAACCAACGGCGGATAGCCCAGATCTTTCCTTACTCTCGGCACCTCTTCCAGCACTTCCTGCAATCTGTTGGACGCGCCCTGCTGCGCCAGCTGGCTTATAAGGTTGGAGAGCATTCCGCCGGGAACCTGATATATAAGAGCATTGACGTCCACTTTCAATACTTTCGGGCTGAGGAATCCGTCTTTTTGCAGTCTGTCCGCAACGGTACGGAAATATACCGTAAGCTCGTTAAGTTTATTTAGGTCAAGACCGGTATCATATTTAGTGCCTTTAAGCGTAGCGACAAGCGATTCGGTGGCGGGCTGGCTGGTGCCGTTACCCAGCGGCGAAAGCGCCGTATCCACGATATCGCAGCCGGCTTCTATTGCTTTGAGATTTACCATATCGCCGGTGCCGGCGGTATTGTGTGTGTGCAAATGCACCATTGTTCCGGGCTTAAGACTTTCTTTAAGGCGCGACACCAATTCGTATGCGGTATAAGGCAAAAGCAGATTTGCCATATCTTTTATACATATAATATCGGCGCCCATATCTTCCAGCTGCTTGGCAAGATTGACAAAGTATTCGGTATTGTGGACGGGGCTTGTCGTATAGCAAAGCGCCACTTCCGCCGTACCGCCGTATTTTTTCGTGCTGTCAACGGCCTGCTTGATGTTTCTTACATCGTTGAGCGCATCGAAAATGCGAATGATATCTATACCGTTTTCGATGGATTTTTTGCAGAACAAGTCGACGACGTCATCGGGATAATGTTTGTATCCCAGCAAATTCTGACCGCGCAGCAGCATCTGCAGTTTTGTGTTGGGCATAGCCTTTCTCAAAGCGCGCAGTCTCTCCCACGGATCCTCGTTTAAGTAACGCAGGCAGGTGTCAAACGTAGCGCCGCCCCATACTTCCAATGCATAATATCCTATTTTATCCAATTTATCCGCGACGGGCAGCATTTCATCCAATCTCATGCGGGTAGCCGCCTGCGACTGATGTGCGTCACGTAAAATTGTATCCATTATTTTAACCATAATTTTTTATCTCCTTATAAACTAAGCAAACAATGCGAGGAAAACGCCCGCGGCAACCGCCGAACCTATTACGCCGGCGACGTTGGGACCCATTGCATGCATAAGCAAATAGTTGTCCGGACACTCTTCCTGACCGACCTTTTGCGATACACGGGCAGCCATTGGAACGGCCGATACGCCCGCGCTTCCGATAAGCGGATTGATTTTCTTTTTGCAGAAAAGATTGATTACCTGCGCCGTAAGAACGCCGCCTATCGTTCCGAAAATAAACGCCAAAAGACCCATGGCGATAATACCCAGCGTCTGAGCTCTCAGGAAAGTTTCGCCCAAAGCTTTTGTTCCGACAATGAGGCCGAGGAAAATAGTAACTATATTCATGAGTTCGTTGCTTGCGGTTTTTACCAGTCTTTCCACGCTAAGGCTTTCTTTCATAAAATTGCCCAGCATCAGCATACCCAGAAGAGGCAATGCATCCGGCAGAAGAATTCCGACGATAAGCGTAACGACAATCGGGAACACCAGTTTTTCCTTTTTGGACACGGTGCGCAGATTGTCCATGCGGATCTGTCTTTGCGCCTTTGTGGTAAACAGTCTCATGAAGAAAGGCTGAATGATGGGTATCAGCGCCATATATGAATACGCGGCAATGGCTATCGTCGACAGCAGATGGGGGGCGAGTTTTTGCGTAACGTAAATCGCGGTAGGTCCGTCTGCGCCGCCGATTATACCTATAGCGGACGATTCTCCCGAATTAAAGCCCAGGGCTTTCGCGCCTATAAACGCGAGGAAGACACCCAATTGCGCGCCCGCGCCCATCAAAAGACTCTTCGGGTTGGCAATAAGCGGTCCGAAGTCCGTCATGGCTCCTATTCCCAGGAAAATGATCGGCGGGAAGATGACGTACTGCACGCCCATTCCTATATAATGGAACAAGCCGTAACTGGGACTTCTGGCAATTATGGCCTCGCCAGTTTCGGCAAGATAAGCGCCGGCAGAATTCGTGACCAATTCGCCCGTCTGGCTCAACATACACTGCGTAATACCGATAATATTATCGCCGTTTAGATCCACCGCGCGGGAAATTTCCTGAATTAGCAGGTCTTCGTTTACGCCGGCAAGGACCTCGGAAGACACTTTATCCCCGAATAGTTTTGTGTACTGCGACAATAAATCGTGATCAGCGCCGTACAATACGTTTTGCGCACCGGGTATATTTATTATAAACATTCCGAAGGCTATGGGCAGCAAAAGTAACGGCTCGAATCCCTTGGCTATCGCAAGATAGAACAACACGATTGACACGGCAATCATTATGTAATTCTGCCATTGCGAAGGACCGGCCGTGACAAATCCGGTGCTTTCCCACAAGCCCACCAACATATCAATTATACTCTGCATAATTAAACACTCCGTAAAGTTATTTAATTACAGCCAAATCCTGCTGAGAAACTACGTCCTCTCCTTCTTTGGCAATATATGTGATGATGCCGTCCGCCGGTGCGACAATATCGTTTTCCATTTTCATGGCTTCCAGCAATAATACTTTCTGATTCTTTGCCACTTTGTCGCCGTCTTTGCACAACAATTTCAATACTTTTCCGGGCATGGGGCACTTTAACGTAGTGCCGCCGGTTACCGCAGGTTTGGGCGCAGGCGCGGGAGCAGCCGGTTTTGCGACGGGAGCGGGAGCCGCGGGAGCAACCGCATTTACGGGAGAAACAACCGGAGCCGTGTTCTCCGCACCCACTTCCTCTACTTCAACTACATAAGAATTTCCATTGACATTAACATTGAATTTACGCATAATTTTTTCCTCATCCACTATTTGATTTTGTAAATTTTTTTGACTTTAAAAGGCGCGTGCTTACCGCTTTCGCCCGACTCGCTGCAATAAACGGCCAAAACGGCGCCGATTACCGCGGCAATTTCGTCCTCGGCAGCAACTTCTTCCATCGCAGGAGCCGGTTCATCGCCGGCGTTGATCTCTGCGGGCTTTGGAGTACTGTCTTTATGATTTTCGTCTTTTTTGAAAATCATTATAAAGACCAACCTGACAAGATAGATGATTCCTATCAATACGGCCAATACCAAAAAAACCAATATCTGACCTATAACGCCGTACAAAGTTATCATCCAAAGCGTCGGTTCGGTTGCCGGAGCGCCCAAAATTAAACCCAACATCATGATAGTTACCTCTTATTGATGTATGCTTGCAATGCGGCTATAAGATATTGCCTTGTAAAGTCGGGGTCTATTACGTTGTCGATAAATCCCTTTTCGGCAACGCAGACCGCCGCCATATTGTCGTTTTCATATGTTTCGGCAAACTGCTTTTCGGCGAGACTGACATCGTCGGCCTTTGCTATTTGATCGCCGTACACGAGTCTGGCGCTCTGCGTTCCGTCCAGCATACCTATTTTTGCGCTGTCCCATGCCGCTACATAATCGTAAACGGATTTGCCCGCAAACGCGACATAAGCCGCGCCCAGAGCGTCCCCGACGATAACGGCGATTTTCTCGATGGACGCAACGTTTAAGGCGTACATCATTTCGCCTATGTTTTTCATAAGCTTGGGCTGACATTTAAGACAATTTTTTGTGCCCTTGCTGTTTACAAGATTGACGAGCGGAATATTAAAGCTTTCCAAAGTATTGACTAAATCGGTGACTTTTTCGGCACCGGGAGGCGTCAGACAGCCATCCTTTTCAGCAGGATTGCCGGCTACTACGCCCACCGATATGCCGTTGAGACGGGCAAAACCCGTCACCACTTCCGGAGCATAGTCTTTTTTAACTTCAATAAACGTCCCCTTATCAAAGACATTCGCGATGATTTTTCTTACGTCGGTTTCACCGGCAAGATCGGATACGCGATTGCCGTCGTCCTCGGTATCGATAAAATCCACCGTAAGCGTATTTAATAGCTTTTTTATAAGCTCTCCCAGCTCGCCGTCGTTTTTAACGGTAAAGCTGCTTACGCCGTTTTCCGCCATTATTTTAGCCGTGCCCACCGAGGCGACGTCCGCCGTGGACTGGGCTGCCAGAATAAGCGGGCTGGATGTCGCCGAAACGCTTTTTTCGTAACATACCGTAAAATCGCACATTGCCGGCAAATAGGACAACGAACCGAAATTGTTGCCTTTTACCACCAATATCGTCGGCACCATTCCGTAAGCGCCCGAAAACGCCTCTATTATTTTTCCGTAACCTTCAAGCGCCTCTATGCCTTCCGCGAAACGCGCGCCGGAAGTATCGATTACTCCTATCACCGGAGCGGACATTTTGACGGCGTTGGCAACGCATTTGGAAATTTTTTCGGCATTGCTTTTGCCGATACCTCCCAAAAGAACTTTGCCGTTTATGGCAAAAATTCCCACCTGAATATCGTCCACGGACGCAATTCCGCTGACTACCCCCTCTCCTGCGGCATAACCGAGTGACGTGCCCGAACCGATAAATTTATCCGTTTCCACAAACGATTGCTCGTCGGTAATTTTGTCGATAAGCGCATAAACATCTTTGGAAGCGGCGGTAATTTTATTATCGAGTTCTGTCAAACTTCTCATTAAAAGTACCTCCTGTTGCCATATAATTGTAATGTATCTGAATTTTACTCCAAATTATCACTTATACATCATACATCAAAATACAAATATTGTCAAGTAATAATAAAAATATTATTATATAATGTTTGTATATTTATGCAAAACTATTCTTTATATCAGGCGCCCGGACATTGAGCGCTCAGGCAAAAAATAAAACGACGATATGACAAAAAATCGTCGTTTTATCCTTTTATAATATCGCTATTTTGAATTTTTATTCCGGCAATATAATATAATCTTTATCGACGCGTATATACGAAAAAGTATAATTTTCGGTAAACAGCATAGAATAGCCGCCGTCTTCGCGCCGTTCTATCTTTATTGTTACCGTCCGCAGTACAATTCCGTCTTTCTTTTCGGTGACGGTAATGGTGTTTTCATAACAATCGTCGTCGTTGTTCCAAACCACCGAGTCGCCCGGATTTAACGTAATAGTCTCCGATTTTTCATCTTCTTTCTCACAGTCCGTCAAATAATGAGGCGCGGTAAGTTTGGACAAAGTGCCGTTTTCGGTTGTAACCACATAGACGGGGTCGTCAAAACTCGTGGTCTTGCCTTTACCCAAAACATATTCGGTGCCGCGTCCGCCGTTTTCGGCAGCATTTATACGTAGTCCCAGATAGTTGCCGATATTTATTCCCCACACCATATGACGTTCGGACGAATATGCTTCGAATGCGGCAAGCAAGCGCTCGTATTCGACGTTCTGGTAACTTCCGTCATCGTTTTTGGGAAAGGCGACCGATTTGACCATCGTAAAATAATCGGCGGCATTAAAACGCATGATTACGCAGCCGATTATATGTCCTTCTTCGCGGGCGAGAACCATTATGCCGTCTTCTTCGGTATAATTATAATTAATATCGCCGGTCGAAGTGGGGTCGCCTGCGCCAATATAAGCAGCTTCTGCATATACTTTAGCGCCGGCGGCAATGCCCGTAAGCATTCGGCTGCGCTGCTCGTGATTTTCGGTGTGCAGCAAACTTTGCAGACGAATGAAATCATACGTTACGTTTTCGCCGAGCGCGTCCGTCGGAACAAAATATTCTTCGCGAACGGGTCCGCCATTGTAAGAATGAGAAACATAATGCTCGATTATATCCGCATTGTCTTCCGTGACAAGTTCGGGTCCGGCAAGCGCCCGGCAGCGCTTTTCAAACAAATTCAAAGCATATTGGTTTTCGTAAAAATTCCAATTAAACAATTTATTGTAGAAAAAATCGTATTGAGTAAACGCAACGGACGAATTATCGCCGGAATAAACGCGGACTTTACCGTCATTGGTATAGAAATTGTACGCATAGTCGTATGCGTTTACTACGGCGTTAAGAAACAGCGAGTGTTCTTCTTCGAGCATTTCGGTCGCGTCGTCAATAAAATCTTCGTAGATTTTTTCCGCAGCGTCCATATCGTCGACGTCCTGCAGTTTTGCTATATACTCGTCTTTTATGTCGTCAAACGACCGCCAACCTATCGCGGGAGAATTGTCGCGGACGCGCAATCCCTCCCACTGCGAACGAATATCGCCCGGCTCCAACGCGCGTATACGCGAAATTACGTCGTCGACTCTTCCGCTTGCCTGAGTATTATCCGCGCATGCAACGCAGCTGAACACAATAACCGCCGCAAACAAAACAATAAATATCTTCCTTAAATTTTTCATCTGATTTTCCTCCTTTGATGAAAACAAAAAAACAATATACCGCCTAATTTTCTTATTTTGTTATTCTTTTATCACCTCCCCGTCACATTGTATTTATAATAAATCAAACATTCTCTATATTAATAATAACGTAAAAAAAAAGTTAGTCAATACAATTTAAATAAAATATGAAATATTTATAATAAATAAGCCTATTTTACAAACTTTGCTTTGTAATCGGCGAGCGCTTTTTTGATGACCTTTATCGCTTCTTCGCGTCCCATGACTTCGTTTACGGCGGTTGTTTTGCCTTCGAGATTTTTGTAAACCGAAAAAAAGTGTTTCATTTCGTCGAAAATATGGGTGGGCAACTGATTTATGTCGGTATACTGGTTGTACATCGGGTCCGAAAAGGGAATGGCGATTATTTTTTCGTCGTTTTTGCCGTTATCGATCATCGAAATGTAGCCTATCGGATAAGCCCTGCACAAAATCAGCGGTTCGAGCGCTTCCGAACACAGCAGCAAAATGTCCAGCGGGTCGCCGTCATCGCCCAGCGTGCGCGGAATAAATCCGTAGTTTGCCGGATAGTGCGTTGAAGTGTATAAAATTCTGTCGAGAATGATATAACCGGTTTCTTTATCGAGCTCGTACTTCTTCTTGCTGCCCTTGCTGATTTCTATCACGCAGATGAAGTCTTCGGGCGTAATGCGTTTTTCGGAAATGTCGTGCCAAATATTAGACATATGCTTTCTCTCCTTATTCTGGTTTATGCTGATTGGAAATTTTTAACAATTTGTTTATTTTATTCTTTTCGTCTTCGGTAAGATTTTCTTTGGATATTATATAGGCGGAAAATTTGGCAATGTAAACAAAATAATATTTTTCGGTTTCCTTAACTTTGACTATTTCGTTATAGTGCAGCTTGTAAGTGGCAATTACTTCGTCGTGCTGCATGGTCGCGATATCAAGCGTCTCGTCGTTAAATTCGAAACGGTTGACATAGTTCTTTTGCGCCAGTTGTTTAATATTCGCATTTAAGACAAGATATAAAACCAGTCCCACGCCGAACGGTACGGCAAAAATAAGCATTACGTCCAGCACAGGGCTTTCGATAAACGTTCGCAAAACCACATATGCCAACATTCCCACCGCGCCTATAATAATCGCTAAGAGGAACGTTTTGCGTCTTACGGCGGTCAATTCGCGTTGATTTTTTCGTTTACGGGTGAAAAACAACCATAATATTAAACTTCTCCTTATATTAACTATTTTTGTATATCTTTTTTTATTATCGCCGTAAGCCCATTGGCTATGCTCTGCACGCCGTATATGTTTGGATGCACTTCGTCGGCGGAAAGTCCCGCCGGCCCCGAAAGCAAATCCGGTCCGTTTATATACGTTACATTGGGAAGGCGCAGACTGTCGGTAATTTTTTTAAGAGCGGTACGCCATTTTTCCGCGTCTTTGCCGCCCTTGAAATCATCGTAGCAATAGAAGGGGGATATTACGAAAATTTTCTTTTCCGGGTTGGAAAGAGCCACCGTCTTTACTGCGTTTTCCGCGCGGGAATAAACCTTTTCTTCCTCCCACCACAGCACGTTTATGCCCAATTCCATGACACAGACGTCCCATTTATTGTCCTTGCCGAGTTTGGATATGTAGTCGATCATCTCGGGTTCCATGGCGCACGAGCCGGCAAACCCCTTGTTTATAACGTCGCACCTTAAATTCCGCCCTACTATCGACGCCCAGGAATGCGACATACCGATGGAGTTCGAGCCGTGCGTAATGGACGATCCGTAAAACAGAATACTGTTTGCGGGCAGCTGATTGCCTTTTGGCGGCTCCACATCGCCTACGACGTCTAAAATTCTGTAAGCGCCTCTGTCGAATATGACGCGAACGACGTCAGGGTCCCACGGATCCGAATAAGCCGCCGCCATTTTTTTAAGCGTTTCGATATTATCGGACTTTTTGATAAAATAGTCTTTGGGCTCGTCAAACACATATTTATCCACTTCACAGTCTTCCCATGTGCCCTGAATACCGCCGCGATAAACATGAAATACGTTTGTCGTGTTGCTCGGCTCCAGTTTTGCCATCCGTATAACGACGCCGTCGCCGCTTTTTATGACAAAACGCAGTTCTACGCCCGTGGAATTTTTTGCCATATTGCGTGCCTGATCGCCGCGTTCCAATGTTTCGTAAACGTTTTTCGGTACGCGCATCCAGCTTATGCCGCCGCCGGGGCAGTCGTAAATTTCGGCAACGTTAAAAATTTCGATGTTTTTGTAAATCATATTGTCCTCCCGTTCGGCTGAATTTTACGCCGATGTTATTTGTGGTTTTTTATGCTCACTTCCTGTGTAATGAGCGACACAGTCTCGCCGCTTTCTTTTTGCACTATCAGAAGCCCGTCGTCGTCGATTTCCAGCGCTTTCGCGGAATAGAGATATTCATCTCCGGAAAATACGTCTACTTGCTTCCCTATCGTCATACATTCGGCGCGATATTCGTCCATAAACGTTGCGTCGGCAATGCCGGACAGCATATCGAACACATTGTCGACGCAGGCTGCCGCCAGGGCGTTCCTGTCGACAAATACGCCCAGGCTTCCCGCAGTCTCCGCTATCTCGGCGGGAAAATTTTGCGTGGAGACGTTTATGCCGATGCCCAGCACTACCGCGTCGGGTCTGTCGGCGCCGAACTGGCCTATTGATTCGGTGCATATTCCGGCTATTTTTTTGTCGCTAAAATATATATCGTTGACCCATTTTATCCGCGTGTTTATGCCGCAGACGGATTTTATCGCCCGTCGTACGGCGACCGCCGCCAGGGGCACTATGCGCTGGCACAAAACATAACTGAATTCTGGGCGCAGGATTAGCGAAAAATATAGTCCGCTGCCGGCAGGCGAATAAAAGCTCCGTCCTCTTCGTCCGTGCCCCTCGGTCTGACTGTCGGCAACTATTACGGTCCCGTCCGACGCGCCCTCTGCCGCCATTATTTTTGCGCGCTTGTTTGTGGAATCCACCGATGAAAAATAGACGACGGGGCGAACGGTTTTCATTCTGCAAGTTATTCCAACGGCGGATAAAGCAGGCGACGACCGGCTTAAAATATAACCGGAATTGCTTTTGGAAAAAATTTCGTTGCCTTCCCGGCGCAGTTTCGCTATATCCTTGCACACGGACGCACGGGTAACTCCCAATGCGCGGGCAATTTCCTCCCCGGACACCACTTTACCCCGGTTTTTCTCCAGTATTTCCAAAACTTTTTCCTTAGACATGTTTATATTGTAAAACATTTTTCATTTCGTTGTCAAATAAATGCGTAAACTTGCAAAAATAATTATTAAAAGAAAATTTTTAAAAAGGGTCTTCACATTTTAAAAAAATATGTTATAATAATATTCACGGAGGTCGCATTGTGAAAATAACGGACGATTCTACACTAAATAAGCTTATTTTGCTGTACGTTTTTGAGGCGATGGACGTACCATTGACGGGCAGAACCATTATCGAAATGTGCTCGAGCCGCAATCTTTGGCTGACATACATGGATTGTATGGTCGCTGTCAACGAACTGCTGGATTCGGGACTTATATATCGCTCTTCAAAGGAAAAAATTGTGGAAAAAGGCATCATTTCCGACGCCTACTACAACATTACGCCGGACGGAAGACAGTGCCTGGACCACTTTTATACGAAAATTCCGTCCACCTTGCGCTCGGAAATAACCGAATACGTCAAACAAAACAGAATGGCCTATCGCCGCAAACAGGAATATTATCGCAATTATTACAAAAACCCCGACGGAACGTACACCGTCCACATGAAGATAGTAGATCCCGTTCAGACGACGCTTGAACTTAAACTAAACGTTACAAATCGCGATACCGCCAAGCAAGTTTACAATAAGTGGGAAGAAAAGGCCGCACAGATTTATTATTTTTTACATGAGGAATTAATTGATTAGGAGGCAAACAATGAATATTTACAGAACCAAAGGCACTTGTTCGAGAGAAATTATCTTTACGGTTGATGAAAACGACGTCATTAAATCGGTAAAGTTCGTCAACGGCTGCAGCGGAAACACGCAGGGTATTGCGCGCCTTGTGGCCGGCAGACCGGTCGATGAAGTAATTTCTTTGCTGAGCGGGATTCAGTGCAGAAACGGCACAAGTTGTCCCGACCAGCTTGCTCAAGCCTTGAAGGAATATAAGGAACAAAAAAACAATCCGCAAGTGCAATAAAATGTAAGTTTTTCGCAAAAAAAAGTACTATGCGTGGCATAGTACTTTTTTTCATATCATATTACAGGATATTACAAATTGGCTTTAAGCTCCTCAATCTTTTCGACAATACGGTTTTTCAGCTCTCCGAATTTTATCAATTTTGCCTTCTCTGCGTCAATAAGATGAGCCGGCGCTTTTTCGACAAAACCCTTATTTGAAAGTTTGCCGTTTGCGCGTTCAATTTCGTTTTCGGTATTTTCCAGCTCCTTTGCAAGGCGCTCCAGCTCTTTGTTTACGTCTATCAATTCGCCCAGCGGAATATAGAATTCGGCAATATCGGCGACTACGCTTACGGTTTTTATCTGCGGTTTTTCAAATATTATCTCGTTGCCGCCCGCCAATTTTTCGATATAAGCGGCCGAATCGCGCATCAGCCTTTCCTTTCCCTGAACAGGTACGATATAAATGGCCGTTTTTTTGCTTTGGCTGACGTTCATTTCTTTTCTAAGCGAACGTATTGCGCGGACGGCTTTCATTACCGAGTCCACTTCCGCCGCCGCCTTTGAAAAACAGTGTTTGCGAGTATATTCGGGATAGGGAGAGATCATTATGTCCTCGGCATCTTTAACGGGCAGATTGTCATAAATCTCTTCGGTGATAAACGGAATAAACGGATGCACGAGCTTTAAAATCGTGGTCAGGACATACAATAGTACGCTTATAGCATCCGAACGCTTGCGCAAATCTTCGCTGTAGAGCGTTGTCTTGCTCATCTCTATATAAATATCGCAGAACTGGCTCCAAATAAAATCATACAGTGTATTTGCGGCAAGACCCACTTCGTATTTATCAAGATTTTTCGTGACTTTGTTGACGGTGATATTAAGTTCGTTTAATATCCACTTATCGGCAAGCGTCAATTTAACGAGACTTATATCCTTAATTTCGGCGTTTTCGCAATTCATGAGAACAAATCGCGAAGCGTTCCAGATTTTGTTCATAAAATTACGATAGCTCTCCACTTTTTCGCGCGAGTATCGTATATCTCCGCCGGGAGCTATGCCGTTTACCAAAGAATATCTGAGACTGTCGGCTCCGAATTCGTCTATTACTTCCAGCGGATCAACGCCGTTGCCGAGCGACTTGGACATTTTTCTGCCCCGGTCGTCCCTTACGATACCGTGTATGAGAACGTCGCTGAAAGGTTTTTCACCCATCTGTTTAAGTCCGCTGAATATCATTCTCGACACCCAGAACGTAATTATATCGTACGCCGTTACAAGTACTGTCGTGGGATAAAAATACTGCAGGTCCGGCGTCTTTTCAGGCCAACCCAAAGTCGAAAACGGCCATAATGCCGAGCTGAACCATGTATCCAACACGTCTTCGTCCTGCCTAACGGGCGCGCCGCACTTGGGACACTTTACTATCGTTTCGCGGCTGACTGTCATCTCGCCGCATTCATCGCAGTAATATACGGGAATACGGTGTCCCCACCACAATTGACGGCTTATGCACCAATCGCGGATATTTTCCATCCAATGTAAATACGTCTTTTCAAACCGCTTGGGAAGAAATTTAATTTGTTTTTGTTTTACAGCCTCTATTGCCGGAATCGCCAGGTCCTTCATCTTGACGAACCACTGCTTGGACACCATGGGTTCTATTGTTTTGTGACACCTGTAACAATGTCCCACGTTGTGTTCATAATCCTCGGTTTTGACCAGCAAGCCGGCTTTTTCGAGATCGGATACTACGGCATTTCTGGCTTCGATTTCCGTCATTCCGTTGTAGAGGCCGGCGTTTTCATTCATTGTGGCGTCGTCGTTCATTATTTTAATTACCGGAAGATTGTGTCTGAGCCCCACTTCAAAATCGTTGGGGTCGTGGGCGGGCGTTATCTTAACGGCGCCGGTACCGAAAGATTTTTCGACATATCTGTCGGCAATAACGGGTATTTTGCGACCCATAAGAGGAAGAATGAGCGTTTTTCCCACCAGTTTTGTGTACCGCTTATCGCTCGGATTGACTGCGACCGCGGTATCTCCCAGCATTGTCTCGGGACGCGTTGTCGCCACTACTATAAATTCGTCGCTGTTTTCGACGGGATATTTTATATGCCAAAGATGTCCTTTTTCCGTTTCGTATTCGACTTCTGCGTCGGAAATCGCCGTGTGGCAACAGGGGCACCAATTGATTATGCGGTCGCCGCGGTAAATAAGCCCCTCTTCGTACAGCCTTACAAAGACCTCTTTTACCGCCCTCGAGCAGCGTTCGTCCATTGTAAAGGCCAATCTGTCCCAGTCGCAGGAGTATCCCATTTCTTTAAGCTGCTCGACTATACGGCCGCCGTACTTGTCTTTCCATGCGTATGCGCGTTGCATAAATTTATCGCGGCCTACCATTTCTTTCGTAAGGCCTTCTTTGCGCATACTCTCCACTATTTTCACTTCCGTAGCTATGGAGGCGTGATCGGTGCCGGGCAGCCAAAGCGCCTCAAACCCTTTCATGCGTTTGTATCTTATGAGAATATCCTGCACCGTTCCGTCAAGAGCATGTCCCATATGCAACTGTCCGGTGATATTGGGCGGCGGCATAACTATGGTAAAAGGTTTTTTGTTCTTGTCGGGGCGGGCGGAAAAATATTTTTTATCCAGCCATTTCGCATAAATGCGTTTTTCAAAACTTTTCGGTTCGTAAGTCTTGTTCATTTGTCAACTCCTTCTTATATTGAATAAATTATAGCATAACGGCGGCTTATTTGCAAGCAATAATACATTGCCAAAAACTCACAATAAAAAATTTATCGGCATAATATGGTGTATAACAAACACTTTAAGGAGAGAAAACATGAAAAAAGTAAAAAACGCACTGTTTATTTTTTTGGCACTGTTCACCGCTTTTACGGCGATAATAAGTCTTACGGGCTGCTTTAACAAAACCCGCAGCAATAAAATACGCGTCTGTGAAACCGCCCGAAGTATTTTTTACGCTCCGCTTTATGTAGCCGTAAACAACGGATATTTCGCAGAAGAAGGTCTGGATGTCGAAGTAACTACGGTACAGGGCTCCGATCTCGTCATGACCACCGTCATATCCGGAGACGCGGAAATCGGCCTTATGGGTCCGGAAACTACCGTTTATTGTCAGATTAACGGACAAAAAGATTACCCGATAATTTTTGCTCAGCTGACAAAACGCGACGGATCGTTTCTTGTAGCAAAAGAGCCGGACGACAATTTTACATGGGATAAATTGCGCGGAAAACATGTTCTTGCGGGAAGAGCGGGCGGTGTTCCGGCAATGACAATGGAATATGTCGTAAACAAAGCGGGACTAAAGACAACGGACCTCAATTTTAATACCGACGTTGCTTTCGGAATGATGGCGAGCGTCTTTGAGGCAGACCCCAGCGTAGACTACACAACTATGTTTGAACCCACCGCTTCAGAGTACCAGTCGCTGGGCAAAGGTCACATCGTTGCATCCGTGGGCGAAGCCAGCGGCGAAGTGCCTTACACCGCTTTTTCGGCGGCAAAAAGTTATGTAGAAGAAAATCGGGACTATATCGAAGCGTTTATCCGCGCTATTATTAAAGGATACGATTTTATTTGCAACAGCGACGCCAAAGATGTTGCCCAGTCGCTTAAGCCGCACTTTATGGGCATAGAACTTGACATGATAGAAGCCTCCGTAATAAGTTATCGCAACATAGACGCATGGGCGGAATCTCCCGTTATGAAAAAAGAAGCATTTGAAACATTGAAAACAATAATGAAAAACGCCGGCTTTTTAAGTAAAGACGTTGCGTTTGAGGATATCGTAGACAATTCATACGCGCAGAAAGTAATGCAAGAATTGGGAAGAACAGCATAGCTTTTATGTAACGCATAGTACTATAAACATGTAAAAACAACGGAGAAAGCTCATGGAATTACTAAAAATTGAGAATATAGGACTGATATATCAAAGCGAGGACAGTGAAACCGCCGCCTTGGAAAATATTAGTTTTTCCGTTAACGAAGGCGAATTTATAGCAATTGTTGGGCCATCGGGGTGCGGAAAAACCACTATCCTCTCTTTGATTGCCGGTCTTATTAAGCCCACAGGCGGAAAAATAACGATAGGCGGCAAAGAAATCACACGGCCGCATGGCGAAGTCGGATATATGCTGCAGCGCGATCAGCTTTTCGAATGGCGCAATATCAGCGACAACGTCAATCTTGGTCTGGAAATACAAAAGAAAAAAAATCCCGAAACAATAGCATATGCTCAGTCGCTTTTGGATAAATACGGTCTTAAAGAATTTAAAAAGCACTTTCCCTCCCAGCTGTCGGGCGGTATGCGACAACGCGTTGCCCTTATAAGAACGCTTGCCTTCCGCCCAAAAATACTGCTGCTGGATGAACCCTTCTCCGCGCTTGACTTTCAGACGCGCCTGCACGTGCACGACGATATATCGTCGATAATAGCAAACGAACACAAAACCGTACTGCTCGTAACTCACGATATTTCGGAAGCCATAGCCCTGTCCGACCGAATAATAGTTTTAAGTCCCCGCCCGGGAAAAATTAAAGCGGATATACCTGTAAGACTGGGTACAAAAAAGCCGCGGGAAAAAAGAGATTCACCTCTATACCCCGCTTTGTTTGAAAAAATTTGGAAGGAGGTTTCGTCATGAAAAAAGTTTATTCCGAACGCGAAAAGTTTTTACGCAAAAAAAGGCTTAACAAAATTAAGATTCTGACGCTGCAAATATCCATACTTGTAGTATTTCTCATTCTATGGGAAACATTGACCTATTTTCGTATTCTGGACTCTTTTTTCGTGAGCAGTCCTTCCAGAATAATCAAACAGCTCATGAATACCGAAAATCTTTGGATGCATATCAAGATCACTCTGCTCGAATGTATATACGGGTTTTTGATATCGGCGACGGCGGGACTTGTTGCCGCAATAATATTATGGTGCTCGGATACCTTGCGAAAAGTGCTCGAACCATATATCGTCGTCCTCAACAGTCTGCCGAAAATCGCCCTTGGCCCCCTTATCATCATCTGGGTGGGAATTGGCACTAAGCCGATAATCGTCATGACCTTTTTAATATGCATAATCGTCGCAATTATCGGTTTTCTTAACGGCTTTTTAGCGTGTGACAAGGATAAAATTCTTCTGCTGAAATCCATGGGCGCCAACAAATTCCAAATACTGTATAAGCTCATTCTGCCCGGCTCTCTTACAAATATTATTTCCGTATTAAAAGTCAATGTCGGGCTTGCATGGGTGGGCACAATTATGGGAGAATATCTCGTGTCCGGCGCCGGATTGGGATATCTGATAATTTTCGGCGGACAGATTTTCCAGCTGGACCTCGTAATGATGTCCACGGTGATATTGTGCCTACTTGCCGCCGTCATGTACTTTGCCATTGCGCTTGTGGAAAAACTTATTAAAAAGCGCCACGGCTAAGTATTTGAACACAAAAATAAAATAAACGCCGCCCAAAATACCTATGACGGGATAAAACTGTTCCACCACTTTTTCAAAACCGAACAAACTAAGAGTAAAACCGGCGATAACCGCAACAGATAAAGCAGTTTTTTTGCCCGTTACAGGCGACAAAAAACGCGATACTTCGCTTACGGCGGCCGTCGACGTAGTTATCGCGCTTAGAATCAGCAGTACGACAGATAAATAATAGGCGATTTTGCCCAATCGTGACGACAAAGCAAATATCGGTATGTTTTCGCCTTCGCAGCCGGCACAGCGTATTGCAAATGCCAACGTAAATATCAGCGCCCCTACGCATACGGCGACAATTCCGGCAACGGCAACGCGCTGGCGTTTCGAAAGTTTGTTGTGAGAAAGCATTGCGCCGGCGGACAAAAACATATTCATAGAGATGTAGGAAAAACAATTTTTAACGCTGAATCTCTGTTCTAAAATACTCTCGCCCGAAGAAAAATTTTCCGTCGATACGGCTATTATAACGGCCACTATAAAAAACATCATTATATAACTGCCGTTCAACACCCATGTTTGTCCCTTATAGACGATAAAAACCACAAACAATAAAAATACAGCCGAATATATTTGTTTGAGCGGATAAAAATTATTGCCTATTTCCGTCACAACCGCCGTCATTGCCGACAGCACTATCAGCGCGTTAAACGCAACGCATATATCAAAAAAACAGTGCATACGCGGAAATAGCGTCTTGTTGACGGCAGAAAAACCGCCGCCTCCCGCAAAATGCGCGGCCAGCAAAAAGCTCCCGCATAAAACAAAAACGAAAATAGCGCAAACTACGGCATTGCCTATTCCCAATCCGTCTTTGCCTAAAAAAGAGACGATTTCTTTTCCGCTGGCAAACCCCGCACCGATTATTGCGCCCAGTAAATACGCGGAAATTTTTAAGCACTTTATCATATTTAATGATATTATCTTTACGGCATCTTTATGCAAAAAATAATAGTACTATGTCACGCATAGTACTATTATTTTGTAAAAAAGCAATATAACTGTTCAAAAATCGGCTATTCTTCACTTACATATTTACCCTCTCCGCCGGGCACTGCACCTATCCGCGCGTCTTGATTGTTTATTACCGCACCGTTTATAAGCAGCTCGAATTTATATCCCAAAAATTTTGCCGCCTTTTCACACATAATCATGCGCGACAGATATATTTCGAAGTAGTCCATAATCGATGACATTTCGGCATTCATTATTATCACGAGACGTATAGTCTTACTTTCGTTGTCAACGGCGAGATAATTTTTTTTGATAGACATGTTTACTCTGTCGTGTATATCGTTTAAGTTAAAATTCTTCCTTCTTACGCGCGAACGGTGCGTGTCGCTTTTATCCGCCAGTATGAGCGCGGCGCTTATCTCGTTGACGGGAATACCGCTTTGCTCCTCGTGGTTGCCGATAGCCGCGATGATCATCGAAATATCCTGCATATCCATCCCCATCTTTTCCAGACAAGCCATGGACATAACTGCGCCCGTAAGACCGTGGTTCAAACGATTTACGGCGTTTCCTATATCGTGAATCCATCCGGCAATCGCACCGAGTTCGATAATGTGCTCGTCGCACCCCACCTCTCTAAGGATATTGGCGGTAGTTTTTGACACATAGCCGACGTGACGAATGCCATGTTCGGTGTAACCCATTTTTTCAAGATTAAAATTAGCGCGGTCAATGAGCGCCGCAAAATCTTTGTTTTTTCTTACATCATCCAACGTGATCTTTGCCATAATAATTCCCCTACTTCAAATGTTTGATAGCTTTATAATATTCATCGTCCGAAAAATCTCGGTATTCTTCATCGACGACTCCGCCCAGCACTTCTATTGCGTTGCGTATTTCGGTAAACTCGAGATAATTGCACGTATCCAGCGCTTTATACAACATGGCCGCAGCGCGTTCATCACCGTATTTGCCCAGATATCCGGCGTATAGCGCCGTATTTGCGCCTGACTTAAACAACTTTTCCAGAAGATCAAACGTTTTGTCGTTTTTCTCCGCATAAACGACCACTTCCGCAACCAGCGTCTGAGTGTCAATATCGACGTCGTCAATATGCTCCATTAGCTTATCGTACACATCGTCGGCATAATCTTTCAGTATTTCCACCGCGACATCGCGAAGTTCTTCGCTGCAATCGGTGTCCAGCAGCCATTCGACAAAAATATCCTTGCACTCGCCTGCCCGTCCTATCTCCAGCAAAATATTGGATATGTGCATTTTTATATCGTCGTCGATTTCCGCCCGCAGCAGTTTTTTTATGTCTTCTATGCAAGCTTCACGGTTCTCCACTTCGTCTATTAATGCAGACGACGGCTCAAGCCCTTCCTCAAAAGATGAGACGAACATTTTTGTGACTTCATCGTCTGTAAGACCCGCCAAGTACTGACTTATCGAACAGCCGAGTTCGGAGTCCTGAGCGTTTTTCCACAAATCATAAACTTCGCCTACTTTGCTTTCCATCTCGTCATAAGTATATTTCCCTTGATTATCTTTAATCCATTTTTCATAAAAATCATGAAATTTTGTATCAAAATCAATCATTTTTCTTCTCCCGGAATGTTGTTTTGCCATTTTTCAATAATATCGGCATATTTTTTTTCATCTGCGCCCAAAAGCCTGCATATTTTGTCCGACATAGCTCCGCCCAATGCCGATGAACACAGCCACACGGCGTTTTCTCTCGAGTATTCGTAATCTCCCATTAGCCGCCTGTTTGTCGCTTTCATTTCGGCATAACGCTGTTTTAATTCCCTGTCAAGATTTATATTCGCTATCTTCATGGCTGCGTACGCGCGGCAAAACACGCTTTTCATCACCTTATTCTCTTCGGTGATTATGCGCGCTTTTTCAAACACCACTGCGCCGTCATCGCCCAATATTGCGTATTCCTTTTTACGATCGTAAACAAGTAACCATGTTAGGCACTCCATTTTTAACGCGACAGACGTATCCGAACGCACCAACAGTTCCCGTAAAACCGGCCGCAGCTTATTGCTCGGCGCAATTATCGAGACGAAGTTGACTATCTCCGCCGAATATCCCGACGCAAAAAAAGCCATCATGCTGTCGTAAAAAACATCGTCGGCGTCGTATTTATCTTCAAGTTCTTCAAGGCTGCCTATCTTGTTGACCTCTTCCAAAAACTCTTCGACAAAATGCGCCGTCGCGCTGCCCGTCAAATCGCCCACCAAAGGTATTACGCTGTCGGGATGCCGCAAAGTATATTCGGCATAATACTTCGGAACGCCGTCCTCGGGATAAAGTTTGCTTAGTCTGACAAGTACGCTTCGGCACTTGTCGTGCATTTTGTTATTATGACTGCAAAGCGCATATAACAGCAAAGCGCTCTTGTGGTAAGGCTGCATTTTTACCGCTTCTTCAAAAAATCTAAGCGCCAAATCATACATTCCTATATCGCTTAAACAAAACGCCACGCCTATGGATTCGGCAAAATCCTGAGGATATAATTTGTCCAATTTTTGCACCGCCGCGTCCTTCTGCTCGGGCATATTAAGCCGTGAGCATACGGCAATGCGTATTATGTAGGTTTTTATTTCGTCGGGACAAACGCGCATCATATCGTCGCTTATTACATACGCTTCATATAAGCAGCCTTTATCGTATAAAATCAGCGCAAGATAGTACATCGCCTCGCAGTACGCTTTGCTTTTTTCATCCACCATCCTAAGGCTTTTTTCGGCTTCGTCCGAATTGCCCCGGCTTAACGCCGCTACTGCCGCGGCAAGATATCTTTGCCCTTTGTCTTTGTCCACCAATCTAAAAGACGCGGCAGGGTTCTCTCCGTCGCTTACAGGAATATCGTCCATTTCATCGAAAAACATTCCGTTTTCGATATAACCATCCAGATCTTCACGCGAACACAGCGGAATAAAACGTTCGGCGGTTTTATTGCGTTCCAGCGCGACCATAACGCGCACTATGCCAAACGCCGCGGAATAACAGTTTTTATAAACGGCAAGCGCCCTGTTAAACCATTCCAGCGCTTCGGATACTGTGCCGAGTTCATAATAGCACATGCCGATATCGCTCATTATCCACGGATTAAACGGTTCCAGCGACAACGAACGATAATAGTTATAAATGGCTTTTTCCGTCTCGCCGTTATCGATAAAATCTTCCGCCCTGTCGTAATAATAATCGGCATCGAAATTTAATTTATAAATCTTTTTCATTTACAATTCCTTTATATGCGACAAAAAACAATCGTTGTTCTAAATTTCTGTTGCGTTTGCCTTCAAAGCCGCCGGACATTACCTTTGTAAAACCGTTGCCTTTTAACAGACTTATCAGTTGATCCGATTCGTATATATATTGTACCTGCCTCTCTTCGCGCTTATCGTAACTGCCCGATGAATTTTTGATGAAAAAAGTAAGGTACATTTCCACTTTATTTTTCTTATTGGAAAGATGATTGGTCCAAATATATGTCGTATCGCCGGATGAATCGGTAAAAACGTTGTTGCCGATAATTTCGGTAAGTTTATGTTTGCTGCTGATATCGAAAATCAGCACGCCCCCGTTATTAAGAGCCGAGTATGCCCGGGCAAAAAACTGCCCCGGAGATTTCATGTAGTTGACCACGTCGCATACAGCCGTAATAAAGTCCACCTTTCCCGGTACCGACAGCTTTTCCGCGTCCATTTTAATAAGCGGTATATCGACATTGTTGCGAATAAAATTTTGCTTTGCCACATTCAGCATCTCAGGGCTTATATCCATTCCTACTACGTCATAACCCGCTTTTTTGAGGCGCAAAGTAATATTACCGCTGCCGCAGCCGCAGTCTATTCCTTTTTTGCGGTCGCCAAGAATGCCAATAATTCTGTTGGCCCACACGTCATAGTCGACATCCGACATAAAACTATCATAGCAATATGAAAGGTACTGATACATATTATTTCTTTTTCTTTTTGTTTTTCTTGTTTAAATTTTCCTGTTCTTCATCGTATTTTTTAATTTCTTCGGCTATTTGCGCCTCCGCTTCGGCGCGCTCCTTCTCGACTTCATCTTTTATTCGATTTTTTTCTTCGCTCAATTTCTGCAAATCGGCTCTCGAATAGGACGCCGACAAGGGCGTTATGCTGGCACCTTCGTTTATGCTGGACAGGCGTTTTGCAACATATGCGGCGCCGTAAACGACGTTATGCGTTTTAATGCGTTCGATTTCGAGACGTTTTTCTTCCTCGGGCGTCATGACGTACATTCCGCGGTTTTTCTTAGCGCCCTCCACTCTGTCGTTGAGATATTTATCGAAAGCGTACTGAGAATATACCGTTAGCACCAGCATGGAAAATCCCACGCCCAATATGGCATACAAAATATAAAAGATAGGCGCTATCGTAAAGCGAGTCGACGCCGAAAAAAGCGCCAGTATCTCGGGAATGATAACGGGAAAAAACGCAATGAACAGAAAAAATACGTTTTGAGCGACAAGGGCGAAACCGAAGACAAAACCATTGGATAAAATCTGTTTTATCTTCATCTTATATGTCACCGACTGCGTCATAGCAAATAACGCCACCCCGCAAACTAAAATAAACTGTATGACTGCTATTATAATCATCAAAATGTTGATAAAACCCGCGTTGTCAAGCATGCCGAAGATTAAAAAACTGAACATCATGATAAACAGCGACATCGAAAGCAGCAAACCCGTCACAACAGCGCATTTCCAATTGTCCTTTATGCCTTTAAAAAAGTGCCTGGTTACCGTCACAGGTTCGCCCCAGACAAGACGGCGCATGACATAAAGCGCGCCCGCCATACCTAAAAACAGTACCACTATAAGCGGAATCATTATAAGCAGCGACTGAAATTCGGATGTAAAAGCAAAGCTTTGACCGCGTATAATGGCGTCCGTTTCAAGCGGAAATCCGATGCCTATATTGGCGTCGTACGGAATGTATATATTGTACGCGCGCGTGTTTATAAAATTGAAAATAAAAAACACCACCAATGGCAGCAAAAACAAATCACCCCAAAGGCTAAGCTTAAAAATTTCGAATAATTTATTTTTGAAGACATCGGCAAACAATCCCCAGCGCGTTTTCGGCAGCTGCGCCGGCGTAAAATCCGGCATGTTGTCCGAGCCCATTATGAGTCTGTTAAAAAATCCTTGCCTTTTTGCCATTTATTACCTCCGAATATCTCATGATTTGTGCTGCGGCAACGGCTTCATCTGCAACAAAATACAAACATTTTTCTGCCGCGTCGGCAGTAACGAAAGTACTAACGCCGTCGTCAACGGTTATTTCCGCAGCTCCGACATAACGCATAATTTCACGAGACATAGCGCTTACGGTGAAAGGACTCGCGAACTTATCTACCGTTATCATATTAAATGCGCCGCTTTCTCTGTCTAAGATGCAAGACGCTTCCGCCAGTTCCGATGCAAATTTTTCCGCCTCTTCCTGCGAATAAAAAATATGCTTTATCCCGTCTTTTAGCTTTTCTATGCGATAATATGCTTGACAATCGATATATTCCAGCAGCTTATCCGAATAGTCGGGGATCCTTATTCCGCTTTTTAAGACAAACGAATAAACGGCAAGCCCCGGCAAAACGCAGCCTTCCGCCACGCCGTCGGCTTTTCCTTCCCGCACAAGAATGAGATGCCGGCATGAAAAAAAATATTCGTTATCCGCTCCCAAGACGCATATTGATACTTCGGTGGATTTGTCCAGTTTTTTTATAAGAGCCAAAGCCTTTTTCTTCGATGTGAAATTTTGCAATTCCACTACAACGACAACGGATTTTTTGGGTCTCAACCTGTAAACCCCGTTTTCATAGACAAACTTCATACGTTCAAGCTCAAGCTGTATATCGCGTGCAAAACCGGCGTTTGTTTTGTCCGTAAGCAATTCCATCCTGACTAACATTATACACTAATTAAAATTATTTTTCAATTGTTTTGTGTCAAAAATCGAGAACGTTTTTAATTTATTGCCGCATATAATAACCAAGGAGCCGCAATACTAAAATGTCCGACGTAAACTTTAAAAACAACAGCCTCAATTTTCTCCCGGAAAAAGACGGCTACAATATAAGCATAATCGGCGCAACTGGACTTGTGGGGCGGGAAATTGTAGCTTCTCTCATGCGACGACGTTTCCCGGTTAACAGCATTGAATTTTTTGCGGGGCAGCGTTCTTCGGGCAGCGTTTTGTACTTTAACGATCGCCCGGTAGTCGTACGCCTTCTGACACCGCAAGCCGTTAAAAAAAGTTTGTCCGACATAGCGATTTTCAGCGCGGGCGCGGATGTCTCCGGTAAATTCGCTCCGATTTTTGCGCGGCATGGAACAATCGTAATAGACAATTCCAGTCGCTGGAGACGAGACAAAGACGTTCCGTTGATTGTCCCCGAAGTCAACTCTTCCCGTCTTTTTATCAAAAAAAATATAATTGCAAACCCCAATTGCTCCACCATTCAAGCCGTCGTGGCGCTGGCTCCTCTACACGCCGCCTTTGGCATACGCCGCATAATATACACGACCTTCCAGTCGGTAAGCGGCGCGGGGAAAGCCGGGATAGAGGCGCTAACGTCATTAACGGACGAAGACAGCAGCATATTCGGCAGACAGATACGTTCAAACGCTATCCCGAAAATTGGAGAATTTGACGACAACGGTTATTCGGAAGAAGAAAATAAACTTATTTTCGAAACAAAAAAAATTCTTGACGACGACAAAATAAAAATCACTGCCACCGCAGTGCGTATCCCGGTTGAATACTGTCATTGCGAAAGCATAAACGTAGAATTTAAATGCGACGTAACATTGCAGAAGATTATTAAAACACTGTCCCGCTCGCCCGGCATATCTGTTTACGAAAAACCCGACAGTTTTCCCACGCCGCTTGACGCCAAGGGGCAGGATAAGGTATTAGTCGGCAGAATACGAATGGATCAAAGCAGAAAAAACGCCGTAAATTTTTGGGTGGTGGCCGACAATATCCGGAAGGGCGCCGCAACAAACGCGGTGCAAATAGCCGAATTGCTCGTAGAGAATAAAGTCAATCAATAAAAAAGCTCCCGCAAACTCAACGGGAGCTTTTTTGTAAACTTTAATTTAGCACTTAATTAAACCGACACCATCATGCCGTAGCCCTCCACTTCCACCCTGCGTACTTTGCGTCTTTCAAACGCCTTGCTGTCGCTTTTCATGATAAGCACCCTGCCGGCTCTTATCGCAACATTGCAGAGAATTTTTCTTCCGCCGGCGGAAGATGCGATTTCCCAAAAACTCAAACATCCGTCAGGCTGCTTTGCGCTTACATATCCCACAAAAGTGCCGTCTATCAGATAACAAGCAAGCTCGCCGCGATTATTGTATTTTAATACCGTCACTTCACCGGCTTTAATATTTCTATCGGTCATTACACAAAAAAACATTTTTAATTCCTCCGAATTTTTTTCTTTATTATAAGTGAGTTTTGTTGACAACTGAATGTCAATATTATATAATAAAAATAAAAAAGGAGAATATTATGCAAAATTGGGTTTTGTACGGTATAATGCTTACCTTATTGATAAAACGAAAGGCTTCGCGCAGCTATTTGGCGGAAAAATTCGAAATGAGCGAACGCAGCATTTCACGATACATAGACACCCTGGCCGAAAGCGGCGTTCCCATTTATGCAACAGCCGGCAGGGAGGGCGGATATTCGATTTCCGATGAATTCAAACTGGACAAAACGCTCTTTACCCCGGAAGAGCTTACGCGATTGGTTACGTGTATCAAAGCCGTGCCGGACGACAAACTAAACAAGTCTATTTTGGATAAATTACAGCACATGGCGGCGCGCAAAGACGATGAAAAATACCTGTTCAAAAACGACACGCTTGTAATTGACGCGGCCTCATGGACAAATCCCAATGTTTTCAGATCCAAAATGGAGGTTATAAGCGACGCCATCGCCAACAATATAGCGCTGGATATTACGTATACCGACAGATACGACTCCCATTCGGAGCGAAGATTCGACCCCTACTGCCTTGCTCTTAAAGAAGGCGTTTGGTATACTTACGGATGGTGTCATAAACGCAGCGACTTCAGACTGTTTAAATTGTCGCGCATCACCTCCATCAAAAAAACCGACGAACATTTTGACAAGCGCGACGGCAACGTCTACGATAAGCTGACGGGCACTTTCGACGACGTTCCCACGGTAGAGCTTGAAATAGAATTTTCCTCCACAATTCTGGGCGAAATAGAAGAATGGCTGGGGCTGGACGCTATAAGCGAACGCGGCCTGAAATATATTGCCAACGCAACCGTTTACAGCGGCAATATTCTCGTCAAAAAACTGCTTTCGTTCGGCTCGAGCGTCAAAGTACTAAAGCCCGCCGCGGTGCGCGATGAACTACTTGTAGAATGCTCGCGAATATTGCGGGACGCAAACGAAAATGTTTAGTAATTATGCCAGACATAGTACTATAATTTGTCTATTTTAGTACTTTTAACCTCATTTTATATATTTTTTCTGTGCGAATAATTGTACCTACGTAGTTACGAGTTTCGGAATAACCAATCTCGCCGTTGTCGTTAAGCCACGCCAGCACCGCGCCTTCTCCGGCGTTGTATGCCGCCAAAGCCCATTTGTGTGAGCCGAATTTATCCATTAGATAATTAAGATAAAAAACGCCGAGTCTAATATTGCATTCGGCGTTTTTCAGTTGGCCGGAAGTTATTTCTTCGCCCATTTGCTTTGCGCACCACGCGGCGGTGGAAGGCAAAAGCTGCATGAGCCCCACTGCTCCCGCCGATGAAACGGCGTCTTCGCGAAACTTACTTTCCGTCCAAATTACCGACATCACGAGCGAAACGTCTAACGTATATTTGTCGCATTCGCGCTTGACTATATCGTAATATTTTACGGGAAATATTATCGCATACAGCGCAGTCGAAAGCAAAACAATAAAAAACAATGCCGCCAGCAAAAATGCCGCGTACTTAATTTGCGCATTTGATGAGTCCCAGCTTTTCGGCGAGTTTTTCGGCTTTTGCTTCCAGTTCATCTATACTTCCGTCATTGACTATCTCATAGTCGGCTCTTAATCGCCTTTCTTCGTCGTCCATTTGACGCGCAATGACGTCTTGCGCCTCCTTAACACTTATATTATCCCTGCTTATAAGGCGCTTTATGCGTTTTTCAAGCGGACAAGACACGGTAACCGTTGCGTCGCACAATTTATCAAGCCCGCTTTCGAACATAAGCGGAACGACAAACACTATCCACCCCGAACGGGAGGCTATTTGCCGTTGACATTCTTCGATAATGGCCGGGTGAGTTATGGCATTGAGCTTATTTGTAAGTTCACGCGTCGAAAACGCCAGCGTCCGCAGCTTTTTTCTGTCCAAAACTCCTTGCGTCACGGCGCCGGGGAAAGCAACCTTTAGGCGATTGACTATCTTTACGTCCGACAATACCTGCCGGCTGACGATGTCGGCGTCCACAATAAAAGCCCCGCGCTGTCCGTAATAATGCGATACTACGCTTTTGCCGCCGGCAATTCCGCCCGTAAGTCCCAAAACGAATTTTCCCATACTCAGCGCACCTCAGCAGTCAATCCAGCTTTTACCCTGCTCGACGTCGACTGTCAGCGGCAAAGAAAGTTTTACGGCGTTTCCCATACAGCCGACAAGTATTTTTTTTACGTTCTCCACTTCCTCGTCCGGCGATTCGACTATAAGTTCGTCGTGTATCTGCAATATAAGTTTCGCGCCCGTAGATTTAAGACTTTCATAAACTTTTATCATAGCGGCTTTGATAATATCGGCGGCCGACCCTTGCAGCGGCGTATTTATCGCTGCCCTTTCGCCAAAACTGCGCGTCATGTAATTTGAGGAGAATAATTCGGGAATTTTGCGTTTTCTGCCGAAAAGCGTGCGCACTTCGCCCGTTTTTTTGGCATTTTCGACGGCCTTTTCCATGTACTCTTTAACTCGCGGAAAATTGAGAAAATATCTGTCTATAAATTGCTTTGCCTCTTTGGGCGAACAATGCAGATTCTCGGACAAGCCGTAATCGCTTATGCCGTAGATAATGCCGAAATTTACCGTTTTTGCTTTACGGCGCATATCCGAAGTCACTTCTTCAGGCGGCACTCCGAAAATACGGCTTGCGGTCATTGCATGAATATCACCGTTATTGTTGTATATTTCCAGCATGGACGGATCGCCTGAAAAGTGCGCCATAAGACGCAGTTCAATTTGCGAATAGTCGGCCGAAACAAGCGTTTTGCCCGGTCCCGCGATAAAAATCGCGCGCAGCTCCTTTCCTTCCTGGTCGCGCACGGGAATATTTTGTAAATTGGGCTCGACGCTTGACAACCTGCCGGTTGCCGTAAGCATTTGTTTATATTCCGTGTGTACGCGCCCGTTTTTGTCTATGAGCTTTTTTAATCCGTCGATGTATGTGCTGAGAAGTTTTGATACAAGTCTATATTTTAGCACATAATCGACTATTGGATACTTACCGCGCATGCTTTCCAAAATCTCGGCCCCGGTCGAATATTTTTTCGTCTTCTTGGGATAAGGTATCTTGAGCTGCTCAAACAACGCCGACGCAAGCTGTTTGGGCGAATTGATGTTAAACTTAAAACCGGCAATTTCGTATATTTTCTGCGCATACGCATCGGTTTCCTGTGTAAATTTATTTCCCAGTTTTTCTATTACGGCGCTGTCGGTCAATACGCCCGTATTTTCCATGTCAAACAGCACTTCGATGAGCGGCAGCTCCACTTCGCGGTATAATCTGTCCAGATTTTCCCCTATTATTAGCTCCGAAAGCGCGGAATACATGTTCCATATGCCGCATGCGGGAAAATCTTCGGGCATGGACTGCAACTGAAGAAGTTCAGGCAATTCCTCGCGGTCGTTTTGCTGATCGCACAAAAAATGCATCAATCTTACATCCTCGTACAGTGTAATCTTTATGCCCGAAAACACTGTATTATGCATCAATCGCTTGGCGTCATAAAGCAATACTTGTGTATCTTCATCTTTCAAAAACCCGGAAAGCTGTTTTGCCGCGTCAACCGCAGCTACTCCCGGTTCAAACAGTGAATAATTGCTCGAAGTCACATACTCTGTTTTTCCGTCAAACGTAAAATGCAATATGTCTCCACCCAGATATACGGCCATTTTCTTGGCATACTGCGGAACAGCCGCATTGAGAATATCCATGGACGTAAGCTCAACTTTGGTAAATTCATAACTTTGTTGTCCGTCGGATATTTCGGCATCTTCGGCGGATTTGAAAAGCTCCTCTTTTTTATAAAGGCTTCTAAATGCCATATCGATGAAAAAGCGCTTTACCGTGACGTCAAACGGAAATGTATATGCGCATTGCTCCAGTTCGCACGATATGGGAACGTTACAATCGATTGTTCCCAGCTGTCTGCTAAGCAATGCCAAATCTTTGTTTTCGACGAGCTTATCCCTGAGCTTTTCCGTAAGCTCATCCAAATGCTCGTAAACGCCCTCCAGATTGCCGAAACGCGACAGCAAATCCAACGCCGTCTTTTCGCCGATACCCGGCACTCCCGGAATGTTGTCGCTGCTGTCTCCCGCCAAAGCTTTGTATTCTACGACCTGCTGCGCCGTATATCCGAAAAGTTCCTTTATATTGTCCTTTGTGCACACCTGTATTTCGGTAAGCCCTTTTTTGGTCAAATATACTTCCGTGTTGTCGTTTATAAGCTGCAAGCTGTCGCGGTCGCCGGTAAGCACTATGCTTTGTATCGGAAAGCGCCGCGTCATTGTGCCTATTATGTCGTCCGCCTCATAAGTCTCCAGCTCGAGAATACATATCCCCATAAGGCGCAGCATTTCTTTCAAGATGGGCAGTTGGCTGGCAAGATCGTCGGGCATCTTCTTTCTGCCGGCTTTGTACTCGGAATAAATTTTATGACGGAACGTCGGCGCGTGCATATCAAACGCCACGGCTATATAATCGGGTTTATAGTCGCCTATCGCCTTTATAAGCATTGTGGTAAAACCGTAGACCGCATTTACCGGTTCGCCCTTGGAATTGTTAAGCGGCGGCAAAGCGTAATATGCTCTGTTTATAAGACTATTACCGTCTATTAAGACCATTTTTTTCATAGAATACTCCTCGGCAGCAAAAGTTTTAATGTTATTTAAAATATTATACAATATTTTTTTCGATTATTCAATCAAATGCTTGCAATAATTTTACCGGTATGATATAATGTTTAAGAATTGCCGCTGTGGTGAAATTGGCAGACGCACGGGACTCAAAATCCCGCGGTAGTGATACCGTGTCGGTTCGACCCCGACCAGCGGCACCAGCCTGACCGGGTCTTATTGGCTCGGTTTTCTTTATTTAAAATTTAAGCCTGCCGCCGCGGGCGACAAGCTTTTTCTTTGTCATCTTTTAACTTCCTCTCCGCCCGCTATATCTCCGCCGACGTAATAACGATAGCCGCGCTTGGTATAATAATACGTCATATTAAAGACATACACCAAAAACAAGCTTATCGGCACAGATATCACTATACTGGCTCCGAACGTATAACGCGCAAGGAAAAAGTTGATTCCGAGCAGTAAAAACAACAACACCACATACGTCCCGTAAAGTCGGAGAAAATCGGAAAAAAATGTTTTTACCGAATACTTCAAAGCGCCGAAAATGCTCTTTCCGTCCACAGCTATCCCGGCTCCCCAACAAGCGGTAAGCCCGCCCTTAAACGCATAATACATTACCAGAATGAAACAGCCGACAAACGGCACCATAATTGCGGCGGCCGTATTAAACAGCGCCGACGATATAACAAAAACCAACGCGTAAACGGCAATATCCGCGGCAAACTTTACAAGAATTTTTACTATGGAATACAACAGCGAATCGACAAAAGTGGAAATAAACAGGCCCACAAAGCCGTACGAGGCATTGTCGCTCATTGCCCCTTGCAATTTTTTTAGCAGCGGCAGCTCGAGCATGCCTACCGTAAGCCTAAACAGAACGCCCAAAACCAGGACAATATAAAATACGGAAAGAAAAAACAAATCCGTCCTATACGATAACGCGTTTCTTATGTTTGCAAAACATTCGGACGCCAGCTGTACAACATCCGTACTGTATCCGTTTATGACAAACCGCGTCAACAATTCGCCCAGCATGTCCAGCACGCCTTTTTCATCCAAAAATCTGTAAACGGGAATTACGGCAAATACGCTCACGCTGGCTATTATCAAGAGTATAACGATAAGATACAGCAATATTGCATATACCATTGAAAACTTGGAGGTAAATATTTTTAGAAAATTCTTTATAGGCATAATTCCCTCCTAATAAAGTTTTTTAAGGTCGATTCGTTCCAGCTTTTGCTGAGAAAAAACCGATATTACCGAAAACAAAACCGTATATGTTATGACAAACAGCTGCAGTATTATATCGACGATAACGGACACGGCAACGGGAGCGTCAAGCATCATTAAAACATAAGACACCACCGCGTTTATCAAAAACGGCAGGCAGTAAGCCAAAACAAGCGGAAGAAAATCTTTTTTTCCGCCCACTCTCAAAGATTCGCCGATAGCGTCGATAAAAGTATATCCGTACACCAGCATAAGCGCAACGCTTATAACCGGATACATCATGAAAAATATCACAAACGCATATGTTATTACGCCCAGCACCGCCACTACGGCAACAAGCGCTATCGCCGGCTCGCCCCCTCCTACGAATATCTCCGATAAAAGCGACACCACGCAGCCGAACAACGCCTTATATACCAGCAACATCAAAAAAATCAAAGCTATATTTGGCATTATCGCCTCAAGACCGTGGTTGACATTGCTTAAAGGCATTCTAACCGACAATTTTCCCGTACGGAAATGCTTGTAGACCATTGTGAGCAGGTAGCTGCACGAAAAGCTGAGAACAATAAAAAACGCCGGCAAAAGTAATAAATAATATAAGATATTGCTGCTGAAAAGCATACCGAAAACATCGGCAATCATGGTAGACGAAGCTTGTCCGTAGTCGCGTATAAAAATCAACGTCCTCGACTGTCTGTAAAACAATCCCAGCAGAACTGCCGCCGGCGCAACGGGCAATATCAGCCGCGGCAAATGTTTAAACATATAATACAATGTTTGTTTTACATATCTCATCCATTACAGTATACAATATCGAAAGAAAAAATGCAACATTTTGCTTGACAAATCTACGGGAATATTTTATACTGTCAAAGATAGCGCTAGGGGTGCTTTCTAATGAGAAAGCTGAGATCGAAAGTGTTACTTTCCGTCCCTTTGAACCTGTAAGTCAGTACTTGCGTAGGGAAGCCGTAATAATCGTTATGGTATTTTTGCATAACTAAGGCAGTCCCTTGCGGCTGCCTTTTGGTATTTTAAGGCGGTATCAAGGAGTTTTATATGTTATCGGAAATAAACGAAGAACAACTGGATCTTGTCATAGGGCTGCTGCAATCTTATCTATTGTATGCAGTTATCGCCTTAGTCGTCATCATCGCCGCTATAGCCGTTATCATCAAGATCAAGAATCCCGACAAACTTAAACAGTTTGCCTCCATCGCCACAGGTGTAATAGTAGGCTTTTCGCTTTGCATTATTTTCAGCATTATGGCGTTGACGCTGGCCCGCTACACTCTTAAGGGCAGAATAAACACAAATTTCTGGCTGAGCACCGCGCTCGTGATAGCCGTCGTGATTGCAGGCATTGCGGCGTATGTGCTTAAAGCCGTCAATTCAAAAGCTTTCAAACCGTTTCTGCTGGCCGCAATTGCTTTGATAGCCGTTTATTCAATAGTTCTCATCATAGTATTGCCGGCTACCGACGCAGCATATGATCCCGCCAACTCTCCCATCGGCGGTTCCGCCACAAGCAAAAACGTCATCTACTACGGTCTTAGCGCTCTGCTGGTTGCCGTGCTTATTCTTGTCGCCGTCTTCGGCAAAAAACAGACAAATGCCGGGACGCGTTCCATCACATACGCGGCGGTGTGCATCGCCACCAGTTTCGCTCTGTCATACGTCAAATTTTTCGAACTGCCCCAAGCCGGCTCCGTAACGCTTGCGTCGTGCGTTCCCATCATGCTGTATTCCTATATGTTCGGCGCGCGCAACGGCGTATTGTGCGGCATAATATACGGCTTTTTGCAGTTTATGCAGTCGCCGCAGTTTTATCAGCCCATGCAATTCTTCCTGGACTATCCGATCGCTTTCGGCTTTATCGGTTTTGCGGGAATATTCCGCGACAAGTTTAAGGGCAACCAGACGCTGGAAATTATAGCGGGCGGATTGCTGTACGGCATTTTCCGCTATTTAAGCCACCTTGTTTCGGGCGTGTTTGTTTTTTATACGTATGCGGGAGATCTAAACCCCGTCGTGTACAGTCTGGCGTATAATTCGTTTGTATTTGTCGACATAGCTATTGCTCTTGTCGTAACATGCGTTATGTTTGCCTCCAAAGCTTTTCGCGCACAAATCAACAAGTTCAATGTGCCCGAAGACACATCCAAGACAACGCAACAACAGTAATTCAACGCAAACTTACGCTTTGCCGTTTGATATTTAACACCATGCCGATGGCGGCGCAAAATGCTATAAGCGAACTGCTGCCCGCGGATACGAACGGCAACGGCACCCCGGTAGGCGGAATACTGCCGGTTACTACAGCCACATTTATAAGAGTTTGAACGGCTATTACCGCCGCAATTCCCCCCGCAAGATAACTTCCTTCTCTGTCGGGGGCTTTTTGCGCTATTGCGACAATGCGCACTATTATAAATATATAAACGCACAGCACACATATCGCGCCCGCAAGCCCCAACTCCTCGCCTATAACGCTGAAAATAAAGTCGCTCTCCGCAAAAGGCAGAAACAAATACTTCTGCCGCGAATTAAAAAGTCCCACGCCGAACCATCCGCCGCTGCCCAGCGCATACAGCGACTGAATGAGCTGATACCCCTCCTCCAACGGATTTTTCCACGGATCCAAAAACGCCGTAAGACGACTGAGACGGTAAGGCTCGGCAATTATGAGCAGCGGTACCGCGCAGGCCATGGGCGCAAGAATGTACATAAAATGTCTTATTTTCGCTCCACCTATAAAAAGCACGATGAGCATAACGGCCGCCAGACAGACAGTAACCGACATATTGGGCTCCAGCATGATCAGCAAACACATTCCGCCGCCCGCCGCCAGTACCGGCAGCAGATACCTGAACTTGTACATATGTTCATGATATTTCGCCATATATGCGGAAGCAAAAATAACAAAGCCGAATTTAGCTATTTCGCTGGACTGCAACGTAAAAAACGGAAACTTTATCCATCGGCGTGCACCGTAATTTTCTACGCCTATGCCGGGAACAAAAACCATGATAAGCAGCACAAAAGACGCTATGAGCACAACGTATTTGCAGCTAAGTATTTTGTGATAGTCTATAAAATAAAAGCCGAATACAGCGCATATTGCCAGCACTACGCCGAAAATTTGTTTGTATGTAAAATAAAATGCGTCGCCGTAAGTACTCTCGGAAACATACGAACTGGCCGAATACACCATGACAACGCCGAAACACATTAGCGCTGCCACGACAAAAAAAAGCGCAAAATCGAATTTTTTGGACACTGCCCGAGCAAAAATTTGATTTTTGCCGTTAAACGGCGTTTTTGCGCCGTGCTTTTTCTTAAATCTAAACAAGTTCATTTACTATTTCCACAAATTTATCGCCGCGCTCTGCATAATTTTTAAACATATCGAAACTCGCGCACGCGGGGGAAAACAATACGTTTTCGCAGCCGCTTTTATAGGCATTTAACACCGCGTCTTTAAGCGAAATGAAAATTTCCACATTGCTGAATCCGTTGATATATGCCGTGTCGCGTATTTTGCGAGCGGTTTGTCCTATAAGATTTAATTTCGCGGGAGCGGCAACTGAAGAAAACAACGCGTCGAAACTACTGTTTTTATCGCTGCCGCCGGCAATAAGACAGACGCTGCCACGCATTTCCTTTAACGCCGCCACGGTTGCCGCTACGTTGGTGCCCTTGGAATCGTCATAAAAATTTACGCCGTTTAGCGTTCTTATAAGCGACAGCCTGTGCGCCCCGGGCAAAAAACCGCTTATCGATCGGCGTATTAAATTGCTCGAAACACCCATTGAACGCGCCGCCGCGGCCGCCAGCAAAAAATTTTCATAGTTATATTTTTCTGTAAACGGCAGCTGCCGAGCGTCGGCAAGAAATTCGTCGTAATAATAAAACTTTCCTTCGTCCATGTAGGCGCCGTCTATTTTCCCTCTTATACAGGTAAAGACAACGCGGCTTTCCGGGGCAAAATCAGAAAGAAACCGCAACGGTATTCCGTCCTGAGACAGAATAAGCGTGTCGTCGCTCGTCTGATTTTGCGCAATACGTTTTTTTACGGCGACATAACGCTCCATGGTTTTGTGCCGGTCAAGATGATCTTCCGATATGTTTGTTATTACGGCAACGTCGGGTTTAAAACGCCTTATCGTCTCCAATTGAAAACTCGAAACTTCTACAACGGCGGCGTCGTAAACGCCCTCCGACGCGCTCTCGGCAAAAGATTTGCCTATATTGCCGCACAAAACCGTGTTGTATATCGATGACAACATAAGGTATAACATTTGCGAAACAGTCGTCTTTCCGTTTGTACCCGTAACCGCCGCAATCTTACCGTTGAACATTAGATATCCCAGTTCGATTTCTCCGATAATGTCGATGCGCTTACGCCGGGCAATATCGAAAACTTCGCCGTCGCTTCTTACGGCAGGACTTACGATAACCAAATGAAAGTCTTCGGTTTTCAACAATTGCACCGCCTGCTCGCCCTCGGCCAAAACACAGTCTATGCCGTTTTTTATCAGCGCTTTATAAGCGCCGGTTCCGCTGACGCCCTTACCCACTATCAATATTTTTTTGCCGTGAATACCCATAAATTACCTCGTACAAGATAATTTATGATTAAGGACGCATTAAAATGTCAATTTATAAGCAAAACCAGGCAGCAAATAGATACGCCCGTCAATAAGGTTATCAGACAATAAGCATTTACTATGCGGTTTTCGTGTATGCCTTTCCTTTCAAAATGATGATGTAGCGGCGACATTAAAAACACGCGGCGCTTTTCGGTTTTGTACACCGCTACCTGTATAATGACCGATAAAGCCGTTATTACATACATTATTCCTAACGTCACCAGCAAAAGCGTCATGCCGGTAACTATGGCGATTCCGGCAATTATTCCGCCCAGCGCCAGCGATCCCGTATCGCCCATAAATATTTTGGCGGGATAGCAGTTAAATACGCCGAAACCGAACAATGCTCCCGCAAGCGCCATATTCAACACATATACGTTGCGCACTTCCGCCGCCGACGCAAAACTGACCCCGACAATGCTTTCGGACAGCAGCAACACCGCCGAAAAACACAAAATGTATGTCCTTGTTACGCCCGCCGCCAATCCGTCAAGACCGTCTATAAGATTAACGGCATTGCCTGCAGCCAAAAATACCGCAATATAATACAAAACGGCAAAAACGCCCATATAAAATTCGTCAAACGTCACGGGTATAAACTGCCTGTCTCCCACATACGGACTGAAATAGGCAAACAATGCGACTAAAACCGCTATAGCCACCTGAAAAATTATTTTTTGCCACGGCGAAAGTCCTTTATTCTGTTTGTACCACACTTTGATAAAGTCATCCAAAAAACCCACCGTTCCGTAGCCTATAAAAATAATAAGGCATATAACGGCAAGCGTTTTGTCCCCGCGCGCGAACATTAAAAAGGCCGCCGCGGTTCCCAATATAAACGCCAGACCGCCCATTGTGGGCGTACCGCTTTTTAAAGCATGGTTGTCCACATATTCCAAGACGGTCTGCCTTAGTTTGAGCTTTTTGGCTACATCAATAACCAATGGCGTTATAATAAGCGTGATAAGCGCCGCCGCAATAAAAGCCGCAACAGCCCACACCATTATTCGATCACCTTTTCTTCGATAAGAGACCGTATAAACGTCTCGTCGCTGTACTCATATTTTACACCGCGTATTTCCTGATATTTTTCTCCGCCTTTACCGGCAATGAGCACTACTCCGTTGTCCCCCGCGCATTCAAGCGCATATTTAATGGCCTGAGTGCGTTCGGGAATGGCGATATAGTTGTCCTTTTTTATGCCGGAACATATGTCGTCGATGATTTTTTTCGGCTGTTCGAAACGCGGATTATCCGAAGTCACGACACAGAAATCGGCGTTGTCCGAGGCCACTTTGCCCATCTCGGGCCGTTTTGTTTTGTCCCTGTCGCCGCCGCATCCGAAAACCACCACTATCTTTTCGCCGGAACATTGTTTAAGCGAACAGATGGCGTTTTTAAGGCTCTCGGCGGTGTGCGCAAAATCTATTACTATCTTGTTCTTTACCCCGCTGATAACATTAAATCTGCCGGGCACGCCGCTTAGTTTTTTAAGTCCGTCCGTTACGGTCGATCCTGATACTCCCAACGACTTGCAAACTGCTGCGGCGCAAAGAGCGTTGTATACGTTGCATTTGCCGGGAAGCGCACAGCTTACTTTTATTATGTCGTCACATAAATTCATAACAAAGCGCACTCCGCCCAGCGAATATTGTTCGTTGATGGCAAAAACGTCGGCGGGATTGTACAATCCGTATGTTACGCTGTTTTTACCGTAACGCGCATAAAATCTGCGTCCTGCGGCGTCGTCGACGTTAAAGACGGCAAAATGCCTTCTTTCGGGCAGAAAAAGTCTTTCCTTCGCAGCGGCATAACTATCCTTGTCGACAAAAAAGTCCATATGGTCGCTGCCGAGATTGGTAAACGCCGCCACTTCGAAAAACACGGCGTCGGCCTTTTTTAAGGCCAAAGCGTGCGCCGAAACTTCCATAACGACATATTCGACGGATAAGTCGCGCATTACGGCAAGAGTCCGGAACAATTCGGGAGGATCGGGCGTGGTCATTCCGCTGAAAGCAATCTGTTTATCGCCTGCAAACGCGCCGAGAGTGCCTATTATGCCCGTCTTTTTACCGGCGGCCGAAAGAACAGACGCTATCATGTACGTCGTCGTGGTCTTACCGTTGGTACCGGTAACGCCTACAAACTTCATGCTGTTTTGCGGATCGCCGTAAAAACGTGCGCTTACAAACGACATAGACCGTCTTATATCCGCTACGGGAATATTGACGCAATTGTCGATCGCCTTATCGGACAGTACGCATACCGCGCCGTTATTTACAGCCTGATGCGCCTCTTCTTCGCCGTGCAGACAGAAAAACAAAGCGCCTTTTTCGCATTGTTCCGGTTTGTACGCCAAGCTGCCTACGTCTATTTCGCTATAAGCAGCCGGACAATTTTCCACTAACTCTTTCAGTCGCATATTTTGCCTCCGTGTCAATATTATGTATATTAGCATATCGCCGCGGCGATAACAACACGTTAGCAAAAATATACTTTTTATGACATTATCTTGACCTTTACGCGCTTACGAACGCAGCAAGACAACGTCTCCTTTTTTGATTTTCTCGCCGGCGATGGGCAGCGTTGACTGCACAATTGCCCCTTCCCCGGCACATTCGCAGTAAAGACCCGTTTTTTGGGCAATCGACAGCGCTTCGCCTACCGAAAGTCCCTCCAGCTGGGGCATTACGACATATTCTTCCTCTTTTATTGGCGTCGTTGGCTCTATCTGTTCGTAATAAAATATTTTGGAAAATACTCTGCCGACATAAGGCGCCGCTACAATACTGCCGTAATAGGCGCCGGCAGTAGGTTCGTCCACCGTCATCAATATTACATATTTCGGGTCGTCGGCCGGTGCAAACCCAACAAATGACGAAACATACTTTCCCGATGCTATCGCTCCGTTTTCGTACTTTTGCGCAGTACCCGTCTTACCGCCTATTTCATACCCTTCGACAGCAGCTTTTTTGCCGCCCCCGTTATTGACTACATTGAGAAGCAGCTCCCGCATAAGCGACGACGTTTCCGCGCTAAGAATTTGCTGCTTGATATCTGTAAATCGATATATTTCCCTGCCGTCAACGCTCTCTATTCTGTCAACAAAATGCGGAGTAACCTTTTTACCGCCGTTTACGACTGCGCATACGCCCGCCGCCAGTTGAACGGGCGTTACGGCAACGGCCTGCCCGAAACCTATGCGCGCAAGATCAACGTTTTTAACGCCGTCCCTTTTCATCATTATGCCCGAACTTTCGCCGAAAAAGTCAATACCCGTCTTACTGCCGAAACCGAATTTGTTTAGTCCGTCGTATAAATTGACCGTACCCAGTTTTAACGCAAGATCCATAAAGACGCAGTTGCAACTGTTTTGCACGCCTTCCGCAAGGTTTTGACTGCCGTGCCCTATGGTGCGCCAGCATCTTATCCGCTGCCCGTCCACTATCCGGTAACCGGGACAGTAAAATCGACTGGCGCTTGTAACAACGCCCTTTTCGATAGCAGTGGCAGTAGTAAATATTTTGAACGTCGATCCGGGCTCGTAGACGTCGACAATCATTTTGTTTTTACTGTATGCGTTTAACATTTCGACGTCGTCACGCGGCAAATCGTCCAAAAGATACGAAGGCGACTGCGCCATTGCCGCTATTGCGCCGCTGTCCGCTTCCATAATAAGCATTGTAGCGCCCTTTGCCTGCCATTCCATCGTTGCTTGCGACACGGCTTCTTCGCAAAAAGCCTGTAAATTTATATCGACGGTCGTGATAATATCCGCACCTTGTATGGGCGGCACATAATATCTTTCGCCGCTCGTAATTTCTCCGCCGCGATTGTCCGACTGCACAAGATACTGCCCGTCGACGCCTTTTAGATATTTATCGTAATAGCCTTCCAGGCCGTTTTGCCCGTCGCCGTCTATATTGGTAAATCCTACCACCTGGGCAAGGTATTCCGGATTAGGATAACTGCGCGTATAGCCTACTGAAAAATATACGCCGGGTAATTTAAGCTCCATAAGAGCTTTCCCCGTCGCCTCGTCAACGCCGCGTTTTACCGTTATTTCGCTTACGCTGTGCCGCTCGATTTTTTGCAGCAGTTTATCGCGGTCGACGTTAAGTCGTTCGGATAAAACGTCCGCTACGTTACGGGCGTCTTTAACCGAACCGGGGCGCACATAAACGGTGTATACCGTCATGTTGCCTGCGATGACATTGCCGCTTTTATCGTAAATGACGCCGCGTTTGGCGTCAAGCGGCAAATCTCTGTACCACTGTTCGGCGGCGCGGGCAGAATATTGTCTTCCCGAAACTATCTGCACGCATGCAAGACGCCCGAACAATACAAAAAAGAAAAAGACTATTGAAATGACTAAAATCAATAATCTTTTTCTGGTAGTGATTAAACTATTACAATCCAATTTAATTTTTCAGCCTCCGAGAAGTTGACTTATAAAATCACAAAAACGATCAAATGCGTTTGTACGTTCTTCATAAGTAACTTCGTCGCCGATGGGTATAAGCTCGATTTCCTGAGCGGCGCCGGCGCTCGTCATGCCCATGCCTTCCGCCTTGGAGCCGACAACGCCTTCATCGGAGAGATAATCCATAGTATCTTGCTGTCCGAGAATGGTATTGTATGCCGTTCTTACGTCGTTTTCCAATGCCGCTACTTCGGTTGTGCGGCTTGTGATGATAAGTCCCGTCGCAAGAACGATAAGCGCCATAACGAAAGCCACCGCGAGATAGGTTATCATGACGGCCTTAGTCTTGGCATCGACCACGCGAACAGCTTGCGCAGGCTTTTCGATCTCTTCGTTTTCGACAACTTTTCTCTCTTCCTTTTTGGAGACCTTGATTGTGGGCATAATGTCGCTGTTGTCCATTGCCGGCGTAATACGCTTTGTCACAACGGGGGCGTCCGCACGAAGAGGTTTTATGACGGGGTCTACATAAGCCGACGTATCTGTATTAAAATCGGTTTCTATAACAGTGTTCTGCTTTGTTTCAAAATCTCTGTCGCTTACGGCTGTTCTTCTCGTCGTTATCATGATATGTACCTCACTAAAAATTTATTCTTTATTTTTTTGCCAGTTTCTCGGCTACCCGTAAGGTAGCGCTCGAACTGCGCGGGTTTTTGTCAAGTTCTTTTTCGCTCGGTCTGTACTTGCCGATTATTTTGATGTCCGCCTTGTGACCGCATACGCACACCGGTAAAGTCTTATCGCAAATACAATCGGTGGCCATGAAGGCAAATTTGCGTTTAACTATTCTGTCTTCCAGCGAATGAAAAGAAATAATAGCTATCCGGCCGCCTACATTGAGTTTGTTCACAATGTCTTCTATCAATTCGCCCAGTCCGCTCAGCTCATCGTTTACCGCGATGCGCAGCGCCTGGAATGTACGCTTTGCCGGATGTCCGTTTTTCATTGCCGCGCTGTCGACGCTGTGTTTTATTATGTCAACCAGCTCGAACGTAGTTTCTATTTCCTTCTTTTGACGAAAGGCGCAAATGTTTGCAGCTATGCGCTTGGCAAATTTTTCTTCGCCGTAATCGAATATCACGTCGGCAATTTTTTCCTGAGGCCAGCTGTTGACTATATCTTTTGCCGACAGTTTTTGCTCTCTGTCCATTCGCATGTCCAACGGGGCGTCCTGCTGAAAAGTAAAGCCCCTTTCCACACTACTTATCTGATGGGAAGAGATGCCTAGGTCAAGTAGCGCGCCGTCGATTTTCTTAACTCCGAGTTTGGCGATGATATGCGAAAAATCTTTGAAGTTGCTCTTGACAACGGTCAGATGATCGGCAAACGGCGAATCGGCAAAACGCTGCCGGCAATACTCGATAGCGTCATCGTCTCGGTCAACCGCTATGACTCTTCCGCCGCGGGACAAAATTCCCGCCGTATGAGAGCCGCCTCCCAATGTTCCGTCAAAATATATGCCGTCGTCCTTTACCTGTAAGGCTTCCATGCATTCGTCGAACATTACCGGAATATGATATGGTTCCATAATTTTCTCCGTGCAATATTATTTATTTTTCTCGGACTTGGCCTTTTGACGTTTATTCCACTCTTCGGCGCTCCAGATTTCCACCTTGTCGTAAACACCTATAGTGACGATATCTTTTTTAAGACGGGCGTAGTCTACCAGATCTTTTTCGATCTTTACACGGCCCTGCTTGTCCTCCTCGGCGTTTTGCGTATTGGATGTCAAGTCGCGCAGCAAATCCATTTCGTCCTCATCGGTAACGGTGCCGTCGATTATCTTCTCGAACTTTGCCTTTATAACTTCGCTTGCTCGTTCGCTGGAATAAACGACCAGACACGGACTTGTCCCTTTCATTATTACAGGATTGGCGCCAAGTGCGTCTTTGAGTTTCGCCGGGATGCGAATACGTTTTTTCTCATCCATCTGATGCTCGTATTTACCAAACAGCAGCACTTATCGTCACCTCCTGTGTTAAGTATATTTATTGTAACACACAAAAAGTGTCTTGTCAACCATTTTTGACCCTTTTTGACCCTTTTATTATTTTTTTTAACCACTGGATATTCATAACTAACCCTTTTGGCCACGGCCTATCATCGCAAAAACCACGTTTTATCATATAATAAGCCAAGATTTTGGCTGTATAGTCTTATACCGCATCGTTTTTGTCGGCACTATTATTGTTTTAAGTTACAGCAAAGCAAATATTTCGTCCCTTTTTGACCACCATATCTGTGACCCTTCCTGACCACCATATCCGCAACACCTTCTTTACTGCTTAAACGCTTTATTAAAAAAGCTCCCCGTAAAGGAGAGCTTGACTATCTTTATTATACTATTATTAAAATCCGGGTTTATAGGCGCATATCCAATAAGTCACATCCCGCACATTCTCATTTCGCACACAAATTTGCCGTAGCGAGAAGTTGCGGTCACAAAATTCTTATAAGCTTGTTGTCGACAAGATCGCAAGAAGTCAGGTAATAGGAAATACCGTTTTTTTGCATATATTTTACAGCCCGTACAGATTTTCCGTGAAGATGGCCGTAAACCACGGAATCAACGGAATACTCTTCAAACAAACATGTCATGGGCGTGCCATCCAGCCTGCAGCCAAAGGGCGGATAATGTACCATCGCGATAATTTTATCTCCCGGCTGCTGCAGCTTTTTTGCACAATCGAGCGACATTCTCATGCGGATAAGTTCGCGTGCATATATTTTTTTATCGGCGTCCGTTTCACATTCCTCAATAGGCGTCCAGCCGCGGCTGCCGCAAAAAACCACGTTTTCTATCCTCACCGCGTCGTTTTGGAGCGCATACATCCCCGGCGGCAGCATGGTCCTTACCGCCGATATCGACGACCACCAATAATCGTGATTGCCGCGTATAAATATTTTTTTCCCTTTAAAGGATGATATATAATTGATATCCGGGACCACTTCCTGCAGTTTCATTGCCCAACTGATATCGCCGGCAATAAGCACTATGTCGCCATCGTCGACGTTTTCTTTCCATGACTGCTCTATCTGCGTCAAATAATCATCCCAAACCTCGCCGAAAATATTCATGGGTTTGGGATTGTTGATGGACAAATGCAAATCGCTTATAGCAAAGACTTTCATGGTCAAATTATATCATAATATCCTTTGTTTTGCAATTAATTTAAGCTGATTCATGCAAACGGCGGCGTATTAAAAAGTGCGGCGCACTCATCCTCCTCGGCGGTGCAATGGGGATATACGCAGTCTCCGTAAACGGGCAGAACTATATCGCTTTTTACCGTAAGCGCCGTAATTATCGCAATGCAGCACGAAAAACTTGCTCCCGCCGCCGTCAATGTGCCTTGCTTTCCCACAACTCTGCCCGTTATCTCCACTGAATACGGCTGATTGACGGGGGGATTTTTTAATACTACCGAAACCGGCTGACTTATATTTCCGAGAGCATAATACGAACGGTTTTGTGCGTCGGTAAAAGTTATGCTGACGGGAAACAGCGCGTTGTAGCTTATCCGCAGTCTGCCGGCATCGGCGGAAGACACAGTCATGTTCTGTGCGGTCACGCCGCCCGTTCCCTCAACGGCAACAAAATTATACGGCGCCGTCGGTGCACTGCCCTCCGAAAACGCCACGGGAATATTGTCTTCGCGCACGCCGCTGAAAAAACATTTGCACCCGTCCAACACTTTATCCACTCGTATGCAGACTTTTTCGCAAAGCCCGCACAGCGCATTACCGTTGATTCTTCCGACATTGATATTATTCATAAAAGCCTCCCGTAAATTTTATTACGGAAGGCCCCGAGATGTTACTGTATTTCCAAAATTTCGTCCAGGCGGGCAAAAACGGCCTGTTTTCCCTGTCCGCTTACCGCCGACACGGGTATGACATTGCCCACGCCTATTTTAAGCGCCGTGGCTATCGTCTGCATATTTCTGCCGCGCTGGGCGCCGGATAATTTGTCGCACTTTGTCGCTATAACTGTAAACGGGATATTGTAAAAATACAGGTAGTTCACCGCTTGTTTGTCAAGTATAGTAGGTTCTATACGACAATCCACCAAGACAAACGCGTGTTTCAGCTTTTGGCTGGTTTCGACATATCCGCCCAGCAAAGAGTCCCATTTTTCCTTCTCTTTCTTGCTTACTTTGGCATATCCGTAACCGGGGAGATCGACAAACATAAATCTTCCGCCGTCTATTTCGAAAAGATTTATAAGCCGCGTCCTTCCGGGAGTGGAAGAAGTTTTTGCCAATTTACGTCTGTCCGTCAAAAAATTGATAAAAGAAGATTTCCCTACGTTGGACCTGCCCAAAAGACATATTTCGGGACAATCGTATGACTGCGAAAACTCGTGATAAATGTTTATATCCGCGATACTTGTAATAAATTTTGCGTTTTTAATCATAAAATAGCCTTTTCGAACACCTGTTCGATATCGTCAACCGTGACAATATCAAGGTTATTTTTAACTTCCGCCGGTAATTCGTCGATATCCTTGGCGTTCTCTTTCGGAATAATGAGCGTCTTTATTCCGCTTCTGAATGCCGCCAGCGACTTTTCCTTCAAGCCGCCTATCGCCAAAACACGACCTGTAAGCGTAACTTCTCCCGTCATAGCGACGTTTTCGTCCACTTTGCGTCCCGTCATGACCGACATAATCGCCGTAGAAAGCGTGATGCCGGCGCTGGGGCCGTCTTTCGGAGTGGCGCCTTCGGGAATGTGTATATGCAAATCGTACTTGGTAAACTTTTCGGGCTCGATCCCGTATTTTTCCATACGGCTTTTAACAACACTTAAAGCCGTCTTTGCCGATTCCTTCATGACGTCGCCCATATTGCCGGTGAGTATTACGTCGCCTTTGCCTCCGGGTATCAGTACCGTCTCTACTCGCAGCGTCACGCCGCCCACGCTCGTCCATGCAAGTCCCGTCGCAACGCCCACCAGTGACTGGCTATTTTTTGACGTATCCAAAAATCTTTCCGCTCCGAGATAATCTTTAAGGTTGTTTTTATCGACGGTAAACCGCGTTGTGCCGTCCTCGACGCGCTTAACGGCTAACTTGCGTATTATTGAACCTATTTCGCGCTCCAGGTTGCGGACGCCGCTTTCACGGGTATAATTTGCTATTACTTTCATGAGCGTATCGTCGGAAATCTCGATATCGCAGTCCGCCATACCGTTTTGTTCCGCTTGCTTTTTCAACAAATAACGCTTGGCTATCTGCAATTTTTCTTCATAGGTATATCCCGTCAAATCAATAAGTTCCATTCTGTCCAATAGCGGCGTCGGAATACTGTCCGTCGTATTCGCGGTGGCGACAAACATGACTTTGGACAAGTCGTACGGAATTTCCAGATAATGATCCCTGAATTTGTCGTTTTGATTGGGATCCAAAACTTCGAGCATTGCGCTGGCGGGATCGCCGCGGAAGTCGCTGGACATTTTATCTATCTCGTCCAACAAAAACACGGGATTATTGACGCCCGTCGTCTTCATGCCGGCAAGTATTCTGCCCGGCATCGCGCCGATATATGTGCGGCGATGCCCGCGTATCTCCGCTTCGTCGCGCACTCCGCCCAACGACATCTGAACAAACGCTCTTCCGGCTGCCCGCGCAATGGACTCGACAATCGAAGTCTTTCCTACGCCCGGCGGGCCGACAAAACACAATATTGCGCCTTTGTTGTTGTCGGTAAGCTTGTGAACCGCAAGATATTCGATAATTCTGCGCTTGATTTTTTCCAAGCCGTAATGATCGCGGTCGAGAATTTCTTCGGCTTTTTTAAGGTCGAGATTTTCATTTGATACCACTCCCCACGGCAAATCCAGCAACCATTCGATATATGTTCGTATAATGCCGGCCTCGGGTGAATTGGGAGCCATCTTGTCAAGACGCGACATCTCTTTTTCCAGTTTTTCGACGGCGTAGTCGGGCAACTTCTTTTCGCGCGCGGTCTCCATATATTGATTTTTTTCTTCCTGATCGTCGCCCAGTTCGTCATGAATGGCCTTTATTTGTTCGCGCAGATAATATTCTTTCTGATTTTTATCGACGCTCTCTTTTACGCGCTGAGATATGCGTTTTTCGGCGGCGAGCACTTCCCCGCTGGAAATAAGCTTTGCATATATCGCCTCCAGCTGGTCGCGTTTCGAATAAATCTCCAAGATGCGTTGACGATCCGCGTCGTTGTTGAAAAGATAATACACGAGTTCGCATATCAGCCGGTCAACGTTTATTATGTCGGCCTGCGAAATAATATCCTTATTGAATTTTGCGGAATTTTGCAGCGTGCGGCCGCATTCTTCCTTTATCAGATTGATAAGAGCCTTGGTCTCGGCGTCATCTGCCGCGACATCTTCACCGTAAGGCGTAACCGTCGCCACAAACGGAGCAACGGAAATATATTCTTCCACCATCATACGGCGTTCGCCACGCACTATGGCCCGCGCCGTATCGTTGGGCAATCGCAGAATCTGCGTGACTTTTGCGGTCGTTCCCACCTTGTATGCGTCGTTCGGCAGAGATTTATTTACATTCCCGTTCTTCTCGGTGATCACGAGGACATCTTCGTTTTTTGCGCGCGCGTCTTCTATAACGCGCAGAATTTCGTTGTCCTTACCTAATTCGAAATTTAAAATCTGGTGGGGAAAAAGAACGTTTGTGCGTATAAAAACTACTTTCATCCGTTGTTTTTCCCGCTCGCCTGTAATAATATTATTGTCTTCCATATGTTCTACCTTCTTATGCCGTATTGTCAATCGAGTTTTTGTGTTTTTACAAAGCCCATGCGCCCTTATATGACGGGGCGACGGGTATTATTTTATTATTGTATCATAATAATATGATTTTTTCAAGTAAAAACGGCATTCCTATTG
>ERZ1643251.162-NODE-162-length-116201-cov-7.173867_pt1 | contig 116201 bp, 105 predicted proteins | sample MGYA00579261_ERZ1643251 | MGnify/ENA primary metagenome ERZ1643251 (study PRJEB29033, sample SAMEA4952267) | chicken gut metagenome | biome: Broiler Chicken; feature: Gastrointestinal Tract; material: Caecum | place: Ireland | collected 2018 | study: Broiler... | reverse complement strand
CCCAAAAGAGCGTCTCCGCTGCAATCGCAATCCTTATCCACCCAGGCGGGCAATGTCGCCCACACCGTCCAGAATGAGTCTGGGACGGTAGGGATACTGCTCAATGGTCTCCCGGCTGGTAACGCCGCTGAGCACCAGAATGGAGTCCATGCCGGATTCGATACCGGCGATGACGTCCGTATCCATGCGGTCGCCCACCATGCAGGCCTCGCCGGAATGGACGCCCAGCAGATGCAGACCCGTGCGCATCATCAGAGGGTTGGGCTTGCCGACAAAATAGGCTTTCTTGCCGGTGGTGGCCTCAATGGGCGCCACCAAAGCGCGGCAGGCGGGCAGCAAGCCCGTGTCGGAGGGGCCGGTCAGGTCCGTATTGGTGCCGATAAGCCGGGCGCCGTTCATCACATGGCGCATGGCCTTGGTGATGGTATCGAAATTGTAGTTGACGGTCTCACCAATGACCACATAGTCGGGGTTGACGTCATTGGTAGTGATGCCCTTCTCATAGAGGGCATTGTACAGGCCTGGGTCTCCCACCACATAGGCACTGCATCCGGGGGACTGGGTATTGAGGAACTGCGCCGTGGCCATGGCGCTGGTATAAAAATGGCTCTCGTCGATGTCCAAACCCATGCGGGCCAGACGCATTTGCAGTTCCTTGGGACTGCGGCTGCTGGCATTGGTCAGAAACAGGAACTTCTTATCGTTGCTGACCATCCATTCCACAAACTCCTTGACGCCGGGCAGCAGACGTTCGCCGTGGTAGATGACGCCGTCCATATCGCACAGGAAGCCTTTTTTCTCCTTGAGATTTATCATGATTCCGACCTCGTTTCCGTCTCGTATATGGGTTGTTTCCTACGACAGTATCGTATCACATTCTTATGAAATCCGCAATGTGTTTTCCGTAAAAAAGAAACGCTCTCCGAAGAGAGCGTTTCCATTAAAGATGCAGAATATGCTCCAGTTCCGCCGTGGTGTCCACAATCTGGCGAGCGCCTGCTGCTGTCAGCTCTTCCCGGCTGCGGTAGCCCCAACTACAGGCCACCGGCCAAAAGCCGGAATTGACGGCAAATGCCATGTCGGTATCACCGTCGCCAAAAAACAGCACTTCCTCCGGCTGGACACCCAGCTCCGCACAAGCCAATTTGCCCGCCGCCGGGTCCGGCTTTAACGGACGGTCGCCGCTGCGCCCCCACACAAAAGCAAAGTCCACCTCCGGAAAATAGTGGTCCATAATCTTCTGGGCCGTCTCCTGGGTCTTATTGGTAATGACGCCCAATCGGTACCCCGCTGCCTGCAGCTTGTGCAGCAGCTCCCGAATGCCGGGAAACAACTCGGTATGGTCCATACAGTGGTCCGGATAATAGGAGAGGTAAAAGTCCAGCGCTTTTTGATAAACTTCCTCCCCGGCTGAGACCGGCACAATTTTACGGAACAGATTTTTGATACCGTGGCCCACAAAGCCGCGGTAGTCCTCCAACGGATATTCCGGACAGCCGCATCGGCACAGGGCGAGATTCGCACCTGTGCCGATGTCTTTGACCGTATCCAGGAGGGTGCCGTCCAGATCAAACAGAACAGCTTTCACCTGAGTATCGCTCATGCATTACACTCCTGCCTTGGCGTTCTTGAGGAACTGGGCCTCGGTGGGCGTGATCTTGGAAACGTAACCATTCAGAGGAACAATCTTGGCGTTGACTGCATCGACGATCCACTCAGCCTGCGGGAAGAAGAACTCGTCGAACTCGTAGGGAGGCGTGATCCAGTTCTTGGCGCCCACCACCACGGGAGGTGCATCCAGATAATCGAAGCAGAGATTGCTGATATTCTGGGCCACATCGTTGAGGAAAGAGCCTCTGGCGCAGGCATCGGAAGCCAGAATCACGCGGCCGGTCTTCTTGACGGAGGCGATGATATCAGTGTAATCCAGGGGCACCAGAGAAGGCATGTTGATGACGTCAGCCTCCATGCCGTACTTCTCGGACAGCTCCTTGGCGGCATCCAGGGCACGGTACAGGGTAGCACCGATGGTGAGAATGGTCAGGTCCTTGCCGTCACGCACCTTGTTGACGGCACCGGGCTGCCACTCGTACTCCTCCACAGGCACGCCGCCCTCGTGGAACTCCTCGCCCTTGTCGTAGATACGCTGGGACTCGAAGATGATGACGGGATCGGTGCCGTTCAGAGCAGCCTGCATGATACCCTTGGCCTCGTAAGGCGTGGCGGGGAACATGACCTTCAGGCCGGGGATATGGGAGACGATGGCCACCCAGTCCTGAGAGTGCTGAGCACCGTACTTGGCGCCCACGGAGACGCGGAGGACCAGCGGCATCTTCAGGATACCGGCAGACATGGCCTGCCACTTGGACATCTGGTTGAACACTTCGTCACCAGCACGGCCGATGAAGTCGCAGTACATCAGCTCGATGACTGCACGGCCGCCGCACATGGCGTAGCCGACACCGGAACCCACAATGGCTGCCTCGGAGATGGGCGAGTTGAACAGACGGGAGTACGGGATGGACTCCATCATGCCGCGGTAGACTGCATAAGCGCCGCCCCAGTCGCGGACATCTTCGCCGTAAGCGATAAGGGTCGGGTCCTCATAGTACTTGTTGAACATGGGCTCGAAGATGGCGTCACGAATGTTGTAGACCTTCATCTTGGAGACGGGCTGGCCGTTCTTGAAGGCGCTGCGCTCCTTGCCCTGGACCGCCTTCCAGCGGGAGTTCTCCTCCTTGGGGGTATCCACGCGAATCTCGCCCTCGTGGTCCATGGAGCGGACCGTCTGGTTGGAGAACATCAGGTTGGCCACATAGTCGGGCTCCTTGACAAAGTCCACATAGGGAGAAATCTCCTTGTCGGAAGCGGCCTTGCAGATCATGGTCATGCGCTCGGAGGTCTCCTTGAGGATTTCCTCAAACTTGGAGTCCTCGGCCACACCGGCCTCCACCAAGGACTGGCGATACTTGATAATGGGATCGTAGCTTCTCCAATCCTCGATCTCCTCCTTGGTACGGTAGGCGTTCTGATCGGAGGTGGAGTGGCCCAGCAGACGGTAAGTGACCACATCCAGCAGGACAGGGCCGTCGTTGTTCTTCAGCAGCTCCATCTTGCGCTTGTAGGCGTCGATGACAGCCAGGGGATTCCAGCCGTCGATACGCTCGGCGTGCATCTGGTTGGGGGTGATACCAGCGCCGATACGGGCCAGCAGGTCATAGGCCATGGTCTCGCCGCGGGTCTGGCCGCCCATGCCGTAGGAGTTGTTGAAGACGTTGAAGATGACCGGCAGACCACCCTTCATGCCCTCTTCCCACAGAGTCTTCAGCTGGTCCATGGCGGCAAAGTTGAAGGCTTCCCAAACGGGGCCGCAGCCCAGGGAGGCATCACCGATGTTGCAGACCACAATGCCCTTCTTCTTGTTGACCTTCTTATAGAGGGCCGCACCGGCGGCGATGGTGCCGCTGCCGCCGACGATGGCGTTGTTGGGGTACACGCCGAAGGGCAGGAAGAATGCGTGCATGGAGCCGCCCATGCCATGATGGAAACCAGCTTCGCGGGCGAAGATCTCAGCCAGGGTGCCGTACAGCACAAAGCGGATTGCCAGCTCCTTGACATTGTCGCACTTGCCGAACTTCTCCACAGCCCGCAACGTCTTGCCGCCCAGGAAGTTCTCCATGACGTTCATGAGCTCCTCGTCGCTCATCTTCTCGATGCAGCTGAGGCTCTTGGCCAGAATCTCGGAGTGGCTTCTGTGGGAGCCGAAGATATAGTCATCCTTATCCAGCAGATAGGCCTCGCCAACGCAGGAGGCTTCCTGGCCCAGGGACAGGTGGGCAGGGCCGGGATAGGTGGTGTCGATGCCGTTGTAGCTGGCCTGGGTCTTGATCAGGTTCAGCATGTTCTCGAACTCGCGAAGAATGGTGATATCGCGGTAGATGCGGACCAAATCCGCATCGGAGAAGTTGGCGCGCTCCTCGGCGATGGTCTTGTTGTAGGCGCAAACAGGAATGTCCTCAAAGTGGATTTTGCCCGGTGCTCTGGTGGCTACCGGATCGACATACAAAGACTTGGGCATGGAAATTACGATCCTTTCTATTATGGATTCTATTCAGATGGCTTTCATTACCAAGTTACAGTTTGAACAATGCCTCTCGGATAACTTCGCAGACGGTGGGATGCGGGAAGACAATCTTTTTCAGCTGGGAAGCCGGCAGCTGGGTTTCCAGCATCATGGCCGCGCCATAGATCATCTCCGACGCATAGGGACCAATCATATGGACGCCCACCAGACAATTGCGGTCCAGGTCATAGACCAGCTTACAGAAGCCGTCGCCGTTCATGGTCTCGGCCACATAGCGGCCAGAGTACATCATGGGGGCTTTAACCTCCTGGACTCGCATCCCCTTCTGCTCGGCGCTGGCCTTGGTCTCACCGACAAAGGCCACCTCCGGATTGGTGTAGATGACAGAGGGAACGGCTTCGTACCGCATTTCATCCTTGATGCCCAGCATGTGGTTGACGGCCACCTCGGCCTCCCGATAGGCCGTATGGGCCAGCATCAATTTGCCATTACAATCGCCGATGGCGTAGACGCCGGGGACGTTGGTACACAGATGCCGGTCGGTGACCACCGCGCCGCGCACCGTTTCCACCCCCAGGACCTCCAGACCTACGCCCTCCACATTGGCCCGCCGTCCGGCGGACAGGAGGACTTTACCGCAGGTCAGGGTATGCTTCCCTGCCGCGTCCTCGTAGGTCACGGAATCCTTGCCGATTTCCAGCACCTTGGCCGACAGCTTGAATTCCATGCCCTCTTTCTCATACGTCTTCATCAGCGTTTTGCAGATGTCTGCGTCAGTGGGTCCGGCGATCTTGTCCATCATTTCGATGACCGTCACCTTGACACCCACGGTGGCGAAGTAACAGGCCATTTCCAGACCGATGACACCGCCGCCGATGCAGACCAGACTGTCCGGCAACTCCTGCAAGTCCAAAATCTCCCGGTTGGTCAGGACAAATCTGGACTCCAATCCCTCTTTCAATCCCGTTACAGGCGGGACTGCCGTCACGGAACCGGTGGCAATCACCAGCCGGTCCGCGGCAATCAATTCCTCTCCGGCGTACATCGTAAAGGTTCCGTCTGCGGCGCGGCCCTCAATGCGGGCCGTCGCCGAATATACCTTGATGTTGTGGCTCGACATGGTGACGCCGATGCCGGAAATCAGCGTTTTAATGACTTTATCCTTCCGCTGGACCACCTTGGCATGATCGTACCGAACCTCCCCGGTGAGCACGCCGTAGTCGGCGCCGTGGCGGGCCGCCGCATACTGCTTGGCGCAGTAGAGCAGACTCTTGGTGGGAATACAGCCCTCGTTGACGCAGACGCCTCCAAGGCTTCTCTGTTCAATGACCGCCGCCTTGAGGCCGCCCTGGGCCGCCCGTTCGGCGCAAAGATAACCGCCGGGACCGCCGCCAATCACCACTACATCAAATTTATCCATAGGCATTTCACTCCTGTCTCATTGGGCCAACAGTGTCATGAAGTTCTCCAGGTTCTTGCACAGCTCCGACATAAAGCGGGCAGCAGGCGCGCCGTCCACCACACGGTGGTCGAAGGTCAGGGACAGGCCCATGGCGGGATACGTCTCAATGACGCCGTCCTTGGCCGACTTGATCTTCATCTCGATGTTGCAGACGCCCAGAATACCGGTCTGGGGCGGGTTGATAACGGGGGTAAAGGCTTCGCAGCCCATGGAGCCCAGGTTGGAAACGGTGAAGGTTGCGCCCTGGAGCTTGTCGGGGGCAATGGCGCCGTCTCTGGCCTCGGCAGCCAGGGCCTTGCACTCCATGGAGATCTCCAGCAGAGACTTCTTTTCAGCGTTGAAGATGGTGGGCACCAGCAGGCCGCGCGGCGTGTCACAGGCGAAGCCCAGGTGGACATGCTTGAAGCGGCGGACAGAATTTTCCTCGATGACATTGGCGTTCAGGTCGCCGTGGCCCAGGATGGTCCGGGAGACAGCAAAGAGCACCATATCGTTGAGGGAAATCTTGCTCATGGGGCCGTCCATGGCCTTGAGCATCTTGCGGTACGCCTGGACCTGCGTAGCGTCGAAGCTGAACTGCAGGGACAGCTGCGCCATGGTGCTCAGGGACTTCATCATGCCCTTGGCGGTAGCGCGGCGGACGGCGTTGAACTTCACGTCCTCGTACTCGGCCTCGACAGCAGGAGTAGGAGCGGCGGCAGCGGCCGGAGCAGCAGGAGCAGGAGCCGCAGCGGCAGCCGGTGCGGGAGCAGCCACGGCGGGGGCCGGGACGCCCTCCTCCATCAGCTTGCGGATATCACGCTCGATGACACGGCCGTTGGGACCGGTACCGGTGGCGTAACCGGCAGGCACACCGGCGCTCTTGGCCAGGGCGCGGGCTCTGGGCGAAATGGCCGCAGGATCGGCGGGCACGCCGGCAGCGGCAGCCGGAACGGCAGCGGCCGGAGCAGCTGCGGCGGCAGGGGCAGCCACAGGAGCGGGAGCAGCTTCGGTGGAACCGGGACGCAGGAACTCGAAAGCGTCGCCGGGATTACCCACAGCACAGACATTGTCCAGGCAGGGTACTTCGTCGCCGTCCTCGTAGAACTTCGCCAGCAGCGTACCGGCGGCGGTGGATTCGCATTCAAACTCCGCCTTGTCGGTCTCGTAAGTAAAGAGGATATCGCCCACGGCCACAGCGTCGCCCACGTTCTTCTTCCACTGGCCGATGATGCAGGATTCCACGGTAATGCCAGCCTTGGGCATAACCACAGCCACAGCAGCAGGACCAGCCGGGGCGGCAGCGGCCGGAGCAGCGGCAGCAGGAGCCGCAGCGGCAGGGGCAGCAGCAGGGGCGGCGGCGGGAGCGCCGGAACCACCCCGCAAGCACTCGAAGTCCTCGCCAGGATTACCCACGGCGCAGACGTTCACCAGGCAGGGTACCTCATCGCCGTCCTCGTAGAACTTCGCCAGCAGCGTACCGGCGGCGGTGGATTCGCATTCAAACTCCGCCTTGTCGGTCTCGTAAGTAAAGAGGATATCGCCCACGGCCACGGCGTCTCCCACGTTCTTCTTCCACTGGCCGATGATGCAGGACTCCACGGTGATACCAGCCTTGGGCATCACAACAGCCTGGGCCACAGGGCCGGAAGCGGCAGGGGCAGCAGCGGTGGGAGCCGGAGCAGCAGCGGGGGCTGCGGCAGGAGCCGGAGCGGGTTCAGCGGAGCCGGCGCCCTTCAGGGCGGAAACATCCTCGCCGGGGTTACCCACGGCACAGACGTTCACCAGGCAGGGTACCTCGTCGCCCTCCTGATAGAACTGCTCCAACAGGGTACCGGCGGCGGTGGATTCGCACTCAAACTCCGCCTTGTCGGTTTCATAGGTGAAGAGGACGTCGCCCACGGCCACCGGGTCACCGACGTTCTTCTTCCACTGGCCGATAATACAGGATTCTACAGTGATGCCGGCTTTGGGCATCAGAACTCCTTCTGCCATACTATTTTCACTCCTAAGATATTATTTCGTCAAAGTTTTCAGCAGGTAGGCTTCCGCCTCCGCGTTCCACAGGCCGTTGGTCTTGGCCACCAGCTTGGCCAGCTCGGCATACATGGGATCGGTCTTGCCCTTCTCCTCAAAGTCGGCAATAGCCGTCAAGGGCATTTCAATGCCGGTGTAGATGAGCTTCTTGCCGCCGGGAACCTTGGGCAGGTTCAGGGTCGTCTCGATAACGGCGTTGAGGCCGCCGATATGGGTAACCAGGATGGAGGGGTCCAGCTTGCCCTGGCCAATCATCTCCAGAGCCTCGATCATGTCGGCAGTGTTGCCGCCGGAGGTGCCAACCACGTGGGTAGAGGCGTAATGGACATTGTAGAAATTGAACATGGCGGAGAACTTGGGGTCCTGGGGACCGGCAAAGAAGTTCAGGCAGCCGTCATCACCCAACAGGGCGTCGGCCTGCTGCACCACAGCGGCCACGGGAGCGAAGCACAGGACATCGTCATAGCCCTTGCCGCCGTTAAGCTCCTTCAGCTCCGCCACGGGATCACCCTCACGGGTGTTCTTGTAAACCAGAGTGACGCCGTTCTTCTTGGCCTCCTCGGGGCTCAGCAGCTTCTCCGCACGGGCCAGACGGGCGTCATCGATATCGGTGACCACCAGGAAACCAGGACGGCGATCACAGTGGATGATGTAATCAATAGCGGCCAGACCCATGGGTCCCACACCGGCCAGAATGGCCATACTGCCGCCTTCCTTGATGCCCATGACATGGTCATAGGAGCCGCGGACCGTATGGTACATGGCATGGAAGGTACCGATGACACAGCTCAGGGGCTCGGTCAGGGAGCCGCCGAAGAAGCTGTCTGCCTCATAGGGCAGCAGGCAGCCCATTTCCATAACCTCATGGGGGATAATGATATAGGTGGCGTCACCGCCGATGTACTGATAGGAGTAGCCGGGCGCGTCCAGGCTGCCCTTGTAGTTCAGAGCGGGCTGGATGGCAAACTTCTGACCAACCTTGAACTGGCTCTGCCACTTGGCGCCCACTTCCACGATCTCGCCGCAGAACTCATGGCCGATGATGACGGGATTCTCCGCCACATTGTTGGGAACGCGCTTGTGATCGGCGCCCTGCTCGGCTGCTTTGAAGGAGGACATGCAGATGCTGTCGGAAACCACGCGGGCCAGGATCTCATCGTCCTTGATGGCCGGAAGCTCAAACTCCTCCAGGCGAAGGTCCTCTTTGCCGTACAGACGAACTGCTCTTGTTTTCATGTTGTTTTCATCCTTTCTATGACGATACCGCGCTGCATAGCTGTCTTTGGCGGTTTCAATAGGCTCCAAAATGTTGTATTGTATTGTTTCATTTGTATTGTACGCCAAACCAAACACAATGTCAACACCAAAACCCCGATAATCCACATTTTTTTCATAGTGGTGAAAAAGTTCAAAAAACTTCACAGAGCGTCTGCGGTTATTTTTTTCGGAAAACCGAAAAGTTCAAACCTTTTTCAGAAAAATCAAATTTGTGGTTTTGTGTTGTTTTTCAAAAATCCACATACAACTGCTCCTGTTTTTCCGCTGCTGCGCTGTTACGACGGCGTGTTGTCCGAAAAAAAGTGGTCAATCCACCGCTCCCAGCTGCCACAACTGAGAAATTCGGCAATTTTCCAGACGTCCCTTCCCTGCTGCGCCGTGTGTTGCACCGGCAAACCACAACATGCCCTGTCCACTGCCCTCCGTTGGTCCCCGACGGACAGTGACTTTTTTACTGCCGCTCCACCGGAGCCGGTACCGGAATGGACAGCAGGTTGCAGACGTTCTCATAGAGAATCCGGCGGCGCTCCTCCTCTGTCAGGGGCAGTCCCAGGAACCACGCCGTCTCCTCCACCGGAGACCACATGGGATAATCGGTGCCGAACAAGACCCTGTCGCTGCCATAGGCCCGGATCAGCTCCACCACCTTTTCATCCGACACGGCGAATCGGGTGGAAGAGCAGTCCACATACAGGTTGGGCAACCCCACCAGCCGGGACTCGGCCTCATCCCACACAGAATATCCGCCGAAGTGGGCGCCTATGACCGTGAGATTCTTGTAGATTTCCAAGACAGGCAACAGCCGGTTGGGATTGGAGTAATCAAAACGGCTGTCGCCGGTGTGCATCAGGATGGGCAGCCGTCCCTCACACAGATCGTAAATCCGCAGACAGCGGTAATCGTCAATTTTGAACTGTTGGATATCGGGATGGAGCTTGACGCCTTTGAGCCCCAATTCCAGCAGATGGTTCACATCCCCTTCTATGTCGGGGCTGTCCGGGTGCAGCGTTCCGAAGCCCGTCAGCTTGCCCGGATGGGCCGCCACTTCCTTGGCAATAAATTCGTTGATAGAGCGGACCTGTTCCGGCTTGGTGGCCACAGACTGAACCAGAAAATGCGCAATACCACACTGTTCCCCTTCCCGCAGCAGCGTATCCACGGTGCCGTCGCAGGTGGACGGCAGGCCGTCGTAAAACCGGCCCGTGGCGTTGGCCGCCTTCCGGGCGATGGCCTCGGGGTAGATATGACAGTGGGCGTCGATGATGGGATACATACTCGTAAAACCTTCCTTGCTTTCAGAAACAGCAAAAGCGCCACTAAAAGTGACGCATTTGCTGTATGGGAATTAGCCGCGGCGGGCGTAATCGGGCAGCAGCTTGGGAGACACTGCCTCGGTTTCGATACCAGCGTCAGCCAGCTCCTTTTCAAACTGTGCCACATGGGACAGGGTCAGCTTGCCAACGGTGACGCCCTTGGCCTTGGCCGAAGCGTTGCGGCCGGCATTGCGGCCAAAAACGATGATATCCAACAGGCTGTTGCCCATAAGGCGGTTCCGGCCATGGATGCCGCCAACGGCCTCACCGGCCACAAACAGATTCTCCACGTCGGTCATGCCGTCACTGGTGATTTTCAGACCACCGTTCTGATAGTGGAGCGTCGGATAGACGAGAATGGGCTCCTTGCGGATATCAATGCCGAACTTGCCGAACATGCGCATCATGGCGGGAATCCGCTTCTCGATGGTACCCTCACCGTGCTTCATCTCAATCATAGGCGTATCCAGCCACACAGCATAACCAGCCGGTGTCTTGACGCCGTTATTTCGGTCAGAGCACTCCCGGATGATGGAAGCGGCAGCCACGTCGCGGGTCTCCAGCGGATTCATAAAGGCTTCGCCGTTGACGTTAATCAGCATGGCGCCAATGGAGCGGACCTTCTCCGTCACGAGCGCACCGAAAATCTGCGCCGGGAACGCCGCGCCGGTGGGATGGTACTGGAGGGTATCGGGGTACAACAATTTTGCACCGGCACGGTAGCCCAGAATCAGGCCGTCGGCGGTGGCACCGTAGTGGTTGGACGTGGGGAAGCCCTGGTAATGGAGCCGTCCCGCGCCGCCGGTGGCGATGATGACCGTCTTGGCGCGAGCCACCAGAATCTCCTCGGTCTCCATGTTGCGGAGCACTGCACCGGCACACTTGCCGTCCTCGTCTTTAATCAGCTCAATGGCGGCAGTGAAGTCCACCACAGGAATACCCCGGTTCAGCACTTCATCCCGGAGGGTCCGCATGATTTCCGCGCCGGAGTAATCCTTGGCAGCGTGCATGCGCTTCCGGGAGGTACCGCCGCCGTGGGTGGTGATCATGGTGCCGTCGGGGGCCTTGTCAAACTCCACGCCCAGCTCGCTGAGCCAACGGATGGCCTCGGGGGCCTCGGTGACCAGTTTTTGCAGCAGATCCTTCTGAGCCGCGAAGTGGCCGCCGCCGAAGGCATCCAGGAAGTGCTGGGCCGGGCTGTCATTAGGCTTGTCGGCAGCCTGGATGCCGCCCTCGGCCATCATGGTATTGGCGTCGCCCATGCGCAGCTTGGTAACCACCATAACGTTGGCGCCGCCGTTGTGGGCCTCGATAGCCGCTGACGCGCCCGCGCCGCCGCCGCCGATGACCAGCACATCCACGTCATAGTCGGGGTGCTCCAGATCAATGGTCAAATCGCGGATGCGGGAATGGGCTTGCAGCAGTGCCGCCAGTTCCACCGGCACCTTGTCGCCCTTGTTGGGGCCCATTTGCAGGTTGGTAAACTGCTCCTGACGGTAGTCAGGGTGATAGGTGGCCAACAGCTGTTCCTTCTCCTCGGCCGTCATTCTTCTGGGGTCCAGCTTGACGTTCTCCGCCCGGGCCGCCTCCACCTTGCGGATGGACTCCTGCATGATTTTATCCTGATACATGGGAAGCTCCCTCCTTATTTCTCGATCTCACGGTTGTTGTACAGCTCCTTGATCTCGCTGAGAGGCTTCTGCATGAGGTCCTCAATGAGTTTCTCATACTTGCCCTCGGCGATTTCCCGGATGCGGTCGTCCAGATGATCGCAGTGGGGAGCCAGATACTTGCCGTTGAGACGGCGGGCCAGCATGGCCACCTGGGGATGGGAGATGCCGGCGGGACAGCGGGAGGAGCAGATGCCGCACATGACGCAGTCGAAGGACTCCTCGGCGCACTTCTCATATTCGCCCCGCTGGGCGTAGGCGATGTACTGCATGACATTGAGCCCCTGAGAGCATGCCTTGGTGCAGGCGTTGCAGCCGACACAGGAATAGATCTCCGGGTACAGCTGCATCATGATCTGCTCTGTGGGCTTCACCTTCTCAATATCGTAAACCTCTTTGACCAAGGGGAAATACGGCAGCGTGGCCACGTACATATTGTTCTCCACCTTGGTGGAGCAAGCCAGACAAGCTTTCAACTCCCGGTCACCGGCAATACGGTAAATGGTGGCGCAGGCGCCGCAGAAGCCGTTGCGGCAGCCGCAGCCCCGCACCAGCTGATAGCCGGAATACTCCATGGCCTCCATGATGGTCAGGCTTTCCGGGACTTCATATTTCTTTCCGAACAGGAAGACGTTAACCATTTGTTCCATCGAAATTCTCCTTAATATTCATCCGGCAGTTCGCTCATCTGGTCCAGGCGGAACACGGGGCCATCCTTGCAAACATACTTGTCACCGATGTTGCACCGGCCGCACTTGCCCAGGGCACACTTCATTTTCAACTCAAAGGTGGTGTACACCTGATCCCGCCGGAAGCCCAATTCCTCCAGGCCCGCCAGGGTGAATTTGATCATAATGGGGGGACCGCACATGACCACGGTTTTGGAGGTGTCGAAGTTCAGCTCCTTGACGTAGTTGGGAACGAAGCCCACATGGCCGTCCCAGTCCTCCTGCTCCCGGTCGATGGTCAGATGGACGTTGATGCCGTCCTCCTTGCACCACTCGTCGATGATCTCGGCATAGTCCACCAAATCTTCCTTGCTGCGGGAGCCGTAGACGATATCCAAGGTGCCGTAATTGGCCCGGTTGGCCCGGACGTAGTTGATGACGGACCGGACCGGAGCCAGACCGATACCGCCGGCGATAATCAGCAAATCCTTCCCCTTCAGCTCCGTATCCACGGGAAAACCGTTGCCGTAGGGGCCGCGGAGCGTCACCTGACGGCCCGGCTCCATCTCATGGAGCCAAGTGGTGACACAGCCGCACTTTTTGATGGAGAATTCCAGATAGTCCTCATTGGTGGGCGACGAGGTGATGGAGAACAGCGCCTCGCCGATGCCCGGCATGGACAGCATGGCGCACTGGCCGGGAATATGCTCAAAGGGCTTTTTACCGTCCAGGCCCACCACCCGGAAGGTCTTGACGTCCGGCGTGTCCATACGGATGTCGGTGACCACGCCGATCATGGGGATCAGAGGGTCCTTTCTCATTGTCATTTCGTTCCCTCCCCCAGCGTCTTGGCGACTTTTACAATGTTCATGGAAATGGGGCACTTGGCCAGACAGCGGCCGCAGCCGACACAGCCATAGATACCGTCGTTATTGGACGGGAAGTACACCAGCTTATGCATAAACCGCTGGCGGAACCGCTCCTTCTGTGTCGGACGGTTGGTACCGTGGGCCATCATAGTAAAGTCGGAATACATGCAGCTGTCCCAGCAGCGGAACCGGCGGACGCCGTGGCCCGTATCGAAGTCCCGGACGTCATAGCACTGGCAGGTGGGGCAGACAAAGGTACAGGTGCCGCAGCCCAGGCAGGACTCGGACAGCTTGGACCAAGCGGGATTGTTGAAGTGCTCCATCAGATGGTCGCCGTCGAAGCCGGTCAAATCCAGCTTGTTCAGGGGCAGCTTTTCGGTAATGGCGTGAATCTCCGCCTGGACCGTCTCCACGGCATTGTCGTCGCAGTCAGACAGCAGCGGCAAACTGCTCAGCAGCTTCTCGCCCTTTTCGGTGTTGGCGCGCAAATACAGGGTCTCCCCTGCCATCCAGGCAGCTACGTCGCCGCCAGGGTTAGCCGGGTCGATACCAAAGGCACCGCAGAAGCAGGTCTCCTCGGGATGGGCGCAGGCCAAGGTCACCACGATGCCGTTGGCCCGGCGGGTCTCATAAAAGGTATCCACCGGATCACTGAGAAACACCCGGTCGAGAATGTCAAAGCTTCTGGCGTCGCAGGCCCGGACGCCGAAGACCACAAAAGGTGCACCGGGGTCCCGAGTTTCCTCTATGGTGATCTCTGTGCCCTTGACCTGGAATCCCACAATATCCTCGGTCTGAGGGAAGAACAAGTCCTTGGCGCTACGGGCCGTATTCAGAGACTTGGTCAGCTCCATGCCATCCACATAGGGCAGGAACTGGGCCTGGCCGCCATTATCGGCGGGGATGTACAGCTGTTGCTGGGCCGCCATGGCAGCAAACAGCTCATTCAGCTTGGAAAGGGCCAGCTGCTTCATGCCTGCTTCCCTCCTCTCTCATAGATCACAGAGGGCTCACAGTCCTCCTGGGTGAAGTTCATCAGCGGGGGCCGCGTCTCCAGGTCCGCGCCGGACTGATATTCGCCGTACAGCTCATTGATATCCTTGATGAACTTCCGGTTCAGCAGGTGCAGGGGGATGTTCTGAGGACAGACCCGGGAACATTCGCCGCAGTCGGTACAGCGGGACGCCACGTGGAATGCCCGGATAATGTGGTACATGCTCTCCTCAAAGCTGTTGACGGCGGCCTTTTGGGCAATGCCGGACTTGGGGTTGTCGAAGACGCACTTCTCACAGGTACAGGCGGGGCAGACGTCGCGGCAGGCATTGCAGCGGATACATTTACTCAGCTCGCCCTGCCAAAACGCGTACCGCTCATCGGGTGTCATGGCCTCCAGCTTGGCCACCATATCGAAGCGGCCGGAGTTCTCAATCACGTCGCCGTCCTCACCGATTTTCTCGTCATAGGCCACCAGCTTGCGGCTCTTGCAGCAAACGCAGCGTTCGGCCTCGGCGTCGGCCTTGTTCATGGTCATGGGGCCGTAAAGGGTCTCAAGTTTCAGGGTATCGCCGTCCCGCTCCACACTGAGCACGCCTTTCGCACCGGCAGCACGGATTTTCTCCATGTCGCACATACCGTCACAGGCGATGCCGACCACATGGACATGGTCCCGCCAGATGCGGTGCTCTTTCAAAAGCTGATTAAAGGAATAGGTGTCGCAGGGCTTCAAAAATGCCGCCACCTTGCCGTCCTTACGGCTCTCCTTGACAAGATATTTGGAGAGGTTGGCGCCGGAGAACACGGAGTAGACAAAGTCCTTCTCGATCTCCTCCCGGCTGGTGAACACCGCCGGAGTCAAATCATAGAAGAATTCACCGGCTTTCCAGCCCAGGACCCGGTCCACCGTGCCGTTTTCCAGCAGCTCGATGGCCTTTGCTTTGATCAGTTCTTGCATCTCAGGTCCTCCAGTCTCTTGTTCTCGCCCAGCTTGGTCACCGTCTCCACAAACTCATTCATGGTGGCGGCGAACTTGGCGCCTTCGGCGGCGGAGACCCATTCCACGCGGGTGCGGCCCTTCTCAATGCCAAGGTAATCCAGCATGGAGAACAGCAGCGTCATACGGCGGCGGGCGTAATAGTTGCCGGTGGTATAGTGGCAGTCGCCGGGATGGCAGCCGCAGAGAATCACGCCGTCCGCGCCCCGCTGAAAGGCCCGCAGGATGAACATGGGGTTCACGCGGCAGGAGCAAGGCACGCGGATGATCTTCACGTTGGCCGGATAGTTCAGGCGGTTGGTGCCCGACAGGTCGGCACCGGCATAGGAACACCAGTTGCAGCAGAATGCCACAATGGTGGGCTTGAATTCATTGTTTACTTGCATATGGCATCCACCTCCGCCATGATCTGGCTCGTCGAGAATCCCTTCAGGTCCATGGCGCCGCTGGGACAGGCCACCGTACAGGCGCCGCAGCCCTGGCAGACCGCCGGATTGACCGACGCCACCCGGCGCAGCACGCGGGTGCGGTTGGGTCCGGGGAACTCCTTATCGCTGTAGGTGATGGCGCCGTAGGGGCAGACCTTTTCACAGCTGGAGCAGCCGTTGCACATGAGCTCATTGGCTTCCGCCACACAGGGGTTGCACATAAGATGGTCTTTCGCCAGCAGACCGATAACCTTGGAGGCGGCAGCACCGGCCTGGGCCACGGTCTCGGGGATATCCTTGGGGCCCTGACAGACGCCGGACAGGAAGATACCGGCGGTGGGGCTTTCCACGGGACGCAGCTTGGGATGGGCCTCGGTGAAGAAGTCGTTGGTATCCATGGAAGCCGTCAGCATGGTGGCAATGGAGCGGGCGCTCTCGTCAGGCTCGATGGCCGCAGCCAGAATGACCATATCGGCATCGATATGGATTTGCTCATTGCTCAGCAAATCCGACGCCTGGACTTTCAGCTTTCCGTTTTCGGGCACCACCTTGCCCACCATGCCCTTGATGTAATGGACGCCGTATTCCTCCACAGCACGGCGGTAGAACTCGTCGAAGTTCTTACCGGGAGTACGGACGTCAATGTAGAACACATAGACCTCCGTATCGGGGTATTTTTCTCTGCACAGCATGGCGTGCTTGGCTGTGTACATGCAGCAGATTTTGGAGCAGTAGGGTTTGCCGCAGTCTCTCGTCTCACGGGAGCCGACACACTGGACAAAGACCAGCGTATGGGGATGCTCTCCATCAGAAGGACGCAGCAGCGTACCGGCGGTGGGACCGGCAGCGTTCATGAGACGCTCAAACTCCAGGGAGGTCACCACATCGGGGCTCTGAGAGTACGCATACTCATCATAGCGGTCCAGCTTGATGGGATTGAAGCCAGTGGCCACGACAATGGCGCCGTAATCCTCTTCGATCAACTCGTCCTTCTGCTTATAGTCGATGGCACCCGCCGTACAGACCTTGGCGCAGACGCCGCACTTGCCGCTTTTGAGCATGGTGCAGTAGTTGGGGTCGATGGTTGCCACCTTGGGCACAGCCTGAGCAAAGGGGATATAGATAGCCCGTCGGTTATCCAGACCCAGGTTGAACTCGTTGGGGACTTTCTTCTGGGGACATTTTTCTGTACACAGGCCGCAGCCGGTGCAGACGTCCTCCTTGACATAGCGGGCCTTGCGGCGGATGGTGGCGTGGAAGTTGCCCACGAAGCCCTTGACGGAATCCACTTCCGAATAGGAGAAAATGCGGATCTTCTCATTCTGAGCGGCCTCCACCATCTTGGGGGTCAAAATACAGGCGGCGCAGTCCAGCGTTGGGAACGTCTTGTCAATCTGCGTCATCTTACCACCGATGGTGGGTTTCTTTTCCACGATATCCACGGGGAAACCGGCATCGGCAATGTCCAGAGCCGTCTGGATACCGGCGATACCGCCGCCGACGACCAGTGCCCGCTTGGTGACAGGGCTTTCGCCTGCCGTCAGGGGCGCGTTGAGATGTACTTTGGCAATGGCAGCCCGACCCAGGATAATAGCCTTTTCCGTGGCCGTGGGCATATCCTTATGAATCCACGAGCACTGTTCGCGGATATTGGCGATTTCCACCATGTAGGGGTTGAGACCGGCCTTTTCCGCCGTCTTACGGAAGGTGGTCTCGTGCATCCGGGGCGAGCAGGAGCAGATGACCACGCCGCCCAGGTTGTGCTCCTGGATGGCGTCCCGGATCATATCCTGGCCCGCCTGGGAGCACATATATTGATAGTCTGTGGCGAATACCACGCCAGGCTCTTTGCCAAGGGCCTCGGCCACGGCCTTTACATCCACCGTGGCGGCGATGTTGGTACCGCACCAACAGACGAATACGCCGATTCTTTGCATTCCGTTGTCCTCCCCTTACTTTGCGTATTTCCGGAACGCACTGGTGATGGCCTGCTGGGGCAGGTTCTCATCGAGGAGGTCCGGGATCTGTTCGGGTTTGAGATGGTTCTGGCCCTGCTGACGGATCACCGCCAGACGGACGGCCTCAATGAGCTTGGCAGGCTCCACCATTCTCGGACAGCGCTCCAGACAGGCAAAGCAGGAAAGACAATTCCAGATGCCCTTGGAGTTCATCAGCTTTTCAATCTGGCCCTTATCGACCAGATCGACAAACTGATGAGGATGGTAATCCATTTCGTCAAAGGCCGGGCAGGTGGCGGAGCATTTGCCGCACTTCATGCACAGCCTGGGGTTGACGCCGCTGATGCGTTTGATGGTGGCGGTCAACTCCAATTCCTGATTCTTCTGCATGACGCCACCTCCTTTATTTCACGCCGAGCGCTTCAGCCAGCAGCTCGGTGAAGTAATAAACAGGCATATCCCCCTCGGCGTTCTCTTTCAGATTGTAGAGACACAGAGGACAGGCCGTAATCAGACATTCTGCTCCATTGGCCTTGGCCGACGCCGTCACAGCGCTGGCCTTCTTGACCGCCAGGGGCTTGTTTTCCAGCGTAATATAGCCGCCGCAGCACTCGTTGCGGTTGGCGTAGATCACCGGCTCCGCGCCGATGGCCCGAATGAAGTCCTCCAGAATGGTGGGCTTCTCAGGGTTATCAAACTGCATCTCGCCGCTGGGACGCAGCAGCAGGCAGCCATAATAGGCGCCGATCTTCCGGCCTGTCAGGGGGTTCTTGACCCGTTTGGCCAACTCGTCGAAGCCCAGTTCGTCCCGCAGGACTTCCAGATAGTGCAGGACCTTGGTCTCCCCGTGATAAGGGGTGTCCATCTGTAAGTAATTGTTGGCCCGGAGGACAATGTCCTCGTCGGTTTGCATGTCGTGGTTCACGCGCTTGATGACGTGATGACATGCGGAACATACTGTGACCAGGCTGTAGCCCAAGTCCCTGGCCGAAGCCAGGGACCGAATGGACGACAGCTTGGTTGCAATTTCATCTTTTGCTTGTGGATAGACCGCGCCGCAGCACTGCCAATCCGGCAATTCTTCCAGGGTGATGCCCAGGGCCTCGGCGGACTTTCTCGTATAGAGGTCCAGGTCCTTGGCCTTGGTCTTCAACGTGCACCCAGGGAAATAGCTAAAAACCATAGTCTGTCTTTCCTTCCTCTTATACCATCTGCTCGGGGTGGAATACCTCGTCGAACTGCTCCGCCGTCAGGAAGCCCAGCTCCACACAGGCTTCTTTCAGAGAAATATTCTCCTTATAGGCCTTCTTGGCCGTCTTGGCAGCGTTGTCGTAACCAATATGGGGGTTGAGGGCTGTCACCAGCATCAGGGAGTTGTGCAGGTTGTGGGCCATCTTCTCCCGGTTGGCCGTGATGCCCACGGCGCACTTGTTATTGAAGGACACCATGGCTTCGGCCAACAGCCGGGCAGATTGCAGGAAGTTATAGATGCATACGGGCATGAACACATTCAGTTCAAAGTTGCCCTGGGAGGCGGCCATACCAATGGCCACATCATTGCCCATGACCTGGACGGCCACCATGGTCACCGCCTCGCACTGGGTGGGGTTGACCTTGCCGGGCATGATGGAGGAACCGGGCTCGTTCTCGGGAATGAAAATCTCACCGATGCCGCAGCGGGGGCCGGAGGCCAGCCAGCGGACGTCGTTGGCAATCTTCATCATATCGGCAGCCAATGCCTTGATGGCGCCGTGGGCAAAGACCAGCTCATCCTTGGATGTGAGGGCGTGGAACTTGTTCTCCGCCGTCTTGAAGTCCTTGCCGGTGATCTGGGAGACGGCTTTGGCCACCTCCACGTCGAAGCCCTTGGGGGCGTTGAGGCCGGTGCCCACGGCGGTACCGCCCAGGGCCAGCTCCTTCAGCTCCGGCAGAGCGATCTGGAGCATCTTCTTGTCCTTCTCCAGACTGCTTCTCCAGCCGGAGATCTCCTGGGAGAACTTAATGGGGGTGGCGTCCTGAAGGTGGGTGCGGCCGGATTTGACCACATCCTCATTCTCTGCCTCCAGGCGACGGAAGGTATCAATCAGCAGATCCACTGCGGGGATCAGCTTATCCTCGATGGCAGTCACGGCGGCAATGTGCATGGCCGTGGGGAACGTATCGTTGGAGGACTGGGACATGTTGATGTCGTCGTTGGGATGGAGCAGCTTCTCCCCTGCCAGCTCGTTGCCGCGGTTGGCAATAACCTCGTTGGCATTCATGTTGGACTGGGTACCGGAACCGGTCTGCCAGACCACCAGAGGGAAGTGCTCGTTGAGCTTGCCGCTCATGACCTCATCGCAGGCCTGGGAGATGACTTTCAGCTTCTCCGCCGTCATCTTCTCCGGCTTCAGGGCATGGTTGGCCATGGCCGCCGCCTTCTTGAGAATGCCGAAGGCATAGGTGATCTCCCGCGGCATGGTCTCAATTCCCACGCCGATCTCAAAGTTCTCATGGCTGCGCTCGGTCTGCGCCGCCCAGTACTTGTCGGCTGGCACCTTCATTTCTCCCATGGAGTCCCGCTCAATACGATATTCCATCTGTGTTCTCCTTTCTCGTCGTCAGTCGCCGCCCCAGGGCCGCGCATCAGATCTCGATGTTGTGGATGACTTCCTTCAACTTATTGGCGCTGTTCTGCAGCTTGGCCTCCTCCTCGGGGGTCAGCTTGCTGAGGATCTTGCCGCGAACGCCGTTGGCGTCCACCAGGGCCAGAGTGCTCAGGCACACATCGTCTACACCGTATTCGCCGTGCATCAGGGTGGAAACAGTCAGGGCTGTGCCGGAACCGTTGGCGATGCACTTGCAGATATGGCACACGGAAATAGCCACAGCGTAGAACGTGGCGCCCTTGGACTTGATGACCTTGCCGCCAGAGGTGCGGACAAACTCCTCCAGTTCCTCATAGTTCTGCTCCCAATTGATATTCTCGGGCTCGGGGCAGCAGTCCTTATAAGCGTCGATGTGGGTGTTGGTGATAGTAGCCAGAGACCAGGGCACAAACGAGGAATCGCCGTGCTCACCGTAGACGCTGGCGTGGACGTTATGGGGATTCACATGGAACCGGCGGGCCAGCTCAGACTGCAGACGGGCCGTATCCAGCACGGTGCCGGAACCGATGATGTGGCTCTCAGGCACACCGGAAATCTTATGGAACACATAGGTCAGCACGTCCACGGGGTTGGAAACAATAATATAGATGGCGTTGGGAGCCGCGGCCACGATCTGGGGCGCGATATCCTTGAGGATATTGACGTTGGTCTGTGCCAGCTCCAGACGGGTCTGGCCGGGCTTTCTGGCAATACCGGAGGTGATGATCACGATGTCGGAATCCTTGGCATCGGCGTATTCACCGCTGCGGACAATGGCCGGTGCGCAGAACGTAACGCCCTGGTACACGTCCAGCGCCTCGCCAAAGGCCTTGGGCTTGTTGACGTCAATCATAAGAATCTCCGTGGCGATACCCGTGGTCATCATATTGTTGGCAATGGCGGAACCCACACTGCCTGCGCCGATGATAGTGATTTTTCTCATAAATAGTACCCTCGCAATCATTCAAAATAATACACACTGATCCAACAAAGAACCCAGGCTATCCGGTCTGCCGTTTGCCGGATTCTTTTCCTTATTATAGCACTGCATTTTTCAGTATACAACTATCGATACATTTATATTTGTATAAAATACAGCCCATTTTTCCTCAAATATTCGTCGTTCTATACAACGTCTCCGAATCTCTGCACAAAATCAGTAAATTTTAAAAAATAATCGTGATTACCAAAACTTTCTTCTTGAATTTTTCTTGATAGAAATCCGAAAGAATCCATTGACATTTTGAAAATCTGTCATTGTGCTTGATTTTCTCCCATATCTATTATTGAGGTTGCACAATTTTCTTGGAAGCCTTTCCATGCAAAAATGCCCGAAACCCACGGTGGTTCCACCGCTGGTTTCGGGCATTCTGCCGGATTTATGTTTCCGGATGCTCCGTTTCAAACGTTCCCCCATGCTGCTGCGCATGGGCCTTGATCTTCTCAAAGGTTTCCTCACTGAGATCGTGCTCAATTTTACAGGCGTCGGCTGCCGCCACTTCCGGCGAGACGCCCAGCCGGATAAAAAACTGGGTCAGCAGACGGTGTCTGCTGTAGACGCGGCTGGCGATGGCCTCGCCGTCCTCGGTCAGGCGGATATGGCCTTCCCCGTCCACCACTACATAGCCATTTTCCCGGAGTTTCTTCATGGCCACGCTGACGCTGGGCTTGGAATACCCCAGCTCATTGACCACATCGATGGAGCGTACCAGACCGATGCGCTCCCGGAGCACCAGAATCGCCTCCAGATAATCCTCCGCAGATTCGTATATTTTCATCAATGTATCGGCACCTCTTTGACAGGCATTTTCCCTAGGATAGCACAAATCCGCACAGTTTACAAGGGGGAACCTGGAGGCGTCGGACCATGACGGCACCGTCTCAGCGGTTGACCATCACATCGAGAATGACCTCATCGGTGACCTGCATACCCTCCCGGGCAATGGTCGAGATGGCCGCCACCGTCTCACCGATGGTGTCTTTGATAAAGCCCTCGCCGCTGCCGAAGCCCCGCCGCTTCTCCGTCATACGGATAGCCAACAGCGCCGCCTCCACAGAGGAGGCGATTTTGGCGGCACAGGAGGATTTAGCGCCGTCGCAGAGGATACCACCCACATCGGCCAGGGTGCAGGTGAGCACGTTGGCCATATCCTCCAGACTGCCGCCCCGCAGATACATCATACCCACACCGGCACCGGCGGCGGCACTGACAGCACCGCAATAGGCCGACAGCCGTCCGATATCCCGTTTCTGGTAGACCGCCGTCAGGTTGGAGACACACAGAGCACGGTACCGTTTCTCGTCACTGACGCCCAGCTCTTTGGCACAGGCAATGACCGGCAGCGACGCCGTCATGCCCTGGTTGCCGCTGCCGCAGTTGATGACCACCGGCAGTTCACAGCCGCTCATTCTGGCATCGGACCCGGCGGCAGGCAGCGCCCGCGCCATGACATCAAAGCTGTCGCCGTAGGCTTCCCGCAGCGTCTTGCCCACATTGCCGCCATAAGTACCGGTCAGGCCGGCTTCGGCAATTTTCAAATTATACTGAATCTGCCGGTCCAGGACCTCCCGGACATCGTCAATCTGCACCGTTTCGGCAAACTCCAGAATATGCTCCAGGTCCAGCAGGGCGTAGTCCGGGTCCTCCTCCGACGGCGCCTCCTCCTCTCCGCTCTGGCGGAACAGGGTTTGTCCATTTTTCTCGATCCGAACAATATTGGTATGGCTGTGGAGAATCTCCACCAGGGCCGTATCGTCTCCCGCCGCCATCTCCACGATGATATGGAGTTTGGCGCTGCTGTCCGACAGCTTGACGGTGCAGAGGTTCTCTGCCAGCAGTTGGCGGACTCTGGCCCGGTCCTCGTCGGTGACACCGGTGAGCACCTCCAGTTTCCGCTCGGGATCGCCGCCGACGGTACCGATGAGCGTGGCCGCTTCAATGCCCCGGAGACCGCCGGTGGCAGGCACCACGACGCCCTTGACATTTTTAATAATATTGCCGCTGCAGGTGGTGACCACCCGCTCCGGAAACGCCCCCAACACCTGCCGCGCTTTGGCGGCGGCATAGGCCAGGGCGATGGGCTCCGTGCAGCCCAATGCGGGAACCAGTTCTTTTTTCAGAATGCGGACAAAACCGTCATACATCATTTGTTCCACTGCAAAAACTCCTTGTATCTATCAGATGATGTTTCCCGTTTTCCGTGCGATCCGCACACCGGCGGCCTTGGGCTGTCCGGTATACGGAATTCCATCCATAGTATACCATTCCCCGCGAAAAAAAGCCACCATCCCCGCAAAATTTTATGGACATGCCCACCTTGACACGGTGATATTCCGGCGGTATCCTAATTCCATCTGTTTACACGAAAGGAGCGGTTCTCCCATGGATCACGCGACAAAGGCGCAAGCCTATTTTCTGGAGGGTTACAACTGCGCCCAATCGGTACTTCTGGCCTTTGCGCCGGATTTGGGACTGACAAAAGAGGACGCTGCCCGGATGGCTTCGTCCTTCGGCGGTGGTATGGGTCGGCTGCGGGAGGTCTGCGGCGCCCTCAGCGCCTCCTTTTTGATTTTAGGGCTGCGGGAGGGCTACAGTTCCTCCACCGACGACGAGGCCAAGGCCCGCCAATATGCCCAGGTGCAGGAAATTGCGGAGCAATTCCGCGCCATCCATGGCACCATTCTCTGCCGGGACCTGTTGGGTTTATCGGAGGGTCCCGACTGCCCCACCCCTGCCAAACGGACCACAGAATACTACGAAAGCCGTCCTTGTGAACGGTGCATTGGTGACGCCGCCGCCATTGTGGAGCGGATGCTTTTCTCCAACGAGGGCTAATCATGGCAGGCTACGACGATCTGTTGGAACAGCTGGCTCGGTACGATGCCGCCGATTTTCTGCCCATGCACATGCCCGGCCACAAGCGTACCGCTTTGGGCGGTGAGGAACTGCCCTGGCAGCTGGATATTACGGAAATCGACGGCTTCGACAATCTCCACGAAGCCGAGGGGATTCTGAAAGACGGCATGGAATTTGCCGCCCGGTTGTACGGCTCCGCCCGTGCCTTTTATCTGGTCAACGGCTCTTCCGGCGGCATTTTGGCGGCCATTGCCGCCGCAGCTCCTTTCGGCAGCCGGATTCTTATGGCTCGAGGCTGCCACAAATCGGTCTATCACGCCGTGGAATTGCTGCATCTGGAGCCGCTCTATCTGACGCCGCCGGTGGACCCATCCTTTGCCGTGTCCGCTTCCCTGCCGCCCGAAGCGGTGGAATCGGCTCTGGCACAGCATCCGGATGTCCGTTTGGTGGTGCTCACCAGTCCCACCTACGAGGGCGTTATCAGCGACATTGCCGCCATTGCTGCCGTCTGTCACCGGCGGAGTATTCCCCTGCTGGTGGATGAGGCCCACGGGGCCCATCTCTATTTCCATCCGGCTTTTTCCAGCGGGGCTGTGACAGCTGGAGCGGATCTCGTCATTCAGAGTGTTCACAAGACGCTGCCCAGTTTGACCCAAACAGCCCTTGCCCATGTACAGGGCAATCTGGTGGACCCCCAACGGCTGGCCCACTTTCTGGCCGTCTTCCAAACCAGCAGCCCCTCCTATCTGCTGATGGGTTCCATCCACCGCTGCCTCAAGCTGTTGGAGCACCGTGGCCCGGCACTGTTTGCCGACTATGCCCGGAATCTGCAACATCTGGACCGGCGGTTGGAAGCGCTGCACCATCTGCGGGTTCTTTGTCATGGCGCGGATCATTGCAGCCGCCATCCCGATTTCTTCGCCTTTGACCCTGGGAAGCTGTTTGTCAGTACCCACGGCACCGACCTGACGGGTCCCCAGCTGGCAGCCCTGCTGCGGCAGCGGGGCATTGAGCCGGAGATGGCCGCCCCCCAGGGCGTTTTAGCTATGACCAGCTGTTGCGACACGGCGGAGACCTTGGAACGCTTTGCTGCCGTTCTGTTAGAGCTTGATGGTCTTTGTCACAACATCAGCGTCCCCTGCATTCGTCCAACACCTCCTTTGCCCCCGGTCCGGTATACCATCGCCCAAGCCCGGCAGCTTCCCACCGTCCCTCTGCCCATGGCGGAGGCTATTGGACGCACCATGGCGGAAAGCCTTTGGATGTACCCGCCCGGTATCCCTCTGGTGGTCCCCGGTGAGGTTCTGACTGCGGATATTGTACAGGCTCTTCATGACATTGCCGACAGCGGCGTGCAGCTTTACAGCGACAGCGGTTTGGCACCCCACAGGGTTCTGGCAGCGGCGACAGGATAAAATTTCACAAATCCACACGGTTGTAATTGACAGACGGACGGATTTATGATTGAATAGATAAAAGGGAAACGGGCGCGCACCTTTGTGCCGCGCCATGGAATCGTTTACCGGGCGGCATTGCCGCCACTGTATCTTTCATTAAAAGGAGGCCCATTACCATGAATCGGATTCAGACCTTGGAGACCCGTGACCTGGCCCAGAGCGCTCACAACGGCGGCTGCGGCGAGTGCCAGACTTCCTGCCAGTCTGCCTGCAAGACTTCCTGCGGCGTTGCCAACCAGCCCTGCGAGAAGAGCAGCGAGAACAAGTAATTTGATTTTGGAAGGGTCGCTGCCCCGCCGCGCCTAGCGCGGCCGGCGGCGATTTTTCATGTCTTTGGGCCGAATACATCGGTAAGTTTAGGATTTTCACATAACAGAAAGAGGAACCTTATGATTCATCAGTACAAACTCAACGGCTACTGCATCGTGCTGGACATCTACAGCGGCTCAGTCCATGTGGTGGACCCGGTGGCCTATGACGTTATTGCCCTCTACGAGACTACCGCTCCCGAGGAGATCATCCGGCAAATGCTGGAGAAGTATCACGATCAGCCCGACGTCACCGAAGAGGAGCTGCGTCAAGTTCTGGACAGCATCGAGGAGCTGAAAAAGAGCGGTAAGCTATTCGCCCCAGACCAGTACGCCGACATGGCCTTTGATTTCAAGGAGCGCAATACGGTTATCAAAGCCCTGTGTCTCCATGTGGCCCACACCTGCAACCTGACCTGCAACTACTGCTTTGCCAGTCAGGGCAAGTACCAGGGAGACCGAGCCCTCATGTCCCTGGAGGTGGGTAAACAGGCCATCGATTTCCTCATTGCCCACTCCGGTACCCGCCGGAATCTGGAGGTGGACTTCTTCGGCGGTGAACCGCTGATGAACTGGCAGATGGTCAAAGATGTGGTGGCCTACGCACGGGAACAGGAGAAACTGCACAACAAGAATTTCCGGTTCACCCTGACCACCAACGGCCTGCTGATCGATGACGATGTCATCGAGTTTGCCAACAAGGAAATGCACAATGTGGTCCTGAGTCTGGATGGCCGGAAAGAAGTCCACGACCGTCTGCGCCGGACTGTCAACAACAAGGGCAGCTATGACATCATCCTGCCTAAGTTCAAAAATCTGGTGGAGAGCCGCGGCGGCAAGGGCTACTACATGCGCGGCACCTTTACCCACGACAATGTGGATTTCACCAACGACATTTTCCACATGGCTGATCTGGGTTTTACGGAGCTGTCCATGGAGCCGGTGGTCTCCGCCCCCGACGAGCCCTACGCCCTGACGGAAGAAGACCTGCCCAAGCTGTTTGAGCAATATGAGATTCTTGCAACAGAGATGATCCGCCGCCATGAGGCCGGCAACGGCTTCACCTTCTACCATTACATGATTGACCTCAAGGGCGGCCCCTGCATCTACAAGCGGATTTCCGGCTGCGGCAGCGGTACCGAATACCTGGCCGTCACCCCCTGGGGTGAGCTGTTCCCCTGCCATCAGTTTGTGGGCGATCCGGCCTACAGCATGGGCAACGTCTGGGACGGCGTCACCAGCACGGCGCTGCGGGATGAGTTCAAGCTATGCAACGCCTACGCCCGTCCCGACTGCAAGGACTGCTGGGCCCGGCTCTACTGCTCCGGCGGCTGCGCGGCCAACGCCTACCACGCCACCGGCAGCATCAAGGGCATCTATGAATATGGCTGTCAGCTGTTCCGCAAGCGCATCGAATGCGCCATTATGGTGCAGGTAGCCCAGGCCGGTTTCGCCAAAAGCTACTGAGCACGCCGGGAGCACCGCCAGCACAGCGCAGAAAACAACAAATCATTCTGCCGGGCGGGAAGCACTTTTTGAGCGTGCTTCCCGCTCTTCCCTGTATGCGATTTTTATGATATAATACCAGCAAGATGAATATAGAAGATGGGAGGTCCTACTATGGAAATGATTCGAGATGCTTCTTATTCCGACGTGTTCCTCTGTGACGGCGACGGTGATTTTCACGACTATCATTACGTCTCTCCGTTCCAGCCGGATGAAAACTCCCTGCTGTATCGGGTCCACCGCACCGGTATTGTCCACGCGCTGCCAACGCTTTTTGCCGTGGAGCGCAGCGCCTCCACCATCTACTGTGAAATCTTCTGTATCCTGTCGGGCCACGGTTATCTGGAATATGACGGCAAGACGTATGAACTGCACCGGAATCAGCTGGTGCTGCTGCCGGCCCATGAGCCCCACAAATACCGGAACGACCCCAACGACCCCATGGGCAAGGTATGGCTGGAATTCTACGGTGCCAACACCACCGATTTGATCCGCCATCTCATTGGGCTCCATGGGCCTGTGCTGGAAGGTCCCCTTTTCCCCGATATCTGTGCCCAGGTCTGTCTCATCCAGCAGCGCTTGATGGTCAACAGCTACTATCAGCCGTCGCTGGAAATCTATCGGGTGCTGCTGTCCATGCTGCAATACAGCGAGGTCTCCAGCCCCTTGCAGCTGACCGAGGACAGCGCCATGAATTTCCTGTTGGTGGAAGCGTATATCAATGCCCATATGTCCCGGAAAATTGCCAACGCTGAGCTGGCCGATCTGTGCGGCATCAGTCTCCAGCACTTTATCAAACAGTTCAAGGAGCACTATCACCAGACGCCCCAGGAGTATATCATGAACCAGCGGATTAAAAAGGCCCAATACACCCTGGTGCAGACCAACTTGTCCATTGACTCCATCGCGGAATCCCTGGGCTTCTGCAACACCAGCCACTTTATCCGCCGTTTCTCCGAGGCCACCGGTCTGTCACCGGTAAAATATCGCAAAGCCCAGATTCAGCGCATTGCTGACGCCCCCATCTCCCCCACCTGAGCCTTGCGTTTCTCTGCCGCCCGCCGTATAATGGACCATATGACATGGGCGGCGGCACCGTCCTCCAAAAGCAAGGAGCGGACTATGAAGCAAAAATACGGTATTTTTGACATGGACGGTACTCTGGTGGATTCCATGGGCTACTGGCGGCAGCTGGGCGTGGAATATCTGCACAGCAAAGGCGTAACAGAGATTCCGCCGGACATGCTCCGGATGCTGCGGCCTATGACGCTGGCCCAGTCCACCACGTTGTTTGCCGACGCCTTTCACCTGCCCGACACGCCGGAGGAAATTCTGGCGGAGATGAACGATCTAATGGCCGTCCATTACGGGCAAGACGTGCTTCTGAAAGATGGCATCGTAGAGTATCTGGACGAGTTGCAGCGCCGTGGCGTTGCCCTCTGCGTGGCTTCCGCCACGGACAAGCCCTTGATTGAGCTGTGCCTGGGCCGGTTGGGTATTCTGGACCGGTTCGCCTTTCTCCTGTCCTGTGAGGAAGTGGGCTATGGCAAGGACCGGCCTGATATTTACAATATTGCCGTGTCCCGTCTGGGCGGCACTCCATCGGAGACCGTTGTCTATGAAGACGCTCCCTATGCCATCCGCACGGCCAAAAATGCCGGATATCGGGTGGCGGCCATCTACGACGAGGGTGTTTCCGAAGCCCGCTGGGCAGAAATGGCCGTGCTAGCTGACTACCGGTTGGAGCACTGGTCCCAAGCTCTGGACCTGATTCTGTAATCTCATATGACAAGCGATACCCCGTTCCACAGTTGGAACGGGGTATTTTTTATCGGTTCAGATAGAAAATTGCCAGATTGAGATAGCCCGCAAAGGTCACCCACAACAGATACGGGACCTGCAAAACCGCTGCCAAGGTGGAAAATTGACGGAATGACCGAATCATTACCAGAATGGCCAGCCACAGCAGCAGCAAAACAAAAAAGGCCGCCAAGGGCTTGCCCGCTCCAAAAAACACCAGGGTCCAAACGAAGTTCAATGCCAGCTGGACGCCCCACACAATGGTCGCCGGTTTGGCCGACGCGCCGCCCTGTCGCAGCACCATAGCCAATCCCAGGCCCATCAGAATATAGAGAATGGTCCAGACAATGGGAAAGACAATCTCCGGCGGTGTCAGGGCCGGTTTTACCCAGGTGGGGTAAATGGTCTCCATGCCCTGCCGGGTCAGGGACGACGCCAGAAACCCAACGGCCAGCGCCAACAGCGGCAGCCACAGATAAGTCCACTTTTTCAAGGTTGCTCCTCCTTCCTTCCATAAAACAGCTATATGCAATTTCTGCACCCTTTATACAGCAGCATCATAGACTGTACTATGCTTTCCGGATGGAGGGATGGAGTGTGATCACCATCAGTCTTTGTATGATTGTAAAAAATGAGGAGGCCGTTCTGGAGCGCTGTCTCCAATCAGCCGCGCCCCTGGCAGATGAGATTATTGTGGTGGACACCGGCAGTACCGACAGCACCGCAGAAATCGCCCGGCGGTTTGGGGCACAGGTGTTCTCATTTCCCTGGCGGGACGACTTCTCCGCCGCGCGAAATTTTTCCTTCGACGCTGCCTCTATGGATTACTGTCTGTGGCTGGATGCCGACGACATCATATTGCCGGAAGATCTGTCCAAATTGCTGTCCATGAAAGAAACGCTGCCGCCGGACATCGACATGGTCATGCTGCCCTATCATACAGCCTTTGACGCCGACGGTATCCCCACGTTCACCTGTTATCGGGAGCGGCTCATCCGCAATCACGCCGGATTTCGCTGGGAAGGGGTGGTCCATGAAGCCATTGCTCCCCGTGGTGTGGTCCGGTACGGCGACGGCGCGGTGACCCACCGCAAAACCGGCCCCGGCGACCCGGACCGGAACCTACGGATTCTGGAAGGGCTTCGGGCCCGTCGACCCTTGACGCCCCGGGAACAGTTCTATTATGCACGGGAGCTGACGTACCATGGCCGAGATTGGGAAGCAGCAGCACAGTTTGCGGACTTTCTGCGTACCGGCGGCGGTTGGGCGCCGGACAGCATCCAGGCCGCCATGGATTTGGCCGACTGTTACCGGCGTTTGGAACAGCCGGAACAAATTTTGTCGTCTCTGGTGCTGGGGCTGTGCTTTGGTGCGCCAACGCCGGAGCTGTGCTGCGCATTGGGCCAACGGTATCTGGAACTGGAACAGTGGGAGGCAGCCATCTATTGGTATGAACAGGCCATGAACCGTCCGGAGCACCTGGGCTTTACGCTGCCGGACTGCCGGAATTACATTCCCCTGCTGCAACTATGTGTCTGCCATGACCGCTTGGGCGATTGGCGGAAAGCGGCAGCCTATAATGAAGCAGCCTGCCGTCTGCGGCCCCAGTCTCCGGCCTGTGCCTACAACCGGGCCTATTTTGACCGGATTGCCCAGCAAAACGCGGACCGGAACTGAGTTCCGGCCCGCATGGATTATTCTATGGACATGGTGGCATAGGCATTGAGGTCCTGGCCCGCCGTATATCCGGCCAGATACTCATAATACGCTTGGGCGCCAATCATAGCGCCATTATCGCCGCAGAGTTTCAGCGGCGGCAGATATAATTCTGCACCCAGCTTGGCGCATGCTGTCTCAAAATCACCGCGAATACGGCTATTAGCCGCCACACCGCCGGCAATGGCTAACTTTTTATAGCCGGTCTGCTCCAGAGCGGCCATGGTACGAGGCACCAACGTATCGCTGACGGCTTTAGAAAAATCGGCGCAAAGGTCCGGCACGTCCAGGGTTTCACCCTTCTGCCCGGCGTTGTGAATGAGATTCAGCGCCGCCGTCTTCAGGCCGGAGAACGACATATCCAAATCGCTGCCGCTGACGTGGGCCACGGGCATGGGGTATTTACCTTCCGTACCGGTGCGGGCCAGCTTATCCAGGGCTGCGCCGCCGGGATAGGGCATGCCCAGGACCCGGGCCACCTTGTCAAAGCACTCCCCCGCCGCGTCATCCCGTGTAGAGCCGAGGATTTTCAGTTTGGTGTAATCTTGGACATCCACAATCATGCTGTGGCCGCCGGACACCACCAGACAGAGGAACGGCGGTTCCAACTCCGGAAAGGCCAGATAATTGGCGGCGATATGACCCCGAATATGGTGGACCGGAATTAGCGGGACCTGCAAAGCCATGGCCGCTGCCTTGGCAAAGTTGACGCCCACCAGCACCGCACCGATGAGACCCGGCGCATAGGTGACACCGACAGCGTCAATGTCCTGCCGGGTGATACCTGCCGTCTCCAAAGCCTGGTCAGCCAGACCATAAATGGCTTCAATGTGCTTGCGGGAGGCGATTTCCGGCACCACGCCGCCGTAGGTCTTATGGATAGCCACCTGAGACGCGATGCAGTCGGCCAGCACCGTCCGGCCATCCCGAACCACGGCCACCGCCGTCTCGTCGCAGGAGGATTCAATGGCTAAAATATTCAAGTGTTCCACTCCTTTTTGAGGATCAACGCGTCCTCCCGGGGATTCAAATAGTAGTTGGGCCGTCTGCCCACCTGGATAAAGCCCAAGGATGTATACAGTGCGATGGCCGGTGCGTTGGAGGGCCGCACCTCCAGAAGCACTTCCGTCACCCCCTGCTGCCGCAGCCGTTGTTCCAATTCCGTCAGCAGCGCCCGGCCAATGCCGCAGCCCTGGTGGTCCGGGGACACAGCCACATTCAGAATATCGGTGCTGTCCAGCACCGTCTGGCTGCCCACATAGCCCAGAACGGTCTCCCCCTCCACGGCCACCAGCCACAGACTCAGCTCGTTGGCCAGCTCTCCGGCCACTGACGCCTCGCTCCAAGGGTCGGTAAAACAAACGCGTTCCAGAGCTGCCACCTGGGCTACATGAGATGGATTCATTGGGATCAGTTCCATGTCACTTGGCCTCATACCAGCTGGCGCCGCTTTTGGCCTCGGCCAACAAAGGCACCCGCAATTCCATCACCTGCTCCATCTCCCGCTCCACCAGCTGCTTTACATCGTCAGCCTGGTCCAGCGGGCACTCGACGATCAATTCGTCATGGACCTGCAAAACCAGACGGGCCTTTGGGTACTGTTTCGCCAGGGCCGCATCCACCCGGATCATAGCCAGCTTGATGATATCGGCGGCGGTTCCCTGAATGGGGGTATTCATGGCGCAGCGCTCCCCAAAGGAGCGAAGATTGAAATTCTTGCTTTTAAGCTCCGGCAAATAGCGGCGGCGGCCCATGAGCGTCGTCACATAGCCGTCGGCTTTTGCCTGTTCTACCACGTCGTGCATATACTGACGGACACCGGCGTATTTCTCCAAATAACTCTCAATATAGGCCTTGGCTTCTTTCCGGGTCACGCCGATATCATCGGCCAAAGAAAAATCAGAAATACCGTATACAATGCCGAAGTTGACCGCCTTGGCATGGCGGCGCATCAGGCTGGTGACATCCTCTGGAGCCACGCCAAAGACCTGAGAAGCCGTAACTCGGTGGACATCCTCGCCGCTGCGGAACGCCTCCTGCATAATCTGATCATTGGCGATATGCGACAGAACCCGCAATTCAATCTGAGAATAGTCAGCATCAATGAGTACACAACCATCTTTCGGGACAAACATTTTGCGGATTTCGCTGCCCAGTTCCGTGCGGACAGGAATATTTTGCAGGTTGGGTTCTGTGGACGACAGCCGCCCCGTGGCAGTGACCATGTTCTGGAACGTGGTGTGAATCCGCTCATCGTCTCCGATGACCTTGACCAACCCCTCAGCATAGGTGGAATTGAGCTTGGTCACCATGCGATAATCCATGATGGCCTCGATGATGGGGTGTTTGTTTTTCAGCTTTTCCAGAACTTCGGCGTTGGTGGAGTAGCCGGTTTTTGTCTTTTTCACCGGCGGCAGGCCCAGCTTCTCAAAGAGGATGACGCCCAACTGCTGGGTGGAATTGATATTGAAGGTCTCCCCTGCCATGTCGTAGATTTGCTCCGTCAATGCGTTGATACGCTCCGTCAGCAGGTTGCCGAAGGCCAGCAACGCCATCCGGTCCACGGCGATGCCCTCCCGCTCCATACGGGCCAAAACGGCGCAAAGCGGAAACTCCACCGTCTCATAGAGAGTGGTCATATTCTGTTCCGCCATAAGGGATTGGAGGGGCTTCCACAGGGCAAAGACAGCGGCGGCCCGGTCTGACAGGCTTTCCAACTGTCCCTCCTGATTGAGATACCGTTTCGCCAGCTCGTCAGGGCTGTACCGGGTATCCGACGGGTCCAGAACGTATCCCGCCAAACTCACATCGAACACAAAGCCGTCCTTTGGCAGTCCCAGCTGGTCCAGCTGGTGCCACAGTGTTTTATAGTCTGCGCAGACCTTGGGTGTCTCTGCCGTCAGCAGCGGTTCGCAGCAGGAAACCGCAGTAACACAGACGCCGTCAGCAGTGGCAATGGCCGCTTGGTCGCCGTCCAGGACCAGTGCGCAGGGCGTCCCCACCGGCGGCAAACACGCCAGCGTACACACGACGGCAGCCGGTTCCGCAGGCTGCGGCGCTTCCTTCACATCGTACAGGCCGTAGCGGTCCATCAGCCGGACAAACTCCAGCTTTTCAAACAGCGCCCGCAATGCCGGTTTATCCACGGGTTTGCAGACATTATCCGCCGGTACAAAATCGATGGGTGCTGTCTTGCGGATGGTAGCCAAGTCATAGGACAGATAGGCTGAGTCCTTACCGGCTTCCAGTTTCTTTTTCACCGCCGGTTTGATGGCATCACTGTCCAGATGGTCATAGATGGCGTCAAGACTGCCAAACGCCGCCAGCAAATCCCCCGCCGTCTTCTTGCCCACGCCGGGGACACCGGGGATATTGTCGGAGGAATCACCCATAAGGGCCTTACAGTCCACCAGACGGATGGGGTCAAAGCCGTACTCCTCCCGGAAGGTCTCCGGCGTATAGCGAGTGGCAAGGGTTTGGCCCGCTTTGCTGGACACCAGCCGCACGGTTACATGGTCATCCACCAGCTGCAAGCTGTCCCGGTCACCGGTGAGAATGACGCATTCCCAGCCGGACTCGGTGCAGATTCGGCCCACAGTGCCTAAAATATCATCGGCCTCCCATCCCTCCTGTTCATAGATGGGAATGGACATGGCCCGTAAAACATCCTTCATCACAGGCATCTGCTGGGCCAGCTCATCGGGCATTCCGTGGCGTGTGGCCTTGTAGCCCTCATACTGCAAATGGCGGAACGTGGGCGCTTTTAAATCAAAGGCCACGCAGACGCCGTCGGGCCGCTCCTCCCCCATAAATTTATGGAGGATATTCAAAAATCCATAGACGGCGTTGGTGTACAGCCCTTCCCGGGTGGTCAGGGGCCGGATGCCGTAAAAGGCCCGGTTGATGACACTGTTGCCGTCTAAAATCATCAGCTTCATGGGTAGAACCCCCTTTATATCATACGGTACAGTATACCACGGATTTTACCGTTTTTCCACCTGGCAAACAGAAAAAGCCTGCCGTCTGCCACCCATGTTAGGGTGGAGACGGCAGGCTTGCGGCTTTGCCGCGGGAATTGCGCCCGTTGCGACGAGCGCTTTAGGACACATGGGAATTTCGCCCGCTGCGGCGGGCGACCAAAGGCTCTGCCTTTGGAAACCGCGATTTTTTGAAAAAAATCGAGTAAAACTTTTATATTTTTCTGCTTAAACGCGCTTCCACTGAGCGCCGCCGGGCACATCGATGATCTCGATACCCTGGGCTTTCAGCTCATCGCGGATGCGGTCGGCCTCTGCAAAGTTTTTGGCCTTCTTGGCCTCGGCCCGCTGGAGCACCAGCGCGTCAATGGCCGGGGCCCCCTCGCCCTGGATGGTATAGCCGCCGGTGGTGGCTGTCTTAGTCTTGGCCTGCTCGGCCCGCTTGGCAGCAGCTTTTTCCAGCAGGTCCAAGCCTAAAACCTTGTCGAAGTCGCCCAACAGGGCCAGCTTGGTACCATCGTTGGTCTTGGCTTTCAGCACATCGTACACAGCGGTGATGGCCAGAGACGTATTCAAATCGTTGCTCAGCGCATTGTTGAACTTCTCCTTGAGGGCGTCAAACTGGGCCTGATCCACCGTCTTGTCACTGTCATCCAGTGCTGCAATCTTGTTAATGAGCTTCTGGTAGGTAGTTACGGCATTGTCGAGGTTTTCCCAGGAAAAGACCAGGCTGCGGCGGTAGTGGGATTGCAGGCAGAACAGACGGTAGGTCAGCGGGTCATAGCCCTTTTCCTCCAGCAGGGACACAGTCAGAAATTCGCCCTTGGACTTGGACATCTTACCGGTATTGGTATTCAGATGGTGGACATGGAACCAGTAGTTGCACCAATGGTGGCCCAAATACGCCTCAGACTGGGCGATTTCATTTGTGTGGTGGGGAAAAGCATTGTCGATGCCGCCGCAATGGAGATCCAAGTCCTCCCCCAAGTGCTTCATGCTGATGCCGGAGCACTCAATGTGCCAGCCGGGATAGCCCACACCCCAGGGAGAATCCCATTTTAGGGCCTGGTCCTCAAACTTGGATTTAGTGAACCAGAGAACAAAGTCGTTCTTGTTGCGCTTGCTGGTATCCTCTTCCACGCCCTCCCGGACGCCCACGGCCAAATCCTCTTCGTCATGGTCGTTGAAGACATAGTACTGGTCCAGCTTGGAGGTGTCAAAATAGACGTTGCCGCCGGCCTCATAGGCAAAGCCTTTCTCCAGCAGCTTGGAGACAATCTCGATATACTCGGCAATGCAGTTGGTGGCAGGCTCCACCACGTCGGGTCGTTTGATGTTCAGCTTTTTGCAGTCGGAGAAAAAGGCGTCCGTATAGTACTGGGCAATCTCCATGACGGTCTTGTGCTCCCGCTTGGCGCCCTTGAGCATCTTGTCTTCTCCGGTGTCGGCGTCGGAGCTGAGATGGCCCACGTCGGTGATATTCATAACGCGCTTGACGTTGTAGCCCTGATAGCGGAGATACTTTTCCAGCACATCCTCCATGATATAGCTGCGGAGATTGCCGATGTGGGCAAAGTGATACACCGTGGGACCGCAGGTATACATTTTGACAATGTCGGGATGGTTGGGAACGAATTCCTCTTTCTTGTGGCTGGCAGAGTTGTAAAGATACATGGTCAGTTCCTCCTATCGGACGGTATGGTAACCGTTTCTGTTTGTATTAGTCGCAGCGGCGGTCGTCTTCGTCGCCCAGCATCTTCTCCAATCGGCTGAGACGCTTCTGGAGCCGTTCAATTTCCAGCATCATGGGGTCCGGCGTATGGATATGGTCCAGCTTTTCACCGCTGATTTTGACAATTCGGCCCGGCACGCCGACGACCGTGGCGTTTTCCGGTACCTCCCGCAGCACCACGGAATTGGCGGCAATGCGGGCATTATCCCCCACTTTGAAAGGGCCCAGAACCTTGGCACCGGCGCCCACCATAATATTATTGCCCAAGGTGGGATGACGCTTTCCTTTGTCCTTGCCGGTACCGCCCAAGGTGACGCCCTGGTACAGCAGGCAGTCATCCCCAATCTCCGTAGTGGCGCCGATGACAATGCCTGTGCCGTGGTCGATGACCAGCCGCCGTCCAATTTTGGCCGCCGGATGGATTTCAATGCCGGTGAACCACTTGGTCATCTGCGAAATCCAGCGGGCAATAAAATATCGCTTGTGCTCATGAAACCAGTGGGCAATCCGATACTGAATTGTGGCATGGAGTCCGTTGTAAAGCAGCAGTACCTCCAGCACGCTGCGAGCTGCCGGATCATTTTTACGGTAGGCCTGGATATCTTCGATCAAATGCATAAAGTCCTCCCCGGTCGCCGCATACAAAAAGCCCGCCTCTTGAACAAGTTCTCAAGAGGCGGGCAGAAATTGCTCGCGGTTCCACTCTGATTTCTTACTTTGGGCATAACGCAGCCCTGACGGGGTCTCCCCTCGCTCCCGAACGCACGTTCACAGCAGTCCACGCTCCCCGCTTCCAGCCGATGACGGAGATTCTCTATCGCTTCGTTGCCGTTACTCTTTTCGATCAACGCGATATTCAATTCAGTATCAGTATATTACCATCAATCGTAAAAGGTGTCAAGAGTGATTCCTGTTTTTACAGGCCCAAGCACTTCCAGTTCTTGACGAAATACTCAATACCGGAGTACAGAGTGGTCAGAACGATAACCCAGGTGACGACGGTATCCACCAGCGGGTTGTTCATAAAGACCATCATCAGGCACAGGCCCACCATGGTACAGGCGGTCTTAATCTTGCCGCTCCAGGCGGCGGCCATGACGGTGCCTTTGGAAGCGGCCACCATCCGCAGACCGCTGATGGCAAATTCCCGCGTCAGTACCAGCATAACAGCCCAGGAAGGCATTCTCCCCCACTGGACAAAAATCAGCATGGCAGAGGTCACCAGCAGCTTATCTGCCAGGGGGTCCAGGAACTTGCCGAAATCGCTGACCTGGTTATAATGGCGGGCCACATAGCCGTCCACAAAGTCTGTGACACTTGCCAGAATGAAAATGGCCAGGGCCACCCAGTTATAGCCCAGCAGGAAGACGGCCATAAAAGCCGGAATCATAATGACACGCAGCAGCGTCAATTTGGTTGCAGTTGTCACAGCGATTCCTCCTCACAGACAGTGCCCACCGGCTCACCGTCCACCACGTCCTCCAGTTCCACAGTGACAAACTGGCCGGGGGCCACGGGTGTTTCCGAGGTGAACCAAATTTTCCCGTCAATGTCCGGAGACTCGGCGTAACTGCGACCGAAGTAGGCTTCGTCCTCCTCGCTGTAGCCCTCGCAAAGTACCAATTCTTTCTGGCCCATGCGGCTGTCGTGGTATTCGTCGATGACACGGGATTCCAGTTCCGCCAGGAACTCGGCCCGCTGCTGGGCCACCTCCGTGGGTGGGTACTCCATCCGGGCGGCGGCGGTCCCCTCCTCGGGAGAGAACACAAACGCGCCGACGCGCTCCAGCTTGTGCTTGCGGAGGAAGTCGCACAGCTCCTCGAACTCCGCTTCGCCCTCGCCGGGCAGACCGGCAATGAGGCTGGTCCGCAGCACCAGGCCGGGAATCCGCTCCCGCAGCTTCGTAAACAGCTGGTCCAGATACGCATGGTCACCCCGGCGGTTCATACGCTTGAGGATGGTATCATTGACGTGCTGAATGGGAATATCCAGATATTTAACAATCTTCGGCTCCCGTGCGATGACGTCAATGAGATGGTCGGACATTTCATCGGGGTACAGGTAGTGAATCCGGATCCAGGTGAAGCCCTCAATTTTACATAGGGCTTCCAACAGCACATCCAGACGCCGTTCACCGTACAGGTCGATGCCGTAGCGGCTGGTATCCTGGGCGATAACAATCAGCTCCTTGACACCGGAGGCTGCCAGGGAGCGGGCTTCGTCGATGAGTTCTTCCATGGGGCGGCTGCGGTACTTGCCCCGCAGCTTCGGGATGATGCAGAAGGCACAGTGGTTGTCGCAGCCCTCAGCAATGCGCAGATAGGCGTAATGCTCCGGCGTGGTGAGAATCCGCTGGGGCTCCTCGGTCTCGTTGATGTTGCCGAAGAATTGCAGATGCTCCTCCCCATCCAAAACCCGGTTGGCAGCCTCCACAATGTCGCTGTAGCTGCCGGTACCCAGGATGCCGTCCACCTCGGGCATCTCCTCCAGAATCTCCGACTGGTAACGCTGGCTGAGGCAGCCCGTCACCAGAATCTTGCCCACACGGCCCTCGGCCTTGGCCTGGGCCAGCAGCAGAATGTTTTCAATGGCCTCTGACTTTGCCGCGTCAATAAAGCCGCAGGTGTTGATCACCGCCAAATCCACCTGGTCGGGGACCTCGGAAATGGAATAGCCAGCCTCCCGCAGCAAATAGATCATCTGCTCCGTGTTGACCTGGTTTTTGGCACAGCCCAGGGACACAAAACCAACGGAATAGGACATATCAAAATTCCTCCATGATATCGTTGAGCGCGTCGGTATAACGCGCTATGGCCGAACGGATATCCGCCCAGCGGTGGCCGCGGCGCAGCAGGGCGTCTACGGCCCGTTTCGTCTCCCGCTCATCGGGCTTCTCCCCCTTGAAGCGGGATTGCAGGAACCGGTCAATGGCATCATCCGGCTCCGGCAGTTCCTCCATGGCTTCATCCCACAACTGACGGTCGATGCCCTTTTGATAGAGAATCTGCCGGATACGGGCGGCACCGTAACCCTTGCGGGCCGCCGACTGGGCCAACTGCCGGGCCGTCTCCAGGTCATCCAGCAGGTTCAGCTCTGTCAGCCATTGCACAGCCTCGGAAGCCAGTTCCGGCGTCTCCCCTTTCTGCACCAATCGCCGTTCCAAATCCTTTTTGGACACGTTGGTGGCAGAGACAATGCGGACTGCCCGAGCCTTGGCCGAAGCCCGCTGATTGGCGGCACGGATCTGGTCCAGCTCCTCCGCTGTGAGTTCCCGGCCCGGATACAGGGCGAACTCCCCCACGGTGGATTGTTCCATCCGCAGGCGGCGGCCGTCGTCCAGAGTGACGGTATACCGTCCACCCCGGACCGTCGGCTCCCGCAGAGACTCAATCTTCATCGTTGAAATCGTCGGCGCTCACGTCCACGGGCTTCTCTGCCGGACGCAGCGGCGTTCTGGGCCGTGCGCCCTGGAGTTTATAGAAGTTCTCCCGGATGCCCTGCTCCAGCTGCTCCGTCAGCTCCGGATGGTCAATCAGATATTGCTTGGCATTGTCGCGGCCCTGACCAATGCGCTCCTCCCCAATGGAGAACCAGCTGCCGCTCTTCTGAACCAAGTCCAGCTGCACGCCCAGATCAATCATTTCGCCGTACTTGGAAATGCCCTCGCCATACATAATATCGAAAATAGCCTCCCGGAACGGCGGCGCCACCTTGTTTTTGATGATCTTGGCACGGGTCCGGTTGCCGATGATATCACTGCCGTCCTTGATGGCCTCCACCCGGCGGATATCAATACGCACCGAAGCGTAGAATTTCAGCGCGTTGCCGCCGGTGGTGGTTTCGGGGTTGCCGTACATGACGCCGATTTTCAGACGAATCTGGTTGATGAAAATAACGACACAGTTGGTCTTGGCGATGGTACCGGCCAGTTTTCTCAAAGCCTGGGACATGAGACGGGCCTGGAGACCCACAAAGCTGTCGCCCATTTCGCCCTCAATTTCGGCCCGGGGTGTCAGGGCCGCCACGGAGTCCACCACGATGGCATCCACCGCACCGGATCGCACCAGGGCATCGGTGATCTCCAAGGCCTGCTCACCGGTATCCGGCTGGGACACCAGCATGGAGTCAATATCCACGCCCAGGGCCGCGGCGTACTCCGGGTCCAGAGCGTGCTCAGCGTCCACGAAAGCCACTTCGCCGCCCATCTTCTGGGCCTGGGCCAAAATGTGCAGGGCCAGGGTGGTTTTACCGGAGGATTCCGGGCCGTAAATCTCAATGATTCGGCCGCGGGGCACACCGCCGATGCCCAGGGCGGCATCCAACGCCAGGGAGCCGGTGGGGATGGCATCCACTACCATTTCCGGCTTGTCGCCCAGGCGCATGACGGCGCCCTTACCGAAGTTCTTTTCAATCTGATGCAGAGCCGTCTCCAGGGCCTTTTTCTTATCACTGGCCGGTGTGGGGCTCTCGTAGGGGGTTTTTGCCTTTGCCATTTATGTTTCCTCTCCTTTGTACTGTGCCAGCACGGCGCGGATGATGTTCCCCGTGTCCTCGCGCATTTGCAGTACGTTGTATCTGTGCTGTTCCAAAATCTCCCGGACAGCATCATGCTGTCCCATGCCGAATTCAAAACAGAGGAATCCGCCGGGCTTCAGCGCCGACGAAAAGTTCTTAACGATGGCCCGATAAAAGTCCAGGCCGTCCGCTCCGCCCACCAGGGCCATTTTCGGCTCGAAGTCCCGCACCGACGGGTCCAGCCGCTCGTATTCCTCGTCGGTGACGTAGGGCGGGTTGGACACGATCATATCAAAGGTGCCCAAAAACTTCGACGCCGGTTTCATGGCGTCGACGGTGATGCAGTTGACACGGCCCGTAAGCCGCTGGTCCACAATGTTTTTCTTGGCCACGCGGATGGCAGCCGGGGACAACTCGCCCAAGGTCACCCGGGCATCCTTGACCCGATGGGCAAGGGCCAGACCGATGCAGCCGCTTCCGGCGCACAAATCAAGAATTCTCGGGTTTTGGGACAGAAACATGGCTTTTTTCATAGCCAGTTCTGTAACGGCCATGGTATCGTCCCGCGGAATCAATACATCCGGCGTGACAGTCAGTGTCATGCCGCAGAAGTCCCATTCTCCCAATACGTAGGCCAGAGGTTCGCCGTTTTGAATCCGCTCCACATAGCTTTGCAGCTTTTGGGTTGCCGCCGCGTCGGCGTGGGTGGTGCGGCCGGAGACAATCTCCGAAATGGGCAGGCCCGAAGCGGCACAGACCAGCTCCCGAGCAATCTGGGAGGCGTCGGCCCCCTGGGTTTCAAACAATGCGTGGCGAACCTCATGGTACAATTCACTGTATGTCTTCACCACTGGTCCTCTCCCTCCTGTTCGGGAATGACCTCCCGCATGGCCTCAATGGCCACTTCAATCATAGAGTCATCGGGCTCCTGGGTGGTGAACTTCTGCATAGCCATACCGGGAGCCGACAACATATGGGTAAACCAGTTGTCGTGGCGGCCGGCAAAGCGGTTAATCTCATAACTGATACCCACAATAATCGGCAGCATCAGCAGGTGCAGGCCCATACGCAGCAGCGTATTACTGACCTGGATAGCCGCGCCGCAGAGAATGCTGATGCAGACCACCACCAGCAGAAAGCTGGTGCCGCACCGGGGGTGGAACCGGGACATGGGCCGCACATTTTCCACGGTCAGGGGCAGCCGGGCCTCATAGCAGCGGATGGTTTTATGTTCGGCGCCGTGATAGCTGAACACCCGTTTCATATCCTTCATCTGGGACACCAGAATCATATACCCCATGAAAATAATAATTTTCAGCAGACCCTCTACCAAATTTCGGGCCATATGGTTATCATACAGGCCGGGAATCAAGCCGCTGATCAGGGTGGGCAGCAGAATAAACAGGCCCACCGACAGTCCGATACCCAAAACCGCCGCCGAATAGATGATAAACTGTTCCAGTTTTTCCGAACCGAAATGCTGTTCAATCCAGCGCTCCAGCTTGGACGGTTCGCCGCTGCCGCCCTCCTCCTCTGGAAAATACTCGGCAGAAAACAGCAGCGCCCGAATGCCGTTGACCATGGAGCCGCCGAAAGTGAAAATGCCGCGGATAAACGGCACTCTGGCCAGCGCGGAACGCTTTTTCGTCAGCTTCAGATCATCGACTTTTTTCACCAGACCATCCTTGGAACGGACCACAATGGCCTGTTTATCAGGGCCCCGCATGAGGATGCCCTCAATAAGAGCCTGTCCGCCAATCAATGTTTTGAACTGCTCACAGCAGCCCTGTGTTTCCTTTTGTTTTGCCATGGATGCCTCCTGCGCCGCCCGGGGCGGCTCGATTTATACTGCTTCTCCGCCGGGAATGCGCACCGTCACCAGAGTGCCGCCGCCGTCGGCGTTTTCCAGGGTCAGGGACCCGCCGTGCATGGTGACGATCTCCTCGCAGACCGCCAGACCGATGCCGCTACCCCGGGCTGTGGAGCTGCCCTTATAGAATTTCATCTTCACATGGGGCAGCTCGTCTTCGGGGATGCCGGGACCAAAATCCCGAATACGGATAACCACAAATCCCTCTTCATAGGAAATGGACGCTGTAATCCGCTGCCCCTGGCCGCCGTGCTTGGCGGCGTTGTCGAGAATATTGAGGAACACCTGCCGCAGCCGTGCCACATCACAGGGAATTTCCGGAATCTCATCGTCATTTTCCAGATAGTCCAAGGTAATGCCATCCTGTTTCAAACGGCTGCCGTACATAAAGACCGTGTCCTCAAACTCCGCCCGAAGATCGGCGGGCTGCACATTGAGGGTGAACCGGCCGTCCTGCATGCGGGTAAACTCCAGCAGTTCCTCCACCATGGAGGTAAGCCGCCGGGTTTCGCTGAGAATGATCAGCATGCCCCGCCGGGTTTCCACCGGGTCCATGGTCTCCGCCGACAGCAGCGTTTCTCCCCAGCCGGAAATGGCCGTCAGAGGCGTCCGCAGCTCATGGGACACGGAGGACACAAATTCCGACTGCATTTTCTCTGCCTGGCCGATTTTCACCGACATATCGTTGATGGTATCGGCCAGTTCACCGATTTCATCGTCAAATTTCTTCTGAATCTGGATGCCATAGCTACCGGCGGCGATGCGTTTGGCTGTGGCGGTGATCTCCGCCACAGGGCCAATGATGGAGCGGATGAAAAACTTACTGCTGTACATAATGAGACCGATAAAAACCAGTCCCACCAGCACCGCCAGACCTGTAATAACCATCAGCTGCCGGTCCACGTTTTTCAAACTGGTGACAAACCGCAGAACGCCGATAACCTCGCCGTTGGTATAGATCATGGGACTGGATACAGCCATAATCCGTTCGCCGGTACTGGGATTTTTGCCCACATAGGGGCGCATCTCCTTGGTGGTAATGGCCTCCTGGATTTCCGGTGTCTGCGGGTCTCCGCCGCCCCACTGACCGTAGGAGGACGCCACAATACGACCGCTGAGATTGATGAATTGCAGCTCCAGCGTATCCTTTTCCTCAAAGGTCTGGGCCACCAGGATACAGGATTGATAATACTCCCCGTAGCTCTGGCCGATGTAGTTGCTGAAAAAGTCTGTGGTGGTCTTGGCCTTGGACTCCAGCCCTGACTGCATACTGGAATAGTAATAGGTGGTAAAGGACAGGGACACGACGACAATGCAGACGATGACCAGCAGAATAACAATGCTGAGATTATTGACAATCCAGCGTTTCTGGATGCCGGCAATCTTTTTCATCCGGTCCCCTCCCTTCTCTTGCGTTTACGGGCCGTCACGCGCCCCACTTGTAGCCAAAGCCCCACACGGTGGTAATATAGGTGGGGTTGGCTGTATCGTCTTCGATCTTGATGCGCAGACGACGGATATTGACGTCCACAATCTTCAGCTCGCCGTCAAAGTCCCGGCCCCACACGCTGGTGAGAATATCCTCCCGGGACAGGGCCCGGCCGGGATTCTGCATAAACAGCTTCATTATGGAATACTCCACCTGGGTCAGCTTGATACGCTTGCCGTTTTTGTCCAGGGTGCGGTTGCGGGTGTTGAGGACGAAGGGCCCCTGCTGCTGCTCGGCTCCGTCGCCGCCGCCATCGCCGCCGATGCGGCGGTACAGGGCGTCGATACGGGCCGTCAGCTCCGCCGGAGAAAAGGGCTTGGTCACATAGTCGTCGGCACCGGTCATCAGTCCGGTGACCTTGTCCATCTCCTGGGTCCGGGCCGTCAGCATGATGATGCCGATGGACTTGTTGGTGGTACGGATGGTGCGGCAGACCTCAAAGCCGTCCATATCGCCGGGCACCATGATATCGAGGATGGCAACACCGATATCCGGGTTGTTTTTCAGCTGCTCCAGGGCCTCGGCGCCGGTGCCGGCCTCAATGGCCTCATAACCGGCCCGCTTGAGATTGATGACCACAAAGCTGCGGATGCTGACCTCATCCTCCATAATCAATACCTTTTTCATTTCCCTGTTCCTCCTTATACCTCGCCGGAATTCCAGTCGATCTGAATATATTTGAACATGCCCACCAGATCCGCCTGCGTCAGATCATCGGCCAGCTCCGATGTGCCAAAGGACGCGGCGTAGGTCACATCGCCCTTGTCACCCAGGGGGAAGCGGCCATCGCTGGACGCCACCGCTTTCCGGTCCTCGCCGGACAATGCGTAAATGGTGAAAATGGGCTCCGTCTCCTGACCGTAGCCTTTCCACTGGTGGAAGGTATAGCCGTGCATCCCCTGCTCTGCCTCATCGTAGGTGATGGTCAGCTGATCCTCCCATTCCTCCGGCAGCACCAGGAACCAACCGCCGGAATAGTTGTGGTAGGTGGTCAGCTTCTTCTCCCGCTGACCGTCGATGGACAGATGGTACCAATCGATGATCCAGTAGGCTTCGTCCTCCGCCGCCGTCTCCGCCTGGGGCAGCTGCTTGGGCTGGGGCAATTCAATCAGACCGTCGTTATCAATATCGGCGGCGTAAACGTAATAATTGCGGACGGTCTGGGCGCTGGTGCCGCTGGCACCCTCGGCGGTGATATTGACAAAGGCACCATCCCGCAGGGCGAAAATATCGGTAACCACACTGTTTTCATCATACATACTGGCCACAAACACCGCCGGAACGCCCGTATCCACATAGCCGGTAATGATGCGGCGGACATTCTCCACGCCGGTGGACAGCAGGGACTCGGGGGCCCGCTCGATCTGGCTGCCCGTATGGCGGTAATACTCCGCCACACCGGACCGGACCTCGGTGCTGAACCGCAGCAGGAAAATGTCCATCTTGCCGTCCCGGTCCAGGTCCACTGTGGTATATTCGTTGTAGTTGGCGCTCATCAGCTCCACCACCCGATTTTCCCGCAGGGCGTAGACACTGAGGGCCTGGGGCACCTGGTCGCTGATCTGGCGGCCCAGAACCATTTCCAGACCCGGCTGGCCGTCAATCTGCACATATTCTACGCTGGCAAAGCTGCTGCCGTCGCCCTCGATAACGGCCACATTGCGGAAGTCCTCCCCAATACGGTCAAAGATGTAGGCCCGCAGGGGTTTTTCGCCGGTGGTCCGCAGAAAGACGATGGCCTCGTCCTCCGTGTCGCCGTCCAGGTCGGCCAGCTGCACCGACTGCTGGTTGGTGCCGGAGGTGGGGGCAGCGTAGGAGGTCTGATCCGTCAGCAGCAGCTCAATCTCCGATTGCAGTTCGTAGTATTCCTCCGACTGCTTGGGCAGGGCATAGAGTTCCTCGGTCCCCTGAAACAGGCAGCCGGACAGGGCCAGCGCCATGGCACAGGCCAGCAGCGTCAGCAAAATTGCTTTTTTTACCATGTTCCGTCTGCCTCCTTTCCCGTATCCGTTTGATTATACCACACTTTTTCTAAAATTGCAGCTATTTTATCACGACGTTTTCCCCACCCAGCAGTTCTTGCAATTCCCGAAACAGGTCCGGGTCCGGCAGGCACGTACCTGCCAACCGCTGTTTGGTATCAGCAAAATAGAGCACTACCGGCATGGTGCCGGGGAACATTTGCAGGACAGCCCGGACTTTCCGGTACACCGGCGCCGTCTCACTGTCCAGCCGCACATACAGCTTGCCCGCAGCCGGCGTAGGGGCTGCCGGGGCCGGTACGGGGCCCGGCTGATAGTCGTCGATGGGCAGGGCGCGGTTGAGAATCATCTGCGGTTCCTTTTCATCCCGCACCGACAGCTTGCCCCAGACCACCACGGCGGCATTTTCCGCCAGAAAGCCGCCGAACTCACTGAGGGCATTGGAAAAGACCAGCAGCTCCATGGACGCCGTATCGTCCTCCAAGGTCACATAGGCCATCATGGAATTATTGCGGGTGGTTTTCATTTTGACAGTCTGGACCACACCGGCCACCACCACCTGCTGTTCATCCTGGAACGCGCCGGTATTATCGGCAAAACTCTCCATAATGGAGCCCAATGCCACCACAGATGCACCCCGGAGCCGGGCCCGGTACTCGTCCATGGGGTGGCCCGTCAAATACAGGCCCGTGGTCTCTTTTTCGTAGCTCATGCGCTCCTGGGGGCTCATCTCCGGAATCTTCGGCACCGGCACAGACGGCAAGGCGTCCTCCTGACTGCCGCCCAGGTCGAACATGCCCATCTGTCCATCGAGGTTTTTCCGTTTGGCCGCCGTCACCGCGTCCAGCACCATCTCATGCATGGCCAGCATTTGGGAGCGGTACAGACCCAGACTGTCCAGTGCACCGCATTTAATCAGGTTTTCCAAGGCCCGCTTGTTGAGATCGGCGCCGTACAAACGGCTGCACAGGTCCTCCAGGCTGCGGAACGGGCCGCCGCTCTGGCGCTCCTTGACCACCTGCCGGATAAAGCCCCGGCCGATATTCTTGACGGCGGCCAGTCCGAAGCGGATGCCCCCATCCACGACCGTGAAGTTGTCATAGGATTCGTTGATATCCGGCGGCAGCACCGAAATATCCAGATTTTTGCACTCTGCGATATAGCCGGAAATCTTGGTGGAGCTGTCCAGCACCGATGTCATCAGCGCCGCCATATACTCTCTGGGGTAATGGGCCTTGAGATAGGCCGTCTGATAGGAAATCAGCGCATAGCAGACGGCGTGTGCCTTATTAAAGGCATAGTTGGCAAAATCAAGAATTTCATCATAGATTTCCTGGGCAATTTTCTCCTCCACTCCGTTGGCGATGGCACCGGGAATCCCCCGCTCCGCGTCGCCGTAGACGAAGGCTTTCCGCTCCTCCAAAATAATGGCCTGTTTTTTCTTGGAGATGGCCCGGCGCATATTGTCGGCCTGCCCCAGGGTGTAGCCGCCCAACTGGCGGAAAATCTCAATGACCTGTTCCTGATATACGATACAACCATAGGTGACCGATAAAATGGACACCAACTTGGGATGGCGGTAGGTGATGGTCTTGGGATTCTGTTTGGAGCGGATAAATTTGGGGATAGAGTCCATAGGACCGGGGCGGTACAGCGCCACTATGGCCGTCAGGTCTTCGATGGACTCCGGCTTCATGCCCACACAGACACCAGTGATGCCGGCGGATTCCATCTGGAACACACCGGCTGTCTTTCCCTCAGCCAGCATGGCATAGGTCAGCTTGTCCCCATCAGCCACCTTCTCAATGGCAAAGTCCGGCTCCCGGAGCCGAATGAGCTTTTGGGCATCGTCGATGACCGTCAGGTTCCGCAGACCCAAAAAGTCCATTTTCAAAAGTCCCAGCTCTTCCAGCGTCGTCATGGTAAACTGGGTGACAATGGTATCGTCGTTGCGGGCCAAAGGCACATAGTCATAGACCGGCAGCTTTGTGATAACCACACCGGCGGCATGGGTGGAGGTATTGCGGGGCATACCCTCCAACGCTTGAGCCATATCGATGAGACGGCGGATACGCTCGTCAGCGTCATACATGGCTTTCAGCTGGGGCGAGACCTTCAGTGCTTCCTCAATGGTGATGTGGAGCGTTGTGGGCACCAGTTTGGCCACAGCGTCAGTCTCGGCATACGTAAAGTTCATGGCGCGGCCCACGTCCCGGATGGCGGCCCGGGCCGCCATAGTACCAAAGGTGACAATCTGGGCTACATGGTCGCTGCCGTACTTCTCCATGACATAATCGATGACCTCACCCCGGCGGGCCTGGCAGAAGTCCATATCAATATCCGGCATACTGACCCGCTCCGGGTTCAGGAACCGTTCAAACACCAGGCCATACTGCATGGGGTCCAGGTCAGTGATAAACAGGCAATAAGACACAATGGCACCGGCGGCGCTGCCGCGGCCCGGCCCCACAGGAATGCCGGACCGCTTGGCAAAGTCCACGAAATCCGCCACAATGAGAAAATAGTCCACATAGCCCATTTTCTCAATCATCTGCATCTCGTATTCCAGCTGCTTTGTATGCTGCTCCGTGGGGTTGGGATACCGTTTGGCAAAGCCCTGAAGACACAGCTTGCGGAAATAGCCCACATTGGTTTCTCCAGGAGGCAGTTTGAACTCCGGCAAATGGTAATTGCCGAAGGTAAACTCCATGTTGCACTGTTCTGCAATGCGGACCGTGTTTTCCAGCGCCTCGGGCACATTGGGAAAGAGGGACGCCATCTCCTCCTCGCTCTTGAGATAGAATTCCTCCGTCTCAAAGCGCATGCGGTCCTGGTCCTCCACGGTCTTCTGCATCTGAATGCACATGAGCACATCCTGGAGTTCGCTCTCCTCCCGGCGCAGATAGTGGGCGTCGTTGGTGGCCGCCAGTGGCAGGCCCGTTTCCTTGGCCAGCCGCAGAATCCCCTGATTGACACGGGTTTGGACATCCAGACCGTGGTCCTGCAATTCGAGATAATACCGGCCTGGGAAAATTGCCGCAAACTCCAGAGCTTTGGCCTTGGCTGCTTCGTAGTCATCGTGGAGCAACAGCTGGGGCACCTGTCCCGCCACACAGGCTGACAGGCAGATCAAGCCTTCACTGTGGGCCCGCAGCAGCTCCATATCCACGCGGGGTTTGCCATAGAACCCATCGAGAAAGCCCTGGGACACCATATAGCTGAGATTCTGGTAGCCGGTCTCATTCATGCACAGGAGAATGAGGTGGTACGCCTCATTGTCGGTGCCGTGGACCTTGTCATGACGGCTCCGCGGGGCCACATAGACCTCACAGCCGATGATGGGTTTGATGCCGGCCTTCTTGGCCGCCCGGTAAAAGTCAATGACACCGTACATAACGCCGTGGTCCGTGATGGCCACGGCCTCTTGCCCCAACTCCTTGACCCGCTCCATCATGCGGCCAATCCGACAGGCGCCATCCAGAAGACTGTATTCCGTATGGACGTGGAGGTGTACGAATGCCATAGACAACTTCCTTTCACTGTTTTGACAATTCCATCAATTTTCTCATGCGGTGATTCAACGCCGATTTGGTCAGGGGCGGGTCCAGCATTCCCGCCAGCTCCGACAGCGTGGCCTCCGGGTGCTGGACCCGGAGTTTGGCCGTCTGGCGCAGCTTCTCCGGCAGCTGATCCAGCTGCCCCGTCTCCTCCAAACGGCGGATGGCGGCAATCTGGTCCTGGGCCGCGTCCACCACCTTGGTCAGATTGGCCGTGTCGCAGTTGACCCGGCGGTTGACGCCGTTGCGCAGCTCCTTTTCCACCTTGGCTTCCAGAATCGCCATGCCGCCCACCGGTGCGCCCAAATAGGTCAGAACATCGGCAATGGCGTCGCTTTGCTTAAAGTAGATGACGCAGGTACCGCTGCGCAGGGTGTCTTTGGGATAAAAGCCCATATCCAGCAACAGCGCTTTCGTCTCCAAGCCCACCTTCTGATGGGTGGTGCAGAATTCCAGGTGATACCGCTTTTCCGGGTCTGTGACGCTGCCGCCGGACAGAAACGCCCCCCGCAGAAAGGCGTTGCGGCAGCATTCCTCCTCCAACATCCCGTAGTTGACATGGAGCGTCACGCTCTCCCCGGCCACCAAATCAAAGGTCTCAAAAATCCGCTCGATTTTCTCCTGGTCCGTAATCAGAAAGGTCCGTTTCCCGGTTCCCTCCTCCGGTTCGCTGTCAAACCGCAGATTGAACGCTTTTCGGAATACCTTGGGCAGCCGTTCGGCAAAATCGACGCTCTCGGTGACAATTTTAATCAGGGACGGTGTGAAGGTATTGCCATAGAGCAGAATGCCGAAGGCCTCGGCCACGGCACAGCACCGCTTCTGGACCGGGTGGCGGCACAATTCCTGCTTGATATTGGATGCAAAGGACATGGCGTTCCCTCCTATCCGACGGCGTAGTTCCGCAGCACGTCCATCAGCACCGTCGCCAGTGCCGCCGAGTCGTGGCGGGCCCGCTGGCCCATGGCCAGCAGTGGGTGGCACCGGACTTGAATGCCCATGGCTTCAATCTCCTCCCGGCACAGGACCAACTGTTCCGCGTCCTCCACCCGGTAGGCATCGGACACATCCTCCGGCACCGGCGTACTGTTGGCCACACACACGTTGATAATATTGGGGCCGCCGTGGCGCAGCAGCGCCCGCACATGGTCGGCGCCCGTATACCCTTCCGTCTCTCCTTCCTGGGTCATGATGTTCATCACCAAGACCTTACAGGCTGGAGACGCTGCCACGGCCTCCGCGATACCGTCCACCAGAAAATTGGGAATGATGCTGGTATAGAGACTGCCGGGGCCCATAACGATCATATCGGCGTCTGCAATGGCCTCCAAACTCTGCGGCAGCGCTTGTGGATGCTCCGGCACCAGACGCACCTGGGTAATGCGGCAGTCGTTTTCCTTCTTGTGGTAGTAGATTTTACTCTCACCCAAAACGCGGCTGCCGTTTTCAAACTCCGCCTCCAGGTGGACGTTCTGATTGGTCACCGGCAGCACCCGGCCCGTAATAGCCAAAACCTCGCCCATGCGGTGTACCGCTTCATCAAAGGTCTCGGATATGCCGTTCATGGCCGCCAGAAACAGGTTGCCGAAGCTCTGACCGCAGAGGGAGCCCTCACAGAACCGGTAGTTCAGCAGCTTTTCCATGGTAGGCTCTGTATTTGCCAACGCCAGGATGCAGTTTCGGATGTCGCCGGGAGGCGGCATGCCCAAGTCCTCCCGCAGCATACCGGAGCCGCCGCCGTCGTCGGCCACAGTGACAATGGCAGTGATATTGCGGGTATGACGCTTGAGGCCCCGCAGCATGGCCGACAGGCCATGGCCGCCGCCGATACAGACCACTTTGGGATTATTCCGCCCCGGCACATAGACCCGAACCGATTCATCAAAATACTGCATAGACGCCTCCTGTCACTCCCGGGAGATGTCCCGATGGCCCACGGTGGTCACAAAACCCAGCCGGGCGATATGGTCTCCTAGCTCCTTGGCCACGGCCACGGACCGGTGGTGGCCGCCGGTACAGCCGACGGCAATGACCAGATTGGTCTTACCCTCCTCCACATAAAGGGGCAGGGAAAAACTCATCATGTCCTCCAGCTTTTCCATAAAATCCAACGTCTGCTGGTAGGAAAAGACAAAGTCCCGCACGGGTTTTTCCAGGCCGGTCCGGCGTTTCAGTTCTGCGATATAGTAGGGGTTCGGCAGCATGCGCACGTCAAAAACCAAGTCAGCGTCCATGGGCAGGCCGTATTTAAACCCAAACGAAATGACGTTAACTGTCATGGCATGGTCCCGCTGCTCTCCAGCGAAAAGGTTCACCAGTTCGCCCCGCAGCTTACCCGTGGACAGGTTGGTGGTATCGATAATGTAATTGGCCCGGTTGCGGATGGGCTCCAGCAACTTCTGCTCCCGCTCCACGGCGGCCAGCAGCTCCGTGCCGTCCTTGGTCAGCGGGTGCTTGCGCCGTGTCTCCTTAAAGCGTTTGACCAGCGTTTCCTTTGAGCACTCCACAAAGACGATGGAATATTCACATTCCATCTTTTCCAGAGAATCCAGCGCCATAAACAGGCCGTCAAAGGTCAGGCCGCTGCGGATGTCGGTGACCAGGGCCACCTTTTCAAACTTGGACTTGGTGGCCATACACAACTGGGCAAACTGGGGAATCAAATCCTCCGGCATGTTGTCCACGCAGTAGAACCCCAGGTCCTCCAGACAGTCCAGTGCTTTACTTTTACCGGCGCCGGACATACCGGACACAATCAGAAATTGCATGCTCTGTCACCTCACAAAATCCGCACTTCCGGCTCCAGCTGGATGCCGGACTGTTCCAATACCTTTTTTTGTACGGCGGCAATCAGCGCCAGCACATCGGCACAGGTGGCGCCGCCGTCATTGACCACAAACCCGGCGTGCTTGGTAGACACCGATGCACCGCCCACACGAAAGCCCTTGAGCCCCGCCTGTTCAATGAGCGCTGCGGCGTAACCGCCCACAGGCCGCTTGAAGGTGCTGCCCGCCGAGGGCAGTTCCAGAGGTTGGGAATTGCGCCGCCGTTGGGCCAGGTCCCGCATCCGCTCCCGGATGGCCGCCGGGTCGTCCGGCGTCAGCCGGCAGACGGTCCGCAGAATCACGCTGCCGTCGTTCTGGAACGCGCTGCGGCGGTATGCAAACCCCTGGTCCTCCCCTGCCACGGTGACAAGCTCGCCATCCCGCAGCACGGTGGTTTCCACACAGACCTGACACAGTTCTCCGCCGTAGGCTCCGGCGTTCATATAGACGCCGCCGCCCATGGTGCCGGGGATGCCGTGGGCAAATTCCAGTCCGGCCAATCCCTGGTCGGCGGCAAAAGCCGCCGCCTGGGCCATGGTCACACCGGCCCCCACCACAATGCAGTCTCCCTGCCGCTCCAGCGTCATCAGGCCGCCTTTCAGGCAGAGGACCAGCGTTTCCAGACCACCGTCCGGCGGCAGCACATTGGTGCCAGCGCCCAGAATCAGGGGCGTGATGTTCTGTGCGTCACAGAACGCCAACAGCTGCCGGACCTGCTCCTCCCGATTGGGAAAGGCCATGGCCGCCGCCGGGCCGCCCAGCCGGAACGACACATGCTCGGCCATGGGTTCCCCCAGACGCACCTCCACTTCAGGACACGCTGCTTGCAGGGCGGTAATCCATTCTGCACCCATACTTCACTGGCTCCTCTCTGCCGCTCCGGCGGCGCTGGTTTCTTAGAATTATAATCATATCATATGTCCGGCCCCTTGCAAATAGCCAAAGCAGACAAAAACCGGGCATCCGCAAGCGGACGCCCGGAAATTTTTAGAAGCTCTGGCCGAAGGAGGAATCAAAGTGTTTGTTGATCTGCTCCGCAAATTCGGCGGCGGCGTTGTAGCCCATCTTCTTTTGACGATTGTTCATGGCGGCCACTTCCAGAATCACTGCCAGGTTACGGCCCGGAGTGATGGGAATGGTCAAAGACGGAATCTTGACGCCCAGAATATCGGTATACTGGTTTTCCAGACCCAGACGGTCATAGGCTTCGCCGTCCCGCCAGGGAACGATGTTGATAATCAGGTCAATATCGGCGCTGTCCTTGACGGCAGCCATACCGAAGAGCTTGGCCACGTTGATGACGCCGATACCGCGCAGCTCGATATAGTGCCGGATCAGCTCCGGCGCGGTGCCGAAACATTTCTTGGAGGAAACCTTCTTGATCTCCACGGCATCGTCGGCAATAAGCCGGTGGCCGCGCTTGAGCAGCTCCACTGCCGCCTCGGACTTACCAATGCCGCTTTCACCCAACAGCAGCAGGCCCTCGCCGTAGACCTCCACCAGAACGCCGTGGCGGGTGATGCGGGGCGCCAGATAGACCTTCAGGGCGGAGATCAGGCTGGAGACAATATAGGACGTAGTCTCGCTGCCCTGCAAAATGGTGATATCATGCTTGGCCGCCATCTCCAGACACTCCGGCAGGGGGTCCAGATCGCGGGAAATGATCAGCGCCGGAATCTTGTAGGAAAAATACCGGTCAAAGATGCTGCGGCGCTCGTCGGCCGACAGCTTGTTGAGGTAGGTGGTCTCCACCGTACCGATGACCTGTAAGCGCATGGGTTCAAAATGGTCAAAATAACCGGCCAGCTGCAGGCCGGGTCTGCTGATATCGTCCACCGTGATGTTGATCTGTTCATAATCGGTAGCCTTATGAATGGGACGCAAGTTAAATTCCTTCACCAGCTGCGTCAGCGCAACACTGTAAGAATGGATCATGATCTTCTCACCTCATATATTTTCTCAACAATCTTCTTAACGGGTACAGCAGACCGCCAAAAACCCGGTTTTTTTCACCATGCGGAGTGATTGTTCTTATTATACCGTGTACCACACTATTTCGCAACCAATCCCTTTGAAAAAATAAGACAAAAATCTTGCAAAAAACTCTTGCAATTTCACTTAAAATCTGATAACATATTTACTGCGTGTCAAAGCGTTAAATTTTTTCATGGCAAGGAGGTGCAGCCAGTGGCTAAGTGCGATATTTGCGGCAAGGGTGTTGCGTTCGGAATTAAGGTTTCCCACTCCCACAGACGTTCCAACCGGATGTGGAAGCCCAACGTCAAGCGCGTCAAGGCGATTGTTGACGGTACTCCGCGCCATGTTTACGTCTGTACAAGATGCTTGCGCTCCAACAAGGTCGAGCGCGCTGTGTAATCACACACCCACAAACAGTCAAGCAGATCATCGAAAGATGGTCTGCTTTTCTTTTTCCCCTCCTCTGCCAAACGCAGATGGAACGAGACAGAAAAGCGGGCCGCCCTGGCGGTCCGCTTTTGCACAGTATTGGGATTCAAAGTTCCGCCAGCGGCGTGGAAATCCGCACCGGCACGCGGAATGTTTCCATAAGACTGACATACTTATCAAACATGGTCACCACTCTGCCCTCGGCCGTGGCCGGCAGATTGCGGGTCAGGGGCCACATATGGCGCAAAATGATATCCTCTTCCACCGGCGTCAGGTTAAAATACTTCCGGGCGTTTTGCAGCGCCTTGCGGGGGTGCTCAAAGCCGTGGAGCAATTCGCCCTTGGCCGGGCGGTAAGTATGCCAGTCATACAGGAACAGGTCATGCAGAAGCCCGCCCCGGGCCGCTGCCCGGGCGTCCAGTCCCCGGTCCCGGCAATAGCAATAGCTGAGATAGGACACGTTGACACAGTGGTGCAGGCAGCTGGTGGTGCCGTGCTGCATAAACTGCGCCATGGACTGCACCGCTTCATGCTCCCACAGGTCGGCAATGGCAGCGCAGTACTGGGGATCCTGGGGCAACCGTACGCTCAATGCTGTTCCTCCTTTTCCATCTCCAGCCCGCCGCGATACTCCCGGCGTGCCTTCTTGGCACTGACAATGAAATCCACCAGATAGATCACGCTGAGTCCGCAGGACAGCCACCAGCTGGTCCGGTCCGACAGGCGGAGTACCAGCCAGAACACCGTTTTATGCAAAAACAGAATCACAAACAGCGCCAGCAGTCCCCAACCCATGGTGCTCTCCAGGCAGAGGATACCCTTATAGTTGAATTTCTTCTCCGAATAGTCCCACCAGAAGTCACCGAACAACCGCTGCATGGCCCGGCCCACCAGGTACTCAAAGCCGGTAGCCGTCAGAGCGCCGACAAAAAACAGCAGCACCAGATTATCTGCCAACGGGTTCAGTGCCGCATAGCCCAGCATGGAGCCGAAGCCGTAGATAATGCAGAAGGGACTGTGGGCAAAGCCGCGGTTTTCCCAATGGCCCTTTTCCCGGCGAATGACGATGCACTCCATAAGCCATCCCAAAAAGCTGTAAAGAAAGAACACGTTGATCAGTACCGAGAGCGACACGGCTTCCGGATAAAACATGGTCCTCAATTTTATCACCTTTTATGACGGGCAGCAGGCAGAGAACCAGCGCTGCCGCCCCTAGGATTTTGTGTCATTAGTATAGCGCATCTTTGTGCGATTTACAATAATAATTAGAATCTTAAACAAAATTTAATCTTTCAATCGTACAAAAATCACAATCATTTGTCAATTCCAGCCAGCATCTTCAAATTCATGACGTTTTTCGCGGCCCATCAGGGCATGCAGAGCCTCGCCGGGGTCGCAGCCCTCGTAAAGGGTGGCATACGCCTGCCGGACAATGGGCATCTCCACATGGGCCTTTTCCGCCAGTTCATAGGCGGATTTGGCAGCATAGTAACCCTCCACCACGGCACCCACCTCTTCCATAGCCGCTTGGACACTCTTGCCCTGGCCGATAAGAATACCGGCCCGGCGGTTGCGGGAGTGCATCGACGTGCAGGTGACAATCAGATCGCCCACGCCAGCCAATCCGGCAAAGGTCTCCTTTTTGCCGCCCATGGCCACACCCAGGCGGGCCACTTCCGTCAAACCACGGGTCATCAGCAGCGCCTTGGTGTTGTCGCCAAAACCCATACCGTCGGAGATACCGGCGCAGAGGGCAATGACGTTTTTCAATGCCGCGCCCAGCTCCACGCCCACCACATCGGTGCTGGCGTAGACCCGGAACCGCTCATTCATAAAGACTTCCTGCACCATCTCAGCCACGGCAATGTCTTCACAGGCCGCCACGCAGCCCGTGGGGATATCCCGTGCCACCTCCTCGGCGTGAGACGGACCGCAGAGCACCGCCACCGTCCGGCCTGTGACTTCCCAGAGAATCTCGCTGAGCCGCTTGGACGTACCGGCTTCAATGCCCTTGGACACGGAGACCAGTACCGCGTCTTCCCGCAGATAGGGCGCTATCCGTTCCGCCGTGGCACGCACGGCAAAGGACGGCGACGCCATGACCACCATCTGCTTCCCTGCCACACAGGCCGGGTCGCTGGTAAAGTGCATATCCGGCAGCGTCACGCCCTCAAGCAGACGGTTCTCCCGGTTCTCTGACAACGCCTTGGTCTGCTGCTCATGGAACGACCACAAGGTGACCTCATGTCCGTTTTTTACCAGCAGCCGTGCCAGAGCCGTACCCCAGCCGCCGCTGCCTACCACTGCAATTTCCATATCCGTCGCCTCCTTGAATCAACACAGTCAGCTTTTTTGTTTTCTGTGGAAAGAGAGCTTGTTCTCCTCCCCTTTGAGTAGTCTGCGGATATTACTCCGGTGCTTGTAGAGCACCAGTGCCGCCAGCACCACCGCCTGGGCAATAATGGCCCACTGGCCCGGATAGAGAATAAAGAAAGCCGGGACAAACAGGACCGCGCCCAGGCAGGAGCCCAAAGAAACATATTTGGTAAAATAGACCACAATGACAAACAGCACCAGCAGCGCCAGAAAGAGCCGCCAGTCCATCATGGCCGCCAATGTGGCGGCACTGAGAATGCCCTTACCGCCGCGGAACTGGAACGCAATGGGGAACATATGACCCAAAACCGCGCAGAATCCGCCCAGCATCCGGCCCAGGTCCGCATATCCAAACCGCCCCAGGAGCCAGGTGCCCAGGAGCGACGCCGCCACTGCCTTGACCACATCGATGCCCAGCACCAAAAAGGTGGACAGGCCGCCGTAGGTGCGGTGGAAGTTGGTCAGGCCCGCATTGCCGCTGCCTTTGGTGCGGACATCCTCCTTCATGACCAGACGGGAAATCAGGATGGCGCCGTTGAGATTGCCCAGCAGGTATCCCGCAACCGCCGTGATTGCAAAGAACAGCCAGAACAAACTCATCCCTCCTTATCCCCTTTCTGCCGGATGGTAATGCGCACCGGCGTGCCCACCAGGCCAAACACGGATCGAATCTGATTTTCCAGATACCGCTGATAGGAGAAGTGGAATAGCCGGGCGTCATTACAGAAGATGACAAAGTGGGGCGGCTTGACACCGGCCTGGGTCATATAGTAAATCTTCAGGCGGCGGCCCTTGTCCGACGGCGGCTGCACCCGGGCCATGGCATCCTCCAGAATGTTATTGAGCATTCCGGTGGTAATGCGCATGGCGGCGGCGTTGGACACAGCGTTGATCTCCTCAAAAATCCGGTCTACCCGCTGGCCTGTCAGGGCCGACAGGAACACAACCGGCGCATAGGTCATATAGGCCAGATCCCGGCGGACTTCTTCGGTCATCTTGGCCATGGTGTTGGTGTCCTTCTCCACGGCGTCCCACTTGTTGACCACGATGATGCTGGCCTTACCGGCCTCATGGGCCAGACCGGCAATTTTTGTGTCCTGGTCGGTGACACCCTCCTGGGCATCCACCAAAATCAAGCACACGTCGGCCCGCTCGATGGCGCTGACGGTCCGCAGGTTGCTGTACCGCTCAATGGCGTCGTCCACCTTGGATTTCCGGCGCATACCGGCGGTGTCGATAAACAGATACTTGCCGTGCTCATTTTCAAAATAGCTGTCGATGGCGTCGCGGGTCGTACCGGCCACATTGGACACAATCACACGCTCTTCGCCCAGGATGCGATTGAGCAGACTGGACTTACCCACGTTGGGCTTGCCGATGATAGCCACCTTGATGACGTCCTCATCCTCTTCCTCCTCCACTTCCTCCGGGAAGGCAGCCACACAGGCGTCCAGCAGATCGCCGGTGCCGTGGCCGTGGACGGCGGATACCTCGATGGGATCACCCAGGCCCAGGGCGTAGAACTCGTAGACGTCGGCGTTGACCTGTCCCACGCTGTCGCATTTGTTGACGGCCAAAACCACAGGCTTTTTGGAGCGCTGCAACATGGAGCCCACGGCACTGTCGGCGGCGGTGAGGCCCACGGTCACATCGGTGACCATAATGATGACATCCGCGGTCTCAATGGCGATCTCCGCTTGACGGCGCATAAATTGCAGCATCTCGCTGTCGGTGCCCGGCTCGATGCCGCCGGTATCCACCAGAGAAAAGGTCCGGCCGTTCCACTCGCAGTCGCCGTAAAGACGGTCCCGGGTGACGCCGGGTGTGTCCTCCACAATGGCCGTCCGGCGGCCGGTCAGTTTATTGAATAACAGGGACTTGCCCACGTTGGGCCGGCCCACAATGGCTACAATGGGCTTTGCCATGCAGACACCTCCTAATAGGGTTCCGTAACGCGCTGTCTCGGAGGACGGCGCTGCTTCTATTATTATGACACAGGCCGCCGGATGGGTCAACCGGAAGGCCCTCGATATCTGTCGAAGGCAAAAGAAAAAGAGGCAGATCCAAGGACCGGCCTCTTAGTTTCTTTGCATTGGGACTTACTTCGCCTCGACAGCAACGACTTCACGTCCGTTGTATGTTCCGCAAGCCTTGCATGCTCTGTGGGGCAGACGGGGAGCGCCGCACTTGGGGCAAGCGACTACGCCGGGGATGGAAATCTTCCAGTGAGAGTTGCGTCTCTTGTCGCGTCTTGCCTTGGAAACTTTACACTTGGGTACAGCCATTTGTGACACCTCCTTGGTCTAAATGCCTTTCGGCATGGGCTTGTAAATTACTGTAAAAGCTGCTGCAATGCAGCAAAGCGTGGATCCACATCGGGTTTGCACTGGCAAGGCCCCTCGTTGAGGTTCTTGCCGCATTTGGCGCAAAGTCCTTTACAGTCCTCGCTGCACAGGAGCTTGGAATCCATGGACAACACAAAGGCCGTAGTCATAATGTCGTCCAGGTCGGCGTTATCGCCATCCAGCAGGAATGTCCACTCGTCGGCGTTGTCCTCGTCGGCCAGCTCCCGGACCAGAATGGCCTCCACAGGGAACCGCACCTCCCGGGAAAACTCCGTGGCGCAGCGGTCGCAAGTGCCGTTGAGCCGCGTTTCCAGGGTGCCGGTGAGAACCAGGACACCAGCTGTGTTGCGAACCTGTCCGGTACAGCGTACCGGCTCCGTAACCGGCCGTCCGCCGCCGAAGGTTTCTTCGCGCAAATCCAGTGTCATTTCAAACGGAACGATGCCACCGGGGCAGTCGATGATCTTGGACAATCCTAGCAGCATATGCGTTCACCCACTCCATTAGTCGTGCAGGATATATTGTATAGTATGTTCCCGGAATTGTCAAACCCTTTTTTACAAAAAATTTAAAAATATGATTCCGGCCCCTTGACATTCCCCGTTCCACCGTACATGATGGGAGTACGAACCAAAAACGGAGGCACACTATGAAAGAACTGCACATCGGACGCAATGACGCCGGCCAACGGCTGGACCGCTTCGTGGCCAAATCCGTTCCCCTTCTGCCGGCCAGCCTGTTACAGAAATACATCCGTCTCAAGCGGATCAAAGTCAACGGCAAGGGCGCCAGCCGTGACACCCGATTGGTGGAGGGCAACGTATTACAATTATATATTAACGATGAGTTTTTTGAAACCCCCAAAGCGGAAAATGCGTATTTGACCGTTTCCACCCCCAAGCTGCACATTGTCTATGAGGATGAACACATTCTGCTGGTGGACAAAAAGCCCGGACAAGCGGTTCACCCTCACGACGGCGCAGAATACGGCAAGACCCTCATTGACCACATCCAGGCGTACCTCTACGCCAAGCGGGAGTGGCGTCCCCGGGAGGAAAACAGTTTTACGCCTGCCCTGTGCAACCGCATCGACCGGAACACCGGCGGCATTGTCATCGCCGCCAAGACCGCCGAAGCCCTGCGCATTCTCAATCAGAAAATCCGGGACCGGGAGCTGGACAAGCGGTATCTCTGCATCGTTCACGGCACGCCCAAGCCGCCGGAGGACAAACTGGAGGGCTACATTTTCAAGGACGCCGCCAAAAACCGCGTCTATGTGACGAAGACGCCCCAGCCCGGCTCCAAAACGTCGGTGACCTGTTACAAAACCCTGTGTACCCGCAACGGCCTGTCCCTGGTGGAGTGCGAGCTGATCACCGGCCGGACCCATCAAATCCGCGCCCAAATGGCCGCCGCCGGGCACCCGCTCCTGGGCGACGGCAAATATGGGAAGCTGGACAAGCGGTACGACCGAAAATTCCAAGCCCTCTACTCCTATAAGCTGACGTTCTTCTTCACCACCGACGCCGGCTGCCTTGCCCATCTGGACGGAAAGACGTTCCAGGTGGAGGATGTGGACTTTGTGGAACAGTATTTCCCAGGTTATACATGGTAAGCACCGCGAAATCCGTCGATTTTCGTTGACATCGTCTCTTTTATTTTATATAGTCATTCTATGGCCCGCGGAGCGCCGCTTCCGTGGGCCACCATTCCGAAGAAAGAGAGGGCGGAGCATGGCAAAGGAACTCATCCGCTTAACGAATCTCACCATGACCTTTGAAGACGGCGAAACCATCCTCAAAGGAATCAACCTATATATCAATGACCACGAATTTCTTACGCTGCTGGGTCCCAGCGGCTGCGGCAAGACGACAACGCTGCGGATGATCGGCGGCTTTTTAACGCCTACCTCCGGCGAAATCCTCTTCGACGGCCAGCGCATCAACGAGCTGCCGCCCCACAAGCGAAAAATCAATACCGTATTCCAGCGTTACGCTCTGTTCCCCCATCTGGACGTCTACGACAACATCGCCTTTGGCCTTCGGCTGGCCAAACTCAGCGAACGGGAGATCGACGAGCGGGTTATGGAGATGCTGGACATTGTCAGTCTCAAGGGCTTTGAAAACCGCAAGGTCACGTCTCTGTCCGGCGGACAGCAGCAGCGGGTAGCCATCGCCCGCGCCCTGGTCAACCGCCCCAAGGTCCTTCTGCTGGACGAGCCCCTGGGCGCTCTGGATCTGCGGCTTCGCAAGGACATGCAGAACGAATTGAAGCGCATTCAGCAGGCCATGGGCATCACCTTTATTTATGTGACCCACGACCAGGAAGAGGCGCTGACCATGTCCGACACCATTGTGGTTATGGACAAGGGCCATATTCAGCAGATCGGTCGCCCGGAGGACATTTACAACGAGCCGAAAAACGCCTTTGTAGCCGACTTTATCGGAGAATCCAACATTCTCGACGGCATCATGCGGCAGGATTTTCTGGTGGAGTTCTTCGGCCGCCAGTTCCCCTGCATCGACAAAGGGTTTGCCCGAGACGAGCCGGTAGACGTGGTCATCCGCCCCGAGGACATCGACATTGTCCCCGCCGATGACGGCCACTTGTGCGGCACCGTCACGGCCATTACCTTTAAAGGCGTCCACTATGACATCATTGTGGATTTCAAGGGCTTCAAATGGCTGATTCAGTCCACCGACTATCAAGAAGTTGGATCCTACATTGGTATTCGGCTGAATCCCGAGGATATCCACGTCATGAAAAAGAGCGAATACTCCGGCATGTTCGGTGATTACAGCTCCTATTCCGCCGAATACGATGAGATTGCGGAGGGCGGCGAAGATGAAGAGTAAATGGCTGTCCGGCCCCTATGTGATCTGGATGGTCCTCTTCACCCTGATCCCTCTGGGCATTGTTTTTTATTTTGCATTCACCGATGGAGCCGGTCAATTCACGTTAGCCAACATCCAACGGCTGGGAGCCTATCTGCCTATTTTGCTGCGCTCGGCCTGGATGTCCATTTTTTCCAGCATTCTGTGCCTGCTGATTGGCTATCCCGTAGCCTACTGCATGTCCAAAGCCAGCCCTACCCGGCAAAAAATTTACTATATGCTCATTATGCTGCCCATGTGTCTGAGCTTCCTGCTGCGGACCATGGCCTGGGTCTCCCTGCTGGAGGACACCGGCATCCTCAATAATGTTCTCCGTTCCCTGGGCCTCTCTCCCCTGCCCCTGATCCGCAACACCGGCGCTGTCATTCTGGGCATGGTCTACAATTATCTGCCCTTTATGATCATGCCTCTCTACACGGTGCTGATCAAAATTGACCGGCGGCTCATTGAGGCAGCCCAGGATTTGGGCTGCAATCAGGTACAGGTCTTTACTAAAGTGATTCTGCCCCTGTCGGTGCCCGGCATCGTTTCCGGCATCACTATGGTCTTTGTCCCCGCCGTGTCCACCTTCTATATCTCCCAAAAACTGGGCAGCCCCGGCGCGGTCCTGATTGGCGACGTCATCGAGTCCCAGTTCAAGGGCGCCTACAATCCCAACCTGGGCGCCGCCATGTCGCTAATTCTTATGGCGTTGATTTTCCTGTGCGTGGGCCTGATGAACCACTTCTCCGGCACCGATGATGAGGAAGGAGTGGCTACTCTGTGAGACGCTTCAATAAGATTTTTACCTTTCTGGTGTTCCTCTTCCTCTATATCCCCATGATTCTGCTGGTGGTGTCCTCTTTCAATCAGGGCACCGACATGGCTGTGTGGAAGGGTTTTACCTTTTCCCAGTACGGCGAACTGTTCCGGGACCGGTCCCTGCTGCGGCTGCTAGGCAATTCGGTACTGGTGGCCATTCTGTCCAGCCTGATTGCTACCATTCTGGGCACCATGGCCGCCCTGGGCATCCATGCCATGCGGGGCCGTATGCGCCGCATTGTCCTGGGTGTCACCAATATTCCCCTGACCAATCCGGAAATTGTCACCGGCGTGGCCCTGGCTCTGCTCTTTGCCTTTGCCGGTACCATGCTGAAAATCAATTCCATTCTGGGCTTCTGGACGCTGCTCATTGCCCATGTGACCTTTAATCTCCCCTATGTTATTCTGTCAGTGATGCCCAAGCTGGTACAGATGGACCCGGATTTGGCCGAAGCCGCCCAGGACCTGGGCTGTACGCCCTTCCAGGCCTTTACCAAGGTGGTCATCCATGAGATTCTGCCGGGCATTGTCTCCGGCGCATTGATGGCCTTTACCATGAGCCTCGATGACTTCGTCATCAGCTACTTTGTCACCGGTTCTGACTTTGTCACCCTGCCGGTGGAGATTTACAACTACACCAAAAAGCCCATTCAGCCCAAAATCTACGCCCTGTTCGCGTTGATGTTCGGCGTGATTCTTCTGCTGATGGTGGCTATGAACCTGCTGCAGCTGCGGGACCTGAAACGCCGCCGCACCAAGCTGACCCAAAGGAGGGAGCCTTCCCGTTGAGGAAACGCCTTGTTACCCTGCTGCTCACTGCCCTGCTGGTGATGGCAGCCTGGCCCGTTACGGCCTCCGCCGCCCCCGGCGGCACCATTAACGTCTACAACTGGGGCCAGTATATCTCCGACGGCACCGATGGTTCCCTTGATGTGATTGCCGCCTTTGAAGAGGAAACCGGCATCAAGGTCAACTATGTGACCTTTGACAGCAACGAGACCATGTACACCAAGCTGAAAACCGGCGGCTCCTCCTACGACGTCATCATTCCGTCGGACTACATGGTGGGACGGCTCATTGCCGAAGATATGCTGGAGCCCCTGAACTTCGACAATATCCCCAACTATCAGTATGTGGATGAATCCTTCCGCAACACGGCCTATGACCCGGACAACCTCTATTCCGTCCCCTACACCTGGGGCACCGTGGGCCTGATCTACAACAGCAAGTATGTGGACAATGTCACCGGCTGGTCCTCCCTTTGGGACCCCCAGTATGCGGGAAAAATCCTGATGTTCGATAACTGCCGGGATGCCTTCGCCATTGCGGAGCTGCGGCTGGGCTACAGCATCAACAGCAGCGACCCGGCGGAGTATCAAGACGCCGCCAATCTGCTCCAGCAGCAGAAGCCCTACGTGCAGCAATACGTCATGGACCAGATTTTCTCCAAAATGGAGCGGGAGGAAGCCTGGCTGGCTCCCTACTATGCCGGTGACTATCTGACCATGGTGGAGGAAAACCCGGACCTCTCCTTCTGTCTGCCGGAAGAGGGATTCAACATGTTCATCGACGCCATGTGCATTCCCAAGGGCTGCACCAACAAGGAGGGCGCCGAAGCCTTTATCAACTTCCTCTGTGACCCGGAGATTTCCGGCCGCAACATGGACTATCTCGGCTATTCCACCCCCATTTCCGCTGCCAAAGAATATATGGACCCGGAAGTGGCCAATGATCCCGTGGCCTATCCCGATGCTGAAACCCTTTCCAGAGGGTCCAGCTTCCTGGCCCTGCCCACGGAATCCACCCAGTTGATGGATTCCCTGTGGCTGACGGTGAAAACCGCCGGGGGCAATACGAGCTTCTATCTCTGGTCCAGCGCTGCCGTGCTGATTCTGGTGGTGGGTCTGCTGACCATCGCCAAAATCCGCAAAAAGCGCCGCATTGCCCGCCGGGGATGCAGCCGCCGCCCGGACAATCCCTGATAAAAAACCCGCTTCTGCCAAAACAGAAGCGGGTTTTTCCATGGAATTATTCAAATTTTGGTTCGTTGGGGTGCTGCAGCTCAATGCGTTCCCGTGCCTCCCGCCCCTCCCGCAGGAGCCATTCCAACGTCGGCTCGTCGCCGTCCATAATGGCCTGCCGGACCTCGTTCATCCGGGCCGTCAGCAGATCGATCTCCTCCACCAGTGCCGCCCGGTTCATGGCAAACAGTTCTGTCCAGACCTTTTCGTTCAGTGGGGCTACCCGTGTCATATCCCGATAGCTGCCGCCTGCAAAACCCTCATAATTGGCTGACACGGGACTTTTTACATAGCAGTTGGACACCACATGGGCCAGCTGGGACGTATGGGCAATCATCCGGTCGTGGGTTTTGGCGTTACAGATGCGAATGGTGCCAAAGCCCACCTGCCGGAACAAGGCGCTGAACCGGTCCAGGTCCCCTTCCCCAGTGGTTTTTGTCGGCACCAGAATCATACTGGCGCCGTCGAACAGCTCCGCAAAGGAGCGCTCATAGCCCGCTCGGGCCAGTCCGGCCATGGGATGGCCGCCGGTATACCGGATGCCATGAGCGGCGGCCAGGGGCGTCACCGCCTTTTCCACGGCTTCCTTGACGCCCACCAAATCCACAATAGCCGCCCCCGGCTTCATGGTGGGAATGACCCGTTCCAGAAAGGTGATAGTAGCCCGTGGATACAGCACCGGAATCAGCAGATCACACCGGGCCAAAACCTCGTTGTCGGCAATGCCGTCGATGGCCCCGTCAGCCAGAGCCCGCTCCGCCACGGACCGGGTCCGGTTCCAGCCATACACCAGGCAGTCCGTATGCTTTTTAAATGCTTTTGCCATGGAGCCGCCGATGAGGCCCAATCCTGCTATCACTACTAGTTGTTTCATTGTCACCGCTTCCTTTGTTATCGCGTTTTAAATGGCTAAATTTTCTCTCATTATACACAGCGGACGGCAGTCCGTCAAGAGACTGCCGTCCGCTGTGTATTTTTTGTCAGCTGCCCACATAGGTAAACTGGTTCGATTGGGATAAGGCTTCGCCCTGGGCCGTCACCTGGGAGACCGCCACCACGTCCAGAGGTTCCAGCGTCGTGGCCGGCAGCATCAAGGTGCTGCTGTTGATGAAGATTGTATCGGACCGGAGTTTGCCGTTGATGGAAACTTGGCTGCACTCGGTGAAGTTCTGACCGGTCACATACAGTTCGTCATGGAGATTGTCAGCCCGTTTTACCGTGATGGGCAAAATGCCCATCTGCAGATCCGTCGGCTCATAGGGCAACCGCCCGTCGTAAGCATAGTAATCGCCGTACAGCAGGTCATAGCCCAACATCTGCAAATCTTCCTGATAATCGGGATTGGTATCCCGTTCCTGGTGGAGCTTTGTCAGGACGCCGTCATGATAGCCCAACTGGCCCAGCACTGTGGCCGCCAGCTGGTAGGCTTCCAGGTCCTCGTCCTCCTTGGGCAAGCCCATGTTGTTCCAGATCACATATTCCGTTTGCAGCAGATCGCCCTTGCTCAGATACTCCGGCTGGATGGCAAAGTTGGGCAGATGGTCGCCGAAGAGAATCAGCACCGTCGGTTCGTCCCGCTCTGCCAAGGCCTGAACCAGCTGGCCCACAAAGGCGTCGGTCTCGTGAATCTGATTGACATAATATTCAAAGCTGATGGGGTTGATGCCCTCCAGCTCGCCCACCACAGAAATGGGCTGGTCCGGGTCCAGCACCTCCGTGGGATATTTTCCGTGGGGCTGCACCGACACCGTATAAACCATATCCTGTCCCGGCGTGGAATCCAGCGCCTTGAGGATTTCCGCTGTCAGTGGTGCATCCTTGGCCCAGCCCAACGGGTTCCGCTCCACCCGCAGCATATACTCCACGGATGTAAAGGTATCAAAACCCAGGTTGGCATAAACCTTGTTGCGGTCGTAGAAGGTACCCGTATGGTTATGGATGGCGTGGCAGACATACCCCTCCTCCTTGAGGGCATAGTTGACCGATTCACAGACGTTGGATTGCAGAATGGTCTCATAGGGGTATTCGCCGGTACCAAAATAGTCCAGGCTCATGCCCGACAGGATTTCAAATTCCGTATTGGCCGTACCGGCGCCGATGGACGGCACCGACAACAAACCTGTGGAGCAGAATTCTTTCAGCGCTGTGTAGTTGGGCACCGGGTCCTGAGAATAGGTCAAGCCCTTGAGGTATTTGACATCCATAAAGGATTCCAGCTGCACGGCCACAATATTGGGCATGACCTTCGATTCGGCACCTGAGGCCGCAGAATCCGGCTCCTCCTGCTCCGGCTTCTCCTGGTCCAGCTCGTCCACCACCGTACCCACTTCCTCCGGTGAGTAGTCCTCCGGCTGGGTGATGCCCCGGTCAAACAGGCTGGTACTAAAACAGTATGTAAAGCCATAGGCGTTATAAGCGTTGCCCAGAATGTCAAACTGGGTGGCCAGAATGCCGGTGCTGGTGAACAGCACCGTGGTACCCCAGACGTACAATCCTGCCGCCACGCAGCCGAAGCCGGAACGCAGATAATCCACAGGCTCGCTGACAGGCAGCTTCAAAAACGCCACCACCAGTCCCGCCAGGACAGCCAGGGTGACCAGCACAATCAAAATCACCTGGAACGTATTCAAATAGACATCCAAAATACTGAACACCGAGAAAATCAATCGGAAATCCACGGCGGTCAACGGCGTAATCCGGAACGACATCAGCACGCATTCCACCACGCCCAGCGTAATCCAGAAGATGGAGACCAGCAGCAGCGCAAAGCAGCGGCGGCGCACCAGACCCACCAAACTGACGGTCAGCAAAATGATACCCGTGCCGTAGAAAAACGGCATGGGGGCTTCCACCAGAAATTGCAGTCCCTTGAGCAGGGACCGGCGGCACAAACTCTCCAGCGTCAGATTCAGGACAAAGGAGATCAGAAGGGCAAACAGCACCTTGTGCTGTACCAGTTTTTGAACAGCGGACCCAGCCCGCTGTTTGAAGTTTTTAAGCGGTATCTGCAAAGGAAGTTCCTCCATAGAATTAACGTGAATTTAACGAGGGCAGACACAGTATAGCCTCCCGCGCGTCAGATTGCAAGCAGAAAATGAAAAAGAGCAGACCGGACATTTCCGGTCTGCTCCTGAACTGTATACAGTTTTTGGGTTTCAGCAGGTGGCGCCGCCCACCAGATGCTTTTCAGCACCCAGGATTTCCGCCTTGCGCTCCAGCAATGCGTTATCCAACAGCTGGGCCTCCACATTCTCAAAGCCCAGACGGGCCACGGTGTCGGCAAAGCGCTCACCGGTAACACCCTGGTCGCGGAACAGGAGAATGGCCTTTTCCAGCACAGCAATGACCTCTTCCTCACTGGTGAAGACCTTGCTCATGGCACGGCCCTGGGCCACCTTCTTGCCCCAACGGCCGCCCAGGTAGATTTTATAGCCGTAACGGCTCTCCTCCACAGCCTGGAAGGGACATTTGCCCACGCAGCGGCCGCAGTGGTTGCAGCTGTCCGCAGGAATGTTCAGCTTGCCGTTTTCCACATGGGCCACATGGATGGGGCAGTTCTCCGCCACGGCACACTTCTTGCAGCCGCGGCATTTGTCGTTGTCCACGACGGGAATACGCTGGCCCACAATGCCGAAGTCATTGAGGTCTGGCTTGACACAGTTATTGGGGCAGCCGCCCACGGCAATCTTGAACTTGTGGGGCAGCAGCACATCATGGTAGCCCTTATAGAACAGCTCATGGATGCGGTTGGACAGGGCGAAGGTATCGCAGAGTCCATACTGGCAGGTGGTACCCTTGCAGCTGACCACCGGGCGCACTTTACTGCCGGTGCCGCCGGTCTCCAGGCCCACTTTGGCCACATACTGGCGGAACGGCTCAATATTCTCATAGGGGATGCCCTGGACTTCCAGGGTCAAACGGGTGGTCATGGCGATTTCACCGGAGCCGAACTTTTCGGCGGCCTCCGTCAAGCACTGGCTCTCGGCGGCGGTGATTTTGCCATTGCGGGTCAGAATGCGGCCGTTGAAGCAGCGGGTACCCTTCTGATGCAGGAAGCCCAGGCCCTTGACCCGCTTGATGTCGGCGGCGGTCAGAGGCGGCAGCTCCGTCTCCTCGCTGCCCTTGAGAAAGGCTTCCAGCACTTCAGCGGCAGCGGTAACCGTGACCATGCAGCGCTCCTGCTCCGTAAAGCACTTGCCCTTCAAATCCTCACAGAAGATGCTGCCCAGACGTTTCTCAAAGGCTTCTTTCAGGGCGGCGCATTGCTCCTTGAATCCCTCGGTGGCGTGGGCTCTGCCCTGCACTCTGCACTGGCCCAGAATGGCCATGGAACCGGCCAGGGCGCCGCAAGTGCTGCCGCAGCCCATGCCGCCGCCAAAGGCGCTGATCAGCTTGGCGCTCTCCTCCGGCAGGCCCAGGCCCAATGCCTCATTGGCTGCCAGAAACACCGTCTCGGCGCAGTTATGATCCTGCTCCAGATAATACTTGCGGACGTAATCTTTGATCAACGTTGGACACTCCTTCTGTCTGTTGCGTCTGTTGTTTTCCGGATTCAGCATAGCGGATGCGGGCCGAAAAGTAAACTACCAATCCCACGATGAAATTCATAAGATTTTCCCTATTTATGCTCCTTATATTCTTTACAAAGTTCCAAAAATGCCCGCAGCGGCGGTCCAACATATTTGTCCTTATGGATGACCAGGGAGAACCAACGCTCCACAGGACCGTCGGAAACGGGAATGGTCACCAGATTCATTCCCTTGCACAGCAGCCGCGGCGACATCAGCGCCACGCCCAATCCCGCCGCCACCGCGTCGAGAATGGCCTGAGAGTTGGTGCACTCCCATCCCACCTGCATGCTTACACCGGCCCGCTGAAACTCCAAATCCAACACCTGCCGGGTGCCGCTCTCCGGCTCCCGCAGAATCAGCCGTTCCGATTCCAACTCCCGCAGGTGAACGCTTTCCCGTCCGCTGCACCAGTGATCCGGACGGCACACCAGCACCAGCCGGTCCGGCATCATGGGCGTTACCAGCAAATCATCACTTTTGATATGGCCTTCCACAATGCCCACATCCAGCTCATTGCGGAGAATTTTCTGTTCAATAATCCCCGTATTGGCCACACAGACATAGGGCGACGGCCCCTGCACCCGGCCTGCCAACTCCGCCATAATGCTGCTGGCCACGGTCACCGACGCGCCGATGCGCAGCGGCGTCCGTTTGCCGACACAGTGCATCTGACGGCCGATTTCCTCATTGAGACTCAGCATCCGTCGGGCGTAGCCCGCCAGCTGTTCGCCCTCCTGGGTAATGCACAGCTTCTTGCCCAGCCGCTCAAACAGCCGCACGCCGTATTCATCCTCCAGGTCGGCCACCACACCGCTGACCGACGGCTGGCTGATATACAGCCGCTCGGCGGCGGCCCGCATGCTTCCTCCCTCCACTACGGCCAGAAAAACCTCCAGGCTGCGCAGCGTCATTTGACATCCCTCCATCGATAATCCATTGCCTATGATTATAAATGCTTCTTTCGTACTTTGCAACGCCTAAAAAACAGGTATAATATCAGTATCATAATATTGATTGATGCACCGGCGCTTTTCTGGAGCGTCATATCAACTGGAGGGATTTCTCATGAAAACTGTGATTGTCGGCGGTGTGGCCGGCGGCGCCAGCGCTGCGGCCCGCCTGCGTCGTTTGGATGAGCGCAGCGAAATTGTACTGCTGGAGCGCGGCGAGTATATCTCCTTTGCCAACTGCGGTCTGCCCTACTATGTCGGCGGTGAAATCACCGAGAAGAGCGCCCTGACGTTGCAGACGCCTGAGAGCTTTTACAACCGGTTCCGCATTGACGTCCGGGTTCTCTCGGAGGTGGTGTCCATCGACCGTGCCGGGAAGACCGTCACCATCCACGACCTCAAGGAGGACCGGCAGTACACTGAGACCTATGACAAGCTGATTCTCTCCACCGGCGCCGAGCCCCTGGTGCCGCCCATCGAGGGCGCCAAGTCCGCCAACGTCTTCACCCTGCGCAACATCCCCGACGCCTATGCCATCCGGGACAAGGTGGTAGCTCTGGGACAGGGCAAAAAAGCCGTCATTGTCGGCGGCGGCTACATCGGTGTGGAAATGGCCGAAAACCTCCTGCACGCCGGTTTGGATGTGACCATTGTGGAGATGGCCGACCATCTGATTGCCCCTCTTGACGCGGATATGGCCGCCGATGTCCACCACTACGCCGAGGAAAAGGGTCTGAAGCTGATGCTGGATTCTGCTGTCACCGGCATCGTGGAGCGGGACGGCTCCATGACCGTCACCACCTCCACCGGCGACGTGGCCGCCGATGTGGTGATTCTCTCCGTCGGTGTCCGGCCTGAGAGCCGTCTGGCCAAGGAAGCCGGGCTTCCCTGCAACGCCAAGGGCGGCATTCTGGTGGACGACCATATGCGCACAGAGGATGAAAACATCTACGCTGTGGGCGATGCGGTGGAAATCACCGAGTTTGTCACCGGAGACAAGGCCATGGTGCCGCTGGCCGGTCCGGCCAACAAGCAGGGCCGCATTGCCGCCGACAATATCTGCGGTCTCCATTCCCGCTACACCGGCACTCAAGGCAGCGCCGTGCTGAAGCTGTTCGATATGACCATTGCCACCACGGGTCTCAACGAGCGCACCGCCAAGGCCAAGGGCATTGACTGCGACAAGGTATTTCTGTATTCGGCCAACCATGCCGGCTACTATCCCGGCAGCACCATGATGTCCATGAAGGTGATCTTTGAAACCCTGTCCGGCCGCATTCTCGGCGCACAGATTGTGGGCTTTGACGGCGTGGACAAGCGCTGTGATGTGCTGGCTACGGCCATTCGCTTTAACGCCACGGGCCGTGATCTGGCCCAGTTGGAACTGTGCTACGCGCCCCCCTTCGGTTCCGCCAAGGACCCGGTCAACATGGCGGGTTTCGTCATTGAGAACATTGAAAAGGGCCTGATTCACCAGTTCCATTGGCACGATGTGGCTGCTCTGCCCCGGGACGGCAGTGTACAACTGCTGGACGTCCGCACGCCTGCGGAGGCTGCCCGCGGCATGATCGACGGCTTCACCAATATCCCTCTGGACGAACTGCGCCAGCACTTGAAGGAGCTGGACCGCACAAAGCCCATCTATGTCCACTGTCACAGCGGCCTGCGCAGCTACCTCGCCTGCCGCATTCTCACTGGTGAAGGCTTCCACTGCTATAATCTGGCCGGCGGTTACCGTCTGTACCAGTCGGTAACCGGTGAGGGCAAGCCTCCCGTCAGCGCTATGCCCTGTAAAAAATAATCCCCCTCTCACTCCCTATAAAGCAGGAAACCCGGTGCGGGACATGTCCCACATCGGGTTTCCTGTATTTTTAAGACGCCATCACCTGTCGGAGTACAAAGACAACCGTATCACAGAGCACAACGGCCAGCACCACCCCAAAAACGACAGTACGGGTCCGGGGCTTCATCCGTCCTACCAGCTTCTCAAACAAGGGCTGCAGCCCATACAGGAACAGCAGACCACCCAGGCCGAAGCGGATGGATGGTGACAGGGCAATCCGACCCTGGAACTGGATTTTATAGTCTCTGGCATAAGTCTGCCAGGGCCAGTGTCCCATGGTCAGCTCACACAGGTATGAGGCCGCCAGCTCAATGGCCGTAGCCACCAGGGCACAGCCCAGGAAAATCACCGGCACCAGCAGCAGCTTTTGCTTTCTGGTTTTGCCCCGCAGCAGCGGGTACAGGGTAAACAGGAACGTCAGTGCTCCCACGCCGTACACCGGCAGGTAGGGCCCGAACAGGACGCCCCGGTTGGAGAAGCCCCAGCGGTACACCACTACCTCCAGAAACACCTCATAGCACCATCCGATGACGCAGTACATCATAAAGTACAGAAAATACCGCTGGAAGTTGTCAGATCTCCGATTGACCGTTGTCATAAATACGTTTCCTCTCTCAAAATGGGGATTCAAACGGCAAATTGGCTCTCATACAGCTGGGCATAGAAGCCCTTACGGGCCAACAGCTCCGCATGATTGCCTTGTTCGATGATATGGCCGTCCCGCATGACCAGAATCACATCAGCTTCCCGAATGGTGGACAGGCGGTGGGCCACGATAAAGGCCGTCCGGCCCTCCATCAGCTTCAAAAAGGCCGATTGAATCTTCTGCTCCGTCCGGGTGTCAATAGACGACGTGGCCTCATCGAGAATCAGCATGGGCGGACGGCACAACATGACCCGTGCGATGCAAAGCAGCTGCCGCTGGCCCTGGGACAGGCTTTCGCCGCCGTTTTCCACCATGGTATCGTACCCCTGGGGCAGCCGGCAGATAAAGCTGTGGGCGTGGGCCTGTCTGGCCGCCGCCTCAATCTCCTCCCGTGTGGCGTCGGGCCGTCCCATGGCGATATTCTCCGCAATGGTACCCGTCTCCAGCCAGGTATCCTGAAGCACCATGCCAAAGCCCCGGCGCAGCCCGGACCGGGTCAATTCCCGGATGTCGGTACCGTCCACAGCAATGGAACCGCCGCAGACGTCGTAAAACCGCATGAGCAGGTTGATCAGCGTTGTCTTGCCGCAGCCGGTGGGGCCGACGATGGCAATGCGCTGGCCCGGCTGCACCTGGAGGTTCAGGCCGGTGATCAGAGATTGGTCCGGCGTATAGGAAAAGGCCACGTCCCGCAGCTCCACCGCGCCGTCATAATGGTCCGGCGTCACAGCGTCAGGGCCGTCCGGCGTCTCCTCCTCTTCGTCCAACAGCTCAAAAATGCGTCCGGCACAGGCTAAGGCGTTCTGGAGCTCTGTTACCACACCGGAAATCTCATTGAAAGGCTTCGTATACTGGTTGGCATAGCTGAGGAACACCGTCAATTGGCCCACAGTGATTGCGCCTGTCAAAGCGCTGAACGCACCGGTAACACCGACGCCGGCATAGACCAGACTGTTGACAAACCGGGTGGCTGGATTGGTAATGGAGGAGAAGAAAATAGCCCGCAGGGAATATTTTTTCAATCGCTCGTTGACCTCGTCGAACCGCTCCATCACCTGTTCCTGCTGTCCAAAGGCCTGCACCAGCTTGACGCCGCCCACCATTTCCTCAATGAGGGCTGTCTGTTCACCCCGGGTTACAGATTGCTTGGTAAACATGGCATAGGTCCGTTTGGCGATAAAGGATGCCACCAGCAGCGACAGGGGCGTGACCAGCACCACCACCAGAGTGATAACCACATTGACCGACAGCATAAACAAAATGGTGCCCAAAATGGTAATGACACCGGTGAACAGCTGGGTAAAACCCAGCAGCAGGCCGTCGGAAAGCTGGTCGGCGTCGGCAATCATCCGACTGACGGTGTCGCCATTGGAATGGCTGTCAAAATACCGGGTGGGCAGGTTTTGCAATTTCCGGAACGCTTCCGCCCGGATATCCCGGACGGTACACAGCGTCAGCCGGTTATTACAGAGACCCATAATCCACTGGCTCAGGGCCGTCAGCGCCGCCACCACGGCAATCTGCATTAAAATGGGGGCCAGCGCCGCAAAGTCCACGGCCCCCTGTTCCACCAGACAGTCCACGGCATCGCCGGTGAGAATGGGGATGTACAGCGTCAGGGCCACGGTCACCACGGCCAGAATCAGCGACAGGACCAGCAGCGCACCGTAGGGCCGGAGATAGGTCATCACGCGGCGCAGCGTTTCTTTCTGCTTCATGCCCCCACCTCCTGTTCCTGCTGGGTGGCGTGAATTTCCCGGTAGACCGGGCACGTCTTCAACAGTGTCTCATGGGTTCCCAGTCCAACGGCCTGTCCGTCCTCCAGCACCAAGATTTGATCGGCAAACCGGATGGACGAGGTCCGCTGGGAGACAATGAATACTGTGGTATCCTCCAGCTCCCGCAAAGCCTTGCGGAGCTTGGCGTCGGTGGCGTAATCCAGGGCCGATGCGCTGTCATCCAGAATCAAAATCTCCGGCTGCCGCACCAGGGCGCGGGCAATGGTCAACCGCTGTCGCTGACCGCCGGAAAAATTCCGTCCGCCCTGCTCCACCATCGTTTGCAGACCCAGCTCCTTCTGCCGGACAAAATCCGCCGCCTGGGCCCGCTCCAATGCCTTCCAAAGCTGGTCCTCTGTGGCCTCCGGATCGCCCCAGCGCAGATTCTCCGCGATGGTTCCCCGGAACAAATTGGCCTTTTGCGGTACCAGTCCAATACGCTGTCGGAGACTGTCAGTTATCCACAGTTTTGTGGATAACCCATCGACAAGCACCGTGCCATCGGTGGGCTGATAAAATCCCGGAATTAGATTGATTACCGACGTTTTACCGGAACCAGTGCCTCCAATAATTCCGAAAACACTGTTCTTTAGTACGTGAAAGGAGATGTCTTTCAACGCCGGTGCAGCACCGTCGGCATAGGTCAGGGACACATGCTCGAAAACGACAGAATCCGAACTTTTTTCACCAGTTTGCTGTTCTGTGCCCAAGGGTTCCTCTGGTGTGGAGAGGAGCTGGGCAATCCGATTGCCGCAGGCCCAGGACTTGGTGATATTAATGATCAGATTTGCCATTTTCACCAGTTCCACCAAAATCTGCGACAGGTAGTTGACCAGGGCCACCACCTGGCCCTGGGTCAACACGCCGCCGTCCACCTCTACCGCGCCGGTTTTCAGCAGGACCACCAGGCCCAGGTTCACCAGCACATAGGTCAAGGGGTTCATGAAAGCCGTAATCCGGCCCACAAACAGGCCAAAGGAGGTCAGCGATTCATTCCGCTGGTCGAAGCGCTCCGTCTCCTGCCGCTGGCGTCCAAAAGCCCGCAGAACCCGGACGCCGGACAGGTTTTCCCGTGTGGCACCCAGGACCTTATCAAGGTGCTGCTGCACCGCCTTATAGCGGGGGATGCTCCACAGCATGATGCCGAAGACCACCACCGACAGGGCGGCGATAACTCCCAGGAAAATCCCGGCGGACCGCAAATCGATGGTACAAGCCATAACCATGGCACCGAAGACGATAAAGGGTGACCGCAGCAGCAGCCGCAATGTCAGATTGACACCGGTCTGCACCTGGTTGATATCGCTGGTCATGCGGGTAATCAGCGTGTCGCTGCCCAGCCGGTCCTGCTGGCTGTGGGGCAATCGCTGAATGTGGGCAAAGAGCCGGTGGCGCAGGTCTCCGGCAAAATGGACCGCCGCCTTGGCGGCAAAATACTGGGCGGTGATAGAGCAGGTCAAACCGATGAGGGCCAACACCACCAGCAGAACGCCCTGGCGCAGCAGAAAGCCCTTATCGCCGCTGGCAATGCCCGTGTCGATCATGGCCGCCACCACCAGGGGTACAAACAGTTCAAAGGTGGCTTCCAGCAGCTTGAACAGCGGCCCCAAAATACACTCTTTCGTATAACGTTTCAGATACTTAATCAGACTTCTCATGGTTTACCGCTCCGCGACCTCCTGATGGGCTTCCAGCCAAGTGCGAATGTCGGCCAATCCCTGGGCGCTCATGGGGAAGGTCTGTTCCGCCTCAATCTCGCTCTTTTCAATACAATACAGTCCATGCCACAGCTGGCCCAGAATGGTGCTGGCCTCCAGATCCACCTCTTTGGGCGATTTCATAGCCACCTGGGGCGTCAGCATAAAGCGCAGCAAACCAAAGCTGCCGGAAAACCGGTTGTTGTTCTCAAAATAGTGCAGCGTGGGCAGAAAGATTTGTTCGTATTCCTCCATACGCGCTCTTTACGCCTCCAGCAGCTCTTCCATCTCGTCCAGCAGCTCGTCAAAGAGGGCCAGTGCCTCCTCCACCGGGGCGGCGGTGGTCATGTCCACACCGGCGCCCTTGAGCAGGTCGATGGGGTCCTTGCTGCATCCGCCGGACAGGAAGTTCAGATAGTCCTTGACCGCCGGTTCCCCTTCCCGCAGAATGCGCCGGGACAGGGCAATGGCCGCGGCGTAACCGGTGGCGTACTGGAACACATAATAATTATAGTAGAAGTGGGGAATCCGGGCCCACTCCAGATCAATCTGCTCATCCAACACCATATCGGGGCCGAAATACCGTTCATTGAGAGCCCGGTACTCCTTGCACAGCGTTTCCGCCGTCAGCGGCGTGCCCTCGGCGTTGAGCTGACCAATCCGCAGCTCAAACTCAGCGAACATGGTCTGGCGATACAGCGTGCTCTTGAACTGCTCCAGGAAATGGTTAATCAGGTAGGCCCGCTCCTTGCGGTCGGTGGTTTTGGCCAGCAGGTGCTCCATCAACAGTGCTTCATTGCAGGTGGAGGCCACTTCGGCCACAAAGATCACATACTCGCAGTAGCGCTGGGGCTGGGTCTTGTTGGACAGATAGGAATGGATGGCGTGGCCCATCTCATGGGCCAGGGTGAACTGGCTGTCCAGGGTGCCGTTATAGTTGAGCAGCACATAGGGGTGGACATGGGCGCCGGCAGAATATGCGCCGGACCGCTTGCCGGGGTTTTCATAGACATCGATCCACCGGTTGTCAAAGCCCTCCCGCAGAATCTTGCGGTATTCCTCACCCATGGGCGCCAGGGCTTCATAGACCGTCTCCCGGGCCTCTTCATAGGGGATCTTCCGGCTGACACCCTCCACCAGCGGCGCATAGACATCGTACATGTGCAGTTCGTCCACACCCAGCAGCTTCTTGCGCAGACGGACGTAGCGGTGCATCTTGTCCATATTGCGGTTGACCGCATCGATCAGGTTGTGATACACGGGCACCGGTACCCGAGTCCCATCGAGAGAGGCCTCCAGGGCAGAGCCATAGTTACGGGCGTTTGCATAGAATTGCAACTGCTTCACCTGGCCCGACAGCATGGTAGCCACAGTGTTGCGGAACTGACGGAAGGGAGCATACAAGTTCTGGAAGGCAGACTTCCGCAGCGCCCGGTCACTGCTCTCCATATACTGGCCGTAGGTGCCCTGGGTCAAAGGATAGGACTTCCCTTCCCCGTCCACAGCATCTTCAAAGGTCAAATCAGCGTCGCAGAACATGGAGAATGCCGCATTGGGCGTCTGGGCCATCTCGCCGGTACCGGCCAGCAGCTTTTCTTCTGCCGCAGAGAGAATATGGGCCCGACGGCTGCGGAGGTTCTCAAGATACCGGCGGTACAGCTCCAGAGCAGGTTCGTCACGATAGAACTGTTCCAACACTGCATCCTCAATGGCCAGCACCTCCGGCGTCTCAAAGCTGGACGCTGCGGAGGCCTCCACCCAAACAGAGAGAATGCGGTCCGACATGGCCTGATAGGCCGCCACACGGGTATCCTCATCGGTGCGGCGCTGGGCATACTCCGCCAAATCGCTGAGCATCCGGTCCACACGGTCCTGCAGCTGCAAATAGTCGCAGAGCGTCCGGGCCGACTCCCCCAGCTTTCCGGCGTACTGCGGTACCTTTGCCAATTCTTTGCGCAGCTCTTCCAAAGCCTGCTCCCACTGCTGGTCGCTGGCAAACAAATCCTCAATGGCCCAAAGTTCTTCGGGCTTGCGCTGTGCGCGCTCCAACACCTTTGTTTCCATGTTGTATTCCTCCTGCGTCATAAAATTTTTTCAGCGCTATTGTACCATGTTTTGCACCGCTTTACAACGGACTCCATTGACATTAGCCTGCAGCTGTGCTACGGTTAACCGTGATTTTGCGAGGAAACGGGGAATCTCTATGAAATTACAACGGATCTCCAACGGGTTGCTGATTCTGGCGGCCATGATCTGGGGCGCCGCCTTTGTGGCCCAGTCTGCCGGTATGGACTATGTGGGACCGCTGACTTTCCTGGCCTGCCGCAGCGTCCTGGGCAGTGCCGTGCTGCTGCCGGTGATTGCGGTGCTTTCCCGCCGGGCCCCTGCTGTACCGCCCACCGGTTCCCGGCGGGACCTCTGGCTGGGCGGCAGTTTGTGCGGTGTGATTCTGTTCATCTCCGCCACCTTGCAGCAGGTGGGGCTCCTGTACACCACTGCCGGAAAATCCGCCTTTGTCACGGCCCTCTATGTGGTTCTGGTTCCCCTGTGCAGTGTGCTGCTGGGCCGCCGGTTCCGGGTCACTCTGTGGATCAGCGCGGTTATTGCCGCCGCGGCCCTCTACCTCCTGTGTTTGGAAGAGTCCCTCACCGTGGGGCCCGGCGAACTGCTGACGCTGGCCTGCGCCCTGTGTTTCGCCATCCACATTCTCGTCATTGACCACTTTTCCAGCCGGGTGGACGGCGTGAAGCTGTCCTGCATCCAGTTTGCTGTCTGTGCGGTGTTGGCCTGGGTGGCCGCCTTCCTGTGGGAATCTCCTTCCTGGAGCACCATTGTCCAGTGTTGGCTGCCCATCGGTTACGCCGGTATTCTGTCCAGCGGCGTGGCTTTCACCTTGCAGATTGTGGCTCAGAAGTACACAAAACCGGCGGTGGCTTCCCTGCTCATGAGCCTGGAATCCTTTTTTGCCGTTCTCTTTGGCGCAGTGCTGCTTCAGGAGCGGCTGTCTCTCCGGGAGTATGCAGGCTGTATTCTGATGTTCGGCGCCATTGTCCTGGCTCAGCTGCCCGCCCACAACAAACAGGCCCAGTAAAGAACCCGCCCCCGGCTGCGGCCGGAGGCGGGTTCTAAATTATTTCTATATATAATGTATAAGAGGCGCTGCCGGAGCAGCGCCTCTTGGACGAGAACTTACTTGTTCTTGTGGAACAGTGCCTTCAATTTCTCCATGGTGGGAGACGGAGGCGCGCAGGGCTCGCCGTTGTCGGGAGCGTTGGCGATGACTTCTTCATATTCAAAGTTGCCCGCCGCATCTCTGGGACGTTTGGCCATATAGACGATAAAGCCCACAATCATGACGATGCCCAGGAACACAATGGGGAAGCCGGCGAAAGTCTTGACCATCTTGACGCCGTCGATACCACCGGCCAGGGTGAATACCAGAGCGGCAGCAGCGATAATGATGCCCCAGAACAGCTTCAGGCCGAAGGGAGCTTCCTCATTCTCGGAGCTGTTCTTGATGCTCATGGAAGCGATGGTGGAGATCATGGAGTTGGCCAAGGTGATAAAAGAAACAGCGATAATCAAGAGCATAAATGCCTTGACGAAGGGTGCGAAGGGTACGCTGTTGAAGGCTTCCAGGGTCATGGCCTCCATGCCCTTTTCCAGGTAGATGGAGTAGTAGTCCACGCCGCCGTAGAACTGCTGATACAGGACGGTGCCGCCGAAGATGGCGAACCAGATGAAGCCGAACAGGCAGGGCATGAGCCAGTTGACAACCACGAACTCGCGGAGGGTACGGCCATAAGACATTTTTGGTTTGGCGTTAGGGCCACCCAGCTTGATTTTGCCGATGGGGTGGAAGATAACCACAGCCACGAAGGCCACAAACAGCAGCATGGTCAGGCTGACCACCCAGCCCAGGTTGTATTGCAGGATCTCAAAGCCCTTGGTCAGCGTGTCGGTAAAGGGCTGACCGATCACCAGGGACAAAATGATGACCACAATGAAAATCGCGGACGGGACCAGCAGCACCGCTGGCCGCAGTTGGGTTTTCTTTTTCACAAATAAACTCTCCTCTCTCATCATCCGGCCCGTCAGCCGGTTGGGATACAGGGGTTATTGCTTCACTGCTTTGCGCAGTTTTGCGATGGCGTCTGCCATCGAATCGCCGTGGGTCATAAGGGACGGGTCCAGAAGCTGCCGGGCGGTATCGGCATCCATGAGTTTCTGCTCCACGGCCACCTCCGCCACCGTCTTGTCCTCTTCCAATGCCTTGCGGGCCACCGCCGAACCGGTCTCATATCCGAAGACGGCGGAAATGACCATGGCAATGGCAGCGGAAGTCGATGCCTGACGGCGACAATGGGCCTCGTTGACCTCCAGGCCCGCGATGCAGTCCCGGGCGAACCGGGGCAGGCCACGGGTAAGAAGCCGGCAGGACTCCAGAATGCACTTGGTGATGACTGCTTCCCACACATTGAGGTCCAGCTCGCCCCGCTCTGCGGCCATGGTCACCGATGCGTCGTTGCCGTGGACCAGCAGATAAATCTCAATCATCAGCTCCGGCAGAATGGGATTCATCTTGCCGGGCATGATAGAGGAACCAGGCAGCACCGCCGGCAGCCGCAGCTCTCCGAAGCCGCCGCGGGGGCCGGAAGACAGGATACGCAAATCCGAGGCCATCTTGGAAACACCGGCAGCCAAGGATTTCAGCGTAGCTGAGACGTGCACATACTCATCGGCAAACTGCATGGCGTCAAAGAAATTGGCGGCGGGCTTGACGTTGTAGCCGGTCAGCGTTTTCAGGTGCGGGTACACCGCATCCACATAACCGGGCATAGCACCGACGCCAGTGCCCACTGCCGTACCGCCTAAGGGCAGCTCCAGACATTCATCCGCCCGGTACAACAACAGCTGCCGGTGCCGCAGCAGGAAGCTATGCCAGCCGGTCAACTCCTGGCCCACAGTGACGGGCATGGCGTCCTGGAGACAGGTGCGGCCCAGCTTGACCACATCCTTGAACGCCTCGGCCCGTTCAGCCACGGCTTCTGCCAGCACGTCCACGGCCTTGACCACTTCCAGAATGAGACTATGGGTGGTCAGCAGCATGGCCGAGGGCAGCACATCATTGGTGGACTGTCCCATGTTTACATGGGTATTGGGATGCACTTCCATACCGTCCAGCAGCATCGAAGCCTGGTGGGCCAGAACCTCGTTGAGGTTCATATGGATGCTGACGCCGCCGCCGCCGGTGACCATATCCACCGGGAACTGGTCGTCCAGCTTTCCGGCCAGAACCTCATCGGCTGCCACGCCAATGGCCCAGGCCCGCTTTTCATCCAGGGCGCCGATCTGCTCATTGGCCAGAGCCGCCGCCTTTTTAATGCGGGCCATGGCCCGGACCACTTTCATACCGTCCTCACCGTAGGTGTGGCCGGTGACGTTGGAGTTCTGCACGCCTCGCACCGTCTGTATGCCGTAATACGCCTGATCCTCCAGCTCCATCTGGCCGAGGAAATCGTGCTCGATTCGCATGGGTATCCACCTCTTGCTATGTCATTGAGATTGTTCATGTATTGAACTTTTTGCTCATAGTGCTTTTCTTTTATCAAAAGCTATGATATGATAGGGAAAAATCGCTCCGACGCCGCCGGGTTGTTGGAGCCATGGGAGGTAGGCATTTTGTCACCATCGACACAAACACCCCCGGCCCAGGCCGAAAAACGCTGTGCCGCCGGCGCCCAGTCTGTGGAGCGCGCACTGTATTTGCTACAGATGATCGGTGAGGAAGACGGTCCTGTATCCCTGCCCGTTCTCTGTGAGCGGACGGGACTCAACCGCACCACCGTCTGGCGGCTTCTCTCCACCCTGGAAAAGTACCATTTTCTTTGCCGCAACCCTAAAACCAAGGACTATGATCTGGGCTATGGGGCCACCATGCTGTGTACCGCACCCCAGCGGCGGTACGCGACCCTGATTCGCCGCGCCCAGCCCGCCATGGAACGGCTGGTGGAACACACCCAGGAATCCCTGGTGCTCAGTGTTCCCCATGCCGGCGGTACGTTGGTCGTCTATCAGATGGATTCGCCCCTCAGCATCCGGCTGAAGGATTACACCAATCAGATCACGCCCCTCTGGAACACCTCCAACGGCAAGGTGCTGCTGGCCGATCTCCCCCCCCGGGAGTTGGAGCATCTGCTCCGTCAGCAGCCCATGAGCTTTTCGTTGCAGCCTGTGGAGGATCTGGAGGCCGTGCGGGAAGCGGTCCGGCTCACCGCCCAACGGGGCTACGGCACCGTGGAGGGCGAATGGAGCATGGGCGAAAACGGCATCTCCGCGCCCATCTACGCCGGTAGTCAGCTGGTGGCCTTTTTGGGCATCGGTGGTCCCGACACCCGCTTCACCCATCAGGATATGGAGGATGTGGCCCCGCTACTATGTTCCGCCTGTACCGAAATCGGTGCGGATTTGCTGTAACCGGCAACGGCTCGTTTCTCCGGGGGACGCTGTCCCCCAGCCCCCCTGCGATTTTTTGAAAAAAATCGAGTAAAACTTTCCAATGGCCCCGGATTCCCCAGGAATCCGGGGCCATGCATTTTATGGTTCGGTCCGCACTTCCCTATCCGGTCCGTCCCGTCCTTGCAGGCTCTTTCAGTGGAGCGAAAAGGCGGTAAGGGACAGAACGGCAAGAGGACTCGGCGCGGAATGGTTTGTCGGGGCAAGATGCGGATGCGCCGCCATACTCGATGTATGGCAAGCAGCCGCAGCGCAGTTCCGGCGAAGCAGGCCCGGCGAGACCTGCCGCCGGTCTGCCCCGCACCGCCGCAATCCAAAATTAGTCGAACTCGATGACGTAACGGCCCATGTTCTTGCCCTTGGGATCGTGGAAGATGTCAAACACGCGGTTGATGTCTTCCAGGCCGATCTTCTCGATGATCAGGCTGTCCAGATCATACTTGCCGTCCAGGTACAGCTGGGCGATTCTGGGGAAGTCATTGAAGGGGTTCACGTCGCCGTAGAAGCTGCCCTTGAGGATCTTGCCGTAGCGGTGGAAGGAGCCGGAGGGCAGAGCCAGCGTACCGTCAGCGGGATAAGCGCCGATAACGACGGTGGTAGAACCCTTGCGGCCGGACTGGAAGGCCATGGAGCCGACCTTGGTGTTGCCGGTGCAGTCGATGACATACTCGGCGCCCAGGCCGTCGGTGATCTCCTTGATAGCAGCAGGCACATCGGCCACAGCGCCGGTGTTGACGGTGTGAGTGGCGCCGTACTTCTTGGCCAGCTCCAGGTTGTCGTCCTTGATGTCGCAGGCGATGATCTTGGAAGCACCGGCAATGCGGGCACCCTGCAGGGCGTTGGCACCGACGCCGCCGATGCCGAAGACGGCCACAGAGGAGCCTGGGGTAACCTGAGCGGCACGGACAGCAGCACCGTAACCGGTGGCAACACCGCAGCCGATCATACAGGCCTGTGCAAAGGGCATCTCATCAGCCACCTTGACGCAGCTCATTTCGGGAACAACGGTGTACTCCGCAAAGGTGGAAAGCAGAGAGCAGTGATACCGGGCCTGTCCCTTCGGTGCTGTGGAGCTGGTGGACCCCCACTATCAGCAGGTCGCGGAGGGCGCACCGGTCACCGACAGCCACAGCTGTTACATCAACCCCAAGAAGTGCAAGGAGTGCGGCTTCTGCGTGATCGAATGTCCCGTGGATGTCATCTCTCTGGTGGACGAAAACGGCGCACCCAAGGATCGTCCCCACTACAACCGCATCTGGATTGAAGAAGCGGAGTGCATCGGCTGCACCAAGTGTGCCCGCAACTGCCCCGTGGATGCCATCTCCGGCGAAAAGAAGAAACCCTTCCACATCGATGAGAGCAAGTGCCGCCGCTGCGGCGTCTGCCTCAACGACTGCCCCAAGAACGCGGTTCACGCGGAGTAAGGGGAGTTTCGCCCCATGCGCGGGGTGGGGATTTCGCCCGTTGCGACGGGCGACCGGGGGCGCTGCCCCCTGGCCCCCTGCGATTTTTTGAAAAAATCGAGTAAAACTTTTCAATTTTGGGTGGTTATTTTGATTTGGTGCGGTAGGCTGGAAGATGTGCGGTAAAGCACTGAATCCATGCTTCGCATTGTTGCAGAGATAAATCAAACGTTGTACATCACAAAAAGTGCGGTGCAGCCCAGCCCGCTTCCCCACCATCCATTTTCTCAGGAGGTAATACCATGGAATTGTTGAACCTGTTACAACACCGCCGCAGCGTCCGCTCCTACACCGGCGAGCCGGTACCGGAGGAAGCTCTGAAGCAAATCCTTCAGGCGGGCCTGATTTCGGCCAGCAGCCGTTCTCTGTGTCCCTGGGAGTTTATCGTGGTCCGGGATAAGGAGACGCTGGCCCATCTGTCCCGCTGCCGCACCGCCGGAGCCGGTATGCTGGCAAAGGCCGACTGCGCCATTGTGGTGGTGGCTGACGAGGCCAAGTGCGACGTCTGGATTGAGGACTGTTCCATTGCCATGGCCAATATGCATCTGATGGCCGATGCTCTGGGACTGGGCAGCTGTTGGGTGCAGGGACGGCTCCGCACGGCTCCCGACGGCCGGGATACGGAAGAATACATCCGCAGCTTGCTGCACTATCCCGAGAGCTACCGTCTGGAAGCCATGCTGTCTCTTGGTGTGGCGGCCTCCCATCCGGCTCCCCGTTCTCTCGACTCTCTGGAATGGTCCAAGGTACATCGGGAAATCTTCTGACACATCGCATGCTCCCGGGTACACCATGGGGTGTATCCGGGAGTTTTTTCATAGACTGGGCAAATATCCTCTTGAGATTTCAACCCAGCTGTAATATAATTTATTCGATTACCGCAATTTTCTGAGAATTGCGAGGGAATAGGAGCCGCCGTCCATGTCCACCCCACGCCGACTGTCCAAATTGTTTCAGTTGTTGTTTGTTTTACTGGTTTTTGGCGTTTTTGCTGCCGTGTTTTGCCAGGCATGGCATCGTCCAACCGTCTACCAGATGGAAAAGCGCTGCCAGCTGGTCCACCTGGAAGCCGTTGGTCTGATGGAGGAGAACGGTTACACCATCTATCGTCAGGTTTTGTCGGATTGTGCCTGGAGCCGTCCCATCTGTGCCGTCACTGCCAGGCAGGCCCCTTTTATTGTGGAGCTGGATGGCCACCCCATATACAGCCATACGCCCGGCGCTTTTGATCACGGCAGTGCTGTCTACTGGGTTCCTTTGCCCAACGAAGATTTGTCAGGCAAAACACTGCTTGTCTATAGTCCTTCCAGCAGTCTGACCGTATTGGCCGGCGATCACAACGATTTGATTCTCTACTATCGGGATGCCAATGCGCCGGCTTTGCTCTTTGCCCTTCTGTTTTTCCTCTTTGGCATCGGCGTATTGCTGATGTCTCTGACGGCCCGGCTGCTGCTGAAACGGACCCGCCCCTGGACCCTGCGCTATCTTGGCGTATTGGTGCTGCTGATGAGCCTGTGGGTGGCATCCGACACCACCGTGGCTCAGATGTTCACCGGCCGCATTGCCGTTATGAACGTGCTGGCTCACTACACTTTCATGGCACTGCCCTATTTTCTGGTGCAGTTTTTCCGCAGTATTATGGATCATGATTCCAAATATCTGCGGGTTTTGTCCTGGCTTCATCTGGCTGATCTGTCAGTCAGCGGTCTCCTGCAAGCCCTGCATTTAGCCACACTCTCCCAAACGCTGTTCCTGACCCACGCCCTTATGGTGTTTACGCTGGCTTCCATTCTCTGGATTCTGCTGATCCGGCGCAATTCCGAGTACCGTTGGGAGGTTCGTATCATGCTCTGTGGCTTTGGCCTTTTGGGCTGCTGCAGCGCTTTGGGCTTTTACGACTATTATCTATTAAACGGAGATTGGTACGTTTTATGGCTCAGCACCGGCATGCTGCTGTTTGTGACTTCCCTGCTGGCGGTGGCTGTCTGCTATGTATATCGGGAGATGGTCAAGTCCTCCCGGCTGCAATACTATGAGAAGCTGGCCAATACCGATATGATGACGCAGCTGCAAAGCCGCACGGCCTTTGAAGACCGTATGGGGCAATCTTCCATGCTGGAAGGTTCCTGCGCCTGTCTTATGATGGATATCAACAATCTGAAAGAAGCCAATGACACCATGGGCCACATCGCCGGTGACGAGTTAATCAGTGATGCGGCAGAGTGTGTGCTGGACATTTTTTCACCCCTGGGCGACTGCTACCGCATGGGCGGCGACGAATTTGTGGTACTGCTGGAGCACATCAGTGAAGCGGAGGTCCTCGTTGCCCTCGCCAGTCTCGAATTGGCCATCAACCGAAAGAATCTGACGCGGCCGTTTCCTCTGTCCCTTGCCATTGGCTATTCCACCGGCTACTGTGCGCCCATTGAACTGATGCTCAGCGAAGCAGACCAAAACATGTACCAGCAAAAGCGGCAGATGAAATCCTTTGTCGCCAGTTAAGCATCAAAACGCCATCCCCTTGTTGTATCATGGATTCTATGGTATACTTTGGTTGAACCATACTGGAAAGGGGCGTTTACCATGGCGATTCTTCTGGTCATTCTGGGCGCAATTCCGTACCTGTTGGGCTATGCAATGAATTGGTATATGATGGAGCACATGGACGCGCTGCTGCCATTTAAATGGATTGCGGTGCTGTTCCTGCTGTTTTGGGGGCTTCTGGCCTTTCTGTGCAATCGAAAGGGCGCCCATTCAAAACAGGTTATACTCTTCCTCAATCTGTTTGCAGCACTGAATCTGGTGCTGCTTGGAGTGCAGGAAGTGATTCTAGGCGCCTATTGGTCCAATTGGCTCGGATTGGTAACACAGTTTTTTTATCTTCCCATTTTAAATCTGGGCTTTGGACTGTCGTCCTGGTTTTCCAGTGTTTTTGTAGCGTATGTCGTCTGTTTCCTTTTGATGGTCGCCTTCTCCTATGCCGGCTGCCGTCTTCGGAAAGACCGGTATTCATAAATCAGCCGCCTGCACCCATCGGTGCAGGCGGCTTGCTTCATGGTTCAGAATCTATTTTTCTTTCCGCAATATTCCATTAAATTGGACAGTCCCGAAAGTATCCAAAAAATTGCAATGACGATTAGCGCAATCCGCCAGCCCTTGGAAACGTCTGCAACAAAAAGAAAGATATATAAAGCAAACACACTGGCAAGCAAGCAAATGACGGTTGTAATCAGTTTCACCTTTGTTCGTTTATCCATTTTGTTCTCTCCTGAACCGCTTGTGGCCGTTCACTTCGCCTATGTACCGGGCTGCCTGAGCGCGCGACGGAACCATTCGGTCATTATGGTATCATTTGCAGTCCCACGATAAAGCACACCAACGCCATGATCGGCACCACTGTCCATGTGATATACCGTCCGGCAATCTCCCATTCGGATGGTTCCACCTCGTCCACATTACGGATCTGAAAGGCCAGCCGCAGTCGAAATATCTCATCTGCAAACAAAACGTAAATTGCCGTAACAATACAGACCATCATGCCGCCGAGCCACATTCCCCACTCGCCTTTATGGAGCAGTGTGGGGCCATCCATCAGCCGCAGAATCGTAGATACAGACGGCTCCATGGGGTCTGCCACATTTCCATGTTCATCCAGTACCGTCCCACCAGTTGTCACAAAAAAGTCAAGGTTTGCAATACTTCCATCCTCGTTATACAGGAAATCATATTCTCCATTTCGCGCCACACCGCCACGGAATATGCGTTCCGCGCCGCAGTACACCTCTATCCCCACCATCGCTTGCGCCAACTCGGTCTCCTTGGGAATGGCCGTTGGGTCTTCCCTGGCTGTATAAGGGCCGTAGAGTTGATCACCGTACTGAAACTCCACAGTCTTGTCTGCTGATACCGTAAAGCAGGCCGGTTTCCCTTGGATGGTTCCAGAATAAAGGGTGCTGCCATTGTTTTGGCTGGGTGTCAGTATGGCATCCATGTACCGCACACCCATCCGGGATGTGGTTACGAAATAGAGCACCGTAAACACTAGCATCATAACAGCTGTCACCAATAAAACGCATTTTTGATACCTGTTTAGGGATTTGAGTCTTTTCACAGCAGTCCCCTCCATTTCATGGTTCGGATTTAGCTGTATTCATTATATCATATTTTTCTGACATTTCCATCCGTATACGCATGGAACCAGTCAGTGTGATACCATTGCATCAACGGACAGGACAGCTTTGAGCCGCCCTGTCCGCTTCTATTTCTTTATTGCAGATTGTCCCCCGCCGCGAGCATGTTTTCAATGAAAATTCCATATCCACGAGATGGATCATCGATTAAGACGTGGGTTACCGCGCCGATCAGTTTCCCATTTTGGACAATGGGTGAACCGCTCATGCCCTGGACAATGCCGCCGGTGGTTTGCAGCAGCCGGTCATCGGTGATGGTCAGTACCAGATTACGGCCGGACCGGTCAGTTGGGTCCAGGCGTGTAATCTCCACGGCGTACTCCACCACATTGGTATTCTGGACATTGGATAAAATCGTAGCCTTGCCGGTCTGTATCTCCTCGGCGGTGGCTACCGGCAGCGGCATTCCACCCAACTGGCCGCTGCACTGTCCAAAAATGCCGTGGTCTGTATTGCGCTCCACAGTTCCCAGTGTTGTGGAGGTATCAAAGGCACCTTTCAGCAGGCCTGGCGTTCCCCGGACGCCCTTGCGGACCTCCACCACACTGGAGGGCAGAATCTCGCCGGACTCCACCGGCAGCAGCACCAAGGACTGCAAATCGTTGACACCGTGGCCCAGGGCGCCATAGGCGCCGGTGACCGGGTCATAATAGGTGACCGTACCAATACCGGCCATGGAATCCCGCACAGACACGCCCAAATGGCAGCCAGCGGCACCGCGGGTGGGCGCCACGGTCACTGCGGCATCCTTGCCGTTCCGCTCAATGGCCAAATCCAACGGGCTGCCGTCACAGCTCTGGAGCATGCTCTGAAACTGCTCACAGCTGGTGATTTCGGTGCCGTTGACCGTTTCAATCACATCGCCGGACCGCAGCCCCGCCTGTTCTGCCGGTCCGCCCGGTTCCAGCTCCGCCACCAGAATGCCGTCAGTCTCCAAACGGATGCCCACCGTCCGTCCCACTGCCACCAACGTCTGGGGCATGGCCGCTGCCGCCGTAGCCAACAGCAGGGCCATCACCGCCGCCATGGTCACACGGATCTTACATCGTTTCATTCCCAGTTCCCCTTCCCTACTTGATTTTGCTCCGCCCTGTCTAATATGACCCGGGAAGGGACGTTCCACACCCGTTGATTTCACCCAATCCGGCGAGACTTTTCCTTGTGAAAACTTAGGAATTGTTTTTTTCGTCGAATGCCGGTATAATGGACTCAGGAAATTGAAACTGGGAGGGTCTTCTCATGGCATTGGAATACAGAAATCTTATGGAGGATATTGTGGTGCAGAATGCAATCACAATGATGCAGGCCTGGGAGTGCTGCACCTGTGACGCCTGCACCTCCGACGTGGTAGCCTACGCTTTAAACCATGTGCCGCCCCGGTATGTGGCTACCCGCAAAGGGCAAATGCTGGCGAAAATCAGCGGCTACGAGTTGCAGTATAAGGCCGACGTTGTCGCCGCCATCTGTGATGCCATCCAAGTGGTCAAGGATTCGCCCCGCCACGAAGGCCGGTAACCCGCTTCTACCGTGCGCCGCCGGAACTGTCCGGCGGCGCACTCTGTTTTAAAAAATCGTCATGCAATACCGACACAGCGGGAGCAATCCCTGGAACGCCTCCCGTACCTGCAAAGCCAAGTGCGGCTGATACAGGGCCTCATCCACCGGATATCGTCCGTGACAGAGCAGATTTTTCCATTGGTACACTGAAGCAATCCGCGGGTCGTCACAGGGCTTTTTCCGTACATAGCAGTCGCCGGAAACGGAAAAGCCCGTGGCCGCTTCTGTCTCCGCCACCAGCTCCAAAAACGCCTCGGGCCGCTCTGCCGCCGCCTGACGGAACCGGTTCATGGCCTCGGCTTTTGGATAGATAACACCGAACCCAAATCCATATCCTTCGGGATTCAGGTCAAAATACAGGCACGGTTTTTCCGCCCAATAGGCTTCGCTGTCATGGCGAATGCTGAACCAAAGACTGTCCTTGTAGGGCCGTCCGTGAGCATACCGGGCGTCCCGGTAAATCCGCGAAACATGGAGCGCCAGCCCCGGTTCCGCCCGCAGCGGCTCATACACCGCCGCCGCCAGTTCTTTCATGGGATTGTACAAATAGTCGAGATACTCCTGTTTATGCGCTTCAAACCAGGATTTTTCATTGTTGAACCGGATGCCCCACAAAAAATCAATGGTCTCCGGTCGGAATCCTTCAAACATAGGATGCCTCCAATTCGATATTTCATCATTGGTAATTTTTCTATACAAAAACAAAGATGCACAAAACCTTCCTGCACATTCCATTTTGTCTCGTTTTTTGTCGTGCGCTGAACGCGCAGGGAGTTTTATAATTCTGCCCATGGAATCCGAATGGAATCCATGGGCAGCTTTTGGTTATTCCACTGTGACGGATTTGGCCAGATTTCTCGGCTTATCCACATCGCAGCCCCGCATCAGCGCCACATAGTAGGCAAAGCACTGGAGGGGTACAATGGACAAGTTGGGCTGGAACAGGGTGTCGGTTTCCGGAATGAGCACCACACTGTCCACGGTTTTATGGATCTCTTCCTCACAGGAGGGCACCGTCAGGCCCAGCACTTCGGCACCACGGGCCTTGACCTCCTTAACATTGGACATGGTCTTGTCAAAGAGGGCCCGGTTTGTGGCAATGGCAACCACCAGGGTACCATCCTCAATTAGAGAGATGGGTCCGTGCTTCAGCTCACCGGCGGCGTAAGCCTCCGAGTGGAGATAGGCAATCTCCTTCAGCTTCAGACTGCCCTCCAGGCAGGTGGCGCTGTCCAGGTTGCGGCCGATATAGAATACGTCCCGGTTATTGAAATAGCGGGAGGCGTAATACTGGATTTTCTCAATGACAGAGTCGTCCAAGACCTGTTCCACCTTCTCCGGCAGGCTTTGCAGCTCTCCGTACAGGTAATCGAACCGCTTAGGCTCCACGGTCTCCAGGCATTGGGCCATATAGAGTGCCAGCAAATCCACCACGGCCAATTGGGTGGAATAGGCTTTTGTTGTCGCCACGGCAATCTCCGGGCCAGCCCAGGTATAAATGACATCGTTGGCCAACTTGGCAATGGAGCTGCCCACCACATTGACGATAGCCAACGTCCGGGCCCCCTTCTCCTTAGCCAGCCGCAAGGCCGCCAGGGTGTCGGCGGTCTCACCGGACTGACTGATAATCAGCACCAGAGTGTCCGCTCCCAGCACCGGGTCAGAGTAGCGGAATTCCGAAGCCAGCACCGGTTCCACCGGCACCTGGCACAGCTTTTCAATGATATATTTGCTCTGCACACCTACATAATAGGCCGAACCGCAGGCCACAGCATAGACCCGGCGCAGATTGCGCAGATAGTCTGCCGACAAGGTAATATCGTCCAAAACGATTTTGCCGTCCTTCATTCGGGGAGACAGCGTATCGCGGATGGCCTTGGGCTGCTCATGGATTTCCTTGAGCATGAAATGCTCATAACCACCCTTTTCGGCGGCTTCTGTATCCCAGGTGATGTGTTCCGGCGTCTTGGTAATGGGGTCGCCTGCTCCGTCAAAGAACAGGGCGTCGTGGTCGGTGAAAATCACCATATCGCCGTCGTTGAGGTAGGCCACATCGCGGGTATATTTGAGAATAGCGGGCACGTCGGAGGCAATGTAGTTGCAGCCGTCGCCAAAACCGAAAATCAGCGGGGAATCCTTTTTAACGGCAATGATGGTACCGGGATAGTCGCGGCAGAGAATGCCCAGGGCATAGCTGCCTTCGATGCGCTCTACAGCTTTCCGGACCGACATTTTAAAGTCAAAGCCCTGGTCGTAGAAGTATTCCACCAGATTGGCCACCACCTCTGTATCCGTTTCGGAATGGAACTGTTTTCCGTTGGCCTGGAGCATCTCCTTGAGCTTCTGGTAGTTTTCGATGATGCCGTTGTGGACCACCACAATTTTGCCCTGGTCGGCGGCGTGGGGATGGCTGTTTTCATCGGATGGCGCACCGTGGGTGGCCCAGCGGGTATGGCCGATGCCCACAGAACCATGGAGAGACTTGCCACCGTCGGTCAGTTCTGCCAGATGGGCCAGACGCCCCTTGGCTTTGACCACCTGAAGCTGGTTTCCGTCACCGATACAGACACCGGCGGAGTCATACCCCCGGTACTCCAGCTTTTGCAGGCCGTCCAGCAGAATGGGAGCCGCCTGTTCCTTACCCACATATCCAACGATTCCGCACATGGATACTACCTCCGTTATAAAGTTCAGAATGGTATAGATTTATGCGTCATGGTCCAGCGCCATAACATCACGGATGGGGACCGCGCCCTGCTGCACCAACGCTTGGGCCGCAGCGGAGCCGTCGTCGAACACATAGAGGGGGGACCACCGGCGGCGCAGATTCTCCACAGCGCCGTGCCAGGTGCCGCCCTTACCGAAGGCTGCCTGGACCACCACGGTCTGCTCCCCCATCTGATGGATATAACTGTTGCGCATCATGGCACGGGGGGTGGTAAAGGGCAGATCGTAGCCGCCCTCGCTGCACAGCAGATGGTGTTCCCCGGCCAGGTGGGCCCGGTCCAACAGAGCGTCGGGAATCATGGCAATGGTACTGCCTCCGGCCCGGAGACAGGCGTCCGCCGCCGCCCAGTCGACGCCGTCAGCGCCGCCGGTGACGAGAATCCGCCCGGTGCGTGCCGCCAGTTGGCCCAGCTGACCGGCAAATTCCAGGGCCGCTTCCCCGGCTCTTCTGGCGCCGGCCACACTGAGAAATGGGCCCTGCAGCAGCCGATCATTTCCGGCGCAGAAAAATACGGGCGGACGGGACGCACCCCGTTTATGGATAAGTGTTTGGGGATAGGACGGACTGATCCGGGTCACCGGATAACAGGCCACCTCCAGCGCGTCCTCCAGATATGTCTCCAGCATCGTTTCCCGGTTCAGCAGGTAGACAATCCGCCGGGCCATCTCGCCGCTGTAGCCCAACCGTTCCAGCAGCGTTTCATCCACCGGATCATCGGGTGCGCCCTGCCGCTCCGCCGTCTGCACGCGGCTGCTCAGCTCCCGAAACTGCGCCATGGTCAGGGGCTTTGCAGCCCTGTCGCCCAGGGTGCAGCACAGCAGCACCAATCCCCGCTCCGCCGCCGTCATCAGCGATACCGCTTCCGGACCGGGGGCTTCTTCACCTCGTAGGTAACCAGATTGCCCTCGTCATCGAATTTCATATTCTGAATATTGAAATGGGAGTATTTTGCAATCTCCTCCAGCTTGGCCTGCTCCGGGAAGGTACCCAGGATGGACCAGGCCATGCCCTTGCGCTTGGCGCGACCGGTACGGCCAATACGGTGGATATAATATTCATTCTCTTCGGGCACGTCGAAGTTGATGACGCAGTCCACGTCGTCCACATCGATGCCGCGGGAAGCCACGTCGGTGGCAATCAGTACGGCCACCTTGCCGTCCCGGAATGCCTGCATGTTCTTTTCTCTCTGCTGCTGGCGAATGTCACCGTGGATGCACTCGGCGCTGACACCGGCCCGCTTGAGGTCATCGGAAAGACGCTGACACATAGCCTTGGTGTTGCAGAAGATAATCGCCCGCTCACAGGCCACGGTCCGCAGCAGCCGCAGGGTCAGTTCCGTCTTGGCCAGGGGCGAACAGGTAATGGCATACTGGTCAATATCAGGCTTGTTCTCCGCATCGGGCCGGACGGTGATTTCCACCTCGTCCCGCTGGTACATCCAGCTGACGGTCATAACCTCCTGAGAAATGGTGGCCGAAAACAAGCCCATATGCTTCTTGTTCTTGATCTTGTCGAGAATGCCGGTGACATCCTTGAAAAAGCCCATATCCAGCATCCGGTCCGCTTCGTCGAGAATCACCGTATGAATTTTGTCCAACCGCAGGTTGCGATGACGGTAGTGGTCCATCAACCGTCCCGGTGTGGCCACAACGATTTGGGGGTTCTTCTTGAGCGCCTTGATCTGCGTGTCAATCTTCTGCCCGCCGTAGACCACCGCCACGCGGATATTCTTATAATAGGTCAGCAGGCTCCGCAGTTCGTCACCAATTTGCAGGGCCAGCTCCCGGGTGGGGGCCAGAATCAATCCCTGGAGATCGTCGCTCTCCGCATCGATATGCTCAATGAGGGGGATGCCAAAGGCAAAGGTTTTGCCGGTGCCCGTGGGTGCTTTTGCAATCACATCCTTCCACGCCAGCAGGGGCGGGATGGCTTCGGCCTGGATTTTGGTGGGATATCCGTATCCCCGCTTCTCCAATGCCTGCAGAATCTCGTCGGACAGGCCGAGATCCTGAAACGTCTGCATCTGTTCTTCCATAACTAACTTCCTTTATTTAAAATCTATTGTATTATAGCAGTTGTTTGAATTTCTTGCAAGATAGACCGAACTCATAATCTGTGGTATACTAGGTCAAAACAACCATGGAGGTAGAGCATGAGCAAAGCAGATGAACTTTACAGACAGACCTGCCGGCAAATTCTGGACCACGGTGTGTGGGACACGGACTACGATGTGCGCCCCCACTGGGAGGACGGTACCCCGGCCCATACGATCAAAGCCTTCGGCGTGGTGAACCGCTACAATTTGGCGGAGGAATTTCCCATTATGACGCTGCGGCGGACAGCCTTCAAATCCTGCATTGATGAATTGCTGTGGATTTGGCAGAAAAAATCCAACCGGGTTGCGGAGCTTAACAGCCATGTATGGGATTCCTGGACCGACGAAAACGGTACCATCGGCAAAGCCTACGGCTATCAGCTGGGCGTGAAGCACCAATATAAAGAAGGTATGTTCGACCAGGTGGACCGGGTGCTGTACGATTTGAAGCACAATCCCCACAGCCGCCGGATTTTGACCAACATCTACAATTTTGAGGATTTGCATGAAATGGGCCTGTATCCCTGCGCCTATTCCATGACGTTCAACGTGTCGGGCAACACCCTCAACGCTATTTTGAATCAGCGTTCCCAGGACATGCTGGCGGCCAACAACTGGAATGTGGTCCAGTACGCTGTGCTGACCCATATGATGGCCCAGATTTCGGGGCTGCAGGTGGGCGAGCTGGTCCATGTCATTGCCGACTGCCACATTTACGACCGTCATGTGCCTATGGTGGAAAAGATGTTGCAGAATGAAAGCTTCCCGGCCCCCAAGTTTGTCATGGACCCGAGCATTGACAATTTCTACGACTTTACCGTGGACAGCTTCTCTCTGGAGGGATATCAATATTCTCCCTTCTCGGAGAAAATCCCCGTCGCCATTTGAGGTGTTGATATGAATTGTATTGTCAATGTCACAGAAAATTGGGGCATCGGACTGGAAAACGAGCTGTTGGTCAGCATTTCCGCCGATTTGAAGCGATTCCGTCAGCTGACCACCGGCCAGACGGTGATTCTGGGCCGCAAAACCCTTGCCACCTTTCCCGGCGGCAAGCCTCTAAAGAATCGGGACAATCTGGTATTGAGCACCAACGCCGCTCTGGACATTCCCGGCGCTGTGGTATGCCATGATCTGGACAGCCTGTTGGAGCGCTGCCGATCCATTCCCCAGGAAACGCTGTGGGTCATCGGCGGCGCATCAGTATACGAACTGCTGCTCCCCTACTGCCGGACAGCAGAGGTGACAAAAACCTTTGCCGCTCCGGCAGCCGACCGGTTCTTTCCCAATTTGGACCAGCTGCCCAACTGGCGTGTCGTGAAACAATCTGAGGTTTTCGAGGAAAACGGCATCCGGTTCCAGTATGTCACCTATGAAAACAGCGCCCCCAAAGGGCTGTAATAGTAAAATCATATACTGTAACGCAGGATACAAGGGGTGTGACGCAGCATCGGCGTCACGCCCCTTGCCGGTTCTTCTCTCCCCTGATCCGCAAGCAGACGCCGGGCTCCGGTCCATCCAACGAACTGGATGGAACCGAGACCCGGCGCCTATTGTGTATGTATAGAATTGGAAGCGTACTATATTCCGGGACTATGTAACCAGTCCTAAGGCCCGCGGCAGCGCCATGGAGATTCCCTCCACATACGTTACCAACAGGAGCAGCACAATCATATCGATAATCCAGGGCCAGATCTTCTTCACCAGATTATCAAAGGAGATAGATCCCACCTGGCAGGCCATAAAGAGGTTGGCGCCCAGGGGCGGCGTGATAAAGCCGATGGACAGGTTCATAACCACGATGACGCCGAAGTGGATAGGGTCCACGCCCATAGCCGTGACAATGGGCAGCAGGATAGGCGTCAGGATGATGATGGCGGCATTGGTTTCCATAAAGGTACCGACAATCAGCAGCAGCACATTGATCAGCAGCAGGACCAAATACTTGCTGGAGGTCAGGCTCAGGATGGCTTCCGCGATCTGGCTGGGAATCTGGGCAATGGTGAGAATGCGTCCAAAGCCCGTAGACAGGCCGATGATGATAAGCACCGGCGCACACAGCAGCACCGAACGGTACATGATATGGAACAGGTCCGACCATTTGATTTCCTTATAGACCAGAACACCGATAAACACACCATAGACACCGGCTACCGCGGCTGCTTCGGTAGGTGTGAAGTGTCCGCCGTAAATACCACCCAGAATGATGACTGGAATCAGCAGGCCGGGCACGGCATCCAGAAAAATTTTCAGGATTTACCGACCGGTATACCGTTTTTCATCGCCACGGTAACCGGTTTTTCTGGAGGAGAAGTATGTATAGAGAATCAATCCCAGGCCGATGACCAGACCCGGCACCACGCCGGCCATAAACAGGCCGTTGATGGAGGCACCGGCGGCCACGGCATAGACCACCATGCACACGCTGGGCGGAATGATGACGCCGACGGTACCGGCGGTGGCCACCAATGCGCTGGCGTAGCCCTTGTCATACCCATGGCGGACCATGGTGGGAATCATAATGATACCGATAGCCGCCACAGCTGCCGAACCGGTACCGGCGATGGCCGCGAAAAACAGTGATGTGATGATGGTCACGATACCCAATCCGCCGGTACAGCGGCCGGACACCACTTTGGCCGCATTGATCAGCCGGGCGGAGATGCCGCCCTTGCCCATGACCTCACCGGCAAAGGTGAACAGCGGCACCGCCATCAGCGGGAAGGAGTTGAGGCCCTGCATCATGGATTGGACAAAGGTCTCATTGCTGATTGGTGCGCACAGGCCGATGGTGGACAGCGCTGCCATACCGATGCTGACGCCTATGGGCAGTGAGATCACCAGAAACACAACCAACGAAATAAACAGAACGGCTGATACCATAGTTCAATCCCCCATCTCCAGTTTTTCTTCCGCCACCCGTTCCAGCTGTTCCAACGTATCCAGCTCCTTGGGCGCAAAGCAAATTTTTGAATTGCGATAATAGACGCCGTCATAGTTCTCAAACCGCGCCATGGATTCCTTCCGGTTGCACACTCGCCACACCAGCACTTGCACATTCCGGATTGCCATCATAAAGAATCCCAGGACGCCCGCAAAATAGAGCACACTGTAATTCCAGGGGACGGCGGTCAATTCATCGCCAAACCGGATAGCGTCCATGCACAGGGACCAGCTGGAACGGAGCCCCACTACGGAGAACAGCAGAAACAGCACGTCGCACAGCACCAGAACCGCCTTTTGCGCCGATTCCGGCAGCTTGCCGGTAAAGAACCCCACACGCACATGGCGGCCGTTGCGGGTCAGGTAGCCGAAGCTGGAAAAGGCCATCCACACAAAGAGGATTCTGGCAACTTCCTCGCCCCAGGAAAAGCCGTTTTCAAAGAGGAACCGCAGAATCACCTGCACCATAACCAGAAGGATCATCAGCGCAAAGAAAAACACCATCAAAATCGCTTCAAAATTGACATCAATCCATCCAATTATTTTTTTCATTCCGCTTCCCTCCTCAGCTCTGCCGCTGCTGCTCCACCGCATCCATGACCATATCGTAGATCTCCTGGCCGCACAGGGCCACAATGTCCTCCCGTACCGCGTCGTTCATGATGCGGCCCATCTCCCGGCGGACCTCCAGCGACACGTCATTGACGGCGAAGCCCTCCGCCCGCAGCTGGTCCAGCGTGCTTTGCTCCGTTTCTATGTTCAACTCCCAGTTGTAATCAATGGCTTCCTGGGCGCAGTCCATCAGAATTTGACGGTGCTCCTCGGAAAGGGAGTCCATAAAGTCCTTGTTGGCGTACCAGAGATAGTTGGTAAACACGTGGCGGGTCAGAGACCAATAATCCTGTGCCTCATAGAACTTTTCCGTGTAGAAGCTGGTCGTGGCACATTCCTGACCGTCAATCATTTTCTGCTGCAAGGAAGTAAACAGCTCGCCCCAGCTGACGCTGGTGGTATTGAGCCCCAGGGCCTCCCAGGCTTTGATCTGAATAGAGTTATATCCGCGGATTTTTAATCCTTTTAAATCGTCCAGCGTTTCAATGGGCCGCTTGCTGTTGGAGAAGTTGCGGAAGCCTAGCTCCATATAGCCCATGCCCACCAGATTATGGCGCTCCAGCGGCTCCATCAGCTGTTTGCCCGCATCCGATTCCAGCACGCGCTTGGCATGGGCTTCGTCGTCAAAAAGCCCGAAACTCTCCCACACCGCAAACTCCGGAATGGCTGTGGCAAAATTGCTGGTGGTGGAACCACTCATCTCAATGTCTCCGCGGCGGCACTGTTCAAAGGTATCCTGGACGCTTCCCATGGTGCCGCCGGACAGAATCACCACATCGATTTCACCGTTGGATGCCTCCTCCACCAGCTCCTCATACTTGAGAAAGGATTTGTGCAGGGGCGTATTCACGTTGTTGTCATGTGCAATGCGAACCTTGATCACATCTGTCTCCGACTGCCCGCAGCCGGTGCACAATCCCAGAAGCAGCACCGCCCCCAGCAGTATGGCCCCGCAGCGTTTCCATGACTTTTCCATCGTTCCGTATCCTCCTTGTTGCCTCCCAAATGGTCTGGGAGAATTCCGACCGATTTATTCGATTTCGTCGTTGTCAGTTTGTGCATTCGTATGCATAAACCTTTAAAAAAATAATGGTGAATGCTCTTGTCAGACCTTATGGCCACTCTGTCCAACCTGTTCCACGCGCTTTGCGCATACGTATTCACCCTTACGACCACATTATAGAAGCACTTGTAATGGTTGTCAATTCTCTTTTTCCGGTTCCCTGGTTTTTTGTGTATTTTTATCATATAGACCACTATTTTTTATACATATCCCCCATAAGTCATTGGAACGGCCGTAAAATGGCCCAAAAAAACAACCAGGAGGAGGCCGCCAATGGCAGTCTCCTCCCGGCTGTTTAGGGGGTATCCAATCTATGTCCAATTGAGAGTTGCATTCGTTTGCACAACAATGCGGCGTTGTTACAGCTTATAGTCATCGGCAGCATGGAACATGGCCATCAGATTCTCCACGGGAATCTGGTTGACCGATCCGCCCACGCCCAGAACAAACTTATTGTTTCCGCCAAAGGAGCGCAGCTTTTCCATGCAGACGTTGTACGTCTGCTGGGCCGACATGGATTGCAGCTCCACCGGGTGCAGACCACCCAGCAGAGAGATACGTCCGCCGGTCTCCGCCATGGCGTGCTCAGAGGGCACCGAGGGCGCATACTGCCACGCCTGGAATCCAGCGTCGGCAATGGCCTTTGCCAGATGGTTCGCCTTTGCATCGTTGTGCAGCCATTTCTGGCTGTTGGGGAACTCTTTGAAAATCTTCTCATAGGTGGGCAGCACCCACTCTTCAAAGCCCCGGACGCTGAGGAAGGACGAAAGATCGTCCGACAGCAGCAGATGGTGCAGCGGTCCGCCCATGACCTTTTCGCAGGCTTTCATATAGCGGATGCATGTCTCCGTGGACACATCCAGCATGGCCTGGACCATGTCCGGGTCCTCCAGCGTATTGGCGCAGAAATCCCCGATGCCGCACAGCTGGGCGCAGACCGTAAAGGGCGCCATGCAGATGGGCGGATTGACCTTGATGTCCTTGGGCGCATGCTGCACCATGTATTCCAGCGTCTCCAGGGCGATACGCATATAGTTGTCGCCGTAGGGGTCGCCGGGCTGAATGGCCATGGCCTCCTCTACGATGATGCCCGCGCCCTCATGGCCCGCAATATGGGGCAGGCTGCCGGGCAGGCCGTCGCTGAGACTGCCGCCGGCCAGCAGCACCGGATCGGAACCGCAAATGGCCACGGCCTGGACCTGGACCAGAACCTCCCGGTCGCCGCAGACAGGTTTTGGAACCTCCTCCACGCCGAACTGGCCCGGCCCCCGCATTACCAACGCTTTCATGTTTACTCCTCCCTATTCTGCACCGCTTTATAATGCATTCGTATGCACAAGCTGTTAAAAAATAATGTCCCGTTCCGGGGACCGGAGAAATTTTCGCTCATTATGCATACGTAGTTATTTTATCGGTTTGAACTCCCCTCCCATTGGGAGGGGGTTTTCGTATCATTCTTTCGGCTGCAATGATTGAACCGATCCACGTTCCACCAGCCGGCAGGCATGGAGGGAACGAACCACACCGCCGCTTTTCCCTTCAATCCGGCGGACCAGCAATTGACAGGCCGTTTCCACCAGTTCCTCATAGGGCTGCCGCATGGTGGTCAGATTGTAAGAAGCCCAGGCCGTTTCCGCCGTGTCGTCAAAGCCCATGACGGAGATATCCTCCGGAACCCGCAGCCCCAGCTCATAGCGCAGCACATCCATGGCGCCGAAGGCGATGATATCACCGGAACAGAAGATGACGTCAGGCCGTTTGCCGTCGGCCAACAGCTTTCGGCACATCTCCCGGCCGCTTTCATAGGAATAGCTGCCGTACTCCACCCAATCGATGGAGATGTTTCGCTCCTCTGCCTTGGACCGAAGTCCCGCGAGACGGTCCCGCGTGGTGGAAGCTGCCGCATCACCCATAAGACAAGCAATGGTTCGGTGACCGTTATCCAGCAGGTATTGAGCTGCCAGACTGCCCGCCTCCAGGTTATCACAGCAAACAGAATCCACACCGGCCCCAGCAATATAACGATTGAGCAGCACAATGGGAACGCTGGACTGGCGGCAGATTTCACTGGCACTTTCCGAATCCTCAATAGCAGTCACCACAATGCCATCCACCCGGTAGTCCAAGGCGCGGGTCACTGTGTCAATCCCCTGCTCCCCCGGCGTCTGGCGGATGACCATGCAGCAGAAGCCAAACTTTCTGCAAGCGGTGATCATCAAATTGGTCAGCGTTGCGTAGAAGGGGCTCTCGTTGTTCATCACAATGATGCCGATGATATTGGTTCGGTTGGAGACCAAACTCCGGGCTATTTTATTGGGCCGGTAGCCCAGCTGCTTGGCCGCCTCCAAAACGCGCTTGCGGGTCTCATCGGACAACTTGCAGGTATCGCTGAATACACGGGAGACCGTGGATTGAGATACGTTGGCCAATCGGGCCACATCGGAAGAAGTGGCCGGGCGATTGCCGGTACTCTCCGCAGATTTCTTGCTGCCAGCCATGTATCTCCCCTCCGTCTCGTGCATTCGTATGCATTTCTTATGGCCCTATCATACCAAGCATTATCCCGTTTGTCAATCTCTATTTTGCTGTAATTTGACACAATATTTTGTCTATTCTGTCCAGATTGCATTAGCCGCCCATGCAGTTGCAGTTTGCTATCCGTGTGCATAATGCAGTTATTTCGTGCATAACTGCATTATCCCGAAATGGCCTTTGTATACCGCATAAGATCTGTCAAAGCACGGCGGTAGTCATCCTCTCCCCGATCCCGAACGGCTGCAAAGGGCAGCGCATCCCGATTGGTGGAAAAGACCGCTGTGATACCTTCGTCATAGATCGGTTCAATGCCTGGGCCGGTAATGCCGACAATGGCCACCACCGGCACCTGCTTCTTCTTGGCACGGCGGGAAACACCAATGGGCACCTTGCCCCCAAGGCTCTGACCATCCATGCGGCCCTCTCCGGTCAATACCAGATCGCAGCCGTCCAGCTGTTCCTCAAAGCGTACCAAGTCCAGTACAACTTCAATGCCCGGCCGCAATTGCGCGCCAAAGAACGCCGCTGCACCAGCGCCAAACCCGCCAGCCGCACCGGCGCCCGGCAATTCTGACACTGTGATACCCAAATCCGTTTCTATACACCGGGCCAAATATCCAAGATTATGGTCCAACTGCCGGATCATGGTCGCATCCGCGCCCTTTTGGGGTCCAAAGATCGCGGCCGCGCCCTGTGGACCGCACATAGGGTTGTCAATATCACACATCACTTCCACCGTGACGCCCGACAGCAGCGAATGCGCCGCAGTACAGTCGATGGATGCGATTTCCCCCAAAGTCTCTCCCACAGGCACAAACGATTGCCCGGCCTTGTCTCGAAACACCACACCCATGGCGGCAGCCGCACCGCAGCCGCCGTCGTTGGTGGCGCTGCCTCCCAAGCCCAAAATCAAATGGGTCGCCCCATGCTCCACGGCATGGCGCAAGAGCTGGCCTACGCCATAGGTGGTGGTTTTGGAGGGGTCCAGCCGCTCCCCTACCATGGGCAGACCCGCAGCCGCAGCCATTTCCACCACCGCAGTATCACCAATTCGGCCATAGCAGGCTTCTACCGATTCCTCCCAAGGACCAGTGACGGGAACTGCAATTCGTTCCCCACCCACGGCTTCCAGAAAACAGTCCACGGTTCCCTCTCCGCCATCGGCCACTGGAAGACCAATAACCTGACAATTGGGATAGAATTGTCCAAGGACGTCCCGAGCCACGCGGACAATGGCGCTGCTGCTGAGGGAGCCTTTAAAGGAATCGGAAATCACAATCACCTTTTTCATAGGCTTAATTGACCACATTGACCGGCGCACCGTTCTGATATGCCTGCAAGTTGGAAACAGCACAGTCCATAATGCGCTGGCGGCTCTCCTTGGGCGCCCAGGAAATATGAGGCGTTATGATGCAATTCTTTGCTTGAAGCAACGGATTATCCCCACGAATAGGCTCTGTCGATACCACATCCAGACCGGCGGCATAGACCTTGCCGCTGTTGAGCGCATCGGCCAAATCCTGTTCCACAATCAGCGGGCCTCGGCTGTTATTCAGGAGAATAACGCCGTCCTTCATCTTGGCAATGGTCTCCTTGTTAATGATGCCCTGGGTCTCAGGGAACAACGGGCAATGGAGGGCAATCACATCGGACTGCGCCAGCAGCGTATCCAAATCCACATAGGTGCCGATCTCCCGGCCGCTGTCGCTCTGGAAGCTGTCATAAGCCAGAATATTCATGCCCATAGCCTTGGCAATGCGGCCTGTCTGCTGCCCAATGTGGCCAAAACCGATGATGCCCATGGTCTTGTCTACCAGCTCAATCAGAGGATAGTCCCAGAAGCACCAGTCCGCGTTGGACTCCCAGCGGCCCTGATGGACGGCTTCGGAATGGTGGGCCACATGGTGGCAGATTTCCAGCAGCATGGCAATGGCAAATTGGCCAACGGCCGCTGTGCCATATGTAGGAATATTGCAGACAGGGATATTTTTTTCTCTGGCGTAGACATAGTCCACGACATTGTAACCCGTTGCCAGCACGCCAATAAAGCCCATATTGGGGCAAGCGTCGATGATATGGCGGGTAATGGGAGTCTTATTGGTATAGACTGCCTCCGCATCACCGATGCGGGAAATGATTTCCGCCTCATCGGTCAACGAGGTACGGTCATACACCGTCAATTCTCCCAGCGCCTCCAGGGCACCCCAGCTAAGATCTCCGGGATTCTCCGTGTACCCATCCAGAACTACGATTTTCATTTGCAGATCCTCCTTTTACATGCAGGCGTGAATACGTATGCATTACGTTGTTAATACCATACTCCTCCTTCTGCAAAATGTCAACCGCATGGATTTCACAAAAGTTTCGCTAAATTTTTGTAATAACGCATAGTTTTTGCATGACACCCCATTCCATTGCAGCGCCCCCGGTACCGAACCTGTACCGGGGGCGTTGTTTATATATTCTGTTGGAAACTCGCAATTCACTATCAGGTAATGGGTTCAGTGGACACCGGCCTGGACATGTCGAGAATAGGGCGCAAGAAACTCCCGCTCAAAATCCGCTATGGTCAGCGGGCGGCTGTAATAGTAGCCCTGGCCGTAATTACAGCAAAGCTGTACCATCATCTGTTCATTCTCCTGGGTCTCCACACCCTCTGCCACAGTACTGATGTGCAGCTGCTTGGCAAGCTCCAGAATGCAGGCCATGATCTTGCGCTGGCTGCCGTCTGTATCCTTGGCGGCACCCATCAGGAACAGACGGTCCAGCTTCAATTCATCGATTTTCAGCCGTCCCAGGATGTTCAGCGAGGAATAGCCGCTGCCGAAGTCATCCATGGAAATTCGGAACCCGGCGGATCGCAGCTCCTCAATGCAGGCATTGATATGCTCCACATGGTCCAGAACCAGACTTTCCAGAATCTCCAGCGTAATACATTGCGGCGATATGCCGTATTTTTCTGTAATGGCAAGGAGTTTGCTGACATACCCTTCACTGGCAAACAGCAGACGGGTCTGGTTGACTGAAATATTGGTTGGCGCCATTCCTTCATCCATCCAGCGCCGCAGCTGCTTGCATGCCTGCTCCACCATATAGAGGTCCAGATGGACACAGAAGCCGTTTTCCTCAAACAAAGGAATAAACTGGTCGGGGAACAGCATGCCCCGGTCCTTGGTTTGCCAGCGCACCAGCGCTTCAGCGCCGGTCAGCAGGCCGGTGCTGAGATCAATTTTCGGCTGTAAATACAGCTGAAATTCCTCCTGCTCCAACGCCCGCTTCATATTGCTTTCCGCATAGAGGCGGGTCTGCTCCAGCTTATGGAGTTCCTGATCATAGATGTAGACATTCTCTTTCTGGCATTTCTTGGCCTGGGCCAAGGCGGCCATCATGTAATTGTGCTTGGCCGATGCGGAAAATGGCTCCGGCGCTGCCGCCGTCAGCACAATGCCGCAATAAATGGAAACAGGATATTGTCCCAAAAGCGTCGTTGCGGTCTGCTGAATCCGATGTTGCAGCGTTTCAATCCGCTCCATGGCCTTTTCCGCCTCTGTCTCCCGCAGCGCAATATAGAACACATCGGCCGATTGGCGGCAGAAAAACTCGCCGGGCTGTTGGATACTGTCCAGGCAGCGTTTGATACCGCGGAGGAATTTATCTGCTGTGGACAAGCCGTAGGTCTCGTTGATATATTTGAAGTTCCGAAGGTTCAGCGCCACCAGCACCATGGGAATCTTCCGGCTGCAGGCCACACCCAGCAAGGTTCGGAATTCTCCGCCATTGTAGGCACCGGTCAGCGCATCATAGCGGGACAGCTGTTCCAACTGTTGCTGTGTGTCAACGCCATCTCACGCCGCGCCTTCCTGCTGTACCGGTAGAGCTGATAAAGGCAGATTGCCAGTCCCAGCACGATGGCTGCACCAATCAGATAAACCTTGTATACATACAGCCACTCTCCAAAAGTATACTCCACCTTCTCCGCCATGGCACGATAGAACATACTCTGGCTTTGCACATCTGAAAGAGCGCTGATATAGTGGTTGAACACAGACAGAAGCTCACTGGAAACCCGGCTGGTGACACCCACGCAGTAGGAGACATTCTTGCTGCTGGACCAATCCACCTTCAGTTCGTCATACAGGATCTTCTTCTGCATATAGTAATTGACCGAATAGGCATCCAGCCGCGCATACCCCATGTCTCCTTTTCGCAGGCTGTTGAGGCTCTTCTGGGTATTGGTGTAAAACCGCTGGGTATCATAGTTCGCCGGATCGGTGGCCGTTGGCGAGGAAACCAACAGACTGCTGCCGCTGAAATACGGCAGGGAGAACTGAATACCGTCCACAGCGATATAGCTGGAGGTACTGGCTGCACAGGCGATGATATCCACTTCTCCGGCCTCAATCAATTCGATACCATGGGCACAGGAATCCACAATGACCGGTTCATATTGCAATCCTGTTGCCTCTGAAAACTCCTCAAAGAACGTGGCGGCCATACCGCCCACTTTCCCGTCCTTGACGTATTGCAGCGGCGCGTTGCCGTCGCAGAATGCCACCTTCAGCGTGCCCATCTGGGCAATGTGCCGCTTGTCATCCTCGGACAACATAAAGTTGCCATAGGAATAAAAATACTCATCATACAGCTCTGTTTGCAGGTGGGGATAGGCCCGATTCATACTATACAGCGCCGTGTTGAGCGTTTGCAGCAGTTGGTGGTTCTCCTGATTCAGGGCAAAATAGTACGGCGTAGGCGAAAAGCGTGCAATGCTGCGGAAATTGTCCAGTATGGCAATATCCACCTGCAAGGTGGCGTCAGCTTCACCCGACTGCACCGCCTCAATAGCTTCCGTCATGGAATGATATGGGATAGTCTCATAGGTAAAATCGTTGAGCTGTGCAAACTGTGCCAACTGGTCCATGCGCTGGGTCTGTTCCTCCGAAGCGGCAATTCTGATGCCGTTCCAATTGGAAAAGTCGTCCTCGACCCACAGGGAATCCTCCCGGACCGTCAGCGCTGTATAAGTGGTACCATAGCTGTAGCTGGGATAGAGGAACATCTGCTCCAATTCCGGGTTGCGGTTCATCGTACCCATCATGTCGATTTCGCCGTTCAGCATCATTTCCATCAAGGTGACAATCTGGGTATTCAAGTCCCCGTCTACCATAACATATTCATAGTCCCAGTTGGTATACAGACTGAGCTGCTCCAAATAGTCCACCATATATCCGGCATAATTCCCGTTTTCATCCAAATAGGAAATACCGTGCTGTATGGGGAAACCCACGCGAACCACGGTCTTCTGCCCCAGTCTGGCCTGTACCGTCACGGTGCTGGCAATGCAGACGCACGCAATCAGCGCAAGCCCCAGGATTTGTTTGATTCGCCTCACGGTATCACCCCTTCTCTATTCCCACATGGCATAGATCGCTCCCCCGCAGGAGATGCATTGGTATCGTACATTCTGTTTCTTTCAAATTATACCAGATTAAAGACAAAAAGGCAAATCCCATCTGGAAAAACAGAAAAAATTATACGGTTTTTTTGCACAAAAATCATCTGACCGTTCCGCGTTTATAAATGAAACACCGTTTTATTTTTCTCTAAATTGCGTCATTTTTCTACAAAAAATCGTAAAAAATCAAATTTGTTGTCAAAAATTATTTCATTTATTCTATAAAAAGACGCACCGGTTCTGTTATAAATTATCTTGCCAGAAATAGGGATGCATTTCATTTCAGCGGGGCTTAAATAGCCCTTTTCCATAAAACCACGCAGGCACAGACGCCGTCTGCCCATACAGCCGGCGTCTGTGCCTGCAAATTCTATTTTCAATTGTGTGCAGCTAGGCATATTCTCCGATGTCCGCCGCGTCTGTATAGGGCAGCCGGAAGGCCCACGCGCCGGTGAAGCCCTGGTCATGGCTTTGGGCGTACCGGTACAGAATCACAGCCGTTTGCTCCCGATTCACCGGGTCGTCGGGGCCGAACCGGCCGTCGCCGTATCCACCGGCAATGCCGGTACCGGCGGCCCAGCGGATGGCCTCCGCGTCAGTGCGAGTCCCATCCACATCGCTGTAGTCCATGGCATAATTGACAGCGGGTTTTCCCTCCTGCTCATACAGCATCGTCAACAACTCGCCCCGCGTCAGCAGGTCCGTGGACTGGGCAGCAGATTGGGCGTCTGCCGCTGCGGCGGGCACGGCCAGGGAACCGGCCAGGGTCAGGGCCAACAATGCGCTCCGGGCTTTTTGATTCAACATGGTGCATCCTTCTTTCTGAAATTCAATGGGTGTCTGTTCCTGTGACACCCTATATACAGCCCAGGACATGGTTTTGTTGCAACATGCAGAAAAAATTTTTTGAAGTGCCCGGTTAGTCGGCGTCGGCAGTCAGGCACTCATAAAAGTCGGCGTCCCAGGTATGCCGTCCCTCGCTCGGCAATTCTTCTTTCGTCCGCAGGAACCAGTACTGTCCGCTGCCCCGGTCGGAGGTGGGGTCGCAGTAATAGCCCTTACCATCCAATATTACATAGTTCCACGCATGGTATTCGCTGCCCAAAACGCCCGACACCGGATAGCTTTCCACGCCGCAGACGTCCAGCATGGTCTTCAGAGCCCAGGAATACCCGCCGCAGATGGCCACATGGTCCCGCAGGGCTCCCAGCGCTGTGGTGGAAATTTTCGGCATGGTCTCCGGCGCCTGATAGTACCGCCAGTCGTATTCCACGTTGTCGGTAATCCACTGGTACACGGCTTCGACCTTTTGCCTGTCCGTCATGTCCGGTGTCACCAGCTCCGCCACCAAGTCCTCCGCCATCTGGCGCGTTATTGCCACCGCTGCTGCGCTGTCCTCCAACGTTTTCTCGATGCCGGGGGTAACCCGAATTTCCGTCCCGTCTCCGTTGAGGGTACAGACGAAAAATCCATATCCGCCGTGCAGCAGCGCCCGCTGCAAATCATCCACCTGCAAGTCGGCATTGGTAATGGCGATGGACTGGGACGAAGTGCCGTCCAGCAGGGAGTCTGTGACCGTAAGGATATCCTTTAACGTGCGGATTTCCACGGCCCCCTCCGGAATGCCCTGAGCATAGGCGTCCGTCTGGTATGGCATATAGAAAATCGTATAATCCATCTTCTGGTCTGTCTGAGAAAACTGGACGTCATAGGCGTATTTCAATTCCGGCCATTGGTTCAGAACGTTAAAATAGGCGTTCCGCAAATCCAGGTCTGCACCGTACACCCAGGTCATCTGACTGATATCCAGCTGGACCGTCTCCTGTTTTTGGAGAATCGCTTCCCGGAGAATGTCGGTGATCTCCTGCTGCGTAGTTGGCATTGGGAGACTGTCGGGCTTCTGTGCCGGTTCTTTGGGTGTCTCCGTTGCAGGCGGCTGCTCCCCTGCCCCCGTTGTCGGCTGCTCTACTTTCGGCGGTTCCGGCTTCTCCTGGGATACCGTTTCCCCTGGTCCCGGCGGCACCGTGGATGGCTCTGCTGGTTCTGGTGCCGCCTGGCAGGCGGTTAACAGCAGCAATACTGCGGCCAGCATGGCAAATTTCTGATACATGGTCATCCTCTCCTGTCATTTCTTTCTATATGATAGGAGTGATTTGGCCGAGAAAAAGTGACAGCGTTCCCCAAAGAACTTTGAAAATTTTGGAGATGAAACACTTTACAGGTTCCGCGCTTTCCGGTTGGCCTGCTTCCGCAGACAGTTGCCCAGACTGGTGATGGACAACAGCGTGGCAATCAGAAACACGCCGGGAATCACAATGACCCACCAGGCACGGGTCATCAATGCCTTTTCCGCCAGAGACAACATGCTGCCCCAGGAGACCACCTCCAGCGGCAGTCCCATGCCCAGAAAGCTAAGGGTGGATTCGGCCACCATGGCGCTGCGGATGTTCATGACCACCATAAAGAGAATGGATGAGAAAAAGTTGGGCGTCAGATGCTTGCGCAGCAAATAGAAAAAGCCGCCGCCCATACAGCGGGCCGCCACTACATAGTCGCTGCCCCGCAGTTGCCGGACCTCTGTCCGGACCACCTTAGCCATAGCCGTCCAGCTGGTAAGTCCAATGACCAGGGACAAGCTCCACACATTGGCCGGTCCCAGCACGGCCTGGAGCAGCAGCACCAGCAGCAAGCCGGGAATACTCAGCAAAATCTCCGTCCCGCGCATCAGCAGCGTATCCAGCCAGATGGGAGCCATACCGCTGGCCGCGCCGAAAACGATGGCTAACACCGTAGAAATGGCGGTAGCCAGTATGCCGATGAGCAGCGAAACGCGGCCGCCGTACCAGATCATGGAGAAGAGATCGCGGCCCATGGCGTCGGTACCAAAGAAAAATTCCCGGTTGGGGGCCACATTGCAGTTGGTCAAATCCAGATAGGTCGGGTCCTTGGTCATCAGAATTTCACTGCAAAGGCAGCCTAGTACAATGACCGCCAGCACCACCGCCGCAGCAACCGGTTTGCCCCGGTACCACGGAGCAGAGCGCCCACTCTCCGACGGTGGAACCGGGCGGATGCCCACCATTTGAAATCCGTCTGTCACGGTGTACGCACCTCCTGTTCCATCCCGTCCCGCTCCCCACGGATGCGCGGATCTATGCGTTCATTGATGGCCTGGGCCGCCAGATTGCAGAGCATGACCACCGCACCGGATAACAGACACAGGACCATCAGCAGGTTGTAATCCTGATACCGGGCGCTTTCATAGGACAACGTTCCCAGACCGGGATAGGAAAACACCGTTTCCACAATATACGTTCCCCCCAACACATGGGGAATGGAAATGGCCAGGATGCTGAGATAGGCGGGCATGGCGCTGCGCAGACAGTGGCGAAACAGAACCGCCCGCCGGGGCAATCCCTTGACCCGAGCCAGCAGCACATAATCCGCCCGCACCTCTTCCAGCAGGCGGTTACGGACCAGATAGGCATAGTACCACAAATGGCTGAGGACCACCGCGGTCAAGGGCAGAATCAGATGTACCAGCCGGTCCCCCACATTGCCCTCTCCGCCGATGGAATAGGCGCCGGAACTGGGCAGCCATCGAAGCCCCATGGCAAAGACCAGAATCAGCACCAGGGATAGCCAGAACTCCGGGATACAGCTGAGCACCGTCCCCGCCCGGCAAAGCAGCCGGTCCGGCCAGCGGTCCTCCTGCCAGGCACAGAAGATGCCCAGCAGCAGCGCGCCGCCGAAGATCAGCAGCAGCCCCACACCGCCCAGCAGCAGCGTATTCCCCATGCGCTGGGCGATCACTTCCGTCACCGGCATTTTGTATTGATAGGAGATACCGAAGTCCCCCTGAACGGCCCGCTCCAGCCAGCGGACATACTGCACGGCCAGCGGGTCATTGAGACCCAGCTTGTCCTCAGCCCATGCCCGCTCCTGGGGGCTCATCTTCTCCACCCGGTCGCCGTAATAGGACACCAGCGGGTCACCAGGGGCCAGCCGGGCGATACAGAACACCGCTACCGACAGAATCAACAAACTGACCACAAACACCAGCACTTTGATACCGATGGAGCGAAGTATGGAACGCTTCATGGCCGCCCTCCTTCCCGCAAAACAAAGTGGTCCGGCTCTTCCTCCACCAGAACGCCATCCAGGGAGACCAGGTCCGGCGAAAAGGTTTGCAGCGTCCGGCTTCGCTCCAACCGTGGGTCCGGAATGGGAATGGCCGACAGCAACGCCTGGGTATAGGGGTGCAGGGGCCGCTGGAACAGCGCGCTTGTAGGCGCGGATTCCACCATCCGGCCGTGGTACAGCACCCCTACCCGGTCACAGAGAAACTCCACCATGGCCAAATCATGGGCAATAAACAGGATGGAAAAGCCGTGCTCCCGCTGCAAATGACGAAATAAATTGACAATTTGGGCTTGAATGGACACGTCCAGCGATGCAATGGGTTCATCGGCCGCCAGCAGTTCCGGCTCCATGGACAGGGCGCGGGCGATGGCTACCCGCTGCCGCTGGCCGCCGGACAGCTCCGGCGGATACTTGTCCAGATACCCGGCGTCCAATCCCACATAGTGCATCTGAAATTCCGCTTCGGCCCGGTAGGTACCCCGTGGGGGCCGGATGCCGTGAATGCGCATGGGCTCAGCGATGATATCCCAGACCTTCAACCGCTGGTTGAGACTGGACGTGGAATCCTGGAAAATCAGCTGGCGTTCCCGCTGGAGCATGGTCCGATGGGCCCGGCAAGCGGCGCGGTCGCAGAGGTTGACGCCTTTGAACAGGATTTCACCAGCGGTGGGCCGGTACAGGCTCATGACACATCGGGCCACGGTGGATTTTCCGGAGCCGGACTCCCCTACCAATCCAAAAATCTCGCCCCGCCGGATTTGAAAGGATAAATCGTCCACGGCCTTGACGCTCCCATGACGGCCCAAAGGAAACACATGGGTCAGATGGCGGACATCCAGCAGAATTTCCTCAGCCATGCAGGCCACCTCCTACCGGCGGCACCACCTGGAGCGCCCGGGGGTCCAGGAGCCAGGTTGCCGCGAAATGGGTTTCCGTGATGGGAAACATGGGCGGTTCCTCCTCGTAGTCGATGGCCAGCGCGTAGGGATTGCGGCAGGCAAAGGCGTCGCCCTTGGGCGGGTGCAGCAAATCCGGCGGCATACCGGGAATGGTGGGCAGCGTCTCCCGTCCCCTGGACAGGGCGGGCAGGGATTGAAGCAGGCCCCAGGTGTAGGGATGGCGCGGGTCATAGAAAATTTCCTCGGCTGTTCCAATCTCCACGATTTTCCCGGCATACATCACGGCCACCCGGTCCGCCACTCGGGCCACCGCTCCCAAATCGTGGGTCACAAACACCGTCGCTGTCCCCAACTGCTGCTGAATCTGCCGCAGCAGGTCCAGAATTTGTGCCTGAATGGTCACGTCCAATGCTGTGGTCGGCTCGTCGGCAAAGAGAATGGCCGGGTCCCCGGCCAGGGCCATGGCTAACACACTTCTCTGGCGCATGCCGCCGGAGAAATTATGTGGGTAAAGCCCCATCCGCTCCGCGGGCCGCTCAATGCCCACCAAGGTCATCAATTCCAGAACCCGCTGCCGCATCGTCTCTCGTCCCATACGGGGCTGGTGGACCCGAACGGCTTCGGCAATCTGCGCGCCGATGGTCATGGTGGGGTCCAGCGCCGTCATGGGGTCCTGAAACACCATGGAGAATAGTTTGCCCCGCAGTTTGGTCATCTCCCGTTCGCCGTATCCGATAATATCCACACCGTTGACCAGGATGGTCCCCGACGGCAGACGGGCCGTGTCGGGCAGCAGTTTTAGAATACTGCGGCACAGGACACTTTTCCCGCAGCCGGATTCCCCGACAATGGCCAGCACCTCGCCTTTATGCAGCGAAAAGCTCACGTCCCGGACAGCCTGCACCGGTCCTGACGGCGTATCAAAATGGACGGTCAAGTTGCGGACCTCCAGTACCGTTTCCATGATTCTCTCCCCCTGTTTACCGGACAACGGGACTGCATGCAGTCCCGTTGAACTTGTCAAAAAAGTGTTTTTGACAAGTTCCAAGCGAGCATTCAACTTCGAGAAAGTTGAATGCTCGGTCTATTGAAATTGGTGCAGGGGACTTTTTGTCCCCCGCACACACCCCCTGCTGCTCTATCGCGGCAGTGCTTGCGGTTTTTTGACAGTCCCGTTGTCTCTGTTGTTTATCCGATGGTCCATTGATGGATGTTCCAGAAGATGCCCACGCCGTGATGGCCTAAAACCGTATCGGCTGCAATGCCCTGGAGGTTGGAATTGGTCACATAGTTGGCGTCGATATAGCAGAGGAACGCGTAGGCCGGGTCTTTCGCCAATTCCTCCTGGAATTTTCCGTAATACTCCCCGCGTACCGCCGGGTCGTCGGACTGACGGGCCAGCGTCAGATATTCGTCCACCTTTTCGTTGGAATAGCTGGAATAGTTGGCGCCCTTCCCGGTTCCGAATACCTTGTAGGTGTGGTCGTCGGCGTCAAAGGGGCTGCCCCAGCCGATGAGACAGGCCATCTGTCCGCCCCAATCCATCTGTGCCGGAATCTCCACCGTACACTGGATGCCCACCTCCCGCAGCTGTTGGGCTGCCGCCTGGGCAATGTCAATGCGGTCCTGTTCTCCAGCCATAACGCTGATGGTGAAGCCCACCGGTTCCCCATTACGGGTATAGAATCCATCGTCCCCCAGGACACACCCAGCATCCTCCAAAATCTGCCGGGCTCTGTCCGGGTCGTAGTCGTAGCGCTCCACATCCTCATTGTTGTAACGGTTCCGCTGCAACGGACTATATGCGGCCATACCCTGTCCCAAAAGCACCGAATCAATGATGGCCTGACGGTCCAGAGCACAGCAGATGGCGGGAATTAGGTCCCGGTTTTCTGTCCAATAGTCGTTGGCGAAGTTAAAGAGAATACCACGGTAATCGGCGGTCGTCATATCGTAGCAGGTAAAACCATCCCGGCCTTCAAAGTTGGCCGCATTCTTGGGGTCCAGCAGTGCCAAGTCCAGTTCGCCGGATTCCAATTGCATAGCTTGGGCGTTATCATCGGCCACAATTTTAAAAATCACCGTGTCAATGTTGGGCGCGCCCAGATAGTAGTCCTCGTTTTTTGTCAAAACGATGGACTGTCCCACGTCCCAACGTTCCAACTTGTAGGGGCCGGTTCCCACCGGATGGCGGAAGAAGTCCGACTCCTGCATGTCCTCCCCCTCCAGCAGGTGGGACGGCAGCACCGCCATGGTCATATACTCCAGAAAGGCCACATTGGGTTCTGCCAGGCGGAAGGAGATGGTCTGGTCATCCACCACAGTAATCTCCTCCACGTCCTCATAGTTGGGAGCGTTTTCCGAACCGTTGTCCGGGTCCATAATGGCTTCGATGGTAAATTGCACATCCTTGGCTGTAAACGGCTCGCCGTCATGCCAGTGAATGCCGTCCCGGATGTGGAAGGTGTAGGTATAAGTGGTTTCGTCATAGTCCCAAGACTCGGCCAGGCCGGGTACCACCTGATTGTCGCCGTCGTGGGCCGTCAGTCCATTGAACAGCAGAACGTTGATTTCGCCATGCTCATCCATGGCCGGGTTGATACGGGTGTAGTCGCCGGAGCCGTAGACCAGTGTAGTTCCTTCTTCTGTCTTCACCTCAGCAGTATTTTTGTAAGCGTAAAATCTAACCACGCCTTGTTCCAATAAGTGTAATATGAAACAATA
>ERZ1643251.158-NODE-158-length-117005-cov-12.634280_pt1 | contig 117005 bp, 109 predicted proteins | sample MGYA00579261_ERZ1643251 | MGnify/ENA primary metagenome ERZ1643251 (study PRJEB29033, sample SAMEA4952267) | chicken gut metagenome | biome: Broiler Chicken; feature: Gastrointestinal Tract; material: Caecum | place: Ireland | collected 2018 | study: Broiler... | reverse complement strand
AGATTTACAAAAGGAAAAAGAGTATTTATTACATTAAGAGATGGTACAAAAATCATAGATAAATATGCATCAAGTAACTCAAGTAAAATAATTCTTGAAAATGGTTCATATAAGTGGAATGAGATTAGATGTACAGATATCTATATTCCAAGAATATATAATAAAGTTTAATTAATTTTCTCATAAATCATTTACATCTGGCATTATATAGTATATAATAGAACTATAATTTAATAGAAAGAGAGGAAATAATATGGAAACAGAAAAAGTTGTCAAAACAACAAAAGATTATTCAATATTTAAAAAATTAGAAGGAAACAGACCAGTAGCTAATAGGAGAATTAACAAAATAATAGCTTCAATTCAAAATGTAGGTTATATTACATCACCATTAATTGTAAATGAAAAGATGGAGGTAATAGATGGACAGGGAAGATTAGAAGCCTTAAAACAATTAGGATTACCAGTAGAATATATAGTACATCCTGGTATAGGAATTAATGAATGTATAGCTATGAACATTAACCAAGGTAATTGGTCATTAAAAGACTACATTGAAAGTTATTCAGTAAGAGGTAATAAAAGCTATCAGAGATTAGAACAATTAATAAAAGGTTATCCATTAGCAAACTTAGATGTAATAGCAACAGCTGCATTAAGAATTAATAAAATTACAGGAACAATGGTTAAAGATGGATCTTTAGTATTAACAGAAGAAAAATATAATAAAGCAAAGGAAAGATTAGATTATGCATATGAAATATTTGATTTAATAGACAAAACAACTGTAAAAGGTGGTCTTTTAAATCTAGTCCAAGTAATGTTATATTGCTATGATTATGAAGAAATAGATTTAAAAAGACTTAAAGATCAGATTGTTAAAAATATTTATTTATGCAGACCTTGGAACAGTATTGATACATGCTTTAATGAAATAGAAGAACTGTATAATAAGAATATTAGTAAAAAGGTATATTTCTATACATTATATAGACAGGAAAAAGCAAAGAGAGCATCAGAAGTAGCAAAAGAACAAGCTGCAAAAAGAGAAAGAGTAAATGGAAAAGATTTTGCTAAAATGGCATTAAAAGATAGAAAGCATCCTTATTTAGTATAACTAATTAAATTAGGAAGAACTATAATTCTTCCTAATTCTTTTAATAAATTTTATATTTTAATAATTAATAAGGAGGAAATAATATGGAAGGAAAAGAAATTAAAAATCAAACCATTAAAGGATTAGATGATTTAATTGAAATTGTAAAAAGGAAAACAGGTATTCCTAAAGATCTTGTTAATAAGATAATAAAAGCAATACAAGATGAAGGAAATGAAATTACATTAAATACTAGGGATTACTCAATTTTTAAAAAATTAGAAGGAAATAGAGCAGTACAAGAAGACAGAGTAAAGTCTATAATAAATTCTATAAATGAAGTTGGATATGTAAAGGTTCCTATAGTAGTAAATGAAAAGATGGAGGTAATAGATGGACAAGGAAGATTAGAAGCAGCAGAAAGATTAGGATTATCTATTCATTATATTATAATACCAGGTATTGGAATAGATGAATGTAGAGCTATGAATATAAATCAAAAAAGTTGGAAATTAACTGATTATATAGAAAGCTATGCCAATTTAGGGGAAGAAAGTTTTATATTAATACAGAAAATAAGAAATAAATATGAGGATTCTGGATTTAAGCTTGGATTATTCTTTACAGCTTTAATGAAAAAGAATGCTGCTCCTTCTAAATCAATACAAGATGGAACTTTAATTATAACTAAAGAAGATTATAAAAAAGCGATAGAAAGATTAGATTTCGTTTATGATATTTATTGTAAAATGGATAGATCTATTTTAAAAGGTAGAAATCAGGAGTTAATGCAGGTTTTAATATATTGTTATGATTATAAAGAAATTGACAAAAACAGATTAGTAAAATTAATTACTGATAAAAATAAATTAAACACTTTGAGGGGATGGGCCAACATTTCTCAATGTTTTCAATCATTAGAAGAATTTTATAATAAGGGAATAAGTAAAAAAGTATATTTTGACTCTTATTATAAAAAAGAAAAACAAATATAAATTATAAAATAAATATTAAACTGGAGGGTATAAAACCTTCCGTTTTCTTTTATAAAATTTTTACATCTAAAGAAATATAATATAATAATACTATGATAATTAATAAGTGTAAACTTATAGATAAATAAAATGATAAATTTTAGGAGAGAAAAATAATATGGATTTAGATGGGTTACAAGAATGTAGAAAACAAACTAAACAAGATATTTTAAAACTTCTTGAAATAAATGATAGAATTGGTTGTGTAAGATGGACTGGTTTTGGTAAATCAACTATGATTAAAGAATTATATTATGAATTGCCTGGAAAGAAATTAATATTAACTTCTACTACTACATTAAAAAATGAATTTAATTCTAATAATTGTGAATGTATAACTTATAATTTATTAAATTATAGAATAGGAAATAATGGGTTTTTAAATAAATATAGTAATATAGATTACTTGTTTTTAGATGAATGTCATAGACCAAGTCCAACTAATCAGTGGGGTACAAGAAAGTTTAATATTTGATTTTGCTAATAACTGTGATAAATTTAATATTTATGATAAAAGAGCTAAACATGGTTTATTAAAAAGAATCTTTCTCACATAAGGAATAAAGAAAAAAGATCAATAGAAAAATTACTAGAATTAGTAACAGTAAAAGATTATATTCTTAATATAGATGAATTTTTTAATCAAATAAGATACCGAATAAATGAAACTCAACAAAAGTATTTAAAGGAAAATGCATTAAAAAAGAATATTAGTGAACTATCAGAAGATACAGGTATACCTTCAGAAACAATAAGAGGATTTTTTAATAATAGTATAGAATATAAAAAAGAAAAACAACGACATGATTATTCATATGTGGATAAACACTATAAAGATGAAACTGCAAAGAATTTATCATACCATACAGGAATACCTAAGTATGCTGTTTATGTTAGAATTAGAAAATTAAAGAAGGAGGAAGAAGATGGAAGAGAACCAAATAATTGATAAAAATAAACAATTAGAAAAAGATCTGAAATACATAAAGGAAGATATTTTAGCATTTCAAAATAATGGCTTAATATGTAAAATTTGTAAACCATTAAATTGTATTACTGTTACCAATATGACTGAAGACAGGTATATAAGGTATTGGCAGAGTAATTATAAAAGCAAACAAGATTATGAAACTGGTAGGTTTGACAAAATTACAAAAGCATGTAAAGATAAATTGTTAAATGGTATGCATTCTCTAGATGAAGTAATTGAAATAGAATTAAATTCTAAAGATACTCAGGAAGAAAAGGAAAAATTAATAGAGGAAATTACTAAAAAAGAATATAATAATGTAGGAGGTGATGAAGAAGGTGGAGAAGAATAGTATAATAGAATTAATCAAAAAGAACAATCTTATAGAGATAGAGCCAACAAAAGAGAACTTAGATAAAATATTATGGTCTAATTCTGATTATAAAAAAGATGAAAAGGATTATGTAATTAAAAATATATTAAAAGATTTACAAAAAGAATCTTGTTATAATTACATAAATGACCCTGATACAGAATTTGATAATGATATAGATTATGCACTTTTAAAAGAGGATAATGAAGCTTATCTAGTAGAACTTGAGTTCGATGATTCAATACTTATGGATTCACTTGTATATAAGCTAATTTAAGGCATTTATATTATTGTAATATATTTGAAAGGAGAATTAGACTTATGAGAGATTTTACTCATGTTAAGGAACAAGATTCAGAAGTTTACGACATAATAGAAAAGGAGTATCAAAGACAAAATAATCACCTAGAAATGATTGCAAGTGAAAATTTAGCATCAGAAGCAGTAATGGAAGCAGCAGGTTCTTATCATATTTTAAAATATGCAGAAGGATATGCATCAAACCATGAGTTTGGAAAACCCGGGAGATATTATGCAGGTTGTGAATATATTGATAAAGGAGAAGAATCAGCAATCAAAAGAGTATGTAAACTATTCAACTGTAAATATGCTAATGTACAACCTCATTCAGGTGCACAAGCAAATACAGCAGTACAATTTGCATTAATGAAACCAGGACAAGTACTTATGGGAATGAGTTTGAATTCAGGAGGTCACCTAACTCATGGAGCTAAGCCAACATTTTCAGGAAAATACTTTGATGTAAAACAATATGAAGTTGATCCAGAAACATATTTAATAAATTATGATGAATTAGAAAAACAAATATTAGAAAATAAACCAAGATTATTTATAGCAGGTGCATCAGCTTATCCTAGAGAAATCCAATTTCATAGAATAAGAGAAAGTATAGATAAATTAAATAATGAAATTTTAAATAACATAAAACAAGATTATGAAAACTTAGAAGACAATGATAAAACAGAAGATTATATTGATAAAAGATATGAAAAAGAAAAATGTTATTATACGGTAGATATGGCACATATAGCTGGTTTAGTAGCTGCAAAATTACAAAATGATCCATTACCTTATGCAGATGTAGTAACATCAACTACACATAAAACATTAAGAGGACCAAGGGGTGGGATCATTTTAACAAATGATGAAAAGATTGCTAATATGATTGATAAAGCAGTTTTCCCAGGAATACAGGGTGGACCATTAGAAAATATGATTATAGCAAAAGCTGTTGCATTTGGAGAAGCATTAAAACCAGAATTTGCAGAATATCAAAACCAGGTAAAAAAGAATGCTTATACATTAGCAGAAACTTTAAAATCAAATGGAATAGATTTAGTATCAGGTGGAACAGATAATCATTTAGTACTAATAGATTTAAGAAATACAGATATATCGGGGTTAGAATTAGAAGAAACATTAGCTAAAGTAGGAATAATAACAAATAAAAATGCAATACCATTTGATACAAAAAATAAGAAAACAACAAGTGGTCTTAGAATAGGAACACCAGCTGTAACTACAAGAGGATTAAGGGAACCTGAGATGATTGTAATAGGATATGTAATTGCAAACCTTATTCATAAAACTATGACAATAGAAAATGCAAAAAAGGAAATAGATAATATTATTAAAAGATTTCCTTTGGATAAAATTTTAAATAATTAGGAGGAATAATATGGGAATCCAAGATATAGAAAAATATATAGAAATTTATAGACATGATAAAGATGTAAAGATTATCAACACACAACCTTTTATAATAAGAATTAAACAAATAGGATTCAAACAATTTAAAAAGAATTTACACAGACCATATGATTCTTTATACTTTAATTGTATGGAAAGAACAATGGTAAAACTTCTAAAAAATAAAACTATTGGAGGATGTAATTTTGGATATGTACATCATAATGTAATTGATTTAGTTTTTAACTATAATGAAAGTCCAAGAAATTATGATTTACTTAAAGGTGCTAGATATACTACAACTTTATATTCAAGCTTATATTCTTCAATGGCTACTAATTTCTTTAATCAATCTTTATTAGAATTAATTGATGAACAAGAAAAATTAAATGAAAATAGAAGTATTCCAGTTGATCTCAAAAAATATAAGGAATTGCTAAATAAAGCTGAATTTGTAACATCAGTTTTTAATTTACCAAAAAATATAATATATGATTATTTATATTTGCAAAATAATTTAACTACAGAGACAGCACTAATAGAAACATTTTTATGTCATTTCTCAGATAAAGAAAGAGTTGGAAAGAAGAATGAGGAATTAGTAAAAATATTAGAGGATAAAGGAATTATAATAAAAGATCAACCTTGGAGATTTAGATTTGGAGTAATTGGAGTAAAAACTAGAGATAATATTAAAACTGTAGTAAAGAAGATTCAATTACAAAAATCACTTTCACCAGCTGGAACAAAGAAAGAACCATCTAATGATTATTTAACTATTACAAAAGTTCTTAATAAAGATTTATCAGGATTAGAAGAAAAATATATTTTGTAAATAATATGGAGGAATTTATTATGAAAGTAGAATTAGATTTGTCAGAAGAACAATTAAAGGGACTAGATGAGGATTTAACATCAGTTCTTAAAAATTTATCAGAGGAACAAAAAATATCAATAATACAAGCTTATTTAATAGATAAGTTTAACAAATTTGAATATACTTATACTACTTCTTGGGGAAGTAAAGAGACTAAAATTTCTGATTTTGGAAAACAGTTAATTGATGGTTTACAAAATAAAATAGAAGATTCAATCTCTAACAAAATATTAAAGGATGAAAAATTAAAATCATTCATTAAAGATACAATAGATAATGTAGAAGCTAATTTACAGAATACTATAGAAAAAGCAATCTCAGAATATATAACTGAAAATTTATTTAGTAATACTGATAAAATAAGATACTTTATCCAAGAGGAGTTTCAAAGTAGAAGAGATCCTAATACTGGAAGAATCTATTAACCTTTACAATTTAGCATTTATAGTATATAATAATACTATAAAATTTGGAGGTAAATAGGATGAATGATTATATACTGTATCATATGATATTAGATTTATTAGAAACATTGAAAAATAATTATAATAAAAATAATTATCTCTTAAGATTAGAAGAATACATAGAGTGGTCTAAATTATCTATTAGAAGATTTAGTAATAACAGTAAAGATTATGATAAATATATGGAAAAGAATCTAATTTTCTTTCAAGAATTACAAGCTGATATATTATTAGATGACATAGAAAAAGTAAAGAATCAATTAACATTATACATATCTAAACATCAGATATAAGTTTACAAACTCTGAGAAATATGATATAATATAATTAATAATATTTATAGATAGGGTGATTAATATGAAAGAAAAAGGATTAATAAAACAAAATAATAACCAAGAAATACTTCTAAAATTATCTAATGAAGATATGTTATATGAATTAGAAACAGATGAAATAAAAGAGTTATCCAAATTTATCTCAGATAATATTAATTTAAAAGCCTTAGAAAGAGCAATAACAAAAGCAACATTAAAGTTATCAGGAGTATCTGGTCCATCATTTATGGCAGATGCAAAATGGTTAGCTTTAGATAATCAAAAAAGATTAGAATTAATATACATGTTAACAAATAATTTTCAATTATTAAAAGCAGATCTATCTAATTATAGAAAAAATAAATTTGATTTAAAAGACAATCCAGAAGGCTTACTTAATTTTATTTTAAATACAAGAGAAATTTTAAAAACAGTACAAAAATATCAAGAATTTAGAATAGAAGAAAAAGTAGAAAATCAAAAACAATTAGATGAAAATAAAAGAAGATTACTAAACCAGTAGTCAAGTCTACTGGTTTTTAATATATTATAATATTATAAAGGAGGAATTAATATGCTAACTAACACACTACTTAAAGATATACCAAAAGAAAATTATGTATTTACTGATAAGGATTTTGATACTTTTAAAGAAATTTATTGGAGAGATAAAAGTTGGGAAATAAATAAAGCAAGAAAAGCTGTTCAATCAAAATTGTTAAGTTATAATGATGAAATCATGAATTATTTTAAAAACAATAAATATGATCTTCACAACCATTATTCAGAAAGAAATATCACATCATTACCATATTGTACAGATTTTGGTAATGGAGATAGAGTAGCATGGTTAGGAATAAGATATGGGGTTAATCCAGATATTATAAATCTTATGAACTATGATAAAGATAGAGAAGATAAAAAAGATGGATTTTTAATGTTTTCTTGTCTGGGAGTTAATGTTATATCAAGTGGAGTTGAAATTGGATTGACACACTCTATTCCAAGAAATTCTTATGATAGGGGTTATTTACATGATAATATTGATAACCCAGAGGTACAATCAAAACTATTAGATGCAATGTATAAATTAAAAGGTTATGGTTTTAAATGGTATACTGATAATGGGGAATTTGAAATTGATAAGCATTCAGTTGGAGAATTTATAGATTGGTACAAAAAGAATGACACATTATATACTTATTCATTCTGTACAGTTGTTATTCCTAGATGGGATGAAAGATTAACAAAATCAAATTGGGTAAAAACTTGTTTAGATTATCTAACATTAATTTATGATTTATATTTAGCAACAAGATGGCAACCTAAAAGATAATAGGAGGAATAATATGGAAAACTTGAATATTAGAAAAAGAGTAAAAGGAAATGTAACCCATCAAGGAATTGGTGGAAAAGAAATAAGGTTAGAATTTGAAATAAAAAGAAAAGCAGAAGTTTTAGAGAAAGCATGTTTTGAAGGTAATTATGCTTGTAAAAATTTTATGAATAGAAGGAAAGATTTTAAATATGATTTTCCTTATAAAATTTATTATGGTAAAGTTGGAAATTTAGGATATGTAGTTTCTGAGGATGAATTAGAAGACCTTTAATGCATTTATAAAGTTAAAGGAGGGTTAAACAATGTATCATATTATAAGTCATAATGATTTAGATGGTTATGGATCTGCATATTTAGTAAGAGAAAAATTAACTTCTGATGGCATAGAAAAGAAAAATATAAATATTATAAATACTGATTATAGTAAAGAATTAGATTTAGATCAATTTAAAAAGGGAGATACAATATACATAACAGATTTTTCTTTAAAACCTGAAAATATGAATGAACTATTTCATAAAGGTATTAATAACATAATTTGGATTGATCATCATAAATCAGCTTTAGATTACAAACAAGATTATTTATATAATGAAAAAATTAAAGGATTACAAGAAGTAGGAATGTCAGCAACTGCTCTTACATGGGTTTGGTTTTATGCTTCAGACAAGATAAAGAGAGGAACTATAGAAGAACAAGAAGCTTGGTTAGAAGAAAATGCCCCTAAATGGGTAGTTTTAGTAGATGTTTGGGATTGTTGGAAACTAAATAATAAAAATAGAGAGGAAGCAGAACAATTAAATACTGCAGTATCAAATATATTATCTTATGATGTAATTAGAGAATTAAATGGATATAACTTACTAAACTCATATCTTAATAAAGGTAAAACTTATATAGAATGTATGAAAGAATATAGTGAATCTTATCTTAAAAAATATGCATTTGAAGTTACTATTGAAGTAAACTATAAAAAATATAATGGAATTGTTATAAATAGAGGAGTTTGTGGTAGTAAATCTTTCAATGATTTAATTAATAAATATGATGTTTGTATATCATTTGCATCAGATGGAGAAAAGGTAACAACTTCATTATATTCAAATAAAGATTATTTTGATTGTTCTAAAATTTGTAAAATCCTTGGTGGAGGAGGGCATAAAGGAGCTGCAGGATTTGTATTAGATCTTACTGATAGAAATTTATATGACTACTTTCACAAAAATGCCTTATGGTTATTTAAAATAGATGACTGGGAAGGAGGATATTATGGGAACTAATTATTATTTAGTAAACAAAAAAGAATATGAAGATGAAAAGAAATTTAGAAAAATTATAGATGACCAAATTGATAAAGTAGAAGGAGATAGTAATACTTTATTCGACTCAATTAAAGATTCTATATTAAAAGTATATGGTCCTATAACTAATGAATTGAAAAAAGAGAAATATGACGAAGTTTTAGAAAAATTTGATCAAGGATTAGATGAAGCAGTAAGTAAATTAGTATCAGATTTAAGATATGATATTAATTATACATTTGATGTATCAGAAAGACATTCTAAACATATAGGAAAATCATCAATAGGATGGTTATTTAATTTTCAATACCAAGATGAGTGGAAATCTTATAATGAATTTAAAACTTATATAACAGATAAAGAAAAAATGAAAGATCAAACTATAGTTGATGAGTATGGAGAAGAGATTACACCTGAGGGGTTATTAAACCTTATAGATGCAAAACAAAATGATGAGAGAAACCAAAAGAATCCTGATAACTTTACATACAATGATAATATAGATGGTTATAGATTCTCAAAAGGGGATTTTAGTTAATTACTTAAGTATTTTCATTAATTAAATATAAAAGTTCTTAAAAACTAGCTTTATGTCTTAAATAGAGCTAGTTATTTTTATATTATTCAAGCATTTAATATTTTAAATATAAAAGGAAGGAGAAATTATGGAAGAACAAGAAATTAAAAACCAGTTATTAGATGAACTTCATGATGTTAAAAGTGATGTTAGAGAATTAATGTGGTCTGTTTCTGATTTAATAAGTAGTATAGAAGAATTAGAAATTCAAAGGTTTCAAGAAAAAGATGCAAAGGTATTATTAGAAGGATATAAAAGAGATTTAGAATCACAAGGTTTATGGACAAAAGAATTGGATGAACATTTAGATATGTTTATAAAATTTGATCTATCAAAATACTTACAAACGCATTTATAATAATTGTAAATAAATATTGAAAGGAGTTATTAATATGGAAGAAAATAAAAATACAATGTCAGATTCTGAGATAGATGAAGCTGTAAAAATGGAACAAGAAATCTCAGTTGATGAAGAACTAACAGATTTAAGATTAACTGTAGATAGACTAACAGGAGAAAATCAAGAGCTTAGAGAAGCTAATGCAAATATTTCAAAAGAAAGGGATAATTTAACAAGGAAAGTTAATGAACTCCAAGATTTAGTAACATCTCAAGCATCTCAATTACAAATAAAAAATCAAGAAAATAATAAGAATATTATAACTATAGATGCTTTACAAGAAAAATTATTAAACATGATAAGATCTATAAATAATAAATAGGAGGAGATAAGATGGCAAAAAGATCTAAAAAGTCTGATACTACTTCAGAAGAAAATTTAGATTTAAAAATTGGAAGTAAAGAATTCTTTAATGAACTTATAAAAGGAACAGAATTCAAAATTGCTAATGAAGGTGCTTTAATGACTAATAGACCAAAAACACCAACACCACTTTCTGTATTAAACTGTATTTTTGGAGAAGGAATTCCAATGGCAGTTCAAATGGAAGTTTCTGGATTACCTGCTGGAGGAAAGTCTACATTTGCTTATGGTATGATGGGATTATTCCAACAAAAATATGGAGATCATGGGGTTGCAGTAGTACTTGATATAGAAGATTCTTTAGATGAAACAAGGCTTAGACAATTTGGAGTTGATACAAGTAGAGTACTAAGATTACCTTCACTTTCTTTAGAAAAAGCTTTTGAAAATATGTTTAAAATGTTTACTAAAGTTATTGCTATAAAACAACAAACAAAACAAGATATTCATTTATTTATTATATATGATTCTCTTGATGCTGGTGGAACTGATAAACAACAAGAATCAATTGATGCTGGTGGTTCTGCTATGACATTTGGTGGAGGAATGATGGAAAAACCAAGAATTTTAAAACAAAATACAGCATCTGTTACTAGATTTTTAGAGCAGGTAGATGCAGTAGTTTGTTATTTAAACCAAGTACAAACTAAAGGTATAGGAAGTTATATAACTACAGTTGATTCAGGTGGGGGCTTTGGTAAAGATCATAATATGCACATTAAATTACAATTTGGATCAGCTAAAGATGATAAAATAAAAGAAGGAGATATTGAATACATAGTTGGTACTAAATCTTATGTCAAAATCACTAAAAATAAATTAGGACCAAAATTCAATCAAATTCCTTGTTATATAGATGTTAGAAAACTTGGTATAATAGATGAAGTAAAATCTTTTATCTTATATTTAACAGAAGGAAATTATATAAAATCCGCAGGTGGCTGGTATCAATTTACAAGTCCAATAGAATATATGGAGGAAAAATTTGAAGATTATTTAGATATGGAAGGTTTATCTAAATATATAGATCACAAGTATAGAGAAAAAGATATAATAGAAACTGCTAAGGAAGATAGAGATCTTTATTATTTATTACAGGTATTTTTAATTGAAAAAATTACAGATGTATATCCAGCTAATTCATTAAATACTAACAGTTATAGACAAACATTGATTAATGATTGTAAATACTTTATAAATAAAGATGTTCCAGTTAGACAATTAGAAAGTGATAAATTGGTTGATCTTACAGATAAATTAGTTGATGAAGAAGGAGAAGAAGAATAATGGATATAGAAAATAGAATGGAGGAATTAAAAGAATTTTTAGATACTACAGTACCAGATAGTGAAAAAGCTATAATATGTATAAAAGATTGTATGTATTTATTAAAAGAAATTCCTCCAGCAGATGTACCTAATACATTTGCAAAAGAACAAATCTTAATAAGTAAATTAGATGATTTACAATGGTTGATTTATATATTAAACAAAACTAAAACAAAATTAGATGAAAAGATTTTAAATATAAAAGCACCTGAAATAACATATTTAATAAGAGAGGGAAGAATTGGTACTGATCTTATTAATATAGAAACATATAATAGAAACCAATCACAATTAGAGCCTCTTATGAATAAACTGAATGCTATTGAAAATATATTAAATTATTTATCTACATTAGAGAGTAATATGAATAAATATTTATATATGCTTAGAGATAGACTACAGACAAGATAAATTAAGTACATTATGAAGGAGAGGAATTATGGAAGAAATATATAAAGAAAAAATAAAAGCCCAGGCTAAAGTAATTGATGAGTTAAGCAACATAATACTTAGAATGAGAAAAAAGGAAATGATGGCTAATGGGAAAAAAGATAAAACCAAAAATTTTAATAGAAAAACAAGAAATTTTAGAGTTGTATAGTAATATTTATAAAAATTTAGATATAACAGAAAAATTTAATAGATTATATATAAAAAGTAATGATAGAATCGTTTCTATCATTTACTTGAATAATTTTGATTCTATTATAAATTTAAAAATACAACCTAGATATGGTTATTTAAACCAAGTAATTTTAAATAAAATCATTGGATTAATTTATAAAAGGGAGAGGAAGTAATGATAGAATATAAAAAGAAATATAATAAGCTTTTATTAATTGATACAAGTAACCTTATGCATAGATGCCTTACTACACCTGCTTTATTTGCACTAACTAATGGTATAAATGTAACAGGTGGAGTTTTTGGAGTATTAAAAATACTTATCTCAGAGATAAGACAATGTACAGAATATTTTCCAATTGCATTATTTGATGGTGGATTGTCACCAAGAAGATTAAAAATATATGAAGATTATAAAGGAAATGCTAGTAGAGAACCTTTACCAGTACTAACTCCAGAAGAAGCAAAAGAAGATTATCTTACACAATATAGATATACAAGGACTGTTCTTTTAGATTTATTACCAAAGTTTGGTATTCCAGCTATAAGAATTAGAGAATGGGAATGTGATGATTTAATTTACATACTAACAAAATTATGTAGTAAATGTAGAATTTTATCAGAAGATAGAGATTATGTACAATTAGTTTCACCAACATGTGAAATTAGAAGACCAAAATCTGGAGAATTAATTACAATCAATAATTTTAGTGATATAACTGGTTATGCAAATACAGATGAATTTTTAAAAGCTAAAATAGTACTTGGAGATACATCTGATAAAATACCTTCTTGTGCAAAAGGTGTAGGGGAAAAGACAGTAACTAATTTTATAAAACTTTTAAATGAGACACAAGGAAATTATACTAGGGATGAGAAAGAACTTAAAAAGCTATGTGAAGAAAAAGATATAAAATATAGAAAAGCATTTATAAATTTTAATAAAGAAGAATATATTAGAAATATGCAATTAATAGATTTGAAATTAGTAGATTTAGATGTACAACAAAATATTATAGACTCTATGGAAGCACAAATAGATAATGCAAGACCAGAGGATAATTTATTTGGAATAACATCTACATTGAATTTATTAAAAATAACTTCTTTAGATTATACAGGGTTAATAAATTATGTAAAAATGACTATACCTAATAAAAATATTTAGAGGAGATTTTAATGGAAGAAAATCAAAATGAAAACGAAAAAATTGAAGAAATCAAATTAATAGGGGCTCCTACATTAAAACTTGATGAAAATCTTTGGAAAGAAAAATTTGGAATAGATCATATATTTCAAAATGGGTGGTTTGAAGGTAAACTAGGAATTGTTTTAATAGATGAGAAAAAAGATGATATTCCTTATAGAGGAAGACAAACATCATTCCATCAAGAAATTATAGACATGAAAGAGGAACTTGAAAAAGAATGTGAAGCTCCATTTAATTATACGATAATACTTCGTAGTACTACAAAGCCAAAATCAGAAAATGATAAACAAATGGAAGAGTTAAAATTGGAATTAGAAAGACTACATGCTAATGGTAATGTTTCAGGAATAGTTCCAATGAATTATTCATTTGTTAGTATGACTAAAAATTCTAAAAGAGCTATGAATTTATATCAAAATTATACAGAACTTCAATATAATGATAATGGTGGTATATTAGTATCACTCCCAACTCTAGTAATTAGAAGTATATGGTCTGTAGTAAATCATGATGAGGCAATATTAAAATCATATCAAGATGGAAAAGTTAAATTAAAAGATTTTTGGAGAATATTAAATCTTTATAATATAAAATATGGAAAACAAATTAATGAAATAAATCAAAAAGAATTAGAATTAGATTTGAATAAAACACCTGAAAATCTTGTAGAAATCAATAAACTTAATCAAGAAAAGAAGGAATTACTTTCTTATATAAATGAATTAACACTAAGTCAATATGTAAATAAAAAATTAGATATAGATGCTATATGTCAGGTTATATTAAATTATAATGATTTTAAAGAATTTGTAGATAAAAACATTGTAGGCAGACTAGAGGTAGCATATGACGTGGAGACAAATGGTAAAGAAAAAATGTCTATAGATCATAAAATAGTTGGTTTTTCATTAGCATCAGAAGCAGATATTGGTTGTTATGTAGTATTTGAATCAATTGATTATACAATGCCTAGTGAAGATAAATCAAAAATAATAAAATGGTTAAAAGAAAATTTATTTAATAAAACATTTAAAAAAGATCCTTACAATGATGATGAAGTACCTGAAGTTAGTTTATGGGTTTATAATGCACAACATGAGGTTCCAGTAGTATATAATCATTATGGAATATTTTTAAGAGATATACAAGATTTATTTGTAATGACTAAGTTATTAAATTGTGGTAGAAAATTAGAAAAAGGTGGAAGAGGATTAAAAGCACAAGTAATGAAGCTTGGTTATAATGATTGGTCAGTTGATCTTGATAATTTCTTTGATTTATTTAGAATGTTAAAGAAGCCAGAAACCGTAATTTCTATGAAACAGTTATTAGGTAAATACTATAAACCAGAAGAGGTAGATCCTCTATTTGAAAAACTACAAGAAAAGTATAATGAAATGAAAGAAAATGGAACTATTTCAGAATTTTTATCCTATGGATTGGTACCTTATAAATTAATAGGAAAATATGGTTCACTTGATTCTTCAGCCTTATTTTTATTAAAAGCATCATTTTTAGAAGATATAGATAAGAAAAACGAATTACATGGTGATGAAAAAAGTGGAAGTTTTAAAGATAGAAAATTTAATTTAATGAATGGTTATGAACTTTGGAGAAAGATACATATAGCACATATTATGATGGAAATGAATGGTTTTTACTTTAATGATAAAAAAGTAGAAAAATTAAATAAATGGATAAATGAACAATCACTACAAATCATGAGGTATTTTGTTACTTCACCACTTATAGATGAATGGATAAGATATAAATCTTTTATTCATGATTTTGCTTTTATGTTAATGGAAGACCATTTAGATGAAATAGTTGATAATGAAAAAGAAGCAAAAGTAATGCCAATAAAAAATGCAATGACAAAAGATCACATAAAATTTTATAAACCTACAAAAAGATTTATAAAAGGTATAAAAGAATTTAATGAATATTTATATGCTTATAATTTATGTTTAAAAAATGATATAAACACTGATAATGAGGAATTAATAACAGAATTTCTAATGAAGAATGAATATCCAGAAGCATGGGCACAAAATCTAGCAAGAAATATAAAAGTATTTTTTAATAAATTATATCAAACAAAACCAGCTCAATATTTTAATTTAGAATGGACAAATAAAGATGGTTATATAATAAAAATAACATGGCAACAAATAATAGTTTTAGCGGCATATTCAGATTTTCCATTTAAAGAAGAACAAGATAAAAAATATAAAGAATGGTTAGAAAATAAAATAAATAGTTGTAAAACATTTGAAGATTATAAAGAATTATTTAATGTAAATTCAACTACTAGAGATTTTAGAAATTATATTTCTGATATATTGTTATCAGATTATAAAATAAAATTAGGACATACATATTATAAATTATATGAATTATATGAATCACCGAATTTTTCAAATTTAATAGATACTCTATCAAATCCAATAAACACTAAAAGTGGAAAAACATGGCTTCCACCACAGAATATATTGATAGCAGATTTTCTATTAGAAGTAAAGAAAATAATAGAAAGTAAAGATATAAAAGATAAAGATGGTAATGAAGTAGAAGTATTTTCATATGAAAAATTAGTTCAATTTGAAAAGCTATTAAATTTAGACAAATTTTCAAAAGTAAACTATCCAAAATTTAAAAATAGGCCATTTTATGAAGATCCTTGGTTTGGTAAAGGATTAACAAGACAAGTTGGAGAATGTTTTGAATGGATTATAGATAAAGAATATAAACTTACTTCATTAGATAGTATGATGATGGAACATTTAACATTATTATATGGAATGATTGGTTGTGATGTAGATGATAGATCTACTTGGGAAGATAATAAAGCATTTGAATTTATGTTTAACTATAAATTAATAAAGAAATTATTAAAAGCTAAAACAACCTATGTATTTGGAGCAACAGGAAGATCAGTTGCTTATTATATACCAAAATACTATTATAAAGATGGGGATTTATTTCCAAAAAGAGTTGGACATTATGAAGAAAGTAATGATATAAATGATATTTATGACAAAGATTTAGCAATAGAAATTGAATTAGAAAATGGTGTTATTAGAAAATTATCTTGGGATCAAGAAGTACAATTATCAGATGGAACTACTAAATTAGCTAAAGATTTAACAGAAAATGATGATATAATCTTAGATCAAAAAGAAAATGATTTATTGGAAGAAGATTTAGAATCAGATTCAGAATTAGAAAAAGAAGAGATATTTATAAAAGATGAGGATTAAAGATTATAAAATTTAACACAAAACTAACTCAAATTTTAATTTTTATTTAAAACTAATGAAAATTATATATCTAGAATTAAAAGAGGCTTCTAATCCTCTTTTAATTTTTTATTACAGCAATCTGGTTTACCATCCATTCTTATAATTATATTACATAAATCTTCATTATTATGTTTATTAATACATTTACTACAAACTTCTTCAATAAATTTTCTATCATTAGTGTCTCTATAGCTTTTGCATTCCATATCTTTTACCTCCTGGATAAATTTCATTTTTAGTTTATTCTCTGATATATCCAAGTTGATTGTCCACAATCATATATTTCTAAAAATCCATGTTCTCTCATTAATTGTTCATTTGAAGTTCCCTTACCATAAGTACCATATTCTTTTCCAAGTAATTGATCAAACCCTCTTTGTTTTAATAAATTGTCTGTAATATGTTTTTCAGTTTCAATATTATACCAATGTCTTCTTGGTTTTCCATAATCTAATAACTTAAATCCAAGTCTTTCATATACATTACCAGTAAATTTAGAATTATCACAATAGCTAATAATAGAAGAAGGGTTATAATTTTTTATAAAGTATTTGAATAGCTTTTCTGCTCCACCTACTACTTTATATTTTGATTTAGTACATAATCTAAGTAATTCCCACTCATAATTTTTATTGTACCTAGGTTTACCAAATGTCATTATCTCTACTAACTGACTGTTCTGATATAAACCTAATCTTACAATCTGTCCATTACAAGAACTTTGTAAATGATACATATTTAAGAAATCTTTTGTATCTTCTTTAGATACCTCTCTTACTTTTAATTTTCTACTATATAGAGTGGTTTTAGGTTTTAATATATTAATAACTTTGTTTAAATCATCCCAATCCCATATATGAATACATTGATAATTGTTTTCTTTTGCTGTTATAGTCTTGTTGTAGTGGTAATCTTTAGCTTTTATTTTATTATAAGGATGCCAAGTTGAATTATGGTATGGTGAAGGATTTATTTCTACTAATATATTAGTATTTAAAATATGAAAATCATAAGATCTATTATCTAAAGGAAATTCTAATTTATGTAGAATATTATTCTTATTTAAAAGTTTTTCAAAATAAAGATTGACATTTGAAATAGCTGTAGTACCATCTCTACATTTTTTAGTCATACAATAATATGGTACTCCATATTTTTCTAAGTTAGTTTTCATTACTTTTTCTATAACTTCTCTATTTTTAGTAGGATTATCTACTCCATATTTTTTCATATTAGTTTTTCTAATTTTATTTTTAATTATTTCACTTCTTATTGGTACTTCATTTCCATATTTTTCTAAGTTAGTTTTTCTAGCTTTTTCTTTAACTTCATCTAGCATAAGTGTTGAAGATACTCCATATTTTTCTATGTTGTTTTTTATCATTTTATTTAATATCTCTTTATTTTGTAATGGTGATTTAACATTGTATCTTTCTAAATTGGTATTCATTATTTTTTCTTTTATTTTTTCATTTTGTACTACATTTTCTACTCCATATCTTTCTAAATTAGTTTTCTTAGCTTTTTCTGGATTAACATAATATTTACCATAATTATCCATCATAGTTTTTCTTTGTTTTTCTCTATTAGTATAATAACTTCCATATCTTTTTATCATTGTATCTCTAATTTTATTTTTTATCTTATCATTTTGAGAAGCATATTCTGTACCAAACTTTTCTAAGTTAGTTTGTTTAACTCTTTTTTCTCTTTCTTTAGTTTTTGCATAATGAGTAGTCCCATAATTTTTAAGTGATGTTTCAACTTTTTTATCTTTTATTTCTTGTAGTTGAGAAACATTTTCTACTCCATATTTTTCTAAATTAGTTTTTCTAGATTTTTCTCTATTATTATATGTAGCAGAACCATATTTTTCTAATTTAGTTTTCATTATACTTTTCTTGCTACATTCTGGTGAACATGTTTTTGATTTACTTTTAGCAGCATATTCCTTTCCACAATAACTACAAATTCTTATATTTTTACATTCAGGACATCTCTTTGCTGTGGTTTTAGTTTCAAATTCTTTTCCACATCTTTCACAAATTTTAATCATACAAACCATCCTTTACTTATTTTAATATATTATATGATATATTATTTAAAAAGTAAAGGATGTTGTTGATTATAACTTATTCAATTTTATTTTTATTTATTATGTATTATAGAGATACATTAGTTACTGATTCTCCATCTGGTATCATCCTGTCATATACTAGTGTTCCAGTCATTTGTCTAACTGATCCACCTTCTGCTGAATATGAACCAAGTTGGAATGTTGATAGCCAGCAACCCTCTAATTTCCAAGATCTTGCTTGTACATACTTAGAGTCATATTCGATTAAATAAGCAGTCTTTTTATAATCTACCGCATATCCTACAATTTCCTCTACTGGGTTATATGCTTGTGCAAACCATGCTCCTAAGATCTTTTCTGTATTTAATCCAATGTAATCATTTAATGTTATTGATGTATCACCAAAAGTACCAACTTGAGCATATTTAACTTTACCATTTCCATAAGATACTATGATTGGATCTATTGTAATAGTAGGGGCATCAAATGATGCTGTAGATAAAGTAATTATTTCAGAAGCTTTTGATGATTGTAATATGCTATCTCCATTCATATCTGTTAAATTATCTCCAAGACCAGCAATTTGAACTTCATAGTTATTAGTTCTTTGAACTTCAAATCCTATTTGGCCTATCATATGATTTATACCTCTTTGAGTATACATTTTATCGAATGCCATTTAATTTCCTCCTCTCTTATTATAGACCTTATACATAAAGGCTTCCAAGTAATACATTCTTACTATTTTCTTCATCTGCAAATGTTACTGATTGTGGTTCTATGTAGAAGTCTATTTCAAAATCTTCAACTGCTTTTGTAACTGAGATAGATACTTGGGCTCTTATTGTATTATTTTGAATATCTTCATCTGTAGTTGTTGTGTTATCCATTTTTACTCTATAATCATGAATACCATTATTTGCTTTCATTATAGATAATTCTGGTTCTACTATAGCTTTAAATTCATTCCATGTTCTAATTGTATTAGCTTGGAATGTCATTCTTATACCAGCATTAAATAACAATCTTCTTACTTCATTTATTGCAAGTCTTACATTAATTTTTTGTAAAGCTGATTCTTTGCTAGAAGCTTTATTTTGAATATTGTATAATGTATTTTGTCCATAGATTACATATCCATAAGATTGTAATTTCATAATTGGGTTTATTGATTGTGGATTAGCTGATGTCCAACTATTTAATACATCTCCACCTATTTCATATTCAGGTTTAATAACTTGTGGCATGCTTGCTTTTAAAACTCCAGCTGGTGCATCATAAACCATGTTTCCATCTTTAATTGATCTTCCTAATGTATATAAGAATAAGTATGATGGAGCCATCCATTCTTTATCTCCAGTTGGTAATTTAGTATAGCACCAAGGAGCATATGCAGCAGCATAAGATGTATCATGTGCTGTAAAGAATTTAGTTACATCTGCCATTCTTGTTCCAAAAGGAATATCTAATATAGCAAAACAATCTTTTCTAGTTTCACATAATTTAACTTGTGCACTAGATATTAAAGTATCTGAAACATCACTATCAGTATATCCTCCAGCTGTAACAAATTTTACATCATATAAATATTTATCTTTAATAAAATCATATGTATTTGGAATTTCATCCTTTATTGGATCTTTTCCTGCATTTTCAACTTCTTCTTCTGGATAAGCAGGATCAGCACCACCTGTTAATACAATTGTTTGTTCTTGTATTGCAAAACCTGTTGGATCTTCATCCATTGCAGAGTCTATTGTAACATTAACTGTATCAAATTCTGTATTTTTAAAGAAATTATAGCAAGCATTGTTAAATACTGTTGTTTGATCTTCATCAGCATCTGCTGCTTTTTGAGCTATAAATTTTTCTTCTTTAATTTTTCCATTGTAATATACTCTGAAGTAATATGAGTCAGATGATTTTACTATTGCAGCTGTTAAATTATTTCCAAAACTTCCTCCCCATTTTTCTTCTACTTTAAATAAATTAGCTCCAGATTCTGCTGCCAGAAATGTACCGTTTGCTGATTTAGTTAAAATTTGTATTTGAGTAGAATCATCAGCATCCATATTTCTACCAACTATTCTTCTGAATAATACTGGTAATCCAGCAACTAAAAGTCCTCTTACATAGTTATATGTTGGATATCCTTCTAGTGGATAATCACCAAATTGAGATTCAAAATCATTAGTTGTAGTTAATAATACTGGGTTTCTATATTCACCAGTTGGTGTGTAACCTGGAACATATACTATATTATCATTTGTTAGTTGGTTTGTAGAGTATATAGTATTATCAACTTCGTTTATATTAATTCTTGGCATTATTTATTACCTCCTTTTTTAGATTTAGCTTTTTTCTTTGTTGTCTTTTTAACTGTAATTTTTTCTGCTTCTACATCTTTAACATCTTCTTCTTTTAATTCTTTTGCTTCCTCTTCTGGTATAATATCTTCTTCATTTATTTCTACTTCATCTTCTTTAATTGGTTCTTCTTTTTGATCCTCTTCTTGTTTTTCTTCAATATCATTAATAATTTTTTCTGTTTCTGTTACTGGGTTATCTTCCACTTTTATTACTTTTTCCTCTTTAACATCCTCTTTAATATCAGAATGAGGAATTATGTTATTGTCTAAATTTTCTGAAATAGAAATAGATCCATTTCTTTCTAATACTCTGATTTGTGGAGTTCTTTCTTCAAATTCTGCAGTTTTAAGAGGAGCAATAGATTTACCATCAACTCTTAAATAATTGGTAGTTCTATTATATACCTTTATCATTGAATTTCCTCCTTTTAAATTTTGTAGACTATTCTTTGCAAAAAATAGTTTAATCGATTACAAATAATGAATCAGTATTATTTTGTAGGGTAGTACGTATCTCTGCAAGTTCTGCATTTCCTTCAGATAACATAGTATCTCCATCTAAAGTATATTGAGAGCTATTCAAAGAATACTTACTCCTGATTCTTCCCAATATGACCTTTGTCATAGCCAGACTAAACCTTTTTAAATAATTTTGCCAATAAGGTTCTTTAATGTCATCTACATTTGAATATTCTGGCATATATTCAACGGTAATTGTTGTAGGTTTTACAGCATTACATGCAACATATAGTTTTTGCTCATCTTTTTCAAATCTAAAATCAAGATCTGTAGATAATGCATTTAGATTTTGCTGTGCCATCAATGTAGTGGCAAAGGTATCTAAAGACATACTATATCCAGCTGTTACTCCATAAATATATGAGGTAGCCATTTGATCTATAGGTAAGTAGTTAATAGCAGATTGTCCACGCATAACATAGTTTACAACAGATACTTTTAATGGCCATTTACTAGTATCAATTACTGAAGCATATGGTACTGTTATGGATTTAGTATCATTCATATAGTGTGTCAATTCACCTAAAGCCATTTCTACTACTTCTTCAACCTGTTGTTCAGATAATTCAATTTTTAAAACTTGATTACCTAAGTTTTTCATAACATAATTAACATACATTTTCATAGTAGTATATTTAGGTTTATTTGTCTCATCATTACAATCTTTATTACCCATATTCTCAAACTCCTTCTATATTTGATATTAGTTTATTAAATACTCTTAGAAAGAAAAGAATTTAAAAACTTTGGAACAAATCCTTTATAAATTAAAATAAATATAGTATATTATAAATACAAACCAACTAACGTTATAAAAATAAGTAGAGGTAGATTTTGTATACAAAAGTCAGAAAAATACTGTTTTCATAATCGTTAAATAAAAGATATTACCATAATTAAAGTGGTAATATCTTTTATTTTATCTTTCATCTTCATCAAAACTTTTATTATCAAGATAATCATCTAATTCTTCATCATAATCAATACCATATCTTCTTTCTCTTTTTTCATCATAAGTTTCTCCTCTATGTTTTCTTTCTTCTTTTACTTTTTTCTTTTTTAATTGCTTTCTTTGTTCTGGAGTAGTATCATATACTTCTATTGTTATAAATTCTTCATCTCCTAATTCAAATCTACTAAACTCTAATGGTACTTCATGTGCTTGAATCATTTCTCCATTTCCAGTCATTTCTAATACATGTAATTTAAAATCTTGTAATTTTCTATTTACTTCTTGTTTTTGATCTTCAGGTAAAGTATGTAACCAGGCATGATTATATGCTTTTAATACTGCCCCATTTTCTACTGTTGCTTTTCCACCTTCTTTTACTTCTTTTATATGATGATAAGTCATTTTTTCTTGGTTTTTTGAATAACCTTTTATCTTTTTTCTTTTCTCCATAGGAATATATCTTATTCCAGCTCTTTCTATCATACAGCCTTTTCCATATATTCTTTCAAGCTCTAATCTTGTAGATTTATTCTTAGATTTAGACATTATAAAGTCCCCTTTAAGTTTATAAAATATTTATATTAAATACTAACTCCATTACTATTTACCCATAAAATGTAACCTGTTGCAGGTGCTGCTGGTTGTACAGTTGAAACTATTAAATTATCTCCATACCACATTGTATCACCCTTATTGATAATATTGGTTAAATCTTGATCTAATTTTATTCTAGTTACACTGCCATCAGCAAGTTTTTCTGTAGTAACTGCTTGATTATTTATTTTTGAAGTAACTACTGCTAAATCTGCTATAGATTGTGTATCAACTCCACCTGCTTTAATTGTTGATTTATTATCAGTAGTTTTTGTCAATCTAACCTCATCAGGCTCATAATTATCACTAGATACTAATGTAGCTCTAGTCCATCCTGCTCCATCTCTATAAATAAATGTATAAATATCCCCATCCCAAGCTTTGAATTTACCAGAATCTGTTGTCCAATTTGTTGATGTAAAGTTTTGCATAGCTATAAATAATGATCCATTATATTCTACTATATCTCCACTTTTAATTGCTTTACCAGCTTCATATAGATAAGCATTTTCATCATAATGCATAACATAGGCCCAATCATTATTTGATAATGTATGTCCTGTTGGATAACCTACTATTGTGCCTTCATTTAATTCTGTTAAAGTTGAAGCGTAACCACAATAGATACCAGTTTCTTGAGTTATTACCGCTAATAAATCTCCTCTAGTAACTATCTCATTATCTTCAGTATATTTTTCATCAGTATTTCCTTTTGTATAGTATAATTTGATTTCTCCAATACCAGGTACTCCACTATCCCAAGCCATAATTTTTCTTGTTCCATATCTAGTCCCACCAGTAATAGTGTAGTTGACTGCACCACCTATTATTGAATATTTTTCCCATACTATTGGACTAGTCTTATCAGTATTCATTCCTTCATAAGAAAGAATATTAGTATTTTTATCCCAATAATAATGACCATTTCCTTCATTTCTTGTTAACCACATTTCCCAACTACCATCTGGATATGTAGTTTTTCTTGATACACTAGAATCCAATGTAGTAACAGTACATACTGCAGCTAAGTATTCTAATTTAGTAACTATACCTATATTTCCATGTGCATCATATATCATATCTCCAATATCTAATGTTGTATTAACTCCATCTTCTAAATTTACTAATTTATTATTCATTACTTGTGTTGTTGAATGTATTTCACTATTTAATTCTAAATTTGGGTCTGATAAATACCAAGAAGTTTGTCTTGATTTTAATCTTACATATTCTCCTTTATCTAGGTTATAACTATAATATGAATTAGTAGATCTTACATAATATAAAGCAGGTTCCATTCCAATTTCTGGTAAATCGTCCTCTTGTTCCACTTGTATTAAAGTACCAGCTCTATAATTTATACTTCCTATCATATATTAAGCCACCTCCCCTTCTATAAATTTAACTGTCATAGTAATATCTTCAGTAGGTTTTGCTAAAGCTATTATTCTATATCCAAAATTGAAACTTTCTATATAAGAAGCTTCTAATTTTAATTGATTTGCAACATCCATTGAACCTTCTACAAATGTATTTTCATTTACTTCCCAACTATAAAACTCTTGATAGAAACCATTAACATGAGTTTTCCAAGAATCTTTTGGTAAAGATATTATTTGATATTTTACTTTTTCTCTTGATGTTCTTTTATCTTCATCATATATCTTTTGCCATTTTGAATATCCATAAGCTACCATTTGAATTTTTGCACTTGATATTAGTGAAGGATTTAATTGAGTAGTTCCATCCTGATATCTATAAATAGCTCTTATATATTTAGTAGTAGCATCCATTGTTACTGAAACACCATTAGCAGAAACATTCATCCAAGATGTTTGAGTGGCAGTGCCATTTGCATTTAATTTCATAAATGAAACTTGTACTATATTAGTTAAATTAGAATACCTAAATCTATAAGATAATCCAGGAGTAACTTTAGTTCTACCTTTTTGTCTAACCATCAATTGATCAGATTTAGATCTACCATTTTCATCCAATGTACCTCTTTCATATTCTTCAAATAAAAATTGATCTCTGTTTAGATATCTTAAATATCTTTTTCCAGTATCTACATTTGTTAATAATTGTTCTACTGAGTTATTATTTTTATTATTTGAAGTTCCTCTTCCTTGTGAAGATCTTGTATCTAATACATATTGCATACCTTTTGTTGTTATATAATTTGTTTCTTCATTTGGGAAATTATAAGCTTCACTTATTTCTCCAATAAATGAATATCTTCCATCATATGTATAATCTAATTCATCTAGATCTACTACTGAATTTGAAATTGGAGTATATGAACTTACATCAGCACTTTTTCCAGTTACTCTAACTATTCCATAACCATTATCATCTAGTGTAGCTTTCTCTTGTGGGTTTAAAACTAGCCATTTACTTTGAGTAAATATTAATTCATAAACACTACCTCTTTTAAAACCAATTACTCTATCTTTAAAAGTAGGAGTGTCATTAAGATCTACTAAGTAAAGATTTTCATTAGATAGTTGGATATAAATAGATTCTGTTACTGAATCTTGACTAAACATTACATGTAATTTATAACCTTCTTTTAAATTCTTAACAATATTTTGATCAGTAATTGTATAGATTTGTCTATCTGAATATGTTTTATATAATGTAGCAGTATAAATATCTCTATTTAATATATCAACTATTTCACCTTTTGTTAATAATTGATCTCTATCATCTAAAGCATCTGCACTTGTAGGATAATCTTTATCTTTTCTTAAATGAATTTCTAGATTTCCATTATTATTAACAATATATAAACCAACATTTTCATTAGGGTCATCTAGTTTTTCTGCCTTAAACTCACTAGCTACTGGTGATCCATCTCCATTATAGTTATGTGTTTTAATTTCAGATTTAGTATCTAAATCAGGATTTTCAGATCTAATAACTACTCCATTTTCATCTGGGTCATTATTTATATATGATTTACCTTTACCTTCATCTGATTTATCCAAATTTTTCTTAACATACCAATCATTTATTATTCCTGTTGCATCTAAATTACCTTCATGCCAAACTAGATATTTATGAGAATCATTCCAATATCTATTAATAATTTTGTCTTCTTCATATAGGTCTGGTTCATATTTTACATACATTTCACCATTTATATTATTAAATTCATTATAATGTTCTCCAAGACCATCTGTTGATGTTCCTACTGTAGTTGGGTTAAGATATAGAGCCCCAGTTTTTTCCATATTTCCATTTGGTAATAATTTAATACCACCACCAAGGAATGAAGAAATAACTAAATTGTCATTAGTTTCATCAATATAAATTTGAGCTTTTATTACTCTATTTACATCTCTAACAACTACTGAACCATCACCAAGTAATCCATTTCCTTTTACATCTCTTGACATATCATCTGCTGCATAAATATCACCATCTATATATTGATAGGCGACTGGATAATCCTGATTACCCTTTACTATTTCCCATTTGTTATTCCATATATAAAGATTAGAAGATTCAAATACATAATATAAAGTACCATAAACTTTAGAATATGTTTCATCATATATTCTTTGTTTTTCTGTAGGTATTAAAACTAAATTCTTTATAATGGTACGTGAATTTGATACTTCTGAATCATAAAACATAATTCTAGCATCTGTTGTAAAATAGTATTGGCCAGCTCTAAAATTAGTCTTTTCAAGATCAGCTCTTGTTAATCTTATAACTTGATCTGTTGTATCAGCCATTCTGGCAACCTCCTTTACTATTGTTATTAATAGTTTATGTTAATATAAAGAAATATATGAGATAAAATAAAGCTTTAAAAATAATATAAAAAGAAAATATATGACTTACTAATAAAAATTCTTTAAATTAAAACCTAGACTTAAATACACACAAAATAAGAGGAATAATCCTCTTATTATTTTATGATTTATTTACACTATTTATATATTGGAAGTTTCTCTCTACACCTTTTGCTCTAGCAGATTGTTTACCAAGATCCCTAGAAATATCTGAAGGCATATTAGCCTCATCATAATTTAATAGATCTCTAATTTCATAAACATCTTTCATTTGTAACCAATCATTTACTGTAGTAGCAACTCTAGTCATCCAATTTTTATTTGAAAGTACACTTAGAATATGTTTACAAGCTCCTCCAATATTATCATTTGGATTTCTTATATCAGCTGGTCTTAATTCTTTTTTACCATATTTATATGAATTTTTACTAGCTACATAAGCATATCTATATTTAAAATCTTTACATTGACAATTTACATAAATATCTGATTGATCTATTGCTCTATTACATGCTCTCAATACCCAATCAAATTTAACCATATGTTTTGGATCTTGTTTTACTACTTCTCTTAAATTTAATAATATATTATTAAATGAGATAATAACTGTGTAATCACCAACTTCAAATGTAACCACTACTCTGTCTTTATCATCAAGATCTTTTATATCTGCTTTTATAAATCTAAAATCTTTATAATTCTGTCTTCTTTTCCATCTTCCAGGTGATTCTCTTCTTGTTTTATTTAAAATATCATTTCTACCTTTTTCCAATAAAACTTCTTTTGATTCTGTTAAAGATTTAAGTCTTTTATTCACATAATCTAACATAATTGAATCTATCTTATTATCTAAATCATATTTATCTTTATCAATTACTTTTAGGTTATAATCCATATCTCTTAATCTAATATTGCTTTGTAAAAGTTTCTTTAAATCTTTATATAATCCTACAGATTCATCTTCATCCCAATATTCATTATTTAATTCACTAAAATCATTACCAAGTTTATCTATATTATTTTTAATATGATTATAAAGATCATAATAATATTTTTTAACTTTTGGTAAAGATGACTTTGATTCTTTTATAGATACATCATCACTATGATTATTCCACCATACTGATAATTCTTCTACTAAATCATCAAAGGTTTTATTTCCTGGATCTAATCTATCCTGTTTAAGTAAAGTATTTATAATCCCTTCAAATGTTCTAAGGTTTAATTTTAACCCTAGTAATTCACTATCAGTTAAATAATTTTCCCAAGATATTATTGGACCTTTTACTGTTTCAGTAATTTTTCTTATCACTATATACTTACCTCCTATACATTATATTTTTGTATCATACTAAATAAGAATTCTGCTACATTTTGCGTAGAATTTATTTTATTTCTTTTTTCAAAGTTAGATATAAGAAAATAAACTCTCATATCAGTAAAATTATGTGAAACTGAAATAGTTTGATCCCTATGAAAATTTACTGTTATAAATTTTCCATTCCACATATTTACTCTTATAAAATCAAAAGTATTTCTAGCAGAAGCACTTAATCTAAATAGTTCTTTTATAGGAATTATTTGTTTTCTTTTTAAGTTTAAAATTCTTATCATAATAAATTACCTCACTGTTACTAACCTTTTTACTTTTATTTGAGTATTATATTCTTTATAAGTATTCCATAAATGGATTGTCTCTCCTCTAAATTCTTGAAAATATTTTGAGAAAAACCTAGTAGGTAAGAATCCTGGTGCTCCATAATCAATTAGCTTTGCTATACTTTCTAATGAAGTATTAGAATTCTCTAATTTAGATCTTCTATCAATTTGTATAATAAAGTTATTATTTTCTAATTCATACCAAGTAATATTATTTATAATATCTATTAATATTTTTCTAGTATTTAATTTAGTAGGTTTCTTTCTAATTTTCCATAATATATCAAAGTTTAATAATACTCTTTCTAGTCTTTCTAATTTATTTTCATCAAAATACTCATCTAAATTTTTATATAATCTTATTTTTAAATCTTTTACTAATTGTTTTATAAAAGAGTATTTTAAGTAAACCTCTTTTTTATTTTTTACTTCTAGTTCCATTAATATTTTCATCTAATCCACCTACAATCCAGCTTCTTCTACTGCTTGTAATAAATTAATTGTTAATTGATCTATAGTATCTTGCTGTGTAGTCATATCATAGTAACCATCAATAGCTTTCTTTAATTCTTCCATTACTTTTGCATATTCAGGAAATTTTTCTGCAAAATAGATTAAAAAATTATTAATTGCTTCTTTTAATTCTGTTTTATCTAAAGGGTAATAAGGAGCATCATGTGTTTCTATAATTTGAATAGTAATACTCCAAGTTATATCAATTACAGTACTATCATCTTTCTCTATTGGATCAAATGTTATTCTAGCAAATAAGGAATCACCAGTTTCAGTACAGAATAGCCCAGCTTCACTTAAAGTCATTCCTACATAAGTACTCATTGGTACAAAATGTTTAAAAACTATTGTTATATAGTTTGATTCATAAAAGTTTTGTATAGTTCTAGATTTTGAAATCCACATTCTTGGAGAATCTATTTCATCTTCTAGTGCCATATCATTTATATCAACTGCTTTATTTCCATGACCAAAAGCAATATATGATGGTACAAAATTTGATAGTCTGAATAATGGATTTGTTATAACTGTTGTTCTATCACACTGTGTAAATTCCCCATTTATAATTCTCAATAATGTAAATAGAGGCAATCTTGTTACTCTATTATGTTTATCAATTTCTTTAATGATTTTATTTGTTTTAGCATCTCTTAATTTAATATTAACATTTGTTTCTGGAAATATTAGTCCTGCTTGACCAAGACCTTCAATATCTAAATTATTCATTTTTGCCTCCTTTTATATAAATAGTTTATAAGATGTAAAAGCATTATTAAATATAAACACAAGAAATGTGTAGAATTAGAAAGGAGATTTATTATGATTAAATTAGAGTTTGTAGAACAGCTATTTAATATGGAAATTGTAGAACCTAATATGATTAAAGCTAAGAAGTTAGAAGAGCAATATGAACCAGATTATTATGAGATGAGTAAATCAATCATAAACAAACTTTATAAAGATGGTCCATTAGAAATTCCATATAAAACATCACAAAAATTATATCAAGAAGTAAATAGTAATTATTGGAAAGAGTATATAAGTGAAAAATTATCACAAAGTAACTTTAGTTTTGATAATTACTATTACATAATAGCTGATGGAATTATATTAGAAATGATACCTAAAGATAATACAGTTTTATTCCAAGAGGTAAAAGAATCTTATGAAAAATTAGTAAAAGATTTAGATGAAATTGAAAAAGATAGAATAAAAGAAACTTTTGATCTTGATGAATATTACCAAAAGATATTATTATATTGTGATGATGGTAAAGAGGGTGTATTTACTAATATTATTAGTATTGAATTAGATTTTAGAAATTCTAAATATTCTTTATCTGCAGGTATTTATGTTGATAAATTATATTGGTTCCATACAACTAAAAACTTAGATGAGAAAAATTTATTAGAATTTTTAGCTAAAATAAATCTTACAGATGAAATTAAATTAGCAAATAAATTTGGTGATTCTTTATTTAAAGATTATGATTATGATAGTGGACTAGGAATTATGAATAAATGTTTATCTTTAGCAGAGTTATTTTCTACATTAAAACAATTAGATATTGAAATAGAATATGAAACAAGTAGAAAGAGTCCTGAGTATGGTCAAGTAACTGAGTTAAAGAATATTGATGAAGGTTCTATAATAGGAAGTAGAATCATAGATAGTTTTAACTCATTTGATACACCATTTAGATCATTAAAAAGATTAGTAGCTTTAGAGAAATCATTTAAAAATTCTAAAATTACTTTTGAAGAAATATTAGCATTTATGACTCAAGAATATTTTAATATTAATATCAATGTAACATCTAGTGCAATAATAGCTACAAGAAATAGAATTTCTAAGAGAAGAAATGATTTTAATATTATAAAGAAAGAAGTAAAAGAATTAGATGAAAATAATATCTAAAATTTTCATAAATAAAAGAGGTAATTAATTTTACCTCTTTTATTTTATTTATTCTTCATTAAATATTTCATCTTCTGGAGATGGTTCATCAAATCTACCTGAATCATCATCTATGTCATTAAATACTTCATTATTAGCTTGTTCTTCTTCTGCTTGTTTTTGATCTTCTAAAAATGTATCTTCTTCTAATAAGTTTGCTATATCTTGTTTGTTTAACATGCTCTTTGTAAATTCTTTAATAATTTTCTTTTTAGTTTCTGGATAAATTAAATCATCTGAGAATAAATCAATAAATTGTTTTACTGAATCAGTTTTATTTTTAAAGCTTTCATCTCTATCTTTTTCTATTTCTGTAGATGGGTTAGTCATTTTAATAGTAAATTTACCTAAATATTTTCCTAGCTGTTTATAATTATTTCTACCTAATTTATTTATAATAAACATATTTACAAGTGTTTCAATTCCAGAAATATAAGCTGTTTGTATTCTTCTAATGTATCTACTAAAAATAATATCCTGTTGACTTAATGTACCACCATTTGACAATCCTGATCCATCCATATCTGCACCTAATGCTGCTTTAGAAACTCTTAATTTACCATAGAAAGAACTTTGGAAAGGTTCAAGATCTGCTGTACCTGTAACATTTAAGTTTTCTCCAAGATCTGACATAGTAACTTGACCTTTACCACCTGTCATTGTAGTATAAATTATATTATCTTGTGGTCCTGGTGCTGCCATAGAATTATATTTTCTTTGTTGTTTATCCATTAAATTCTTTTGTTCAATTTTATCTTTTAATCTTTTTAGCATTAATGATTTTTCATTTTTAGGTAAATCACCAACTTCGACTTGAATTATTCTTACTCTTGAAGATCTATTTACTCTATTTAGTAATAGAGAATCTTTCATAAGTTTTAATTCTTGATATGCTTTATATACACCAGCTAAAATTGATCTACCTCTCTTTACTCTTAATTCTAATGTAGCAGGTTCTCTATTTTCATCTGTATAATCTAATAAGAATGTTTCTGGGTATCTTGTATTATTATCTTTTAAACAGATATGTACATATTTTGAAGGATCCATTATATAGATTTTTTCTTGTTCTGTTTGTGATCTTCTAATATAATTTATAATACCTTCATTATTAAGATCATCTGGTATTTTTATAAACCCTACTGTTTTACCTCTATATGTTAAATCATATAGGTTTGATGGGTTAGGTACTTGTTCAATATATTCTTCTTTTTGTAATCCTTCAAGTCTTTTTTGTATAATAAGATTATTATTACCTTTATATGGTTCAGTCAGTATATCTCTTCTATGTCTATGATAAGTTAAATTATCAAATGTTTCTAAATATAAATCACCAAGATAAACAAGTTGGTAAATATGATCCCAACAATTTTCTTGTATTCTTAATCTATCTAAAAGACCATTTACATAAGCGGCTACTTCTGGGTCATCTGCCTCAGCCCATATAATTTTACCATCTTCATTATACTGGCAAGCTTCATCTGCATACATCTCAATAACAGTCGATACTTCAGAATCTGCCATCATTTCATCAAATACTTTATACTCTTCTTCTTTATTAGTTGTTAAGTATCTAAATTCATCTAAATCATTTAAGTTAAGTAATGTACTTGTTTCTACTTTTCCATCACCTTGTTGTTGGATAAATTTTCCTAAACTTCCTGATGTTCCAGTATAAGAAAGATTATTTTCTGGATCTGGTCTTGGTACTAATCTAACATTATAAATTCCTTCTGATATACGTTGCAATAAATTTTTTCTATCATTTGGCATTAATAAAGACCTCCTTATTTTTGTTAATAATAGTTTATAAGAAGGCCTTTATTATTTACTTATTTTTATTAGTTTGAAGCTAATCCTTCATTGCTTATAACCGAATAAGATTTACCATATAGATTTTCTGAATTTGAAAATTTTTCATATTGTAATGCTCTTTTTTCTTTATTAGATAAAGATTTTAATTTTTTAACTATTGTTCCATTTATAACTCTATATGAATTTCCCGTTTCTGGCTTTTCTATTTCTGTTAATCTTTTTGCTTCATCTTTTAAACTTATAACTTTTAGATTATCTTCATCAATTACTGCTCCTCTTGATCTTAGTCTTTTAATATCTTCATCTGATAAACCTTCCAAACTTCCACCTTTTGTTATTAATTTATAATCATTCTGATCTTGAAGATATGTATCTGTGTCTAATCCAACTGATTGTAAGATTTTAATTAAATCTTTTGAATAATCTTTTGCAAATTTCTTTGGGTTTTCAATTTTTGGGAATAATTTTTCTATAATAGAAATAGGTTTTACCTTAGTACTCTTAGTTACTATCTTTGAATTATCATCATTATCTGTATCAAATCTAACTCCTAATAATTCATCTAATTGATCTTTATCAGCTTTAGATATTGTCAAATCTTTTAAATATGAGTCATTTAAGTAAAGAGAATAAGAAAATATTTTAGAATATAATGGATTTATATTATTTAGTCCTTCTTTAATACTTGAAATATATAAATCATATTCAGCTATGTTTCTATCAGAATCAGTATTAAATAGTACATCTTCCATATTATTTTCTGTATCATCATTATTTGTTGTAAACATTGATAATGGATTTGATAATGGTTTACTCTCTTGAGTAATTATTCTTATTAACTTGTTAAGAGTAAATATACAAATTGTTTTTAAATTACTATATGTATCTACCCAAAATGGATTTTCTTGTTCTTTAAATTTATGTAATAGTTTTACGTGGATTTCATTAACTAAATCTTCAGGTTCATAACCATTTGATTTGAATAAATACTTATTAGAATTATAAAAACTATAAGCTGTTTTATTGATGATTTTGTATGCTTCTGTTATAGATTCTGTTGTATCAAAAGCTCCTAAATAATGATCTGGTTTCTCCTTTCTAGAATGAGATAAAACCTCCTCTAAATTTTCAATTTCTTGTTCTTCTTGAATAAAATTTTGTGAATTGTTCATATTAAATTTCTCCTTCCTTATAATTTTAATAACATTATATTCATGTTGTAAGGAATTAGTCCTTTGTGAGAGTAAATTTGTTATTATGTGGATATAATATCATTAAGTTTTTTATTTGTAAAGGATCTGATTAAATAAATTTTAAAATCTTCATACTAATTGGTATTACTGGTGTTCAAGCATTTTTAAATTATCAAAATTTATGGTAAGTCTGAGAAACAAACGTTGGTAATAAAGGCGTTAACACAGCAGTCTCATATTTTGGAAAATTATAAAAATTTTTCCAAAAAATTCAATTTTCTATTTTCTGCATTTTAAATATAGGGGGAAAGAGTATGTTATATATTGAGAGAAACAGAATAATAGTAACTTCTGAGTATCAATATTATGATTTTCTTAGGAAATATTTAATTAAAGTTTATTTAGATAAACATGTAAATTATTTTGCTTATATGATGACTGCTAATGAAAAAACTAAATATAATATCCCAGAGATTGATGCTCAGATTGATAGTTTAAATAATGGACTTAGAGCTAGAGAATTTGATAAATGTGATTGTTTTTACAAACCTTTTTATTTATACGAATTAGATGATAATGACAATATGATAATACCTATTGGTTATTTAGATTTTATAAAACCTTATATAATTCCTAATTTAATGAAAATAAATTATAAAATAGAAAATCCAATGGTTAATACAGAAAGAGTCCTTGAAAGATTATCTGATGGCATATTACCTGGAATTACATTAAGGCCCCAACAGATGGAAGGAATAAAAAGAGGATTAAGATTAAAAAAGACATTATTACAATTAGCTACAGGTGCAGGGAAAACTGAGATAATGTGTGGAATTGTAGAGTTATTAAGAAAAGAATTGGGAAAGATACCTACTACATTAATAATAGAACCAACCGATAAATTGAAAAAAGAAATAATTGATAGATTTAATAAATATAAAATTGATGCAGTAGATTATAATAAAGATAGATGTATTATAGAACATAAAGTTAATATAGCACATCCTTCATCTATTAATATTGATATGAAAAAAGATGAACATTTATTAGATAATGTAAAAGTATATTTTCAAGATGAGGCACATCACATTGGTTCAGATAGTAATTCAGCTGTTGTAATGAATGTTATTAATGCAGAGTATATAATTGGAGTATCAGCTTCAATAGTTGGACAAGATCATATAAATAGTAAAAATTTACAAGAATACTCAGTTGATGAATTAAAATCTCTGGCTATGGTTGGAATGGTTTCATATAATGTAACAGCTAAAGATTTAATAAAAGAAGGTAAACTGGCAGAACCCGTATTATTAGTAGTAAATAATCCTGCAGATGAAAAATTACCAAAAGATAAACAAAATGATTGGCATACAATATCTAGAATACATTTGCAATCATTAGCAAGAATTAAGTACATATCACAGGTTGCTACTTATTTTAGTAAAAAGAAAAGAAAAACATTAATACTAGTAAATAATAAAAACTGGGCACAAAACATATGTAAATGTATACATGATTTTGGTTATGGAGATGAGTGTAGATTAAGTTTTGGTGGACAGATATTTTTACAGTATAATAATAAAAAAGATAGTTTTGATAAAGATAAAGAGACATTTGATAAATTTAGATCTGGTGAAGTATCTATATTAATAGGTACACAACATTTAATTGAAGGAGTAGATGTACCATCATTAGATTGTGTAATACTGCCATCAGTAGGGAAATCTGAAAGAATACAAATACAATCTTGTGGAAGGGCATTAAGAGTAACTAAAAATGGTAATATGGCTTATATAGTTGATTTTAGTGATGAAAAAGATCCTATATTAAATTATCAATTTAAAACTAGATTATCTACATATATAAATACAATAGGGATAGATAAAGATAAAATACATGTTATAGATAGAAATAATATTGACAAAGCATTAGATATAATATTCAATAAATATGAAAGGGAGTGAAATACTATGGATAATAAAAAGAAAAGCCGTAATACTAAAAGAATATTATCAAAAGTGGAAGAAGATCTTATTAGAGAATATGGAATTAAACAATTGAGGATATCAGCTCTTCATAGAATATCAGCTAGATTTTGTCAAAAAGAGTCTGTAAGATATAGTATGGACAAAAATGATATAAGCAAAAATATATTTAATTTTGTATCTGATATAACAGGTATACCTTTAGATTCTGAAAAAGAAGCTACTTGGTTAATGGAAAATATTATAAGATATATAAATGGACCAGAAAAAGGAGATACTAATGAGATTACAGATCAGATAAACAGACTTAATGAATTAAAAAACCAAAATGATAAAACAGATAAAATATTAAAAACAGTAAGAGAAGAATTAGAAACTAATACACCTACTTCATATAATATAGTAATGAAAATAGGAAAAGATTTAAAAACCTTAGATTTGAATAAATTGAAATTCATATCTTTAAATCTGTTTTCTAAATTGGCTGACCCTACTACAGATAGACCATTTGCAAAGTATACAAAAGGCTCTAATTGTTTTAATTTAGCTAGAAAAATTGCTAATATAAAACCTGGTACTGAACCTTTATTATTGCCAGATCAAGATTCAGCTATAGATATGATTTATTCCCAATTGATAATATTAACTGATCCTTATTATGAAATAAATTCAGAATATTTTGTAGATGAAAAGCTTGGCAGTGATGATTTTCAAAAACTTTCTATTGTTAAATCAGGACAGAGAGAACTTAATAAATTAAAAGGACTAAATTAATGAGGGAGAAATACAAGGATTTAAAATATGGATAATAAATATTTATATATCACAGCAAGTAGTTTGCCTGTAATTCTAGGTAAAAATGATTATAATAATTTATATGATCTTGCAAGAGAAAGAGTAGGCATAATTGAGAAACCGTATACTTCAAATAGATATACTAGGAATGGACAATTAATGGAACCAAAAGTTAGAGATTATATAAATAAAAGATATGGGTTTAGTTTTAAGCCAGAGAAAACAGTTGATTCCATAAGATATTATAAAGGTAATTGTGATGGATTAGACCTTAATTATAAGGCACTCTTAGAAATAAAAACCTTTATGAAAGAATTAAAAGTAGATTATTACAGACCACAATGTGAATTTTATATGGAATTATTTGATATACCTGTTTGTTTATTAGTAGGATATAAAACTAATGAAAATTTCTTTAATGGTGATACATATATTGACAAGAAAACTGGAGAAATTAGAGATTCTATTTTTGAAAGCTGTTATAATAGTAATTTTGATGAAAATAGAATTGTAATTCATAGATTTTTTAGGGATAAAAACTATTTTTCTAAACTTGAAGAAAAAATTAACATTTTTCAAGAATTACTAAATATTTTAAATAGTAATAGAGAAATGACAAAAGAAGAATTTTATAATATTTATTATACTAAAATGAAAGGATTGTTAGAAAATGATAATGGAAATAAAAACAACTGATTTTACAGGAAAATGTGGTAATTGTATTTATTTTGAAACAGAAAATCATATAGATGGAAAGTGTATTAATTTAGAAACAAAAATTAGACCTTGGAACAGACAAAGAAGTTATAATAGTAAAGCTTGTGTTAAAAAAGAGGTAAAATAATATGGAAGAATATTGTAATTATTATGATTGTTTTATAGATGATCTTGAATTTGAAATACCCTACCCAGAAATAGATTGTGATTTATATTGTGAATATTGCCCTTATAGAGAATTAATATTCCCGAGATGGTGATACTTGCATTTATTAAAATATAGGAGGAAATTAATATGGAAATTGAATTTAGTAAGAATGGAGAAGGTAAAGTATTATTAGGAATTGGTTGTAGAGAAACAGAAGATGGTACTTATCAAAAGATTCTTGACATTGATGATATATCAAATAATGATTGTAAAATAGGAGATAAAATTCATAGAAACCAAGCAGGTGATACTTTATTAAAATTAGTATTTAATAAAGATGAAAGTATTGACATACTAATTAAAAAATTACAAACCCTTAAAAAATTAAATGTAGAACAAACTCTTGTGAATCAGGAAGAAATTTGTGATGACCCAGATTGTTATACATGTAAATTACCATTAGGTTGTTAGAAAGGAGAATAATTAATGAAATTCTTAATTGTTGCTGATATGCATTTAGCATATACTTCTAGTATTTTGCCAATTTATCAAAAAGATACTATATATACTACAAGGCTTCAATATATGATTGATACAGTAAAATGGTATGAAGATTTAGCCATAAAAGAAGGAGTAGATTATATAATAAATCTCGGAGATTTAACAGATAGTAATATTTTAAGATCTGAAGAAATAACAGCTTTATCAGAAGCATATTCATGTAGAAATGAATCATCAATTCCTGAATTATATATTGTAGGAAATCATGATATGTTAACAGATGACCATAGATTTAGTGCTACTACAATATTATCTAGAATTCCAAAATTTTATGTTTTTACTGAACCTTCAAAATTAACATTAAGAACAAATAATGATCTAATGGAGGTTACATTATTGCCATATATGAATTGGAAAAAGATAGATCATGAATTTCTAAAGAAGTATAATTCAGATATATTGTTTAGCCATATTGATATTATGGGATCATCTTTATACAAAGCTTTTGGTAATGATATTGGAATAGATCCAAATTTATTAGATATGTATTTTAATCATATTTATAATGGACATATTCATCTTCAAGAAAACATAGAAAGTAAAAAAGGGAATATATGGAATGTTGGTTCTCTTACTTCACTATCATTTAGTGATTCAAATAAATATATTCCAGGTGCCCATATAGTAGATACTGAATTAAATACATTTAAAACTATAGAGAATCCTTATAATATTTTATTTAGAAAAATGAAAGTATCTTCTATAGCAGATCTAATAGATAAATTAAAGAAACTTGATAAAAAATATAGATATGTAGTAAGAATAGAGATACCATTTAATATTAGAGATGATGCAAAGAAATTAATTGATAAAGAAGAAAATATAATAGCTAGTAGATTATTACTTGATAGAAAAAATATATCATTAACTGAAGAGTCTAAGGCTAATTTAGAAATTATAGATAGAAATAATATTAAATATAAATTTATAGATTTTATTAAATCATTTGCAGATGAAAATAATAAAGAATTAAAATATCCGGTAAATTCTTATATAAATTTAATATCATCTATGAATGGAGGTAAATAATATGAATATTATATTTAAAACTTTAGAAATAAATGATTTCCAAAGTATTGGACATGCAAAAATAGATCTTGATGAAAAGGGTACAGTTTTAATAAAAGGTATTAATAATTATGAAGAAAATACTTTAAGTAATGGTTCAGGAAAGTCTTCAATATTTGAGGCCCTATATTTTTCATTATTTGGTAGAACTACTTCTGGAATTACAAATGTTACAAATAGATATAGTGGTAGTAAATCTTATAAATTAGTTTTAGAATTTTCTTTAGATGGAGTTGAATACAAAATAACAAGGGATGGTACTAAAGTTTCTATACTTCAAAATGGAGAAGATATTAGCAGAAGAAATAAATCAGATACTGATACATTTATTAGGGATGATATATTGAAAATTTCACCTGATATATTCTTAAATATTATTTACTTAGCTCAAGGTTTTAAATCAAGATTAAGTGCTCTAACAGCAGGTGGAAGAAAAGATCAAATTGAAGAAATTATTGGTACTGCTGAAATAACAGAAAACTTTAGATTAGAAATGCAGAGTATGAAAGAAAAATTAAATAATGAATTAAATGAAACAAATAATAAAATATCATATAATCAAGGTACATTACAACAAATTAATACTAATATAAATAATTACAATTTAGAAATAGAGAGAATAAAAAAGGAAAAAGAAAACCAACCTTCTAAAGAGGATTTACAAAAACAAATAAAGGATTATAATAAATTGATCTCTAATGAAAAAGAAAATCAAGATAAGATAAATAAAGAAATTACAGAAATAAAAGATTTTAACCATAGTGTAGAAGTTGAGATATTAAAAATTGATAATGAGATACAGTCAATAAAATCTGAATATCAAAATAAAATAAATCAAATTGTTGCAAAATTTTCAGAGAATACACAAAATCTTGCAATAGAAAATAGTAATATAACATCAGAATATAATACTAAAATCTTAGAAAATAACAATCAAATATCAATTTTAAATACACAAAATACTAATTATAACAACCAAATAATTCAAAATAAAGCTAGTATTGAAACATTAAAAACAAGTGATACTTGTCCTACTTGTGGAAGGAAGTTTGATAATTTTGATCAGACTCATTTAATCCAAGAGATACAAAAATTAATTGATAATAACTTAGAAAATGATAAATTAATAAAAGGAAATAATATTAAAATAGATGAGTTACAAAAATTAAATAAAACATTAAATAATGAAAAACAAGAAAAAATAGATAAATTAAATCAACAAGGAATAGATTTAAAAAATAAGGAACAAGAAGAAGAAAAACAAATTTCAGATGAATTAAACTTAAAATTAGATGAATTGATAAAACAAAAAGAAGAAAAACAAAAAGAAATAAAAGATTCATCAGAGCAATTAAATACTTTAGCTTTATCAAAGAGTACAGTAACTGATCTTGAAGGAAAAATAGCATTATTAAATAATACAATAAATAACTTAAAAGAAGAATCTACAGAAAATTATGAAAAATTAATAAAGGACTGTAATACACAAATTATTAAAATAAATGAAGATAATGAAAATCTACAAAAACAGATCAGTAAATTAGAAGAACAAATAGGAGTAGCAACACATAGTATATCATTAATTAGTAGAGAATTCAAAAATTATTTATTAAAATCAGCAATTGAATTCTTAAATAATAGATTAGATCATTATTCTTCATTATTATTTAGTAATGAAACAGATAAAATTAAATTTATTCAAGATGGTAATAAATTAGATATTTATCTTGGAGATGCATTATTTGAATCTTTATCAGGTGGAGAAAAAAGAAAAGTTGATATTGCAATAATGTTAGTACAAAAAGAATTAGCAAATAGCATGTCAAATACTTATAGTAATATACTTATATTAGATGAGGTATTTGATGGATTAGATAGTAAAGCTATTGACATAGTAACTGAAATATTATTAACAGTTTCAAAAGATGTTAATTCAATGTTTGTAGTAAGTCATAAAGATACAATAATTGGACATGATGGAATGATTATAGTAACAAAAGGTAAAGACAGAATAAGTACAGTTCTACAACAATAAAGGGAGGTATTATAAGATTGGGTAGCTATAAAGTAGAATGTAATAAAAGCTGTGTAAATAGTATAAGAGTTAGATTAAAAGATGGAATAATAAAAGAAATAACATTTGATGGTGGTTGTCAATGTATGTTCTCAGCATTCAACCAACTAACTAAAGATAGAAATATTGATGAGGTTTTAAGTCTATTGAAAGAAATAGACTTAAAATGTGTTAATGAAGAAATATGTATTAAAAAATTAATTGATTTACTTGAAGATTCAAAAATAAAAGAAAGTGAAAAAGAAGAAAAATTAAAAGAATATAGATTATCTCCAGAAGGAATTTTAAAGAATATAAACATTATTATAAATAAGAAACCACCAATTGATTTTAATAAAAAATACATATTAATAAAAATACATTCAAACTTATATGATAAATTCTTAGAGAATATTAAACAAATTGAAGATCAAATCTCTGTAGAATATAGAGTAGAAGAAAATGATGATTTTGATGGAGATTATATATTCAATACGGTATACAAAGAAATTTATGATAAAGAAAAGGAATAGAATGGAGGTTATATTATGGAAGAAGATGATATGATCTTCGATGAAGAAATACAAGAAAATCCACCTGCAAAAGTAGGAGGAAAATATAAAAGTATAAATGAATTAGAAACATATACAATAAAATGTTTATTGACATCACAAATTTTACTATCAAGATACATAGATATTATAAAACCTACATATTTTGAAAATCCAGTAAATAGAACCATATTTAAAATTATAAAAGGTTATTATAAAGAAATGGGTTACAAAATTCCACAAGATGAAGTACTACTAAGATTAGAAGATTTATTACCAACAAAACCTGGTATGGAAGATAAATCTAAACAATTAAGGGATGATTGTAAAGTATTAATAGAAAAAATATTTAATGAAGAGGAAGTTAATCAAGAATCTGCTAACAAAAATGTACACAACTTTATAATTAAAAGAGTATCTGAAGAAGCTTTAGATGATTTAATAAATAATGTAACAGGTGTTAGTGAGAATAAATATGAGGAAGCACAATATTATGCAATTGAAAAATGTCTTACTAAAATAAGAGAAAGTGCTAATGTATCAGTAGATATTAGTGAACCATTTACACTAAGTGATGTAAAGAAAATTCCAGAAATTAAAAAAGAGGGCTTAGGAGAAGGAACAAGAGTTGTAAAATTTTTCTTAAATTCTCTAAATGATGTAATGGAATATGGTGGTATAAATGTTGGTGCAGTAGCTTGTGTAATGGCTCCTCCTGGATGTTTCACTGGAGATACAAGAATAATGACTTTAGATGGTAAAACAGAAACATTAGAAAATTTATACAATCAAAAAAGTAAAAATTTAGAATGCTATTCATTTAATAAAGAAGATAGAAAAATTCAAATAAAAACAGCAGATTCAGTTTATCTTTCAAAATATGAAAATGAATTAGTTGAAGTAGAAGTTGATGGAAAATATAAAATAAAATGTACATTAGATCACCCATTCTTATTAAGAGGAAAAAAATCTTATACCCAAGCAAAAGATTTAAAAGTTGGAGATTCATTAGAACCAATTTATAGAACAATTGGAGAAGAAGCTTTTCCTAATAGGATAGCTAAAAAGGAATATGAAGTAGTAATAGATGGAGATAATAAAAAAGAATATACAGCTAATTTAAGTTGTTTAGAAAAATATAATAGGTTACCAAAAAAGAAACTAGAACAAATTCATCATAAAGATCATAATAAATTAAATAATAGATTAGATAATATAGAAATAGAAAATAAAGTTAAACATTTAAGATACCATGCTTTAATAAATATGAATAAGGGAGAGGAATCTACTGGTTATGAAACAAGATTTGGGCAACCTGGTGGAAATCTAAACCATGAACAGATAATATCTCATAATAAATCAAAGAAAATGAGAGAAATAAATTCTAAGAAATCAAAAGAAAGATGGCAAACTAAAGAGTTTAGAAATAAAATGAAAAATAATATGGATTCATTAGTTTCAAAAAACTTTGATAAAAAAGAGCAAGAATATAGAAGAAAATGTAAAATGCTAAGTTCATTAAATTCTCTTATTAATCTTTATGGAATAGATAATATTACAGTTGATAACTACTATCAATTAATAAAAGACTCTAAATTAAAATATAATGCAAGGTTACCAAGGATAGCTAAATTATATAATGTAAATACTTTTAAAGAAGCAGCACATAGTAAAAAGATATTAAATGGTAAAAAAGATTTAGAAATGGTATGGCCTAAAATATTAGAAGATGCAAAAAGATATAATCATAAAGTTACCAATATAAAATTTATTCATTTAGATGAAGCAGTACCAGTTTATGGATTAGTAGAGGTAGGTCAAAATCATAACTATGCAATTGCTTTAAATAATGAAGAAGGAATCTTCGTTTCAAATACTGGAAAGACTACTTTTCTTACAAACCAAGGTCTTTACTCAGCTAAACAAGGATTGAATGTTTGTCATATATTTTTAGGGGATATGGAAAAATATGATGCTTTAATTAGGTATTATTCAGTATATACAGAATCTGATTATAGAAAAGTAGAAATACTGAATAGAGATTTAGAGAAAAAAGAAGTAGCTTATAAAAGTTTATTAAAAAGATATAAAAAAGAAGATAAACAATATAAATATTATGAAAACAAAATAACAGAAATTGAAAATCAATTACAAGTAAATAGAATAACTGATCAGAAGTGGAAATCTACAAGAAATATTCTTACTTCTAAACAATTAGTTTCTCTTTCAGATGATGAACTTCAGTTAATATATGAACAAGATAAAGAATATTTAAAGATAGCAAATAATATAGATGTTAATGTTTATGCAGTTGGAGATATGAGTATGGATGCATTAAGACAAGCAATATATAATTGGCAAGAATCAAGGAAGAAGCATTATGATGTAATCATTATAGATTATGATTCTAACTTAAAACAACCAGCAGATAATATGTATGAAAGTGGTGGTATTATATATGACCAAGCGAAAAATTTAGCACAAGTAAATAAATCAGTAGTATTTATGGCTTCTCAACCCAATAAAGCTTATTGGAAAAATGAAATGATTCCATTGGAAGCTTGCTCAGAATCATCAAAAAAGCAAATGATTATAGATCTTTTAATAACAGTAGGAAGACCAGAAGGATGTAATACTGGTATTAGAAAGATATTTATTCCGAAAAATAGACGTGGTAAAGAAAATGAAATATTACATGCCAAAATGAATGGAGAAACAGGTTTTATGTATGAAATATCTCAAGATGATTATAATACATTAAAGAAACAAGGTTATGATCCTACATTAATAATATCAGCAAATGGTATGTATGGTAAAAAGAAAAAAGAAGAAAATGAATCTGAAAATAAGGCAAATCAAACTATAACAAATGCTGCTTTACCAGAAACAATGAAACAGGTATCATTATAAAATTAAAAGACCTATTTAATTATAGGTCTTTTATATGATGTTATTTAAAACCAGACTGGCTCTATTTTGTATTTTTATATTTAGTTAATATATTTTCTTTATTGATTAGTAGCTAAGTTATATATTTCTTTACAGGTTTGTATAGCTGTATCCTCTTTTAAATTATATTCACTTGCAATATTAAAAATTTCTTGTTGTACAAAATCATCTATATTTTTATAATCTTTTATATGTTCTTTATACCATTCTTCATTATCATAATATTCTTGTTCAGCTATTTTCTTAGCAGATGGTCTACCTTTTCTTCTTTCATTATCATATTGGTCTTCATTTATTCCATAATTTTTATCTATTAAATTTAGAGTTTCTTCATCAATTCCTTCTACTATTTCTTTGTTTTCTATAATAGCTTTATAACCATTTTGATTTAACATTGAAACTACACTATCTTTATTATTACATTTAATCTCATTTCCTATTTTATAAGTTACTTGTCCTTTATCATCTACATCATATATAATAACAGTAACTCCATTTTCATTTTTAAATTCATCACCTCTGTGCAATTCCCTATGTACTCTATCTTCTGTTACCTCTTTATTTTCATTAAGCATACCATTTTTTGCTTGTACTGCTCCATATAACCATCCTTCTATATTATCTTTATTATCTGAACTATAGACATATTGATTATATTCTGTAGCATTAGCTTTATATACTAGAAAATCATTACCTGATTTTATTATAATTAATGGTCCAAAATTTGGTTCAAATGCTTTATAATTTTTAAATTGGTTAGCAATATTTTGAGCATTTACTAATCCTTGTATTGTTACTTCATCAGCTTCTGTTACAGTTTCTTTATTTTCTTCTTTAGAATCTTTTAAATAAAACCAAATTCCTCTGTGATTTTCTGTTTCATGTCCCTTTAATTGAGGATATTTTTCTTCAACAGCTTCTATTATATCTTTAGCTGTATTATATGATAAACCATTCCTTCTTACTATAATAATTTTATTACCATTGCCATCTTCTGTATAAGATGTTACAGACCAAGCATTACCTTCATCTTTATCTAAATTATAAATAAATTTACTAATGTTTGGAAGCCTTGAATCTTCTGTTACTATTTTATTTTCATCTATACCATTATTAAAAGATTTCATTTCTTTTTCATAGCCTTCTATTTCTTCCATAGAAATCCATTCAGGTTTTTGATTATCAGAGAATGAATTGTATAGATCTTTCATCATTTTTATTTGATCATCTACATTACCTGCCCATAAATGTTTTTCAGTACCATTCCCATTACCTAAAAAATATTTACAATCTTGTTGTAGTCTGCTTAATAATCTATACTTGAATTCAATATCCTTATGGGTATATTCTGATGTATCTATAGATTCTTTTACTGTATTTTGTTCTTTTTCTAATTGTTGTTTCTTATATTCAGCTTCTTTTCTAGTTTTATATTTTCCTTCTTGATTTAATTTTCCTGTTTCTTTTTCTCTTTCTAATGCATCAGTAGATGCAACTATCCACCAAGATTTTCCATCAATAGCTGTTCTTTTAAAAACTTTGTATTCTGGTTTTGATTTATTTGTAGACTCATTCTTTTTACAATCTTCTACTTTTTTATTTTCTGTAATACCAGCCCCTGTAATTGGTTTAAAATATTCATTTGCTTTTGAATAATCTTCTACACTTAAACAATCTTTTAATGATTCTACATCATCTAATCTTGATAGTGCATCTTCCATACAATCTTCTTTAGATCTATAATCATATATATCCTCTAGCCATTCTATTATCCCAAAATCTTTTACTATTTTCTTTCTAGACATTTCATCTTCTGGAATTGTATATAATCCCATATAATGAGTACCATCATGATGAGATCCTTTCCATATTAATTGCCCATTTTCTTCTTCTATACTAACTTCATCAACATCTCCAAAACCTAATAAATTATCTACATCAATTACTGTACCACCTTTTGAGTTTCCATTCCATCTACCAACTGTACCAGCCATAATTAAAACATCATTTCTACATTGATTTTTTATAGATGGTAATATATTTTCTTCAAAATCTTCCCTAACTATTTCATAATCTTGTTCATCTATATAGCCATCAGTAGCTTCTATTTCAGAAGTCCAAATTAATTTACCTTCTGATAATACTTTTTTAGATTTGTTTTTTATTGCTTTTTGCTCTTCTAACCTTTTATTTTTCATATTAAGCATAACATCACTTAAGTTTTTCATAATACCCTCCTTATTATAAATATTAAATCTCTCCATTATCTTTCATTTTCTTTATCATTTCTTTTTCATCTGTAGTTAATGATCTAATTCTGTTAGGAAAAGCTTTTCCTAATTTATCATTTACTTCTTTAATATCAGATCCTATATTTTGTATATTTATTTCTAATTGTTTAAGCATTTCAAATTGATCTTTATTATATTCATTTTCATATGAATTTTCCATACATGATTGTATATATTTCTGTATTTTATTAGCAGAATCATAAAAACCATTTAATTGATCTTTAAGATTTTCTATTTCTCCAAAATAAAATCTCTCTTCTTTTAATGATTTCATTGCTTCAGTTAATGTTTTCATTATATCCTCCTTTCTTCTAATTTATGGTATCATAATATACTATAATTTTTTATTTGTAAAGGTTCATTAGAGAAATTTATAAAATATTCTTTACCTTATTAATTATAGTTTATTCTAGCATTTTATTATGTATAAAAGGTTTATTTATATGAAAAAGTTTAAGAAAATTTAGAAGCTATTATAATAAGTATAATGGCACTATTATCAATTATTATAGAAGTAATTATATTAATTCCAATTATGATAGTATATTTAATATATAAATTCATACATTTTATATTTATAAAAATTTATTCAAAAAGATAAGGAGGATTTATTTATGGGATTGCTTAAAAAACTAAAATCAAAAAAGCAAGACAAATTTGAAAGAGAAAGTCTTAAATTAGCTTATATGAGAAAAGAAGGTGAACAACAAAAGAAAATAGCTGAACAATTAGAAAAACTAAATAATTTATTAGAAAATGGTTCTATGGGAAAACTTTCTATAAGTGGAAGTGGCCAATCAATTGTATCAACATTTGATTTGATTGAAAATAAAATGGAAACATATGATAATAAATTTGAAAACCTAGAAGATTATATACAAACTGAGATAGTTTATAATAAAGATTATGATAGATGTTATAAAGAGAATCAAGATTTGTTAAAGTTTATTGAAACATATTGTAACCATAAAGATAAATATGAAGTAATAGACTTATTTGATAAAATTAAATATCAATATGAGGTGAAGAGAAAATAATATGAAGGATTATTTAGATAGAGTAGTAAAATGTCCTAAATGTAATAGAGATGTAATTTATGGGAATATGATATGGTTAGAAGGGGAATGTTTATGTCCTAATTGTTATATATCAAAAAGAGCAAAATTAGATTCTGAGATAAAAAGGAGGAAATAAAATGTTTTTAAGAAAAGAAGAAAAAGAAATAGAAACTGGTAGTGTTTATATAGTTCCTTATTGTAAACATTGTGATTCACAAAATATAGAAACAAAGTATATATGTAAAGATTGTGGTAGTAATGATATAAAAGTACCTACTTTATTTGATGATGATAAAAAAGCTATAAAACATAGAACTGAAAAGAAAACAGTTTATATTTATAAATGTGATAATTGTGGTGATGAGTTTAATGCTTTTACAGAAAGTCAAACTGAAATCTCTTATTTATATGGAGAATTTGTTCCTTATAAAGATGATGAAGATGGAAAAACTTACTCTTTAGGCAGAGATCTTTGTAATAATTGCATAAAGGAGATAGTTGATAAGTTAAATAAAGAATTAGATGATATTACAGACAAAGAACATGTAAATAAAGTTATAAAAGGAGAATAATATAATTGGATGATAAAGCATTTGTTGATCTTGATAAATATATAAAGTTATTAGAAATAGAAAAAGAATTTAATGAAATGAATAAAGAATATAAGAAATTTTTAGAATTTTTAAGAGAATGTAATTATAATGATTTGCTAATAGAGTTTGAAAAATGGAAAGGAAGAGAAAAGAAATCAACATTAGTAGATCTAGCAAAAGAATTTAAAAAACAAAAAGATTAAAGAAGCATTATATTTATTAAATTTATATCTAAAGGAGAGATTTTCAGATATGAGAGTAATTAAGACAAAACCTATCAAACCAAACCTTATAATGGTAGCTAATACTGATTTTAAAATAGTTGGTGCAGATTCTGGTAGAAATCAAACAGGATTTCATAATTTACCAAATGGGGATTGTAAAGGTTTTTATACAAGTAGATTTAAAGGTGGATGTTTCCTTATGCCTGACTTATCAGCAGCAGAAGTAAAAATGGTTGCAGGAACAGCAGGAGAGGAAACAATGATACAAGCATTCAAAGATGGTCTTGATATACATAATTTTAATGCCAGCAAAATTTTTAATATACCAATAGAAGAAGTTAATAAAAATCAAAGAAAAATAGCAAAAGGTGTTACATTTGGAATTTTGTATGGCTCTACAGTAAAGGCATTAGCTTTAAATTATTTTAAAGGGGATGTAGCAAAAGCACAAGAATTACTAGATAATTTCTTTAATCAATTTCCAAAATTAAAGAAATATGTAGATGAAAAACATAATCAATCAGATCAATATGGCTACATAACTAATTATACAAATAGAATATTATATATAGAAGATATTATGTTAAAGAATGGTAAACCAGATGTTGGTAGTAGACACCGTAGGGCACAAAATGTTGGAATTCAAGGTGGTTCAGAAGATGTAGCTGGCTGGATTGATTGGAATATAGCAATGTATTTCTTAGAAAATAAAATGTTATCAAAAACTGTTATGTTTATACATGATTCATTTGAATTAGATATTTTTCCAACTGAATTGTTTGAAACAATTAAATTTTGTGATAAATTATTAAATCATGATACTGCAGAAAAATGGGCGATTCCAATGTCTTCAGATGTCGTAGTTGGTCCTTCAATTGGTCAGGAAATTGAAATATCTACAAAAACATTACAAGAAATATTAACAAGTAAAGATGAAGAAGATATAGAGTTAAAACAAAAAATGATTGAACAAGGTATAATAAACCAAGTAATAAATATAGATAGTAATACAACTAAATGGAATTATGTAAAATTGGGGTGTCCAAAAAGTGGACCTGGTACTATAGAAGATGTATATGAAATGATTGAAGGTACTAAAGAAAACCCAAATGGATGGAGAACAGCATATAAAGAAATAATAGAGGTTAATAAAGAAGAAAATAAAAATAATGACATACAAGATTATATAAGCTGGAAATTATTAATGCAAGGTTCTCATGCCCCATTAAAATCAAACTTTGGTGAAAATGTTACAAAAGGTACTAGAGAATATCTAATATTAAATGAACTTAGAGATGACTATTGGAATGGATATGAACCAGGAATTGTTAACATATACGATGGATAGAACTAGCCCAAATTTTCATTTTTATATAAAACTAATAAAATTATATATCTACATAATAAAAGTTCCTTAAAAGTTATTTTAAAGCTTCTAAGGAACTTTTATTTTTAAAGGTAGAATTTATTTTGAATATCTTGTTTTGAAATCATTTCTTATAAATTTTACAATTGCTTCTTCTACTTCTCCATCTTCATCATCTTCAAGTTCTGGAACTATATCATATATATTATCATCTGACATAATACCATCTTCACCATATGGATCTTCATCTATTAACTCTTCAGTAGCTTCTAATCCTAATTGTTTAACCCAAGTATCAATTTCATTTTGAAGAGCTTTTTTAGATTCATTTGATAATATTTCAGATTCTTTTAATGTTTCATTTTTATTACTTGATTCTTCAAATATTTCATCAAAATATGAACTAGCTAGATTGTACAAGTATTTGTATAGTTCATCATAAGTATCTTCATCTAACCCATATTCATTATCAAAATCTTCCATAAAGTATGATACATATGTATCTATATCTTCTGGTAAATCTTCTTCATCTTCAATATCATCTTCAAACTCACTTTTTAATATATTTTTTAATTCATTAATATTACCAGATTCTTTTAGTTTTTTAACCTCTTTTTTATCTGGTTTATTAAAATATTTCTTTGCCATTGCATAAACATTCCATCCTACCCTATCGTATTTACCATCTTGTTCTGCTATCATCATAAAGTAATCATAACATTTTGTTAATCTATCTTTTAATTCATCATCTGGTAATGAGTCAATATAAGATTTCATTTTTTCTAAATCATCTGTATTTTTTAATTCTTTAAGTATTTCTTCTTTATTATATTCCTCTTTACCCTCAGTTAATTTCTTTTTATTTTGTCCTTCGACTAATTTTGCTAACTTATCAGATTCTTTCTTTTTAGATTCTTTTAAGTTATTCATAGCTTTTTCTAAACTATTCATATTTAATTCCTCCTTGTTATTATTATATATTAATTTTTAAAAATTGTAAATGATGGTTTATATAATGCTGTTTTCTTCTCTTAAATAATATTGTACTTGATCTTCTTTTATTTCACTATTAGTAAACATTGAATCTGCTCCAATTACTACTTGACCTTCACCGTCTGTCCATATAGTTGGTTTTCCATATTCTTCTGTTGTATTTATTAATGATGCTCCATTTATATTCAATGTTGAATTTCTCATACCCTCATTATTTGATTTTGAAACTTCAATACCTCCAAATGTATTTCCAGATACATCTATTGTACCTTCAAATACAACATTTGAACTATTTATTAAAATCCCTCCATTACATCCATTTACTTTGCAATTCTTTATTATATAATTTCCATTATAACATTGAATACCATATGTTGAATTCCATTCTTGATTATCATTTGTATTTTCTATTGTAACATTTTCAATAGTTGTACCATTTGTAGTAGATACTAAGTTTTGTCCAGGTATTGAAAATGTAATTGTTTTTCCATTTCCATTAAAATGTTTTATTCCTGTTATATCTAATCTATAATCATCTACTGAAATATTATTTGCTAGTTTTATATTTGTAAATCCCTTTTCAACAGCTTGTTGTATTCCAGATACATCTGTAACTTCCATTGCTGGTTCTTCACTATTTTCTTCTTTTAAATAATATTGTACTTGATTTTCTTTTATATTTGGATTAGAGAACATAGATTCTACTCCATTTACTGTAGCTCCTTCACCATCTGTCCATATAGTTGGTTTTCCATATTCTTCTGTTGTATTAATTATTGTAGCACCATTTATATTTAAAACAGAATCTGGTAAAACTGGATTACTTGATTTTGAAACTTCTATTCCACCAAATTTATTTCCAGATACATCTATGGTTCCTTCAAGTGTTACATTTGCACTATTTACTAATATACCAGCATTTCCACCTTTTATTGTAACATTCTTAAGAGTATATGTTCCATTATAACATTGAACACCATATGTTGAACTCCAATTCTCATCTGCTACTGTGTTCTCTACTGTTATATTTTCTATAGTTGTTCCACTATTTGTAGATACTAAATTTTGGCCTACAGAGTTAAATGTTATTGTTTTTCCATTTCCATTAAAATGTTTTACTTTTCCTAAATCTAAATTACCTGTTGCTACTATTATATTATCCGCTAATTTAATTTCTTTATCTTCATTTAATATTGCTTGTTTTAAATCCTCTTCAGTTGTAACCTCTGTTACTGTTTCCCCAGGTTCTTCTGGATCTGGTGGGGTTACTGGTTCATCTCCACCACCTGGTGTAGAAGTATTTTCTTTGTCTATTACTTCTAATTTTCCTTCTTTTATATATTTTTCTATTAATTCATCTGTAGTTGTTTTTATTAAATTATATCTTTCTGTAATTGAACCATCAAAAGGAATATCTCTTAATTCTATATTTACTAATTCTTTTAATACAGCTCTAGTTGTTGGTTTGAATCCTTGTCTTTGATCAACTATAAGTTTAAAGATATAAGCTATTGAATTTTTATTTACAGAAAATAAATCTCTTGGAAAATCCATCATCATTTATTCTTCACCTACCCATCTATTATTATGTTCTTTATATATCATTATATTACCAAATGCTGGGTCTGTATTTGGCTCAGCAAATATGTTTAGTCTTCTATAAATTGGTTTATGATTAGAAGCATATTGAAGAAATTCAAATCCATTTGCTATCAACATATCTTCATCTATACCATCTATAAAATACATTTTGTTTGTTTCATCATAATACATAGTATCTTTAGTCCCAGCTGCATTAGCTAATTCTTCAGCTACTACTTTTAAATTGATACTTGGTTTTATATTACCATCAACCATTTGATATAACCTCCTTATATACATTATATTAATAGTTTATCAATGTAAAGTAAGATATGTATTTAAAACTACAAAATAAGGTATAATAAAACTTATACCTTATTTTATTAAATATTCAATTAAATTTTGTAACTAAAAAGCTAACTAAGCTTCTTCAACATTGATTTCTAATCCTTGATCTTTAGCTACTGCCATATAGAATAATAGTTCTGCTGATGTAGTAACAATTAATTGTAACTCATCTTGTGGAGCTAATTCTACTTCTTGAGTTAATACTCTGTAAACAGGAATTCTAACAAATCCTTCATATTTATTCATGTTATCTTTATCTACCTCAACTTCAGCAGCTGGATTTTTAATTGTAACCCTTGCAGGTATTTTTGTTGCATCTATTGTTTTTGCCATGATAAATTACCTCCTTTTTATATCATAACATTATATTTTGTATAATTATTTATAGAAGACTTATACTAACTTCTTGAAATTAAAATAGATTTATCATATATAGTTTATTAACTATTCCAAAACTTCATTAATAAGTATTATATTCTATTCCAATAGACCTACATGCTCTGCTAGCTGCAAGATCAAGATACTTATTAATCATTTCAATTTCATCTTCAGAATAACCTTCATTTTCAAATGATTCTAATTTATAATATGCAGTACCTATTGCTTCTTGTAATACTTTCTTTGCTATTGCTCTTGCTTCTGATTTTGTTAATGGTTTTCTTGTCTCCTCATCTTCATTAACCATATCTTTTAACCATATTGCTAAACAACTTTGATCATTATCATCTATTTGGTATCTTACATTAGGAATTGTACTTAAATAATTATATAATCCTTCATTATCAAAATCATTGAAGTTATCTTCTACTGTTGATTCTGGTTTATATACTAAAATTGTTTTTCCTTCTTCATCTCTATTATCATTTAATACCTCATATCCAAGATCAATAGCTTTATCAGCAATATTATCTAATGTAACTACATCTGTAGACTCTTTTAATTTTTTCTTTGATTTATTACATGATTCATTTATATTCTTTTCTGTTCCTTTTAGGTTATACATAGCTTCTACTAAATTTTTCACTATTTTACCACTCCTCTATTTTATAATCTGGGAATTCATTTTTTAATTGTTTAAGAGATAATTTACTCATCCCATTATTACCAATATATAATAAGTATTTTGAAATATTATCAAAATCTCCTTTAATTACCCATTCATGTTCATTTACATAATCATCAAATTCAGCACTATCATCATCTAAGTATACGTATCTTTCTATATCATAATCTTTACTCATTTTATCAGCATCAAATACTAACACAGCAGTTGTCTTACTCATTGGTTGAAAACCATTTCCACCATAAGTTTCATCTGATGTAAATGAAACAAAATCATTTTCCATACTTCTCATTTTATTTATTCTAAGTATTTGTAACAGACTATCATCTCCAGTAAAATGATATAATATTTTTGGTGGCTCTTCATCTGTTATATTATTTATAAACTCTTCACCAAGCTCTACTCTTTTTTCAAAATCTGGTAATGATTTTCTATACTTAAAATATTCATCTTGTGCTTTTAAAGTTTTTATATAAAGATCATCTAATTCTTTATTTTTAAAATGACCATTTACAAACTCTGGTGTTTTTGATAACCTATTAGAATATTTTATTTCATCATATTTTTTATGATACTTATCCCTAAGATCATACCATGTTTTAACTAGTTCTTTCCTTTTGTCCTTATATGCTTGCAAATTACCCATTGCCTCTAACAAAGTTTTCATATATTAATCTCCTTTTAATATCCATAATGATCTCTAATTATTTCTTCAGTTTCATTTAAGTTATCAAGATCCTCCTCATCTTCTAAATCATAAAAAAGATCTGTACAATATTCATTAATTAAATCATCATCAACTTCATCTTCTGAATAACCATTATCTTCAAGATATGTTCTAAAATCTTTTAAAATTTTTTCTTCCTTTGACAATTCTTCAGATTCATTTAGATGATTCATAGCTTCATTTAAACTTTTCATAACTCATATCTCCTTATCTATTATATAAAATTAGTTTATTCTTTGTTATAAGTATATATTTTTACACCAGCATTATATATTGGTACTACTTTTCCTTGTTTTTCTAATTCTTTTATTTCTTTATGTTTCTTTGGTTGTCTATTTTTAACTACCTTTTCTTCTATCCAATAATTTTTAAATCCTAGTTTTGAAGTTTGATATTTTAACCCTAAATATGGAAGTGAATTTCCATTAAAATAATTGTAATCTATATAATACATACAGCTTTCTGGATTATAATTTTTTATAAAATAATTCCATATTTTAGATGCTCCACCAACTATAGTATATCCTAGTTTAGTAGCCCCTCTTATTACTTCATATTGATAATTTTTATTAAAATAACAATCCCCTATAATATAAGACATTACCACTTTGTTATTATATATTAAACAGATAGCAAACTTTCCAGCCCTATAACCTTGAATATTATTTTTATTAAAGAAATCCCTTAAATCTTTTGATTGTTTAACTTCTATTTTACATTTTCTAGCAAATATTTTATTTTCATTTATACCTAATGAATTTTTAATAATGTTTTCTAATATAGGTCTTTGTCTTTCATTATACCATTCATATTCAAAAATATGTATTAATCTTATTCCATTTTCTTCACATACTTTAGATTTATTATAATGATACTTTTTATCTTTGTTTAATTGACAATGCCAATAGGTACCATTATATTCTATAGCTACATTATAATCTGGAAGATAAATATCTAACTCTATAATTTTACCATTTTGATCTTTTAATTGTCTATAATTGTGTAGTATTTTTATATTAGGTACTAATGCTTTTATCCATTCTATGATTTGATATTCTTCTTTAGAAGCTGATTTATTAAATATAAATTTATCTTGTAATTGGTATTTATAAATATAATCATAAAAAACTGAATGCTGTATATCAAGTTCTTCATATATTAATCTAGCATTTTTACTTTTCTTATATCTTTCTTCTACATATTTTTCAAAATTCTCTTTATTTAATAAAATTTCTTTTTGTTTATCTGTAAAATTATATTGTATTGGAGATGTCATATTATCTCTTTCTTTTATTGTTTTTAAACTTTTTTCTTTGATTTCTTTATAATTATGATTTCTTACAGATTCATTTGAATTAAAAGCTAATTTACCATTATGATTCTTTTTATTTTGTTCTTTTGTTTTATTATAAATCTCTTTATTTCCAAGAGGAGAAATTGAACCATATCTTTTTAAATTTGTCTTTTTTACTCTATCCATTATCTCTTTTGATTGTAATGGACTATCTACATTGTATTTCCTTTTTAAAGTTTGCTTTGATTTTTCTTGTACTTTTTTACTACTAAATGGGGAAGCTGAACCATATCTTTTTAAATTTGTATCTTTTCTCTTCTGTTGCTTCTTTTCTTTTAATCCACTATCTATTAAAATTTTTTCTAAATTTTCCCTTGTTATATCAAAGTTTCTTACAATATATTCAGGTTTTTTCCTTTTATTTATATAAAGATCTTCTAAAATATCTAAAGTTAGTTTAGGTTTTTCAACTTCTAAATATTGTTGTAGATTATCTAATTTAATAACATAGGATAAAGCCATCTTTGATATATTAGTTATTTTACTTATTTCAATATATGACATACCTTTATATTGAGAAATTGTATCTTTATTTATTTGGCTCCTTATCTTATTTACTCTTTCCTCACTAATATGTAATGACATATCTTAACCTCCTATATTATTAAATGCCCTTTCTCATCATCTTATAAATATATTATATGTTATATTTAGATAAAAATAAAGGATTAGAAGTAAATTTTCTAATCCTTTTTGATAAATCTATTTAATTTCTATTTATTAGTTTTCAGGATAACTAATAACCTTTATATTACCTTATTAAATTAAGCAACTTTTGAAGTTGTAACTATTTTACCTCTGATATATAATTGGTTAGAAAGTTTAGCTTTACCTTGGATAGCAGCCCAACCTCTTCTTCCAGTAAATGTATCATCCATTAATAGATCTGTTGGGATAATTGGAGCATATGGACAGAATACATATCCTGCATCTAAGAATCCATTTCCTTTATATCCAAGAACAAATTCATTAGCTCCTAATCCATAAGCATTAGGGCAAGAATAAACATCTAAGTCTCCTAATTTACCAATTAGTTTAGCACCTGGTGTATTAGTTGTAACTGGTGTGAAGATATCTCTCATTGTTCTAACTGTAGCTGCAGCTAATGTTCCAAGTATAATGAATGTTGGTCTGAATTTACCACCTGTAGCTAATTCCATTTCTGAAGCTGCTTCTTCTAATGTATATAAGAAGTCTTGTGATTGTTCTAATACTGTAACACCTACAGCTTGAGTTCTTTGGAAAGAAACTGCTGGGTTAGCTATAGCCATATCATGTAAATCTTTGATTACTTGTGTTGTTTGTTCATTTAAGATTTCTCCAGCTGCTTCAGCTGCTAATGTTGCTTCTATATCTTCTCCATACTCTTTCTTTAGCATATAAGCTGCTGTGAATGAGTAGTTAGTTTTTAATAGAATGTTTTTAGCATATACTGGTTTGCTAGCAATCTCTAAATTGATTTCTGGTACATTGTGAACTGGAGCTGTAACGTTATCATAAGCATAATCAACTGTAACTGTATCTGTAGCAGCTGCTGCTAATGTAAAGTTGAAAGCACCTGTTTCAGCATCTATTGTACCATTTGAAGCTAATCCTGTTCCAACTAAGTTACCTTGTCCATCATCTGTAATTACTACAGATCCAGCTTTGATAACTACAGATCCAGGAACTACTGGTGTCCAAGCTAATGATCCAGTGAAAGCTGTTTCTCCAACTTCTCCAACATATTCTTCTTCAACTGTTGAAGCACCATATGAAGGATGAGAGAATGGTCCACCTAATACTCCATTAACTGTTTGACCTGCTTCTACAGCACCTTTGTTTGATCCATATGTAAATTTCTTATAGTTAATCATTGCAGCCATTGTATCAATAGCTTGTTCTGAAACTATATCAGGTATAATTGAAACTGGTTGAGTTACTTTTAACATGTCTATAGCATGTCTTTTGTATGGTCCAATTCCTTGTACTTGTGTTGCTTCTAGTAATTGTTTTGTGTTATTAATTGTTGTTGCTAATGAAACTTTTGATTCATATTTAAGATCTTCTAAACCAAATGCTTCTTTAGCTTCATTAATATCTTTTTTGTAAGATTCTACTAATGCTTTTTTTCTAGCACTTTCTAATATTAATTCTGCCATTTTAATTTTCCACCTTTCATTAATTAAATTTAATTTTTTGATGACTTTTTAATAACTTTTGCCATCATATTAAGAGAGTTGTTATTTTCTTTAGATTCTTTAATAACATTATCCTCATTTCTAATTCTTGCATTTAATAAAACTGATTCATCTAAAGTTGTATATGATAAATTATTTAAAGCATTCCTTGTTTCAATAGCCTCATTAATTCTATTATCTATATCTGATAAAGTATAGTTTTCTTTTAATAGCTTTTTGATTTCAGAAGCTTCTATATTATTATCACTAGCTCTTTTCTTTAGATAAGATTCTTTTATTAAATTTTTTTCATTTACTAATTTTTCATTAGCTTTTTTAGATTCAGTAAGTTGTTCACTTAACTGTGATACTTTGTCATTTAAAGTATTTATCTCATTATATTTACCATCTACAAGATTTTTTAAAGATGTATTGGTATCAGTTAGAGATTTTACTTCATTTTTTAATTTGTTATTATCAGCTAATAAGTTAGCTTTTTGTTCTTTGACCATATTAAAGTCTTTTTGTAAATTACTAATTGTATCATTACTATCATTAAGTGATGATTCATTATTATCTAATTTACTTTCTAATACTAATTTCTCTCTTTGTAAAGAATTAACTAATTCTTTATATTTATTTAATTCTTCTTTTAAAGAATTAATAGCATTAGTATCTACTTCTTTTACTTGAGTATTAGTATTTCTAGATTCTTCTAACCTATGTTTTAAGAATCTTACTGATGTTTTATAACTTTCTATTTGAGTTATAAAATTATCTTTTTGAGAAATTAAATTCTCTTTTTCTTTGATTAACATTTGATTTGCTAATCTAGTTTCTTTCAAGTCTTTTACAACTTTGATTGAATGTGCTTTCATCATATTACAGAAATTTTCCAATTCCTTACACTTAGTATTACTAACGTTAAGTTCCTCTTCTAATTGAGAGATAACTTCTGATGAAACATCTATATTATCATTCTCTTCTTCTTTTTCAGGTGTGATATTTTCACCACCAAGAGATGTATTTTCTTTAATTATAATACCACTTTGCTTTGCATATTCTTGTAATTCTTTAATCTGTCCTTCTGATTTAGCTTGCTTTATTTCTTTTGCAAAAGCTTCAGTGATTAAATCTTTATGTTTAGATTCTACTAATTCTAATCTAGCTTTTTTAACTGCTGGAAGGGCAACAACATCGAATGTTTCTAAGTAGAAAGTATCTGGAACAATTTCATTTCCTTCTGTTATACTACTAGCTACTTCTTCTCCAGAGCCTCTAGATGATATACCAACTTTTACTCCTGCATCAACAAATGTTTTAAGGATTCTTCCAAAAGGTGTATCTAGTATATCTGCTTCTCCATTTACTACTCCATTTTTATCATCCATTTCTAGTTTAGTAACTACTATAGCTGCTCTTTCTTGTAATGTTTCTAATCTATCTTCTGGATGATCTAATTCTCCAAACATTGTACGAGTTTCTAATTTTTCTTTTACATCATCTGAATTAAGTGCCTTTTCCCAACATTCTCTACTATATAATCTACCATTTCTGGTTGGATGTTTCATATCAGCAAAGACACCTTTTAATGTACCAAGTACTCCTTTTAGTTTAGATGTTTTATTAGTATCATCTAATTGTATAAGATTATCTTCCATATTTTATTTTTCACCTCTTTTACAGTTATATGGTATTATCTTATTTATAGTTTATTACTGTTCTATAATTTTCATATATAGTTTATTCTCTTATATAAAAACATCAGATTTTATTATTTTTTATCTTTTCATCTATATTATCTAAGAGTATACCATTTGTCTTTTTTATATAATCTTTATATCTACTTTGGATTTGTTTTACCATATCTAAATCTTTCCAAAGTTTTGGATAAAAAGTATATTTAGCACCAGGTCCTAAATCTAATTGTGCTACTAATTTTGGTGTTAATGATTTATGCATCTCATCTGATAATAAAACTATATCTTGTGCATCTAATATCTTCTTAGCCATATCCCTAGTTATAGTATCTTTATATATGTAATTTCCATAATTTTTAGCCACTTCTTCTGACTGTGTCCAATACATACCTTTACCAAAATCTTGTGCACCAAACTTTTTTGTAGATCTTATATATCTATCAGCTTCTTTTTTATTATCAGCTAAAATACCCCTATAAATATCTAGATCTTCATCTCCATTAGCTTCTGTTATTATTTCTTCATCTGGGTTTTCTGCTTTATATAAATCTAATCCAGTTACTATTTCAAAATCACCAGTACTAAAATTATTTCTAATAGCAAATCTTTTTCTTAATTTCTTTGCATCTTCTAATGATTTACATACAATAGCTTGTTCTTTTGTTGTTAGTCTATGTGGCATCTTTCCAATAAATCTCTCTGGACTTTTTATTACTCTTACATAATATTGATTTTCTAATAAGTTTTTAAATTTGCTATTTATATCTTCTAATATTATCAATTATTTTCACCTTCTTATCCATTTTTGTTGTATTCCTTTAATTTTAGTTTATTTTTAAGAGTTTCTATAACTCTAACTTTAAATACAGGTTACTCTTAATTTATCTGCAAGATCTAAAATAAATTTACAGATTTTCTGCCATATTGTTTGATATGTTGAAATATTATTTGTTTTTGTAGATATTGCCCAGGCAGAATCAATTTCATAATCATAAGGTAATATAGCTCTGCCTTTATTACCCCATTCTTTACCCCAACTATTTTGTACTAACCATCCTGATTCATTCCATCCATAAATAACCATCATATGATAACCTGTAATGGGTTTTTCTAAATTTAATAAAATACAATTATTCTCTAATTCAAGATCTTTTCTAACTGGAATAACTACTGGTACTGGTACATTAGCATATAAACATTTCTTTATATCTTTTTCTGAATATATTCTAGCATAAGATTCAATTTTATGCAATGAAGCTAAAACTTTTAATCTATCTAAGTTTTTATCTACTAAATTTCTTATCTCAGGCATTTCTTTATTATGATCAAAATCATCTTTTTCTACTGCACCTACATGTAATAAGGTTTTAATTCCTTGCCTTGGATTCATCCCTTCATCTTGTGTATATCCTAGTGGTCTATAACCATATATCCATCCCGTTGAGAATTTAGTTTTGTTTTCTAATTCAGATTCTTCCATATAAACAGATAAAGCATATGCTACACATGAATTAACTATCCCTTGATCTTTTACATCTGGCATTTCCATACTATATTCTTCAGGGTATTCTTTTAGAGGTGATGTTACTTTAAATTTATAGTCTCTTTTATCTAATGTAGTTTTTTCACATCCATAATACATAGTAATTCCTCCTTTGTTAATACTAGTTTATCACAAAAATAAGGTTATATACCAATAACCTTATTTTTTATTAACTTATAGCTATTAGCTATCAACCTCTACTATCTTATATCTATCAACTTCATTTAATAGAGAAGTTAATCTTATTGATGTATTAACTGTTATATACTGAATATCAGAAGTTTCATTAATATTGATAGTTCCAATATCAAATTCAGCTGGTGTAAAAACTGCTTTAAGCATAAATGTTTTATTAGATAATTTACTTAGATCTGAAGAGTTTAACTTAATAGCTAGGGTAAATACTGTATCTAATTTAGTACTTTCATTTGTTATTCCATCTCCTAGCAAAACTACAGATAACAATTTTGCTTCTGTTAATGTTATACTTGAACCATCCAACATTGATATTGATTTTAATAATAAAGAGTCTGGGTATTCCACTACAGTTTTACCATTCATATATGCATATTGTTCTTTTGTAAATTCTTCTGTTAATATAGTAGATGCTGTACCCTGTACTCCTGCTATAGTATTTCCTTGTACAATTTTATTTGCTGTTATTCCTAATTTAGAAGCTACATCTGATAATTGTGCATAAATAGTATATTTAGCTCCTTGTTTCCATAATTCATTATTATCTTGAATATTAGTTAATTGTAATTCTGTACTTGTTACATTTATAGAATCACTAGAATAACTTGCTGATGTATCTATTGTATAAGTATTTTCTGGTAAAGTTTCTGCTGTACCAGTTAATCCCAGAACTGATTCACCATTAGCTATTTTATCGTCAGTTAGACCTATAGCTGATGCTATATCGCTATACTTAGCGGATACAGAACCCCCTTGTCTTATAGCATGAGTGATTGGCCATGAATTTGTTACTTTTATATAACTATTAGATTTATCATCAGATACTTCATTAAACAGTATAAAACCATTATTTTTTGTTTCTACTGCTGTACCTTCTACCTTTGCTCCATCTACATATGCTGAGTAACCTTTTATGATATCATTTGCTGTTGCATTGGCATCTGATGTGTCTACTCCAGATCCTTCATATGTTCCGGAGATCCCTAATATCTTTGAACCCTTAGCTATCATATTTGGATATATTGCTAATGGGGTTGTTAATTCTGTATATGGGATTTTAATAAATAACCTAGAACCTTGTCTAAATACTTTATCATAATTATCATTAAAATTATATCCTATTTTAATTATATTATTATCAGATTCTACCATATTAAATAATAAGTTAGATACAGTTGATACTTCAAGATTTGAACCATTATTTACTTGAGTTATTGTACCCGATAATTTATTACCATTAACATAAGCAGTCTTACCACTAACTATATCTTTAGCAGTAGCATTAGCATCACTTGTATCAGTACCAACCTTAGCAGTACCAGTAATTCCTAATATCTTGTTTCCTTCTACTAATTTATCTGGTGTTAATCCTGCATCTGTTGCTATATCTGAATTCTTTACTACCATTATAATTTGACTTTTATTATCTCCTCTTAGTAAAACAGTGTCTGGTATTGGTGCAAATATATTTGTTTCAGTTACTCCTACTAAAGGAATAGTATCATTAGTAACATATTCCCCTTCTGATACTCCTAAATCTGAATTGATTTCTTGTACAGTACCAGTTACCTTTTGCCCATTTACATAAGCAGTTTTACCTTGAACTATATCATCTGAAGTAGCGTTGGCATCTGATGTATCTACTACAGATTGATTACCTTCTACACCAAATATTGATTCTCCTGATTTAATTTTATCTGATGTTATTTTCATTGCTGTTGCTACTGAATTATATGATATTGGTATTCTAACTTTTGCTCCATTTCTAAGAATTAAATTAGACTTATTTGTACCAGTTAATTCAAATTTATTAGATGCTGGTATATTATTAGTTTCACTTAATTGTATTTCTTTAGAATAGCCATTTTCTATAACTTGTATACTTCCTTCTACTTTTTCTCCATTTACATAAGCCGTTTTATTTATTGCTATATCTTCAGCAGTAGCATTGGCATCACTAGTATCTATACCCTCTTCTAATGTACCTGAGATTCCTAGTATTGTTACCCCAGATCTAATATTTTCAGATTTTAAATTATTTGTTTTATCTTCATTTATTGCATCTACATTTGTTTTAAGATTATTTATAGAATCTTGCATTATTTCACCTCCTAGTTATCATCATTAGCATCATGACCTAGAATATTTATTGCTGTTTGATTTATTGCATTTATTTGTGATTCATAATTTTCTATACTTTCATTTAATTGATTATTTGTATTTGTTAGAGTTTCTACTTGTCCCTCTAATTCTTCTTTATCGTTTGTTAATTGAGTATTTGTATTTGTCAATGTTTCTACTTGTTGTTCTAAATTACTCTTATCTGCTGTTAACTGTGTTACTTGTTGAGATAAACTTTCTTTATCTGATGTTAGTTGTGTTACTTGTGATTGTAAAGATTTTTTTTCTTCTTGTAATTGAGTTATTTGAGATTCTAACTCTTCAACTCCACCTGTATATGTTCCTACTATTCCTAAGATTGTATTACCTGTTGCTATCTTATCTGCTGTTAACCCTATAGTATTTGTTAAATTAGCATAAGGTATATTAATACTTATATTATTAGAATTAATATATCCATTATATGTTGTCTCAGTATTTTTACCAATTACTTTAGAACTAATTGTATCTAAAGTCACTTCATCTGCATCTGCTGAAATACCATTTATCTGTTCTATAGAACCAGTTATTTTTTCTCCATTTACATATGCAGTTTTACCAGAAAGCATATCATTAGCTACTGCATTTGCATCTGCTGTAAATGCACCCTCTATTCCTAAACAAGTTACACCTGTTTTAAGATTTTCAGGTAATAAATTCTCATCTTTCTCAGTTTTTATAGAATCCACATTTGTTTTTAATTCATCTATAGTTGCCATAAATAAACCACTCCCTTCTAAGCATTATTTGCCCCTAGGACATCTAATGCTGTTTCGTTAATTTTGTCTATCTTAGCTTGTAATTCTGATTTTTCCTGTTGTAATTGTGTAACTTGTTGTTGTAAATCTTTTATTTGTTGTTCTAATTCTTCTGCTCCACCTGTATATGTACCTTGAATTCCTAGTATTGTATTTCCTACTGCTATCTTACCTGGTGATATTCCAAACCCCACAGTAAATGCCTCTTTAGGAATACTTAAACTAACCTGAAATGAATTATCTATAATAGATTTATCTGTTATAAATTGTTGTGCAGATATTTTTACTATAGTTGGATTTTCTTTTACATTATAAGATTGTGGTTCTGAGTCTACTGTTGTAATATGAGTTAGACTTCCAGTAATTTTTTGTCCATCTACATAAGCTGTTTTATTCTCTTCTATATTATCAGCAGTAGCATCTGCATTAGATGTATCTACTACAGATTCTTTACCAGATACACCTAATACAATTTCATCTGCCTTTATTTGTTCAGAATTAAGCTCAATAGCTGTTGCAATAGAAGTTGCTGGAACTTTTACTTCCATTTTAGAACCTTCTCCTAATAACGTCTCAGTTTGTGGTGTTACTACTACATTTATTGACTCTTTTGTATCATCTGTTGAAACTTGTGCTGGAGCTTCAGGATTTTGTTCAATTACTGTAGGATTTTCATCATCTGGGGTTGCTATTACTGGTACTTCTGATTTAGTCTCAATTGCTTCTATCTTTTCAGAGTATATACTAAATGCATCTTCGTTTGTTATTTCTTGACCTTTATCAGTAATAGCATTCCTTAGATTATTTTTTGTTTGTATCAATTTATTTAATTCATCTGAAATTGCCATCTGATTTCTCCTTTCATAATATTTTAAAATTATTCTTCTGATGTTCCATTAATGCTTTCTAATATTGTTTGTATATCCCCTAATTTGCTTTCTAGTTCTGTTATCTTAGTTTGTTGTTCTTGTATAGTTGTTGCTTGAGTTGACACTGTTTCTTCTAATGTAGTTACTTGAGTTTGTAAAGCTTGGAAAGTAGTATTATCTACTTTATTTCCTAATCCAGATTCTAATGTAGTAACTTGTCCTTGTAACTCTTCTAATTCAGTTTGTGTTGCTTTTCCATCTATTTCAGTTTGTAATCCAGAGGTTAGATCTGTTTTCTCTATAGTACCAGATTTTATTGTAGCTATTATTTCATTACTTCCATTCACTTCTACTTTTATTTTAGTATCATCTTTTCCAGTATATACATCTACTAAGTCTTTTACTGGAATATAAATATGATTTGATGAACTATCATTTAATTCTAAATCTATATATTTATCTCCGATTATAGCTCCTGTATATGGTTGATCTGCTTCTGTTGCTGATTTTACTGTACCTGATTTAACTACTAAATCTTTTGGTATATTGATTTTAACTCCTTTTTCTTCTCCATTTATTTTTAATGAATAAGTCTTAGCATATCCTTCTGTTGTAGAAGCTTCTTCAATAGTAATATTATCAACTTTTGTATTAAGTGTTGTCAATGTGTCATTTAAAATTTTACCTTGTGCAGCTGATAATGGATTTGATGTAGAAGTTGAAGTAAGAGAATCTTCTACATGAAATACATTTCCTAAACACTGTACATTATAATAAGTAGCACTTCCTCCTGTATATTTATGTACATAGAAGGCCATTATTGAATTTATTTTGATTTCTGAAGAAAGAATTAATTTCCCATCTTGTTGGTATACAGATAATGGACCAGACCCACCTATAGCTAATTTTAAATTTCCTGTAGGGTTTCCATCTCTGTGAAATTTAACAAAATATACCTCTTCATCTGCTGCAAATCCAGCATTTCTAATAAGGAAACATTCTCCAGAATCATCATAATCTTCTGTGTTAAGAATTACAGTTGATCCTAATGGTTTCCAACTTGCTCCATTATAATAATTTATAAATAATCCTCCAACTTTATCTGTAGCATAATACATTTCACCTTTTACTGGGTTTTCTGGTTTCTCTGTTGGTAATGTTACCCTAGAGATTTTATCTTGTAAATTTGAATCTAAATGTGAATTAGAAACTGCTCCATCTTTTAATGAATAAGATAAATTTGCACCTAAATATCCTGATTCAGTTTCAAATCCTTCTGGTTCTATAGGACTATAATCTAAATCTAAGGTATTTGATGGTAAAAATTGTAATTCAAATTTAGCATAGTTTCCGCTACTATTTGTTGTGTTATTTGGTGCTGAAAATCTATATGTATCACCTTTTATAATTGATGAACCATCTGAAAGTCTATATTGTCCAGCCACATTAAGTCTTGAATCAATTTTAGAAATTTTAGTATCTTGACTAGTATTCTTTGTTTCTAACTCAGATAGCTTATCATCATGCTCAGATATCTTAGTATCTTGTTCTGTATTCTTTTCTTCTAATTGGGAAATTTTAGTATCTTGTTCTGTATTTTTTGTTTCTAAATCAGATATCTTAGTATCTTGTTCTGTATTCTTTTCTCCTAATTGGGAAAATTCATCATCATAGTTTGGCATTAATTCACTTTCACTAACACCTATTAATTTTCCATCAAGATCAGTTTTTACTATCTTATTTTTTCCAATTTTTGGTAAATAAAAATCTTTATAAAATTCTGACATTAATTATCTCTCCTTTCTTTATACTATTTGTTGTTCTTCTAGTATATATTTTCCATATACTAAATCATCAACTTCTTCTACACCAGATTTTTCTTGATTTAATTTAATATCAAATCCCGTAGAAGTTTCTTTAGATCCATTTAGATAGAAATCACAAGTAACTGATGTACCATCATTTAAGTAAGATTTATCATTAAATTTAAGTGGTATTAAAGCTATGATTCCACTATCATCTCCTATTGTGGCATTTATTAAAAATACTCCATCAACTTGTGTTATATTTGAACCATCAGTTTTAGCTGTGATATTTTGTGATTCTGCTACTTTCTTACCCCCATCTGAAACTTCATATTTAACTATTGATGTAGGATCATTTCCTTGAGCTAAATAATCCCATATATCATTCATGTTAGTTGCTGGGAATAACATATAAGCATCACCCTCAGTAGCGGCCCCAGAAGTTTCTGCATATTGTTCTGGTATTCCTATTAAAGTTAGATAATTTCCTTCAACTAGGTATTTTAATAAATCATACCCTGTAGAACAAGACTGTAATCCTTCTTCAAGAGCATTATTAAAGCTATTAGTATCTGTAGATTTACTCATTGTTCCAACTAATATAATATTGTCATCTGGTGTTGTTGCTGAATAGAAATTAGTATTTGCCATCATATTTTTATATTCTTCAAATAATTCTTGTCTTTCTCCCTCTTCTACATTATAGTATTGGTCTAAGTCCCAGATAAATGACATAAGATTTGTCAAAATAGAAAAACCAGAAGTTAAATCATTATATTGTAAGAGTATATTATTAACTTGATCAGTTAATGTATCTAATTGATTTTGTACATCTTCTGCAGATTCAAATTGATCTGGAGTAAATACTGTATTATCATATGGAATATTCTCAGCTTTTAATACAATGTTTTTACTTTCATCTGGTTCTATTGAATTTACTGTATTAACTTTTCCTGCTGCCTGTAATTTACTTTCATCTAATTTAGCAACTATAGAAATATCATCATCTAAATCATCTTTTTTAAATTCTATTGTTATAGGGTTTTCATTTTCATCTACACTAGAATTTGATAATATGTCTTGAAATCCTGTGTTTACTTTACCAGTGGCATCTATTGTTATATATGGTAACATTAATCTATACTTATGTGAAAATTGTAAATCACTAAATATTTTAGGTACTAATGTTCCACTTGATGTTACCTTTGCTGATTCTAATAATTTATCTCCTAGATCTTTCATAGACAATTTACCAGCTAAAGCTTCATCAACTTCAGTCTTATTAGACTCTACTGTTTCTTGTAAAGTTGTTAATTTAGATGAAGATTGGTTAATTTTAGAGTTTACTTCTTTTATTGCATCTTCCATTTTATTAGAAGATAATCCAGAATCTCCAGAAGTAAATGGAATTGCATTTGCTTGGATCTTTAATGTTCTTGAAGAAACATCAGATGATAATACAAGACCAGTAGTGTTATCAAATTTAAGAGTATAACTTTCTGCAGGGTTACTTGTTTGAGGTTTTCCTTCAGAAAATGATTTGCTACCATAATTAATAGTAAACCCTTGTTTATCAGCTTCATCCTTAACACTTAAGTTTGTATATAAATTTCCTGTGTATAAATCACTACTATTTGCTTTTCCATTTATTTCATTTTGTAATTCAGTAGTTAAATCTGTTTTCTCTATTGATGCTGTTTTTATTGTAGCTGATATAACCTTATCAAAATCTACTGTTATATTTATTTTATCTCCTACACTTCCTGTATAGATATCTATTAAAGAAGTAGCTGGTATTGATATTTCATCTCCACTTTGTAATACTAATATTAAAGCTTTAGTAGCATCATCATATCTACCAGATTTAACTGTAGATTCTAATGGTAAATCTACTTCCTTCTTTGTACCATCTACACTAGTAAATGTAAATTTACATGTTTCATTATCATATTCTATAGATTTTATTAAAGGTTTAGCATCTTCTTTTTCAAATTTATTAATTAATGTTGAGTTAATAAGTGCTATAGCATTATCTGCTTCTACTTTATTATTTTCTATAGCTTGTTGGTTAGTAGTTATTTTATTGTTAAGTTCTTGGTATTTTTCATCTACTTTAGTATTAGTTTCTCCTATTGAAGTTTCAAGAGTATTTTTAACTTCATCTATTTTAGAATTAGTTTTTAAAACTTCTGCATCATATTCTGATTTAAAATTTGTTAACTCTGTTTCTGTTTCTGATTGCTTTTCCTCTAAAGCAGTTACTTGAGAAACATCTGCTTTATCTGTAGTTAATCCTTCTATTTTTTCATTTATTGTTGTTATATCATTTGTATTTTTCTCTATATTTGTTGTGTTAGTACTAACATTAGTATTAATCTCTTCAAGATCTTCAGACTCTAATTTAGATTCAAGTTCTTGGTTTATAGTATCAATACTAGTCTTGTTTGTTTCAACATCTCCTGCTACCTCATCTATTCTTTGTGATAATTTTTCTATCTCTTCTGGGTTTACTGACTGAATATCAAGTATTTTTTGTGGATAAGATCTAAAAGTATCAGTATCTTCCACTGGTTGTCCCATAGTAGTTATAGCATCTTTTATCTGAGATTTAGTTTCTTGGAGATATCTTAATTTATTTTCAGTTGATGTTGTCTTTAAAACTTCCATTATATTACCTCCCCATTTATATCATCTAATAACTCATTTACTACATCCTTAGTTAATACAATAGTTATTGCATCTTCCTTATTAGATGTAAATTCTACTTCATAATATGGATCATGTGCATAACCCTCTTTTTCTACTTCTATTAAATATTTTCCTGTATTATTAACAACTGTATGTATTTCACTAACATCAATATATTCTTTATCAAAAGAACTATTACCATTTCTGTAGAATAATTTTACTTTGTCTACTATTAATGGTTGATTATCTTCATCTGTAAAGAATAGATTAATATATTTATTTGTTGTAGGTTCTATGATAGTTCCACTTCCTTTCGTATCTAAAGTCGTGGTAAATGCAGAAGTTATATAATTACTCATTGAAGTCTGTCTAGAGTATAAAGTAAACATTCCTTCTTGGAAACCATATATTCCTACTACTGCTTCACCTGTTGGATTTTTAGCTGTAATTTCAAATGTATTAGTTAACTCTACATCTGTTAATCCTAATCCCTCTAAATATTCTTTAAATAGCTCAAATTTGCTTTTTTCTACATTAACTATAGTATAATCATTAAGTGAAGATAAATCTAGCTTAAAAACAAAATTAGAGCCATCATTTACTATAGCAACTAAATCTGAAGTTATATTGATTGTTTTTAAACTTGTTGTTGATACTTTAGATTCTACTTCTATTTGATCTACAATCATTATATCTTTTCTTAAATATCTATCTAATAACTTATTAGCAGTAGATAAAACTTCAGATAGTTCTGATGTCTTATATTCATTGTCATCAATATCATGAAATATAGAATATTTAGACATTCTAGGATTTGTGATTGCTTCTTTTTCTCTATTTCTAATCAAGATTTTGTACATAATACTTCTCCTTTCATTTAATTTATTTATAGTTTATTTTAACGCAAAAGAGCCATCAGATTTTAACTGATGGCCAAATTTACTGTTTGTATTATTCTGTTACTTCTGAATTTGTTTCATTTGTTACAGCTTTTTCTTCTGATACTACCTCTTCTGTTGTATTTTCTTCTGGTAACATATTTGCTTTCATAGAATCAACTTCTAATTGTTTTGCTTCTGTTGCTAACCATGATTCTTTGAATCCCTTTATTGCAGCTTCAATTAAAATTCTTGCTTCTGCCTCTGTTGTAGAAATTCCTTTTTCATTTAGCCAAGTAATAACAGTATCTAAAGCTTTTTGTAATTTCTCTTCTCCATTTAGTGAAGCATAAACCTGTTGTATATAATTAACTGTTGCTTCTGCAACTTCTTTTTTAGTTTGTGTATTAAGTTTTTCTGTAATTTTATTTTTAATTACTACTGCTACATAACCTGCAATAGCTGTAACAATAGTTACTACATATGGCATTATAGCCTCTACAATTTGATTTAAAGTTTCCATAAATCATTCCTCCTTTAATATAAAAATAATACTGGTATTTCTTTTGCTCCTAGCATTTTAGCTGCCATAGCTCTATGTCTACCTTCTTGTCCCTTGATTTTTAAATCTATCCAAGGCATATCAAACTTTGTACCATTTTTCATTTTATTAGCATAATTTTCAACATTATGTTTATTTTCCATTCCATCATATGTATCTTCTATTGGATTTTTAAATACCTGTTTTGAACATCTATCCATATATTCATCTGGTGACATACTTGCTATATAACATCCTTTATAACCTTTTGATTTTGCATAGTCTTGGTCTAAATAATCCATATTATAACTACCTGTATCTAATTTAAAATAAGGTGATTCACCTTTAAATTCTTTTGGTAAATTATTTTTATAAGTATCTCCACCTTGTCTTTGAAATTCTTGATTTTTTAATTTATCAATTTTTTCATTTATCTCTGATTCTTGATGATCTAATTTTATTATTTTATCCATTATTTCTTCATGTTTACTATTTGTTGAATCATTAGCTAACAAATCATATGTAACTCTTTTCTCTGATTTATCAAAAAGCTTCCATTCATCTTTAGAATAACCACAGGCTTCTCTCATCTCATCATCTGATGGATAAACAGAGCCAGGATCTTCTTTCTGTAAATCACTTTTTTGTTTTCTTATTGCCATTAACTGTTTAATTAAATCTTGGTATTCTTTATTATCTCTGTAGTCTTCATTAATCAAGTTTTCTTCTAATGATAACTTATTTGATATTAGTTCTCTATATTTATTTCTAAGTCCATCTAGCAATCCAAGATTTCTTAATTCTTTAAATACTAAATTACCAATAGCCATTTCTCCATCAGTTGCTAATCCATTCTTTCTCATCATATAGATTTCATTAATTGTATCTTCTATTAATTTTGTATCATCTGATTGTAATACTTTATTTATTTTAGATTTCCATTCATTTAATTCTTTTGAATAATCTGGTATATCATAATGAATTGGGGTTGGTTTCTTTACCCATTCATTTCTAAGAACTGAGTATATACCATTAGTTGCATTGCCAGCTTCTATGTCCTCTATGTATACTTCTACTGGTATACCATATATTTCAAAATCATATTTTTCATTAAATTTATTTTTCTTATCATTATAAATAGATTGTAATATTTCATTATCTATATAATTAAGATTAAAATTAACAATTAGATGAAGATCTATATCAGATTTATCATTATAATTATAACATGCATTTGAACCAACTAATTGTATATCTACTATAGATAAAGTTAGAGGATCTATAGATTTTAAAAATTCCTCAACTATACCTTGTAGTTTTTGTAATACTTCTGGTTTTAATTGTTCTGTGTCTAAATCATATAATTTTGGATTTAATGTATCATGTAATTCATATGCTTCATTGATTATCTTTATCATTATAGATCTTCTCCTTTAACTATATTTCTTTAGGTGTACCTTTTATTCTGTAATTTTTTCCTGTCCAAATTAATTCATCTACTTTATATCTTTTACCATCTTGTCTTAAATCTTTAGGGAATTGTACCCAAGCTTTTCCATGATATCCATCATCTGCCTGTGCTCTATATTCATGTTTCTTATAGTCATAAACAATTTCTACTGTAGAATCTTTAACTCCTCTTTTTTCTTTTTGCATCATATTAGCTTGAATATCTTTATATAATTTTCTTATGGATGTATCTCTTTCTACTTCCATTCCAGCTTCTTTTATAAGTTTACTTATTTTATTTTCTGGTGACTTAGGACTATAATCTACTGTTACTGTTTGCATATCTTTAAACTCTCTATATACAGGTTTTAATTTATCTTTATTAATTTCAAATACTGTATATAATTCATCTAATATAAATATACCACCTGATAAATCATTTAAAGTAATTTCAAAATCATATTCACCAGATGTAGTTATCCTATTAAAGATTCTTTGTTTAGTTTTATCATCTAGTAATAAAACAGAACCTTTCTTTACTGTAACATAGTCATCAGTCTTAGCATAAGCACTATATCCTTTTTGACCAGTATATCTATATTTAGTTTTATTAAGATCATTTGCTATTTTAACTTCATTATTTTCTATATAAACTGGAATACCATCCCAAAGAGTAACAAAGTCTTTTTTATTCTTTTTATCTACTCTTTTATCAAGAGATGTTCTTTCATCATAATCATTATTTTCACCAATTATGTTTTCTTTAACCCATTCTCTAGGATATTCCCAACTTTTAAATCCTGCATTATCTGATCTTTTTTGAGATACCCATTCATCTATATTAGAGACTGAATCTACTTCACTTATATTCTTTTGAAGATAATCTTCTAAATACATTCCCTCTTTTAAATCATTTATTAATCTACCACCAGCACCTGTGTTATAAGAAAGTACAGCAGTATAGCTTGATAAAGTAATTTTATGTTGACCATATGCAATATATACATAATAATACATAGTTCCACCAGCTATATTGCCTGTATCCCTTTCATCATATGATGCTGTTACAATATACCTATTCCCTTTTTATCAGTTATATAACCTTCATAATCACCTGCAGACAAAGTATAATCAAAAGGTACTGCATACTCAGACCAGGCAGGTTGATTTTCAGCTCCATAATGTATGTTTTTAGTTCTGTTTCCAGATTTCTTAAGAATTGATGGTTTAGCCTCTTTTAAATTATGCATTGCTTCTAATAATGTTTTCATTTAGATCTCCCTTCTTATTATCCATTTTATCTCACTACCTGTTCTGAGTATATCTTATTGTACATCTGTTTTATATACCCAAGACATAATTTCTTGTAATAATACTCCATCCGGATGTGTTCTTCCACCAACTTGCATTATTGTATATGTTTTTCCTTTTACTGATGAAGGAATTTTTTCTCCAGTACAATATCTACTAGCTGATGTTTTTAATGTAACTCTTTGTCCTTTTTTAAATGAACCTGATGAAGAACTTCCAGAAGAACTAGAACCCCCACTTACTATACATCCATCATTTACCCAACCAATATTACCATTATTTAATAAATATGGGTTATTTGCTCCGTTTACTATTTTTGTTATAGTACCTGTTGTAACTGCTGGTCTTAATTTCTTAGTAGACATTGAAGAAGTATATACTCCATTTATTGTAACTGTATCTCCAACTTTTCTTCCTCCTGATGAAGAACTTCCAGAAGAACTAGAACCACTAGATGATCCACCTTTACTTGTATAAGTTAAGCAAATCCATCCTGCTCCTGATTTTAATCTTCCCCAATCTCCTTGAGTTTCTACTATTGTATAAGATCCTCTATCTCTTATACATCCTGTTATTTCATAATTTGTTCCAGGTCCTGATCTAATATTTAAAGCTGCTGTTGTTACTTTTACTATGTAAGAATCTCCAGTTGAAGGTGTTGGTGTAGGAACTGGTTTTACTGTAGTTCCTGATAACTCTGCATATTTTGATCTAACTATATTCCAAAATCTTTCTAATCCTTCATCTAAAGTTCTATGTGGACAATATTTACCACTTCTTGATTGATGTGTATTGATTATTTTTGTACCTATTTGAGAAGCATTCCAACCATATTGTAACATTAATCTTGCTATTAATTCTGCAGCATTATTTTCTGCAGCATGGAATCTATCTCCACCTGATTTTGAATAACAAATTTCAATTCCTATAGTATTTCTATTTCCAAATCCACTTCCACCATCTCCAGCATGCCAAGCATTTCTGTCCAATGGAATACCTTGTACAGCTCTAACATCGTCTACTGCATAATGGTATGAAACTTTATTATTGTTAGTAATCATATATGAGACTTCATTTTTAGCACTAGCATCATTTGCAGTATTATGAACCGTAATTCCCTGTGGATTCATACTATGTGGACATTTAATTGAGTACTTACTTGATGGACATAACATTTGTACTATTTCCATTATAATTACCTCCTATAAAATTTAATATAAATAAAACTATCCTTGTGGCTCATCATTATTTTCTACGCCTACTCCATCTTCAAGTTTATTTGACCAATCATTATTTAGATCATCCATACATTGTTGTCCTAATTGCTCATCATACTCTATAACTTCTGTAGGTTCAAGCCAATTTTTCTTTTCCTCCATATTATCTCCTCCTTTCATATTTAGTTTATCTATTATACTATCATTTCTTTGTTAAAATTTTCTTTTATAATTTTTAATAAAAATCCCTATTATAAAATTTATATCTTCTATAATAGGGGAATATTGTTTATTTCTTTTACTAAATATTAACTATCAAAATCATTAAAATTTTTACCTAGTACATTATTTTGTATATCATTATCATATTCAGGTCCTGGGTTCTCTTGATGATGTACCATATATCCTTCTGTTTTATCAATCTTACCATCTGGAAATTCATAATTAGCTTGTTCTTTTCTTTTTGGTTTTGTATCTTGAGAACCAGGCGATAGTACATCTATCATACTGTTATTTTCATGTTGTAATGATTCATTATTTTTAATTGTTTTATATATAGGTGCAAGTCTTACTGTCCAACTATCAGGATATTCTAATATAGAAGAAATTGCTGTTACTTCAAAAGTCCTTGCATCCATAACTGATCCTACTGGTGGAATAATAAACCTTGAATATCTTTGGAGATATGGTGTATCAAATGGTACTTGTGCAATTACTGGTCTTTGTTCACCAATTTCTGTTACCCATCCATGTTTCTTTAAGGTATCCATTGTAGGATTTTCTATAAAAATTATATCTAATGGTACTGGATTTGACATAGGCATATTTGGTTCAGAATGTATTGTTTTTTGATCTCCGAGTGGATATTGATAACCAACTTTCCATCCTAAAAGTTCTGCCATTTCTTTAAACCATTTTCTATGTTGAGTAGCATCAGAATTTGTTAAAAGACCCACTACTAAAACCTCCTATCTAGTTATCTCTATTGTTTGTTCCCCTACTGTATTAACTGTATAAGAATATTCTACATCCCATTCTTCATCTGGTATATCAACTGTTCTTACATAGTTTCCATATTCATCTTCAACATCTTCATCATGACTAATACTATCTGAATATGAACCAAAGCCATTAAATTGATCATCTTGTAGAACAATTTCTGAAATGAAATTTGAAAATACATCTTTCAAAACATCATCCTCAAAATTAACACCCAATTCTATATTGACTTCAATTTCATCTTCTACATCAACAGTTACTTTTCTAACAGAATTATAAACTTCTTTATATTCATCATTATAAGAATATTCTTTCATGTATTCTAAAAGATCATCTGCCATAGAAGAAGTATCAAATTCTATATCTTGAATAGCTGTATCTTCATCTACTTCATAATCATCATCTTCAGGTTCTATATCATATTCAATTGCTTGTTTTAACTTTACTTTAACTGCATTTTCTTCATTTAAAATTTGTAATTTTTCTTCTCCAACATCTGAATTTTCTTTTATACATTTAATCATATTTGTTCCTCCTTAAATTATTTTCTTAAAAGGCTAACTAAAATTGCTATATTTACTGCTAATCCAGTAATTAAATATAATAAAATTAGTAAACATAAAACTAACCACATATTATTTCAACTCCTTTTTTATTTATGCTTCATTAGTACTTTACCTTCTTGTGTTTTACTTAAGGCCATACCAATTATATCTATATCATCTTCAAATGCTGTTTTACATTTTGCTGTTCCATCAATTTCAGCTACTAATAAGTCACCTGGTTCTAAATAAATATCATTTGTATTTACTTTTGAAATTCCTGCTACACTTACTAATATATCTTTTTCATTTCCATTATTCTCAATTTCTGAGCATATCCCTACAACTTTAAAAGTATCATCTAATGTAGAAACCTTTTTTGCATTTCCTTCGTTATCAATAGTAACTACATCGCCTATAAAGATTTCTTCTGATTGATTTGATTGTTTTAGTCTTTCTAGTAACATAAGATTTACCTCCTTTATTAATTGTAGTTTATCCCAGAAAGAGAGAATTAATAGAAATTTATTATATAAATTCTAAGTATAATTATACTCTTCCAAAATATTATATTAATTGTAAACTGCTTTCCATACTTTCTTTCCATCTGGTAATAAAATATCACCATTTACATATAAATCACTATCTATAACTAATTTTCCAGTATCATCAATATAAATTTTACTTGTTTGACCATTTGGATTAATAAATGTTATTCCAGCATTAGGGCCCTTAATTTCTATATCTCCTGGTGTTATTTCTGTATATTCTGAGCCATCAGTATTTTCCCATCTAGTTCTTGGTTCATCTTTTCCACCTTTTTGTTTTAAGAAATGTCCTTTATTATCAAATGTTTGTGTTACATTATCTGTATCTAATACCCAACTATATTGATTTAATATAGTCTTAGATGAATCTGGTCCTAATTTTAAATAATCTTCAATTGTAACATTTGATTTGAATAATGTTGGATCTTGTACTATCAATCTTTCTAGTCCACTTATTGTTAACATATCTGTAGTATTATTATAATTAAATAGTGCATCACCTAATAAAAATTGTAAATTATCATTATTTATTGTAAAATCTATATTTTTATCGTTTAATGGATTAGATAATGAAAAATGTTTATCTGTTAATTCTGCTATTAAATTGTTATCTCCATTAACATAACTTGTTATTGGACCATTTGAATTTATTAATGTTTGATCTTCAGAATCCAAATGTAATACAGAATTAGAATATAATTCTAACCAGTTATCTGGATCAGATACAAATAATTTTCCTCTTTCTTCATCTAGGTATTTAAACAAAATAGTAGAATTTTTTAATCTAGAATCTTCATCATTTATAAAGAATAATTCATGTCCTTCTGTTTGTTTTTCAGAAGACATCATATGGATAATACTATAATTATCAGTTTCAGCCTGGATATGAATACCTGGATCTTTATTTCCTTTTGAAGGATCCTCTAATACATCTGGATCATCTTCATCAATTCTACCTGGTAAGAAATCTATTTCGCCATAAGTAACATCTCCCTCTTTTGAAATATACCAATCAGGTACTATATCTATCCAATCTTGTAAATACATAAATTCAACATCTGGATGTTTTGGATCTGATAAATAAGCTATTATATCTTTTGCATCTAATCTACCAAGCTTTTCAGGATTATCATAAACATTACTAAATGATGTTCCATCCCAATCTAAATAACCTAAAATAAATATTTCTGGATCATTATAAGCTGTATCATAATCAAAATATGAAATCCATAAACCTTTATATTCTGAGACTGCATTATAAGTAACATCACCTAAAAGATTGTTACTACCATCTCTTGATAACTTAAATCCAATAGCTATTTTAGTACCAGTCATTGTTTGTGGTGGTCTTACTCTTATATAATTATTAGTTATAACATGATAACCTTGTATATTACATTGTCCTTTAGCTATTTGAATAACAGAACCATAATCTGAATCAGGTTGTGCTGAAATTGTAAAGTCTTCTTTAGATAAACAGTAATTTCTTTCTGTTATTCTTAAAATAACGTGGCTTAGATTAAATTCAGTATGTAGTTTTCCTTCATCATTTTCTGAGTTTTGTCCTGGATATACTATTATATTATTTGCAGGATAATATTTAACAGTTTCTGCCATTGAAAAAGTCTCCTTTCCTTTTATTTTATTATAATTTTAGTTTATTTTAGGGTTATCTCAATATTATTTATAAATATTTAATTAAAATTAATTATATCTATATTTATTTGAGACATAATTGCTGTTTTAAAGGATTTTTATACTTTACTAATGATTTTTATTGTATTTAATATAAAAATTAAAATAAAGAGTAGTAAGAAATCAATCCTACTACTCTAACAGCAAAACATCCTCTCCAAATTTTACTCTGGAGAGGAAATTTAAAAACTTATTTTATAATTCCATAAACATTAGCCTTCTTATTTTCTGTTAACATTGTATTGAAATTATATTTTAACTTTTCAAGTTTTAAACCTTTATTATTAGATACTATCATTGTCATCATATTTTTATCTTTATTTATATTTTTAAATACTTTATTTTCATATACTTTTAATATTGATGTTTTTCCTTCTTTAATAATACCTTTTGCTAAGAATGTTACTGGAACCATTTTTTCATTTTTCATTTTTAATGTTGCATCTATATTATATCCTTCTTTTACTTTTGTTATTTTGTTTACTCTTAAATTCTTAGCATTTTTATAATTTTCTTTAATGAATTTAGTTAACATTACATTAAATGAAGGTTTATTTATTTTTAGATTTTCATTTAGGTCTTGAACTTTATCATCTAATAAATCAGATGTTACTATTGAGTATGCTGTTTCAACATCATCCCCATCTTGTTCACAAGTTTCTATAGCATGTTCAACATCTGTTCTTAAATCATCATTTTTTATTAGTAGAGCTGCATCATATAATTCTGAATAATCTGTAGCATTTTCCATTCTAGTAATTATTTCATCAAATGAATATTCCTCTTCTTTTATTATATTTTTATTTTCTATTATTTGATCTTTTGGAATTTCATCTTTATTTAATAGATTTGCTATATCATTTATTCCTCCTGAAATATATCCAACGTGAGCTACTTTACATACAAAACTTAATCCCCTATCATCCTCTGTATCATACCATAATTCTACATCTCCATAATTAGGTGTGTTTACTATTGCGAATGGTCCTTGATATGCATCAAATCCATTTACTGATTTAACTGTGCCATTTACTTGAGAAGCTAATTCTTCAGCTTGATTTCTCATATCATCTTCCCAATATACTAGATCCTCATCATTATCATTCCATTCTCCAGTTTCTTGTAGTCTTTTTTCCTTTATGAATTTTATATTATCATTCTCATCTCTTTCAATTTTTGTATTTTTTATATCTGGTTCATATTTTCTAGCAAATTTTAATGTCTCTTCTGGGCATTGAAATAATCCATCTTTTACTGCATCTTTCATTACATTTTTAAATTCTTTTTCAATTCTATCATATTCTTCTGGATCATTTGCTATATCCTCAAAATCTTCTTCAGTAGCCCCATCTGGAACTCCATATGTTAACCAAATATCTATAACTTCTTCATCATTAATATGTCTAGCTGCATCATTCATTAATTTTAAATTTTGTACCTTAGAATTAGAATCACTATCAGCTTCATCTAACTTAGCAAATGCCTCTATTACTTCTTTTTCATTATCTGTTAGTTCTCTACCTAATCTTTTCTCTCCTGCATCTAAACAACTTTGAATATAATCTTCTTCCTTTTTCTTTCCACAACCTTCATCTATTTCATTTACTGATTTATAATCTGCTAATACATCTTTATCTTTCATATAATTTTTAACTAATTCATCTTTTCCTTTGTCATCTAAAGAATTATAATATTCTGGGTCATCAATTGCTCCTGAATCTAATAATCCCTTTGTGAAATTATAAAGATCTTTTTCATCTCCTACAGCTTCTGTTTTTATAGCTTTTAAATCTTTTGCTATATCTCTTACTGTCTCAGATTCATAAGGTTTCTTTAAAGCTGGATCATCATCATTTAGTTCAACTTCTTTGTTTCCATGATTTTCTACACTTTCATCAATTTGATCTTCGTCTTCTTCATCGTTACAATCTTTACAATTTGCACAATTTTCTAAATCACTGACTAGTACTTCTAGGTATGTTCCTTTTGATTTATTACAATCTTCTTCAACTACTTCAACATCTTCTGGGTCTGCTATCATATCATCAGGGTCAACTTCAATTTCTTTAGCTTCACAAGATTTTTTCTTTTCATCTTTGTTTAAATTAACATTTGCTTCTTCATCAACTACATCTACATTATCAATATCTGTTATCATATCATCTGTATTAACTTCTATTTCTTTAGCCTCTGTTAATTTTTTCATAGCTTTTTCTAAAAGATTCATTTAACATAATCTCCTTTCCTATAAATTTATACATCTTCTGGATGATCTTTCTTTCTGTAAACATTACCACGAGAATCATATTCTCTTCTTTTTAATTTTCTGTCTGTAGACATTTTGTTTTTAAATTCATCATCAATTTCTTGTTTAAATTGTTTATCAATTCTTGGTACTATATTTTGTACAGCTTCTACATCCATTTCTATTTCTTTTTCAAGATCTTTATCACCTTTAAGATCACTACTATATTCTATTCCTTCATATCTTACATTAATATTTAAAGAGAATCCATAACCATGTTTTCTTTCATATAAAGATACATAAGCAAAAGTAACTTTATGTCCTTCTAGATCTATATTATTATCTTTAGCATATTTTTCTACTGAAGCAGGATCTAAGATCCATAATACACTATCTATAGTTCCCTTATTGAAAGTTTTAACACATGTACTTGAATATTTATCCTCTCCATTTTGAATTACTTTTAATCCTGCTTTTTCAAATACTGGAATTGTAGCATCTAATATTCTTTTTTCTAATTCTCCAAATCTTTTATCATATTCATTTTTTCTTGATCTTTCTGTAGAGCTAAATGCATTAGCTTTAGCATAATCATCTAAATCATCATATGAGTATACATCATATCCTCTATCAAACTCAAGGTCTACTGGAGCTTCTTTTAATAAATTTTCATTTACATTTGATACTACTTTTGCTTTAGATTTTTCTATAATTTTATCTCCATCCTCTGTATACCAATATTCTGATAATTCACTTATAGCTTTTTCATTTACTTTATCAAATGATAAACCAGATTCTTCTTCTATTTCTTTTAATTTTTCCATATATTCTTTATTTAATTCATCAGTTATTTCTCTAGCTTTTTCTTTTTCTGATTGTAATTTTAATAAAATTTCTTTCTTAGTAGATTTATCTAATTCTCTATAATTTGTTTCAGTTTTTAATAGTTCTAATATTTTAGTATTTGCATCTCCCCAATCAGTATTTTTCAAATAATTACCATATATATTAGATGTAGCATAATAACCATCTTCATTATTTAATTTTAATTCAGAAGATAATTTTGGGCAAAGTTCAGATAAGTTTCCACCAATATTAGCATAAGTGATTCCTTCATCTTCATAAACAGAACAGCTTGCATAATTATAAATTGTTTTTTCTAGAATTTCCTTTTTAAATCTATCTCCAATATCTGATCTTAAATCTGAAATTCTTGTCTTCTTATCAGAAGTTCTACCATTTCTTTTATTGTAATCATCAATCATTTTTTCTTGTCTTTCCTTAGGTAATTCTTTAAAATCATATCCTTTTACTATAACTTTTTTATCAACATGTCTTAATTCTGTTAGTTTCTTTTCTCCAACAGATTCTTTCTTTATAGATTTCTTTTCAACTAATTTTGCTAACTTATCAGATTCTCTCTTTTTAGATTCTTTTAAGTTGTTCATAGCTTTATTAAGATCCATTCCTGTTTCTCCTTTCATATTATTTTATACCTCCTTTATAATTTAATTATAGTATCATTATATACTATAGTTATTTAGATGTAAAGGAGGTAAATTAAAATTATTTAGATTTTCTTACTCTAGCATTTTTCTTTTCAACTATAGGTCTTCCAGCTTTGTCATACCAGTATCTTTCTAATACTTTTTCTGACTTTCCTGTAGCTTTTAAAACTGTTTTCATATCCTCTGTTAAATCTTTATAATCAAATGCTACCATTCTTTTAGATTTAGATTCCGTAGCTATTGGTTCATCTTCAACTTCAGATGTTTCTATTTCTGGTTCTACTGGAACTTCATCAGAAATTTCTTCAACTGGTTCTTCTACTGATGCTGGTAATTCTGCCTCACCAGGAACTTTAGCTATGATTGTACCTTCTTCAATACCTTTTAAGATCTCATCTGCAGACATTGTTCCAGATCTAGTTCCCTCTGGGTTTGCATATTGAATATAAGTTTTATCATTAAAATCATCTATATAGATATTTGTAATTTCTGCTGAAACAATATTATTTTTAATTTTAAAACTTAATTCATTACCTACTTGTAAATTCTCATTTAATGATTTATTTTCTTTTATTACATTTCCATTAGTTTTAACTTTCTTTGATGCTGTTAATCTATTATCTTCTTCATTTTCTGTTCCTTCTTCAGGTTCCTCTTCTAAATCTAAAGCATTTAATTCATCCTCAACAGATGTTCCTGGTTCTTCTCCTTCAGCTGGTTCATCAGCATTATTAGACCCTTCTTCAGGTTCTTCCATTTCATCTGATGCATCTTTTATTAAATCTTTATCTTCATCATTCATATCTTGTTCTACTGTTCCAAGATAAATGAATTGTTCTGGTGTTTCATAACATACAGGACATTTTTCTTCTTCTCTTGGTTCATTCTCTGTATAGAAGTTTGTTAAACATAATGGACATTGGTATATTTTCATTCCTACATATTCTGTATCTACTACTTTTTCTCCTTCTGGTGTCTCATCAATTAATTTATTTATTTCATCTTGTTTTTCAATAAATTCATCTGTAGAAAGTTCTGGATCCATTACTGTTATAACATCATGCTCATACCCATCTACATCTTGAATATCTTTTATATCATCTTCATTATCAATATCTTCTTTTAATAATTTTTTACTACGTACTTTTTTGTTTTCTTGTAGTTTTAACATTGTTCTAATGAAAAGATCATTCATTTACGATTTCCTCCCTATATTATATTTTTATATTATTGTAATGATTTATTAAATCCAAAACAATCTGCTATTAACAATTATAGTTTATAGTTAAACTATAAAAATAAGAGGTAGGCTTATATTCACTACCTCTTATATTATTAGATTATAATATTATCTCATTAAATCTTCTATATTAACTATTGTAGCATCTAATTGTTTTAATAAATCATCTAACTCTTTATCTCCATATGCTACTGCATAAATTATATCATCTACTACTTGTCTTAATTGATATACTTCTCCATTCTCATATGCCTCTGTTGCCTCTTTAAATTTTTCTTCTTGTTCTTTATCAAATTCTGGATCTTCACCTTTATTCCATCCAGTAATATAACCTTCATCATAGTCTTCTGGTTTTTGTGGATCTTCATCTATTGATAATTCCATATATCCCTCATTAGTTTTCAAATATAATGGAAAATCTCTTTTTAAAACTTCAGCTGATGATAATTCCTCATTTAATTCTTTATTACAACTTTCATTTTTATGATTAAATATTTTCTCTCTGATTTCATTTAATTCTTTTATATGTTCTTCTTCTTCTCCTATAATATGGTTTAAAACATTTTCTATTTCTGAATATTGTTCTTCTGTCATTGTTTCTTTTATAGATTTTAAAGCTTTATTATATCCTTCAATAGCTTCTTTCTCATCATTTACTAAAAGATCAATTTGATTATTAAAATTAGAATAATCTGAGTCTTTAGAGCTTTCTACAGCTTCTTTTATTTCATTTGTTTTTCCATCACATATATCTTTCCAATTTAAGAATGTTTGATAGTCTTCTGGGGATAATGTTACTGTTAACTCTTGGTCTGGAGTTTCATTTTTTAAACTTCCTCTAAATTCAAAATCTTCTTCTTCATTATCTTCATCTTTTGAGCTAAGGAATATACTATCTATATATTTTTGTCCTTTTTCTTCATTCCAGAAAAATCCAATTTGTCCTAATGTCTCATTTCCATTATAAAAATAATCTCCATCTCCAAAACCAAAATCTAAATTATCATAATCAAAAGTAGTTGTGTTAGTACCATCTGTAATAGTCATCTTATCAGAAGTATTCTCCTTTAATTGTTTATTAGCATATAATCTATCTATTTTAGTTTCTCCAATTTTTATTTCTGGTTTTTTACCTGTAATTTGTTCTACTTTCTTTTTAAAAGCATCTGTTATAATAGCTCCATAGAAAATTCCATTATCATCTTTACAATTATCATCATAATTATTTTTAAGATCTTTTAAAATATCTTTTGACATAAAATCTAAAGTTCTTTCAGTTTTAATTCCAGATTTTCTTAATACTTCTTTTATATTTTCTAAATTAGTATTATCTGAATTTACTGCTTCTAACATTTTAGCTTCATCTAATTTCTTATTTAATCTGTAGATTTTATCCTTTACCTTTTTAACCTCTGCCTGATCAGCCTCTTTATCATTTGCCAACATTTCTAATTGAGATTCTAATTCATTTATTTGATCTACTATTTTTGCCATGTCCACATTTTCTATTAAATCTGCTTCATCACATTCAATTTCTATTCCTTCTTTAATTTCTTCTTTAAATTCATTTAATCTTTTAATTTCAAACATATTAGCTTCTGGATCTACTACATTTTCAATATAATTACTTAAAGCCTCTTTAGCTTCATCTTCTGAATTAAAAATTTGTGCTCTCTTTTTATCAAACGTAGTTGATTTTCCATCCATATATAAAGGACCTTCTGAAGTTTCTTTACATATTATATAATCAGTATCTTTTGCTTCAGATACTATATCTTTAGATTCATTTATACTGTTTCTCCATTCATCTACTGCATCTACTAATGGTTTTAGTACTTCTTTAAAATCTACTCCTAAAGATTTGAATGCAGCTTTTAATTGTACTGATGTAATATTTTCTCCTGTATCTACTTTTAAAGTTTCTATTAACCCTTCATAAGCAATTGTATGTGATTTTCTTTGTGAATCTTTTGCCCATTTGTATAAGTATTCTGTATTTTGTATTGTTAACATTATTGAATCTATAAAGTATTCAATATCTTCTATTGTACCATCTTCATTGAAATATTTTAATAAAGCTTCTTTAGCTTTCTCTGTACCATTCATTATTTCTTCTTTCTCCTTCCTATTAATTTATCAAAATCATCTGTAAAAACTGATAGATCTTCACCTTCTTCATCTTCTTGTCCACCATATATAGCACTTGGTCCATTAAAAACATTATCTTCAGCATCTTGTTTATCTTGTTCATCTTTTTGCATTGCTAATTCTATATTAAAATTATATCTTTGAGGATTAGCTTTCATATCCCATTTTAACTCTGCTATTGATATTACTCTAGCAGCTGTTAATTTTTGATACTTTTTCAATAATTTTAGTAATAATAATGTCATTTCTTCCCTATTATCAGATTTAGTTGCCTCATCAAAATCCAATACGGTTTTATAAGTTAATGCAGCTGGATTAACTTGAAGATAACCGTGCTTTGTTTGTATTATAAATGTATTCTTTTCTTCATGATATTTTTCCCTTCTTAATATAGCTTCATATAATATACTATTATCTTTCTTTAGATCTTCTATTATATGATTTACTATATTCTCAAACCATTCTTTTAACTGTGGGTGTATTTTTATAGTATTCTTATTTTTATTATACCAAGTTTCAAATTCCATAGAATCTCCTGTTACAGAAAGTCCATCTCCTTTTCCACTTTCTTCTTGTGCTTGTTTAAAACTAAAAGATAACCAGTCAGCTAACATTTCTAAATAGGCTAATTGATATAATTCTTTCTCATCCTCAGTAATTTCTGGCTCTACAAAATCTTCATCATTATCATCTAAGAAAAATTCCCAATGATGAGGGTTCACCTTTTTATGGTAGTCCCAAGCTACTTTATATTCATCTTGAGACAATTCTTTTTCTTTATCATTAATAGGAAAATGATTTTTTCTATAAGCATCAAAGATAAAATCTATATCTTTATCCCCATCATGGTTTTCTATATTTCTTTCTAATATTTCTACAGACTGAGGAGAGAGATATTTTTTAGCATATGGTTTTACAATCTTTTCATAAGCTTTTTTAACATTAGCTCTATGAGTATCAATATAGTTTCTATATTCTTGTTCTTTTTCTTCTATAGTTGCCATATAGAATATCTCTCCTTCCTTAATTATTTAGGTTGATTTTCTTCATGTCCATCTGGTGCATTATCAATTATCTTATTTTTATGTCCAGCTATTTCTGTTTCATTTATTTTATCATTCATTGTTTTATAACCTTTTTTATTATTAATACCACCTGTTAAAGATGTACTATACATAAATTCTGCTAATGAATCATATAATTCTTTTATTTTTTGTTCTCCATAAGTATTTTTATAACATAAATCAATTTCATCTTTATGTTTTGTTTTATATGCTTCTAAAGACATTAAATCTTCATCATCAATTGTTTCTTGATCTTTTCCTTCAGTAACCACTACTTCAACATTTTTTCCTTCTGGTGTTCCTTCTACATTTAGTTCTTTATGATTGTAAGTAGCTTTAGATTTTATCTCATCCATTGCTGTATGTTTAAATTCTTTATGAATGTCATTTACTATTGGTTGATCTCCAATATTTATTTCTTTATTATAAACAGCAGCTTTATCTATTTCTTCTGGATTTTTTCCTCCAGTAAATTTCTCATGAGGTATATCATTTAAAGGATCACCTAAATCTACATTAGCATTCTTTTCATTATAGTTTGCATCTTTTTCTATTTCCTTTACTGAATCTGAATCATAAGGGTCTTCAAATGTTTTATCATCTTGTAATGATTCAGCTAATTCATTTAATGATTTTTTATTTGTAGATGTTATTTTAGATTCTTCAAACCAAGTTGCTACTGGTTTACCATCTGAAACCCCTATTCTGAATTTTCCTAAAGTTAGTATTCCTTTATTTATTAATCTTGTATCAGTTGGTTTCTCATCTGCATAGAAAATATCTTCTCCAAGTTGATATACATAAGTATCACAACCTCTTCTTATACATTCAGCTTCTGCATCTTTTTTAACATCATCTATTTTACTTTCTAACATTAATCTCTTTTTAATATCTTTATTAGAAACTAACATATAATTTTCTTGTAAACCTTTAACTATTTTATAATCTGCTTCTGTTCTTAAATATGATTGCCAATTTTCAAATGTACTTTGAATATCTGATGGGATTAATCCTTTTGCATTTTCTATTAATCCTACTAATATATTAAAGATATTTTTAATTTCTGTAAATGATTCTTGTTTATTTCTTTGTCTTACATCTAATACAGGATATTCTTCTATAGCCTCATTAATTGTTGGTTCTTGTTCACCTAACATAACAAGGTTTTGAATTATTGTTTCTTCCATATTATTTAAGTACCATACATAATCTTGTATTGTATTATGATCAGTAAACCAATCTCCTCCAATCAAATTATGTGATAGTACCTTCATTGATTGGACAGCTGACATAACATATTTAGCTAATTCTATTAAAGCTTGATTTCCAACTTCTTGAGCAATTTCTTCAACCCCTCCTTCTGGGTTTGTTAAATCTACTCCTACATCATCTGGAAGTACTAGTTCCAATACTATATCATCTGGAGAAATCATTCCTTCTGATTTAATACATTTTTCATTAACATTATGTACATCTTTCCAAGCTTTATCCATATCTTCTTGTGGAATATGCCCTAAATATTCTCTAAGCTCTTCTATATCTTCTTCTGTGAAATCTTCTGGACATTCATTTACAAAATCTTCATCACTCATTTCGTTTAATCTGTCTACTAAATACCATAAATCATCTGTATCTTGTAGTTCATCTTCATGATATTTACAAGTTCTTAAAAATAAATTATAACCTTCCAAGTTTTCACTCTCCTTTAAATCTTTATTTTCTTCTACTTCATCTTCTGGGATAAGAGGGTCAATTAATGCCCAAGCATAACCTATTTTTTCTTTATCCTTTTTACATTTATCAATTTTGGTATTGACTTCTGTTCTTAGCTCATCATCTTCTAAGTAATTAGCTATGGCTTTTAATTCATTATAAGTCTTAGCATTTTCCATCTCTTTTCGTATTTCAGTAAATGATTTTTTACTGTCATTTTCAGCTAACCCACTATTAGAAATGGTTCCTTTATTTCCTGGAGCTATCTCAATACCTTTAGTTCTCATTGTATCTTGTACAACACTTTCTGATATTTTCTTGCTCATTTTATTTTCCTCCTCTTAGATTTGAATATTTTTGTTCCAATAATTTGCTAAGCTAGTTACAGAACAATCAATTCCATTATTTAATTTTAGTTTATTTGAGTGAGCTAAAGCTTCATCATAATTATCAAATACTATATTACCATATATCATATTAGCATCAAATTTATTTATATATCCTGTCTTATTTCCATCCTTATCTATAGGAACTATTTTCTTATTTTTCTTACCCTTTACTGTATATAATATATAACCATAAGCTAACCTTTTTATCTTTCTTATAATTTGATAGGCCTCATTATTATATCTAAAAGGATTGTTATGTATCTTTCTAATATCTTTCTTATTTATATAAATAAAAAATTTAATTCCATTTATATAAATATCACATCCATGACCACCTGTTAATTGTTCTGGTTTTATTTCTCTATCTCTTGTTGTTCTAAACCCTAATTTATTCATATAGGCTATTATCTCGTTTATATTAAAATGTTTTGAAGTAACCTTTGGTGGTTTTGTCATTATAAAGGTATTTGTTTCCTTATTATAAATACCATTTTCAAAAATAGATAATTGTTCCATATTATCTCCTCCTTTGTATTATGGTATCATTATATACTATAATTTCTCAGATGTAAAGGTATTTTTAAGAAAACTTTAATTTATTTTACATACACAAAAATACCCTTATAAAATAAGGATATTTTAATTTATTTTTAATTAGCTAATTGAATCCAAAGATCTCCTTCATTTCTTGCTGTAGGTTGGTTAGTTTGAATAAAGATCTTATTCTTTTCATCAAGTAACCAATTTATTTTAGAAGCAAATGAATTAATCCAATTTTGATATGATTCTGTATTACCATTTGCATATAAAGTTCTATTGTATTTATATGATGCATTTGAAATTGCCGTATTAGCTATTTTTCCAGATTGTATTGTACTATCAACTAACATATTATTTGTAATTGTACCAGGATTGATTGTAGTATTTAATGTAACATCTCCACTTCCATCTATAGATACTGAACCTGTTAAATGTCCTTTCAAATCTAATGTTATTGGGTTTCTCCATTTATTTGATGTTTCTATATTACCAATTATTGTTTGTGTAAATGTTTTTATTCCACTAATTGATTGGTTATCATTAATATGAACAAATTCTGATTGATCAAAAGTAAATCCATATTTTTCCCATTTATCCAACCAATAATAAGTTGTTGCTGTTAATGGATCATTAACATTTTTATTCATCCATATATCATTAAAGTTTGGAACATAACCTGTTTCTGTTACCCAAGAGCTTCCATCCCAAGTTTTAATAGTCCAAGGAAAATTTGTATCAGGTTCTCCTGTAGAATTACTTTGATACCACATAGTACCTATCTCAACTGAAGCTCCATTAGCTTTAGGATCTGTTGATGAAATATAACCTTTTAATTTTAATTTGTTAAGGCTGGCTATTGCAGATTCTACATAACCCTTTAATCTTGTGTATTGAACTAATGGGTCAAATTCTGGTACATTTATTAATGTTCCTTGTGTAACTATATCTCCCATTGCATATGATGTTACTACATCAAACTTAGCTCCTGTTCCTTTACCTGAATACATTGAAGGTGATTGATTTTTTATTGCAATATCTGTGGTAAAAGTTGTAGATGGATATGATACTGATAAAATAGATCCAGTATTACTTACTTTATCTATAACTATAGTTGTTGTATTTCCAGCCCCTAATTGGAATGTCTCATCTACTGAGTAACCACTACCTCCATCTTTTATATTAATTGCAGCTACAATATAATGAGTAGGATCTGCCTGTAATGTAGTAGGTACACCTGATAAATCTGTTATTTGTTCTTGTAAATTAGTAGTAATATTTGTTAATGAGTTTGTAGCATTTTGTACTTCAGTTTTTAATTCTGTTTTAGATGCTTTATCTTTATCCAAGTTATCTATTTGGTTTTGTATATTGGAAGTTACTCCATCTAAATATTTAAACTCTGTATTTGTAATAGATCCATCTCCTATTTTAGTAGCATCTATACTTACTATATCTTCATTAGTAACTTTTCTTCCACCTATTACTAATCCTTTACTGTTATATCTTACTACTCTATATTCTGTAGTTGATTCATCCACTACACCCTCCGGTACTACTTGTTGTAAAGCTTCATATACTGCCTTAGCGGTTGGATATTGTGTATTAGTTGATGTTGAAGATATATTTGTTGTTTTATTAGAAACATCTTCCTTAGTTGTTGATAAATAGTTTTCTGCAGATGTAGCTCTAGTTACTTCAGTTGTTATTGCTTCACTTAATGAACTATCAGCTGTCATTCTTTCTGTTGTTTCCTGTGTTATTAATTGTTGAATATAAGGATGAGATAATGTGCTTTGATTATGCTCCTCTATACTGTTTGGTATATTTAAAATTGCTTCCTTTAAAGCATCAGTAAGATTATTATCTGATTGTAAATCTGCTGATAAAGTTCCATCATCAGGATCTATTGTTAATCTTTCTCCTACTCTTATTGCACCAAGTACTGTTTCACTTGCTATTGGTAAATCAGCATTTGACAACCACTCTACACCATCCCAAATTCTTATTGCTTTTAATGTTGTATCAAAATAAAATTGTCCAACAGAAGGAGATAATGGGGCAACTGGTAATGGCTCTAGAGCAGCCTTTTGTAATTCATTTTTCTTTAAATCAAGATTAGTATAATTGTCCAAAATATTCCCTCCTTATATTATAATTCTTTTTTAGGATCATTAGCCTTTTCTCCTATAAATATTTCTGGAGAAATTAAACCTTCTTCCTCTTCTATCGCATCTTCTATCTTATTAATATCACCTGAATAAATAGCAAATTTTACTACATCTATACCAGGAACATTTGTAACAGAAGATTTCCATAAATAAGCATCATCTACATATAATCCAATAGTTTGTCTATAATATCTACCTCTTGAGTTATGTTCTGCTATGTCAGAATTATCTACTATTTCATTTTCTATAAATAGATTAAATGGTTCTGTTATATTTAATCCATGTGGTATAAATACTCTTAACTGTGGATTTTGTTTATAGAACCAACAAAACTCTCTAGCTATTACATCATTATCATATCTATTTTGTGTCCAAATATCAAGTTGATAATTTATTTGAATAGGGAAAGCTTGTAATCTTACTTGTTTTATCCTTTCTCCTTTTTCTCCTTCTAAATAACCAACCAATCCTCCTGAATTGTTTAGAAATTCTGGTTCAGCTCCAGTAAACTGCCATCCAGTTCTGATTAATGATATAATAGGAAACTGTATATTATCATTTTCTATATCACCTATTATATTAAACACATTTTCTGAATTTGTTATTTGAATTATATTGTTAGTCTTTTTCTTACCATCTTTAGTATAGTTAAACCTTGCACGAAGATCTTTAATTATAGCTAAATCATAAGCATACACTCCAACAGGTTGCTCTTCTATTTTATTTGGTTGTTTGTTTAAATTTTCATTAACATCAGCCATTTATTCTCCTCCTTGCAAATATGTTTAATTTATTAGTAGTTTATATTTTTACACAAAAAGAAACTCATAGAAAACATTACTATGAGCTATTTCTTTGTTGACAAATAATTTAATTATTTACTTCAGATTTTAAATTTAAAAGAGTCCCTATTTTAATTTGTTTATCTAATAAACATTTTTCTACTTGATCTCTGTTTATACTACTCTTATCTAAATACTCTATACAAATAAAACCTATTGGGCAACCATCTAAATTTTTTACTGATATACCATATTCCGCTTGGACTCCCCTATTTTTAAAATATTCATAAGAATTATTATCTATATTTTTTATGTCATCTATATTATTTATATAGCACTTTCCTTTTTCATCTAATTCTTGAACCCAATAAGGTAAAAAACTTCTAAAATAATTTTGAAAATCCTGCATTGTTGGTTGTATTCCAACTTTAACACTTTCATTTGTCATTGACATTTTTAAAAATGATAATCCATCCATACCTCTATTTCCATTATGATATCTTACCAAATAAACTCTACTAGCATTTGTTTTTTGTTGTGCCCTTTTTAAACAATCATTTATTTGTACTTCTATTTGTGCTAATGCATTGTTTTCTTCATTTGATAATGTATGCCCTGTAACTCCTCTTATTATCTCATTTATTAATAAATCATTTTGCTTTTGTATTTTATCCATTATTTCGTCATTTTGCTGTTGGAGTTTTTTAGTTATTTGATCTAATTTATCATCTTTATTGTCATCTTTACTATTGCTTCTTTTATAATTTAGCCAAAAAATAGTTACGACCATTGCAGAACATATTACCATAATACCTAGTTCAGTAACTACTTTTGCAACTTCTAACCAATCCATTGATTTACTCCCCTCTTATTATTCTTCCCTCTATATCCTTTATTCTCATATCATATTCTTGTAAAATTGCTTCTACCTCTTTCCATCTAGCATTACCTGATTGTCTTTGAGCTTCATATCCACTTATATGTTTAAAAGAAATAGATAAATTAACTATCAAAAGTACTGCTACTATCATTAATAATATTGTTATAACTTTATCATGATTAAAGTCCTTTTTCATTATATACCTCCATTATAATTTTATAATTTTTATATTTATTATTAATAGTTTATTGCTCATACAAAATGTCAGATAAAAGGAAAATCTATCTGACATTTTGTATTATATTTTAAATTATTTCTCTATTAATTTTCCATTTTCAATTGTATAGTTTTCTGTATTAGCTAGATAATCTTCATAAGAAATACCATTCATGTCTATTTCAAATCCAGATCCATCTTCTACAAAGTCAGAATCTGATTCTTTAATTTCCTCTAAGCCACCTATTGGTATAAACATTTCTAGCTCTTCATCATATTCTACTTTTGGTTTTGTCCAATATATCATATTAATTACCTCCTATTAATATATATTTTCTAGGAATTCTCCAACCGCTTGTGCAACAGCCTCCATTCCATTTGCTGATGGATGTAAATAATCAACTGAACCTGATACTTGATTAAATGGTGAGATAACTCCATTTGTCTTATACATAAGTGTATAACTTGGTGTTAATTTATGGAAATAAGACATTGGTATAAAATATTGACCATAACTTTCTGCTACATCTTGCATAGCTTTAGCTAAATCTTGAACTGTTACCCCATTTCCGTTAGTATAAAAATAAGTATTTCCTCTTGGTAATATAAAATGAACTATTTTTGCATTTGGATAATTTACTTTATATCTATAACACATTTTAGAAAAGGCTCCCAATATTGTATTAGTTACAAATGTAGTAGTCATATTTTTCTCACCAAGTGGGACTCCTCCTGATAAATCATTAGTTCCAAGGCAAGATAATATTAATTGAGGTTTACCATAATCAAATCTAGATTCAGTAGTTGGAACTGTAAGATTTTGTAATCTACTTGTTCTATATGTAGAAGAAGCACTAGCTTCTGAGTTTGCATTGTTAGTTGCCTCTGAAATCCTACATCCACTCCATGCATCGTTTCTTAATAATCTCATTCTCTTATCTCTTCCTAATATTCCCCACCAAGTTGCTTCTTTATTATTTACTAATCCACTACCATTATTTGGATAATATATTGCATTATTAGTCGTATTTCCATCTTCTATTGTAGATACTTCTCCTGCAAATGTAGATATAGAATCCCCTTGTACAGAATACATAATTCCTTCAAGTTTTGAAACTACTTCTCCTCTTACTATCCAATCAACATTTAAGTTACAGTTTCCATCATTACAGCTGATACCAGAAAATTCTCCAGTAGTTAAGTTTTGAGCAATTGTTAACCAACCATTCCATCCTTGTTTATATTTTATAGCATCTTCTGTTTTATCAATATTATCTTCAGTGTTATAATAACACCATCTACCAGTTACTTTAGTTAAGCTTTCTGAATCATCCCCAGCTGGTTTGTTACGACAATCATAACCACCTATAATTAAGAATTCATCATCATCTTCCAACATTATATCCTTTGGAAAATTCCATTGATTTAATCCAATAGATCTAAAATAATGAGTATATATCTCTTTAATTTCTATACCTTTTGTAGCATTTTCTGTAGGTCTTGCTCCACCCTTATAAGCTGGGATTTTTACCCTTGCTATAGAGATTGATCCTGGTAAATAAATATCTAATTTTACACCATATACTTTTTTATTTACTAATAAAGATTGATCTGATTGACCGTACCAGTTAGTACTATTTGGATTAGAAGTTGAATAAGAACTACCTAATATAGCATTCTCTCCAATTGGGAAAGGATGAGTATCTGATGCAGGTCCCTTAACGTATAATCCTATATTTAGATCTCCACCACTATATTTTGATTTAGTATCATCTTCTGTATATCCTGATTCTTTGCCTATATCTAACCAACCTGAAGGAAGTGCAGAAGACTTAGCTCTCTGAGTAACTGTATAAGAATTTCTAGCACTGGTTGTATAAACTTCATTTGTTTTAAATAATCTACCATTTTCTATATTTCCATATCCACTAGCTACAGCTGCTCCTGTTGTAGAAATATTTGAATATGTTTTATCTCCAATTTTTAAAGTTACTCCTGATGGAACATTCATTGCTCCATTATCAGAAGACCTTGTTTCTAAAAATATCCATTGGTCTTCATCTACTGTAGTATCTTCTATGTCATATTCTTTAAGACCAGTAAAAGCTGCAAATTTAACTACTAACCATTTTACTAAACTTTCACTTAATTTTGGATCTGCTTTTAATATATTTTTATTAACAATACCTATTCTTACAAGCCCTGGATATACTATCATTAATTTTATTTTGTTAAATATCTTATGTCTATAAAATGGTGCTTGTGAAGTAAATATGTAACCTCTTGCACAATCTGGATCATCAAATTCTGCAGTTGAATAATCTAATGTACCAGAAGTAGTATTTCCAGTAGCTGGTGCTGCTACAAAGTTTGAAGATTCTCTTAATTGATAATCATTTTCTGCAGTTCTTATTAATTCAAGTATTGGAATATCACCATTATCAGATTTTGGGCTACCAATTGAAGAAATTATAGAAGATGTTTCTTCTTTTTGTTGTTCATAACTAATAATATCCATTACCTTTTCTTTACTACCATCAGCAGTAACTTTTGAAACAGTATGGTTATCATCATAAACAATATCTGTAATTACATCTGATGGTAACTGTTGTTTATTTAATTTTTGCATAATCCTTTCTCTCCTCTCTTTATTTTATTATTTTTACTACTAATGAATCTTCTGTAGTTGCTGGTGAGTCAAATAATGTTTTAAATTGTGTATTGCTTCCAGTTGATCTTACTAATTCAAAATCTGTACCTTCTAATAATCTAAATCCATTATAAAAAGCTTCAACTTTATCATTACTTCCTAACTCAGAACCAAGATCAAATGTAGTAGTAGTTCCATTAGTTTGTAAATCTATATCATTTAATTTTGAAGCAACTGATGTATCTATCTTTGATACATTTTGTTCTAATGTATCTATAGATTCTTGTAATTCTATATCTTTAGTTTTCAAACCAGATATTTCATTATCTATAGATTTATCTTTATTTTGTAGTGCTGTTATGTCTCCTTCTAATTCAGTGTCTTTAATTTTTAAATTAGCTATTTCTTCATCTAAAGAAGTATCTTTATTTTGTAATGTTGTTATAGAATTTTCTAATTCAGTATCTTTATCTTTTAACCCTGATATCTCTTCATCTAAAGAGCTATCTTTAGTTTTTAATTTTTCTATCTCTGAATCTATAGACTTATCTTTGTTTTGTAATGTTGTTATATCTGATTGATTTTTTGTTATGTTACCTTCTGCAGTAGTAAATCTTGTATTTAAACCTGATATATTAGTAATATTAGTTTGTACTTTTCCTTTTAGTTCATCTATATCAGCCCTATCAGTAACTCTGTTAGCTTGTAAAGTATCTATATCATTTCTATCAGTAATTCTATTTGTTTGTAGTGTATTTATATTTTCTTCCGCAGTAGTCATCTTTGTTTCTAATGTAGAAATTTTATTGTTACTTTCAAATTTATCTGCTTCATAATTTACTACATCTACTTTAGTAGTATCATGTGGGTGAATGTGGTCTCCTGCTGCATAGGTTGTTTCATCACCAATTTTTGCTTCATCCCCATCCATTAATGGAACAACAGTTGTTTTTGGAACCATTTGATCTGGTACATTTATATTAGTATTTATCCATGTTCCTGGATCAGTTGTTGTATCAAAAACCCATTTTGTCTTAGATTCAGCACTATATGCATAGTCTCCTACTTTAGATTTTGTTAAACTTTGAATTTCAACATTAGTAAAGAAATATCCTCTAAAGTGTTCTAATTCACTTCTTTCTTTCTTTAAGTTATCTATTTCTAATTTATTAGCTGCTATATCTTTTACGTTTTCTGCAATTGACGTAGCATTAATTGCTATATTAGAAGCATTTTGAATTATAGCATCTTTATTTGTTTTTATATCTTGAGCATTAGTTGCTATATTAGCTGTATTAGTATTTATCTTTTCTAATAATTCAGATTTATCTGTATCATGTTTTGATTTTAAATTAGATATATCTTTTGTATTAGTTGCTATATTTTGTTTATTTGTTTTAATATCTTGAGTATTAGTTGCTATATTAACTGCATTTGTTGCAATGGCTGTTTTATTTGCTAGGATATTATCTTCATTAGTAGATACCCTTTCTTCTAAAGCTTCTGCTGCTTCTTCTGAATTAGTAGCTCTTTCTTGTAACTCTTGAATATTTCTAGTATTAGTTGCTATATTAGCTGAGTTAGTTGCAATGTCTGCTGAGTTAGTTACTATATCAGATTTGTTCTTTGCTATATTTTCAGTATTAGTTGCTATATTTTGTTCATTTGTTGTTACTCTTGTATCTAATGAACTAATATTACTTGCATTAGTTTGTATTTTTTCTTCTAATTCTGTTTTATCTGTATCATGTTTATTTTCTAATTCAGAAATAGAATTTTCTAGTTCAGTCTTATTATTATCTACCTTTGTTCCTAATTCAGAAATACTGTTTTCTAATTCTAATTTATCTGCATCATGTTTATTTTCTAGAGTAGAAATATCTCCCTTTAATTCTGTTTTATTGTTATCTACTTTTTCCTCTAAAGTAGAAATAGTATTTTCTAATGTAGCTTTATCTTCATTGTGTTTTGATTCTAGTTCAGAAATACTACTCTCTAACTCTGCTTTATCTGTATCATGTTTGTTTTCTAAATTAACTATTGCTTCTGCATTTGCTGCTATATTAGTTGCATTTTCTTGGATTGCTGTTGCATTGGCTTCTATTTTTTCTAAATTTGAAGCTATGTTATTAGAATTAGCTGTTATTTTATTTTCAAGATCAATATCTTTATTTTGTAATTCTAATATAGATTCATCAATTTGAGTATCTTTATCTTGAAGAGATGAAATATCATTATCATGTTTTGTTTCTAAATCAGATATAGCTTTTGCATTAGTTGCTATATTTGACTCAATTGTTGATAATCTATTTCTTAGCTTTTCTGTTAAGAATGATTCATCTATACTATCTGCTTTTAATATAGCTTCAATAACATTACTTTTAGAAACATTAACTGTAATTTGATTATTTTCAGTTCCAGTATAAACATCTACTAAATCTAATACAGGTATCCTTATCTCTGTTTCATTTTCATCCATAAGAATTAATACTAACTCTTTAGTATCTGCATCATATCTTCCAGATTTAACAGTATTTTCTAGTGGTAAATCTATTTCTTGAGTAGTTCCATCATACATTGTAAATGTAAATGTACATGAGGTTGCTTCATATTCAATTCTTTTAACAAAAGGCTTAGCTTCTGTTTTTGTTACCCTTTCTGCTATCTCTGTGTCATGATTATCTAATCTATTATCTATTTCTAATTTATCTGCATCATGTTTTGCTTCCAATTGAGAGACTGCTTCAGATTGTTTTGTATCTAAATCTTTTATAGCTTGTGTGTTTGCTGCTATATTTGTTTCATTAGTAGATACTCTTTCTTCTAGGGCTTCTGCTGCTTCTTCTGAATTAGTAGCTCTTTCTTCCAAAGCTATTATTCTTTTTTCATTACTAGCTATACTACCTGTATTTTGTTTTATATCTAATGTATTAGCTTCAATCTTATCTGCATTTTCTTGGGTTTTTTGTGCATTTGTTTGTATATCTTCTTTATTTTGATTTATAGCATCTTTATTAGTATTTATTAAAGATTCTAATTCTGTATCTTTGTTTTGTAATTCAGATATTGATTGAGTATTACTTTGTATATTTGTTTCATTAGTAGATACTCTTTCTTCTAATTCTGTAGCATCTAATTCTATTTTGTCTGCTCTAGTTTTTAAATTATCAATCTCTGATTTATTTGATGCTATACTCTCTTTATTAGTAGTTATCTGTTCTTGTAAACCATTTTGTATATCTGTTACATTAGATGTAATCTCGGAAATAGCATCATCAATTGCAGATTGTTGGGCTGTAGATACTGGTTTATCCATATCAGATGTATTATCTACATTTCCTAAACCTACTTGTTCAGCTGTAACTTCATGAGGATTATTTTTATTTTCAATATGCTTAGAAAGATCATCTAATAAACCAGATTCTGTTCTATCTGCTACTATAGTAATTTCATTAGAATTTTCATTTATTTCAAGTATTCTAACTTCATTTGTTATAGCTTCAGTTTCTGGATCTCTTACAAAAGCAATTGCAGAATTTTTTACTTCTTTCCAAGATGGTATTTCTTTATCAGCATTCAATAGTTTTTCTCTTGAAACTTTAATAGGTTCTGCTTCTGATGTAATATTCTCTTTATTTATGAAAAGATAATTTCTTCCAACTAATTTGAATAATTCATCAGATAATTGTTGAACTGATATCTTTGTAACTGCCATATAATTTCCTCTCCTTTACTTAAAATTTATTATAATATTGTTTGAATCACTTTCAAAAGTTAATACAAACTCAATTTGGTTTCCATCTATAATATAATCATTATTTATACTTTGTACTACTCCATTTACTATTACTAATATTGGTCTATCTAGATTTATGTCATTTGGTAATGTAAATCTATTATCTATACCATTAAATTTAATTGCATTCTCATATACTACTGTATTGCCTATTGTAGAAATAACTATATTCTTTTGGTATTTTCCAACATCTTCTACTTCTAATTTTACATTTCCATCTTTTGATTTTAATGTAATATTATCTTCTCTAGCCTTACCAGTATTAGTATTTATACTTGTTGTTTTAATATTTACATTATTTCCATCTTGTAATACCTCTGTTTTTCCTTGTAAAAAGTTTTCCACTAAATTAGTAGTTGATTTATCTATTTTAGTATTATCATGTTTTATTATTGGATTAGCTGGATCTGTATTATCTACTAAATAAACATCTTCACCTTCTACTTTTCTTACTACAGATGGAGTGCTAACATCACCTGTTATAAGTACTAAATGTTTATCTTCTAATGAGTCTGGTGGTTCTGGGAATAATGTAGTTAATGTGTGTTTATCATAATCAACTGTATAGTTAACATCTTTTAATAGCAATTGACCAGCATAAAATACTAATAATGATTTATCAGGTGTTATTGTTTTACTTATTACAAAAGTTTGTTTAGTACCATCTAATTGTCCTGTTATATCATAAATAACATTTGAATTTATAGAACCATCTACAATGACTTCAAATTTATCACTATCAATATCACTAGTAAAAGCTGCTGTGATATTTGGGGCTGTACTATTAGATGGACCATCTTTTAATGTCTTAACTAATGTATTATTATGATATACTAACATACCTTTATAATAATTTTTGCCTTGTTCATATGGTTGTGCTTCAGAAGCTAAATAATTCCATGTTAAATTATTTGAAGTATACTTAATAGAATTATTTGCTACATACAATGTATTAAGTTTTGCATCTTTAACATCTGTGTCTTTTAATATGATAGTATTGATAGGATCTATGTATTTAGATGTATCTGAGTCCCATATTTTAAATTCATTAGTATCTTTTATATAATATAAAGTATTTCTTTGTCCTACTTCTGGAAGTTCAGATTCATTTTCTAATTCTCTAAATGATTCTAAAGTAGAATTTGTTATTGATTTTACGGTTACTGTTGTATCATTTATTTTGGTAATAACACCTTGTATAGAATTTAAACCAATTACAGTAGAACCTTCTTTATAATCTGATGATGGTTTTAGAATTTCTTCTAAATCAGATTTATCAACATCAATTGAATCACCAATTTTAGCAGGTAATGAACCATCATAAGAATAAATACCAGTTCTTCCAGATTGTCCAATTGCTATATAAGTTTTAGTTACCTCATCGTAATAATAAGTTTGTCCGCTATCTTTTACTATATAGATTGTACCTGGATTTCCTGTCTCTGGTAAATCTTTAAAAGAATCAACTTGTTGAGATCCACCACTTCCTTGTTGCATTGCAGATCTAATTCTTTCTACTTCTTGTTCAGCTTCTGCTTCTGTTTTGAAATTTTCAATAAGCTTTGTTCCATTTGTTAAATATATTACTACTATCTTTTTATCATGAAAACCTTGTTGTACATCCTCAGTAATATATAAGTTTAACATTTTATTATTGCTTAACAAAACATGCATCAGATAATTTCCTCCTTTCCTAATATTACAAAAATATAGTAGTGAAGTCAATCTCAACCTACACTACTAACTAAGAGAAATAATTTTTACTTATTACTATTAATAATTAGTATATAGATTGATTCCATTGACCAAGTCTATATCATGTTATTAATAGTTTATAGTTATATCAAACTTGATTTTATCTCCTCTACTCTACCTTTAGCTTCATCTTCAGACTTATATATTCCCTCTAAAATAGACAACCCGTTTGTCATATATAATATAACAGCCTTCTTGTTTCTATAACCTTGTTTTACATCATTTAATAACATTGTATTTAATATTTTACCATTTTGTAATTTGATATGCATAATTTACCTCCTATTTTTAATTTTAAGACTTTTTATATATTAGATATATTACTTTATTAGTTTTATATAAAAAGTCAAATTTAGAGCCATTATGTTCCAAATTTAGATATTATTTATTTTTATATAGCCTATAATAAACTTGATAAAAACTTTCTTGTTTCTTTTCTTCTCCATATACTTTTACTATTTGATCTTTTGGTATTGCCTTTTTAGTTTTTACATAATCATCATTGCTATCATAGAAAAATTCATTTTCTGGTTTCACTTTTATTTTTAAAATATATCCTCCCTCTTTTGGTAAATACCATCCTGGGAAAGTATCATTATAACAGGTTATACCTTTTTCTACTTCATAACCTATATTCTTAGATTGATTTGATTTTATATAACCTGTTTTCATAATATTATCATATTCTTCTTGTGACACTGCTCTATATACATAACCTACATTTACTTCTTTATAAGTATCATCTGTATATGGAAAATCATAACCTACTCTTTTTAACTTTCCATTAGAACTAACTTTCTTATTTGCATAACTATATCTATCCTTAGTATCTTTATCAATTTCATCTTTTAATTTCCAATATTCATCAGTTTCTGGTTTTATCATATTATTACTCCTTTATGAAAAATTAATTATTGCTATTACTTCATCTTCATTTTCTGTGTACTGAATTGCTTTTCCAATTATTTTACCTACATTAAATCTATCCTGAGGGTATCTAACAGCTTTTGCTTTTCCTGATTCTTCTGAAGATATTAGTAAATCACCTATATTAACTTGACCACATGTTTTTACTGTAGCTATCCCTCCAATTATAACAGATATTGTAGTCATAGCTGTTGTTTCTTCATTTATACCATTAAGATAATATTCAATATTGCTTTGTTTAATAGAATCTCTTTCTGCAACACCAATTACAAATTTTGATTCTTCTTCTGAGCAAACTGTTACTTTATTATCTTCAGGATTTATAGCAATTAATTCACCTTTTTCAATTATTTCTGATGGCTCTGATTTCTTAAAAGTTGCTATCATATTTCCCATTATAATTCTCCTTTCATTTATTATTGAGATTTCCAATCTTCTGTTGTTGAAGTCTTATTCATATTATTTTGTAATAGATCCCTATCATTACTATCTATCAATCCATCTTCATTGATATCATATTTTTGATTTTCAGCTGTTACTTCTTCATTTATATGGTTATTCAACTCTGTTAAGTCATTTGAATCTACAACATCATCACTATTTACATCTCCTGCTGTTAAATTAATATCTTGTATTGTTACTTCCCTACTTGAAGATAAATCTATATTTGTAATTGTATATTTTAAATATCCAGGTTTTACAAATCTTAATACATATTTTAATGTACCATCATCAGGTACTTGTATTTCATAACTTCCATCTATTTCTGTTACTCCAGAAGTTACTACATTTAAGTTACCAAGTACAAAGTCTTCTTGTTTATAAACTTCATATTCAGATTTATACCTATCTTTATAATTTTGTGTTGTTATCTTTCCTTTGATTAATTTTTTAGATAATTTATTTATATCTTCTGTATCTTGATCTATTATGTCTTGAGTTATTTTCTTTTCATCTCTTTCAGCATAATCAGTTATACCTTTCATAAGCACTGATAATTGTATTCCAGACACTTCAGTAAGTTTATTTAATGTATCTTCCATAGCCATATAAATAGATGATCTATCTATTGCATTATTTATTTCTAATGAGGTTTCTGCTGATACTATTGTTATTTCCCACATAACATCAATTACCGTTAATTCATCTTTATAAAATCTATCAAAATTTACTCTAGCAACACATGAATTCCCAGATTCTGAAATAAATAAACCTGCCTCTCCAATTGTCATATAAGTATAAAAGTCATGTGGTACATAATGCTTTATTATAAGTTTAGCATAATGATTTGTTGGTTTATATTCTATTAAATTTCTTTGTGATATCCTCATTCTTGGCCAATTAGTAAATTCTGTTAATAATCTTGAATCATTAAATGTTGGGACAGTAGTTATACCAACATCACCACTTGATGCTATATTAGAACCCATTGCAAAATAATGTGGTATGTAATCATCAAGTAAAGCCCTTCTATTTTCATTTATAACATCACTATCACCACTAGAAAATTGACCATCAATTGCTCTTATCAAAGTAAGAACTAATTGTTTACTAACTATATTATGTCTTTTTATTGTTTTTATAACTTTTCCTGTTTTATAATTTCTAAAAGTTAAGGTAACATTAGTATTTGATTCCATTGATGTTCCTCCTTTATTATAGTTTATCACACAAATAAAGCTGCTAAGTTAATAACAGCTTTATATTTTATTATTCTGTTTTCATTGGCATCATATTTTCTTTTCCATCTACCCCACCATTTCTCATAAACTCTTTATATTCCATATCTCTTTTTCTTTTATTTATACAGTTATTACACCAATGAGACCACTTTGCATAAAATTCATCATCTAGTTTTTCTTTATTACATTTTATACATTTTCTCATTATTCTTACCTTACCTTCTCAGTATAATTATACTATATTATTAAAATTATAAATGCTTTTTATAGATTATTTCATCATATTTGCCAAAGTATGCATTTTCCAAATATAGTTTCTACCAGGAAAATCTTCATCATCTTCTAGTGCTGTAATATATTCTCCAATTATAGCAGTAAATTCTGGTAAATCTATACCTTTATTAAATTTTACTTTATTTCTAGATGAATCATATTCTCCCCAACCATTTACTGCATTAAAGCAACCTGTAATATCTTTATAAGGTAGATAAAAATCATCTGCCATTATGTAGTCTCCTACATTTACCTTCTTAGTTATCTTATTAAATAATGGATAAGCTTTATTTATTCTTTCAGTCAATGTATCTAATGTATTATAATGAGAAGCCATAATATATTCTCCTCTTACTACTGAGAAAACATCTGGTACTATGTTTACTACCATAGAAGATGACCAATCAGACCAAGGATCAGCTACTGTTTGATCCATTCCCTCATATCCATATTTTTTCTTTATTCTTACCTTATATGTATATTGTGTTCTATTTGGATAATTAGATGCTAATGATGGATTTATTGCTAACTTAGCCATATGAAATAATTTTGTTAATGAGAATATTGTAGGATTACTTGAAAAAGATAATATTACTCCATTTATATCTATTTCAACTCCACCATATTCATAATTCTCTTTTATTGTTTTATCATAATCATTATAATCACCATCTTCTGGTAATGTGAATAATACTCTATAGTTTTTATTAATCCATTCAGATCCATTAGTTGGATATAATAATTTAGGTGGCTGTAATTTAGTAACTACAGATGGAAATTGATCTTTTAATGCTGGACCATAATGCTTTGATCCATCTGTATGCTTATAATAAGCTGATATCTCTATTACATTATTAGTACCAAATTTAATACTTGTAGAATTTACTGTTAAATTACCAGATCTAGTTCCTCTTGGTACTGATACATCATATTCACTTACTGTTGATTGATTTACTCCAGATCTGATTATTACTCTATAACCATCTACTATACCCTCTTGATGTTTTCCATCATTTGGCCATGTCCAATATACATATATTTTAGTATTACTATCTTTTTCTACTACTGAATTCTTTTTAATTATTGTACCAGAGGCGTTGTTTAACCTATATCCCGTTTCTGGTGCTGCAGGCCATGCTGGAGCAATTATAGGAGTATATCTTACCTTTACTTTTCTTATCTTAGTAACACTTGATATTGAACCATCATCAGCATGGGATTTTACTACCTTTAAATCTACTTCCTGACCATCTGTATCATAAGATGAATTATATGGTACTGCTTTCATTATTTGAGAAGAAGTTATTGTAATATTGTTTGTATAATTAGTACCTGAAGTAGTTGAAGTAGATATTTCTACATTATTTAATGTTATTATTAATTTATGTTTATCACTTGTTGTTTTAGTTTTTCCTCCTGAAGCTCTTGATGAAGATTTTCCATCATTTACACAAGGTCCTCCTCCAAAAGCAGCATTGAAATCATTGTTAGCATTTACTGCATTATCGGTATTCATATAGTTTGATTCATATGTACCATTTTGATTTACCTTATAGGTAATATCATCTAATGTTGGTGTAGTATATGTATATAATGTAGCAGAATCTGTTGCACTAGATGGAATACTGTTTTCCCTTTTTACTACTATTTGATAATTGCTTCCTGCTTTTACATTATTATAATCTGATGGCTTATAATCTCTTCTTCCTGAGTTATCTCCTGTATTAGAAGAATTACTTCCACTACCATTTATTGTTTGACTTGTTTTTGAACTTTGATTTGATACTTTATTCCAAGTAAACCAGGCAGACTGTGAATCATATCTTGATATAGGACTCCAATCTTCTAATATAATTGATGCTTTTTCCATTGCTGCTGGATAATCCATTGAAAAGAATTCAAACTCTGTATAATCAGAATTAACAGTACATCCTGAATCTGTGGGTGTACCATAACAACAAGCATATAATTTAAGAGTCCCTTTTGCTTCAGCGTTAAATTCAAAATCAAACTCAAATGTTGATGATGGATTACTATTTGTTAAATGGGGTTTCTTTTTTACTTCTTGTGATTGACCACCATTATATTTACCCCTAATAGCATAATTAAAACCAAACTTAGCACCAGCTCCAGTTTTCATTGTTAAAGTAAATTTTCCAGAAACTTCTAATTTAGTTCCAGTTCTTTCACAAGTAAAATCCGCTGCCTCTATCCACATTGTAGGACCTGTATGTACTTGTGTTCTATTTATATGAGCCATTTATTTTACCTCCTATTTATTTTAGTTTACATCAATTTTCTGTCCAGATGTTGTTTCTGTATATTCTTGTATATTGCTATCAAAAAAGATATAACATAATTCTTTATCCCTATTTCTTCCATGTACATAACATCTACTGTAATTCCTATCTAGTGTTCTTCTCCATACCTCTATTTTAGATATTTCATATTCTGTACCAAGATCTAATACTAATGGAGAACCATTTGTTGAATATACAAAATTATTAGAATTATATGTAGCTGTCGTTGGATTACATCCATTTCTTACTAAAGCATTATTTCCATCCATTAATTTTATAGATTTTCCAGATGATATATTATTTCCATCTTTATCATATACATTTATTTTACATAGATGATTATTTACAATATCTGAAGAATCTGCCATAAATGTTTTTGTAGAAGTTTTAGTAAAATCAGTTGTATCAAATTCTGCATATTGATTAGTAGTAAATGTTATTGTAATAGTTTGATCTTCTTTTCCTTTTATATCAAAATAAGAATAATATTCTACAGTATCTACATTTACTCCAGATGTATTATATGTTCCATTTGGTAACCACCATGAAAAAGTATTATTTGAATTTGAATTTACAGAAACTGTTAATTTTATTGTATTATTTCTTATTCTTACTGTTTTAGAAGTTTTTATAGTCATACTTTGTATAGAAAACATATATAATGTTCTAGATATATGTCTTACAGAATATGTAAAAGTTCCTAATCCAAAATCAACTGTTCCTGATGATTTACTTGATAAATCACTTGTACCTTTACTATCTAAAACTATATACCTCATTGTTCTAGATAATTTTACAATATCATGTGGTCTTAATGTTTTCTTTGTTCCATTTTGAAAAATTGATGTAAATGGAACCGAATTTACTGTATTATTACTTTTTATTATATTCATTGCATTAGGATAATCATCTTTTTTAATAGTAACTGTTTTTGCTATAGCATTACTACAAGATGGTTTTATAAAAAGCTGTAATGTTTTATCTAACATTTTATTACTATACTGTTTTGTAGTATAAGAAAAATTAGTTTTAGACTTAGTTAACTCTCCAACCTTTTCTACCTCATATTGTGTATCTTCTCTTCCTAAAGCTAATACTATATTAGATTTATTATAAGCTTTTTCATTCCATGTTCCAGAAATTGTATAAGTACCATTAGTATTAGTTTTCACTGATAAATCACTTATATAATTTGATATATCTTCTAATATTACAAAACTATATGTTGGTGATGTTGTAGATCTATTCCAATTATCAGTTACTGTTATCCTATACTCAATCCTATCTGTAGATACTGTATTAAATGATATAGTATTTGTAGACTGTGTTAAATTATTCCAAGTAGTTGAACCTGGATATCTCCATTGTACTTGATAATTTTTATATTTTGCATTATATTCATATTTAGCTACATATCTAATTGTTGCCGAAGTTGGTGATATATTGTCAGCATATACATCTGTTAATTCTGGTGGATTTCCTATTGTAGTAAATTTTGTATAAGATGAATAATTTTGCGTTATTCCATTTGTTGCTAACGTTACCACTTGATATTCAGTGTTTGGTAATAAGTTACTAAGTGTTTTTGCTCCTGATCCCGTTCCAATAGATGTTAATGTACTTCCATATTGTCCACCTATTATAAATGTTTCTATCTTCTGTATAGCCTTTCCTCCATTATCTGTTACTACTCCTGGTGTTACTGTTACTGATGCCTTACCTTGTATTGGGGATGTAACATTATAATTAGAAACTTTAGGAGCTGCTATAGTTGGTATTTCTGGATCTGTGTATACTAATACTGGAGAAGAGTAAACTGATCCAGCAGAATTTCCAGCATAACCTACTATATAATAAGGAGTATATCTAGAGAGACCAGTAAATGTCCCTGAAGTAGTTCCGTTTCTTATAACAGCTATTTGATTACCTGCTGAATCCCTAAGTACACAAGCTGGATCTTTTGTTACTGTCTCTCCACCCCAATCTACATCAAAAGCCATAGAGATTGAGGATGAAGTTTTACCTGTACATCTTACATTAGTTATTTTTGGTGGAGTTACACCGGATACAGCTATTGGACCTACTCCTGGCCACCATGTATCTATTGCAGCTAAGTTTGTTCCTAATGAAGAACCCCATCCAGTATATAATGTCATATATGGATTAATAGTCATAGATGTTGTTACAGTAAATGAACCAGATAATTCTGATAAGAACTGTGTCCAAGGACCTCCTGAATATATTGGTCCATATGGGCCATAAGTTTCTAATTCTATTCCTAATTCTGGTATTACTACAGAGAATCTTGGAGTTCTATAATCTCCCCATGCTGTTCTAGTACATTGAGCAGCCTTTCCTGAACCAGTTAATCTTATATATGTCCTTGCTCTAAATGAGTATGTATTTGGTCCAGTTTTATCAATATCAAATTCCCATCTACCTGCCCAATAACTAGATGTACCGAATACAGTTGGTAATCCATATTGCTCTCCTGAATAACTTGCCATATTGTTCCTCCTTCCAAATGTTCTTAAAATAAATTTTAAGTTATTTTTAGTTTAAATAAAGAAATTATATTAGATTAATATAAAAATATAAATTTGACTGTGTTTCAAGCCAAATTTGATATGTTATAGTTTTGTGTAATATATTTTAAAGTTACTTATATTAAATATTGTTCCTGCTTTAGTCATTTTAGAAAATGATGGATGAGAAGTTCCATTATAAAATTCTAATCTTACTAAAGAATAACCATCATCTTTATATAGTTGTATTGGGTAAGCAGCTAAGAATCTTGTTTGTGTTGTAGTAAAGTTTATAAATCTTATATTGTTATTTCCTGATTGATAATCTCCATTTAATGAATATCTACCTATTAATGATGATCTGTCTGCTGAATCTGAATTATATGGTATTATATTTTGACAATACTCAACATATACTTGATCTATTTGTTGGTTTGATGGTAATGGTACTATTAAAGACATTAGACTTTCTGATGAAACTGAGCCATTAGAATTTAACTTCATTGAAAATGAGTTCCCTGAAGTTTGCACTGTATATCTACTTGTGTTAAATGTAACATTACCTTCTGATTTTAATGATGTAAAGTCTATTTCTATTGAATCTGGAAATAAATTTCCACCATAAGCATTATCCTCTTCTGATGAACTTTTAAACCTTACTGGATCTACTCCAGGATACCATATATTAAGTTTTTCTAAATTAGCAGAACTATTTGTATTAAAGTTTGCTAACAAATCTGGATTTCCATACCTTATATTTCCCCAGATTTGTTGAATTGGTAAATGAGACTCTGAGTTTTTATCTGTTCCACCATTTTTCCATGAAGATCCATCCCAAGACTTTATATAATTAACATCTTTCCAATTTGAACTATAACCTTTTAATCTTGATGTTCTTGTATTATACATAGCTAATTCTATATCATTAATTCCAAAATCTATTCTATGATCTAACCCAGCTGTGTACCATTCTGAAGGAGATTTATAATGAGTTAAAGCAGCTACTATATTATATTTAGCAGTATTATATAGTCCAGTAAATACATAATTTTGTATTGGATTTATTGTTCCACTAAAGTTTACTGTATTTGCTATTACTTCTGTATTTGGTGAATAAGATAATGTTATATAAGATGGTGATTTATAAATCCATTGTAATTTAGTAACATCTGGATAACCAGTATCTGTAATTTTACCTTTTATGCCAATCTTATTTTTTCTTATATGATATATTTCTAAAGTCATTTGTGGTTTCTTTACTACTCTTATTGTTAACTCATATATATCTGAATAATAAATAGCAGAATCTGATACACTTCCTGTAGTACCTCTTATTTGTATATTATATGTTTCTCCTGGTTCTAAGCTTGATATTATTTTATCATTTTTATCATAATCAGACCAATATAAATCATAAGAAGAATCTGAAGATTTTTTATATCTATATTCCCAACCTGCATATACAGTCCAATTACCAGAATTCTCAGCATGTATTGTTAATGAATTATATGTGTTATTCCTTACACATTTTACATTAGTCATTGTACCTACATTTACTGAAGTTGATATTACTAATTCACTAGTATCAGAGTTTAAATCTAATCCGGCTGTATACCATTCTGATCCTGATTTATATTGATTTACTATTATAAATCCAACGTATTTTCTATTTATAGCTAAAGCATTTCCTTGATAATCCCTATTTATAGTTATTGTAGTTGGTGAGCTTGATGTTGCCACATACATATTTGATATTCTACCAGGATCTGTTGGTATAGTTGACCCTGCTGGTACCAATGCATAATATATTCTATTTGCATTTGGATAACCATTTGTGTATGAAACTCTTATTGTTACAGAATCTATTGTATTTGATAAAAACTCTATATCAGTTATTGTAGATTTCTTTACTACTCTAACTGAAATAGATGATGACCAATTAGACCATGCTGTGGTTCCATCTAATCCAGTAGATGTCCTTGCTCTAACCTGGATCTCATATGTACTTCCAGTTGTTAAACCTGAAATAGTTTGTGTTTGATTTGCAGAATCTGTCATAGTAGTCCAAGTTGAAGAACCAGATAATCTATATCTAATTTGGTACCTATTTACTGCTGGAGCATAAGTACCAGCTGTATTTACTTTTATATTTAAAGAATTAGTTGTATTATTTCTTACACATTGTGCAGAGGCTGTTCCTGCTTGTGGTTTTGTAAAGAATGATACTGTATTTGACCATGATGACCATGCTGTAGAACCATCCCCACCTGTACCAGTTCTAGTTCTACCTCTAATATCATATTTTGTATTAGGAGATAAACCTGTTAAACTAAATGAATTACTTGATTGATCTGCCTTATTTATCCAACTAGAATCTGAACTCTTTTTATAATTAAGATCATATAAATTTATATTAGGATAGTTAGTTGCATTCTTAGTTACAACTGCTGTAGCTGTAGTAGATCCTCTTGCAGTACAAGCAACTGTTGGTTTATTCGCTAATGGTTTTGTCCAAAAATATATACCAGATTTATAACTACCCCATCCTGTTTCATTATGTGCCCTTGCTCTTACTTCATATCTAGTATTTGGTGTTAATCCTGTTAATGATCTGCTATTTGATGTGACTTCTCTATCTGACCAATTTGAATTTCCTACTTTTCTATAACCAAAAGTATATTTATCTATAGTACCACCTTTATCATCAAATGTTCCAGAAAGAGTAGCACTAGTTGTAGATCTATTAGATATCGTTATATTAGAACAGGTAGGAACATGAGGAATTATTCTAACAGCACCACAATATACTCTACCTAACCAAGTTCCACCCTGTGTTTTAGTATTAACCCAACAGTATAAGGTATCCCCTATTTTTAATCCATATTGACTCATAATAGTAGACATATTTATCCAGTTCATTCTTCCATAATTTTGTGTAGCACTTACTGAATATGCTGATCCTGAATTATTTGATGGATAACAGTCTACATTATGTGTTGATATATAATTTGAAGATGGATAACCATTTGATTCTCCAGACCAATCCCATCTGACTCTACCATCATTATACTCTGTTACTGTTCCTTGATTTACTGATCCTAAATTTGTATGTATAGCACCAATATTATTATTAGTGGCAGGTCTTGATGGGTCAGATGTAGTAAAACCTTCTGAATATACTACAACATTAAATAGTCTAGCACTACATCTACTATCTCCACAAGATATTCTTATTCTTACTGTATGATTACCTGCACCTAATGTACCTGAACAATTCCATGAGCCAGTTCCACCTATGCCACCTACAGTGAATGATTGCCAGTTAGATCCATCTACATCAACCCAACCTGTTATTGTATAACCATAATATCCCCAATACCCAGGTCTTAATGAATTAGTTAAAGAACCATTAATGCTAACTGATGTACCATTTACATTTACATTACATGACCCTTGTACTCTCATTCTTGGAGATGCACTGTAATGCCATTCTGAATATATTGCTCCCAAACTTATTCACCTTCTTATCTTTCAAATTTATTAATTTTAGTTTATTTTAAGCAATACACAAAAACAGCCTAATTAAGATATTAGACTGCTTATTAAAATTGATTATTCTTCTACATCTTCACAATGTGTTAAGATCTTATCTTTACCTATATAATAATTATTGTTATCTTCTACGATTATTTCATATACTGTTATTGGATCTTCATAATATCTTTTAATATAATTTCCAACTTTAAGTTCATTTCCATCTCTATCTATAAGTAAATCTTTTGTTCTTATATCTTTAGCATTCTTTATGCCTTCTTGAGTATAAAATCTATGAGATCCTGTTGCACTAATTTTATTTTTCTGAGTACTTATGTCATATATAAAGTTTCTATCATGAGAGATTATTTTAGTTATTTGTTTTAATTCTATTTTATTAGTTTTCTCATTTAATGATTGAACTTTATCTCCTACTTGAAGATTTTTTATCTTTTTATATTCATTATCCCCCATCCATACTATTGTATCACCAGTTAAACAGGCTACCCCACCACTATCCTTATATGTATTCCACTGATATACACCATCTTGTATACTAAAATAAAATTCTACATCTTCATTAAGTAATGTAAATTCATACATAAAACCAGAATAATCATAAATTGATGTGTAATTTACATAAAATAATTTATTATAATAACTTCTTCTATCTGCAGTTGAGTGTATATAAGCTTTTAATATTGTACCATTTTTAGATAAGCCATCAAGTAGATCTAATGGTGTTTTTCCTAATTTAGAATCTACAGTTGTTAAATAAGTTTTTAATTCACTATTTGATGGTGAACCATAATCATATGAACGTAAACCCCAGTTTGCTAAATCTGGTAATAAATTATCTATTTTATTTATATCCCAATTAAAAGTATCAGAACCAGAGTCAGAGTTAATATTTTTACCTCTTATATCACCAGTTACATTTAAGTCACCAATTATAGTTGTATCTCCTAATTGTGCCATTATCTTTCTACCCCCTTACTTTCTTTTTCTATTTGAGCTTCTAACTCTGAAGCTATATCTCTTAAATCATCAACTAAACTTCTTAATAAATCATTTTTATCTTCTATATCGAAATAATTTTTAGCTAATCCAAATTGATATAAAGAATATTGGTGTCCTGTATCTATTATATGTGTTATTCCATCCTCTTGAACTTTTGATTTATTGTAATATGATTTTACAATTTGTAAATGTGCATCATTTATTTTTATTTGCATAATATAGCCTCCTATATTTCTTTTAGCTCTTTTGTTTTAATAATTCCTGTTTTTAATAGTTTAAATATTTTATATCTATTATTAAGATTATCTATTCTACAATACAATCTTACTTCAGTTGTAGCAGCACCAGAAGCATTATCTAGATATGGCCCTGGAATTCCAGTAGATCCATCTCCATTAACCCAAGCCCTATAATCTCCAACTGCATAAAACCAGTTTTTACCAATAGTACCATCTAATAATGAATCATTAGTGTTATTATTTTTTATCAATCCACTCCATCTATTATCTTGCCAATCTATATGTATTGGTTCATATCCGTTTACATAAAGGTTATTAACGTAATCTACATCTGTCCTGTCATCTTCTATTTTTATTGGATTATCTGTTTGTTTCCATCTATTATATTCTCCGGGGAACTCTACTGGATATTCTAATAAAAATTCAAACTTACCATCTTCTCCCCTAAATTCTTCTAGATGATCTAATACACTAAATTTATATTGAGAATTAGTATGTAAAGCTTCTTGAGCATCTTTAAACCATACTGAATTGTTATTTGTATTATGATAAAATACTTCTGCCCATATTGCTCCATCTTTTTCTATTATATTACTTCCAATAGTATCATCATCTAATCTTACATATAAATTTACTTCATGAGCAGGATTAGATGATTCATATCCAGGTAAATATGAGAATTGATGTTGCCCTGGTAAAGCATTAAGCCAATTTACTGAAGAACTATTATAACAACCTATTGAATAAAACCACATTGAACCCATATTTGTTGAGCCATCTAAGAATGTTCTTGCTGTATCAACACCACCTCCTGGTTTATGTTTTAATAGCCCTCCAAAAATATCTGACCAATCTATATGTATTGCTTCATACCCATTTGATGGAATTACAGAATCACCATAATCTTCTTGTACAGTAGCTGGATTATCTGTTTGTTTCCATCTATTATATTGATTAGGAATTTCTGGGTATTCTAATAAAAATTCAAACTTACCATCACTACCTCTAAAATATTCTAATTCATCAAGTATACTATATTTATATTTACTATTACAATGTAAAGCCTCTTCTTCATCTTTAAACCATTCTGTATTATTATGTGTATTATGATGGAATACTAATAACCATTTTACCCCTTGTTTAGTTACTAATTTATAATCTGTATATCTTTCTATATTTACTTCTTTTAATTCAAAAC